>Ga0126381_100008207_pt1 | contig 11665 bp, 7 predicted proteins | sample PanSoiMetPlot_28_FD_96465 | JGI IMG/M metagenome (GOLD analysis project Ga0126381, IMG submission 96465) | Tropical forest soil microbial communities from Panama - MetaG Plot_28 | ecosystem: Environmental > Terrestrial > Soil > Tropical forest > Bulk soil | place: Panama | collected 2016-02-17 | reverse complement strand
GCTCCCGTGGGCACTTGGGTCCACTGGGTCCTCTACGATCTTCCGCCGACTCTCCGCTCGATCCCGCAGAACTTCCCGAAAACCAAACAGTCCGCCGATGGCTCCCGCCAGGGCCGCAACGACTTCGGCAAGATCGGCTATGGAGGGCCGTGCCCGCCTCCCGGCAATCCGCACCGCTACTTCTTCAAGCTGTACGCGCTCGATGCCAAGCTGAATTTGAAGGCCGGCGTGACGAAGGCCGACGTGGAGCGCGCCATGAAAAGCCACATTCTCGCACACGCCGAACTTATTGGCAGATACGGCCGCTGATCATCCTGATCATCGAATCGCACAGAAAATCGCAAAACGCCGCAGCGGAACCGTCGAGGGAACCCCAGCGGGCAGAAGCGCGCAGGCGAACGAGGCGCTGAGCAGTCCATGCAGAAATGGAACTGCGCATCAGCCTAGCTATGCCGGGAAGATCATCCCAGGAGCACTGCCACCAGGCGGACACGCCGCGCTTTACTACTCACAAGCAGCCCCGCGCCGATCTCGAAGGAGAAAAAGGCCGCATTCCCCCCTCGCCTAAAGACGACGGCCCGAGCGCTAGAAATCCATCGCCAAAAACGATGGCCCTTTAGGGCACTGTTATTTTTGACAGGTGCCGCCAAGTTCGGTTCCTGCTTCACTCGTCCGCACACCTGGGGAGGGGGGGAGTTTGCCATGGAGGTTCTGTCTTTGCCGTCGCGCTTGAATCTCAAAGACATCGAAGAGCAAGTGAGGCGCATGCTCGACCAGGTGCGTCGAGGCGATGCCACGGCCTTTGCTCGCTGGTATGGTGTGGACTCCGAGGCGCGCGGCCGCCAACCCAGAAAGGCAGACATCCAATACGTCATTGCCCGGGAACACGGCTTTAAGAGTTGGCAAAGCCTGAGAGACTGCTGCACGACAACGCAAGCACGCGAAGCCAGAGCCTTCTCAGATTCTCGGGTGTTCCTGTGAACCTATTCCTGCGAAAACCTTCCTTTTCCCGGCGGCGAACCTCGCGCGTCGATACCGTTGAAGACGTGTCGGTTTATTGGCGCAGCGGTGGTCGAGATGACGTCTCGTCTGTTGGGGACCTCAGCTTTGGAGGTTTGTTTATCAAGACACGCACGCCGCGGCCGGTGGGAGCGCCAGTTGAGATTGATCTTCTTGTGCCCGAGGGGCAGATCAGGGCGGAAGCTGTCGTGCGCCATCTAGAACCGGACAGCGGGCTGGGGCTGAAGTTCACAGCCATGCCCGAGGGAGACCGTCCACGCCTGGGAATGTTGATAACCAGGCTGCGCCATTGCTCTCGATCCGCAGCCGCAACTTAGCTCACGCCGGGCAGGTAGTTCCGCCGACAGTACGGGTCACGAAACGAAGTGTGTCATTCTGGAATCTTCCAGGACTCGGCCTGATCCGATTTCGTCATGTAACCCGCCGGATTCCCACTACGCGCTACGCGCCACACGCCACTTTCTCCACGCAAAACGAGGTCAGGCCTTTTTGAGGCTGTCTTAGGTCGCTCCCGGCGGACTCTGTTTCCATCGCTGCTTTTTGCCGCGATGCGAACCGCTCGATTCCCCCCGTTGATTTCTAACCAAGCCTCTTTGCCGCCCTGGCCGGTTCGGTGGTCCTTCGCGGTTTCTCTCCGCGCCACGCTGCTCGAAGCAGCCTAGAAATCTCGATCCGCTACGGCTTGTTTGGAGTGAGCGATTGTTTTGCTTTGCTGACCATGCCCCGCACATCCCCGAGCAACGCCTGCGCATCGAAGATCACGCCGTCGCGAATCGTTTACTTCACGCATTGCTCGTGGACTTCCTTGCGGTCCGCGCTGACGCGCGTCACGCCATTTCCATAAAACACCTTCATGTCCGCCAACGGGTTTCCCGTCAGTACCACCAAATCGGCTAGGTATCCCGGCCGGAGCAACCCCAACTCCGGATTCTTCACCACTTTCGCGCCATTTTCTGTTGCCGCGTGCAGCGCTTCGAGCGGCGAAAATCCCGCCTCCTCCAGCATCTCTAGTTCCCGAATGGTCCCAAATCCCCACAAGCTAAACAAAAATCCGGTGTCCGACCCCACCGCAACGACTCCGCCCTGGTTCTTATAATCATTCACAAATTCCATCCACCGCCGGTACGCTCTCGCCCAGTCCGCCTCTTTGTTTGAAGTCCATTCATAGAAATACGAGGCATGATGCGCGGGGTTCGGCAGAAACGAGTCCATCACCACCGGCAGCGTGAACGCGGAATGCCACGGCAAATTCGCTGCTCGCGTCACGTCGCGATTCGCTTCATAGATGCTGAACGTGGGCACCATGATGAATCCAGTTTTGCGCAGGGTTGCCAGCAGCGATTGGATCACCTCGCCATGCAGCCTCTCCTCATCCGCTTCGAGCCATGCCCGCCCCGTCTCCAAAAACCGGTCCGGCTCGTTCGAGTAGTTGTAGCCGGGCGGCAGATTCTGAATCGTCTGGGTCGTGAACGACGACTCGGGATATCCGTAGTGATGCTCGATCGTCGAAGCGCCTTCGCTCGCCACCTTCACCGCGTTCATTGGATACACGCTGTCCTGCCCGATGTGCACGGCCACGCCCATTCCATTTTTTTGCGCCTCGTCGGCAATGGCGTGAAACACGTCAGGCCACAATCCGGGCTTGCCGATAATCTTGATTCCGTCCACGCCCAGCGCGTGCCACTCGTCCACAATCTGCCGCGCGCCGCCGGCACGCGAATTCCGCGGATCATTATCGCGTCCCCAGAACGGGTACACGTACATCCGCGGCGCAATAGTCTGGTTGGCCGCAATCTTTTTCTTCTCTGCCACCATCCCCTTCGGATCGTCGCGCCCTACATTGAACGCTCGAATCGTCGTGACCCCATGTCCGAGCAGCAGCTTGTAGATATATTCCGCGGGCACGCCCTTGTCCTGATTGATGTGGATATGCACGTCGATCAGGCCGGGCATTACATACAGGCCCTTGCCTTCGATCACGCGATCCGGCTGCTTGGTCTCCTTCTCCTTCGCACCGGCGTCCTGCTCTTCCCGCCGCTCGCGGGCAATCGCGTCCACGCTCGCCACACGCTCGATGCGGTTCCCCTTGATGTAGATATTCACCGGTCCAAACGCCGGCGCTCCCGACCCGTCAATTACGGTCACGTCGCGGATTTCGAGCGACCCGAACGGTCCCGCCTGCTCGGGCCCAACGGCACTTTGTGCTCTCGCATTCGCCGCCCCTACCGCCGCCCCGGCACACCACAACACCGCCGCCACGGTTTTCATCGTTCTTCTCGACCTCCCCGGTCACTACCCGGCGCCAACAAACGCTAATTTCATTGCCTAGCGAAGTCCAGCGCCGATTTTTTGCGTCCCTACTCAATCCTGTCTGGCACTCAGGACAGCCCACCCACGAGTTGTCGCGATTCTCCTTGGTGCCATCGTTGGCATCAGGAGGAGACCGAAGCCCAGCGAGGCTGCCTCCAATCGCCGGCGTGTCTCGCCAAAACGCCGCGGCCACTCGCAAATTATCGTCACGTCACAGCCTTCAGGGAAATTCCTTGACACTGGGAAATTCCTTGGTTGCAAACATGATGGCCGTGCATTAGAATGCCGTCGGTGTAAATCCTACCCAGCCACGGCCCTCTCACCAAAATTCTGTCGTTGCCTCTCGGAGGAGTCTCATTCTATGAGCAAAGCTACTTCCTGTTCAGTGTTGCTCGTTTTTCTCGCCGCCCTGCTGGTCGGATGCGGCGGCGGCATGAGTTCGCCGAACCAGCCTGTCACCCCCAACATGGTGCAGGCTTCATTGACCATTCACGACAATCCACCGATGGGCGTGACCGTACTTTCTTTTGATATCGAGGTCACCGGCGCCGAGCTTCAGCCGAGCACAAGCTCCAGCCAACAGGCGGTTTCCATGCTCAGCGGGCCCGAGGACGTCGAGCTTGAGCATTTGCAAACCCAGTCGGCGCTCTTGGCCAGCAAAAGTGTTCCGACCGGGACGTACGCGAGCCTCATGGTCTCCTTTGCCAACCCGCACATGACCATTCAAAACCAAACCAGTGGCACGCTTATGTTGGGTGGCCAAAACTGCGTGGCTCAACAGATCTGCGAATTCAATCCCAAACTGAATCAATCTTCGGTAACCTTGCAGGGATCGCCGTTCCCCATCACCCTGACCATGAATTCCCCGGTCGTCCTGAAAATGGACTTCAATGTCGATACTTCCGTCCAGAACGATCTTTCCATCACTCCCACGGTTAGCATCGTCCAGGTCCCGACAACCAACTCCGGCGGCCAACAGGACGACGAAGACGTCGAGGTGGTCGGCAAGATTACTTCGGTTACCCAGCCTACCTTCATGGTCCAGAGCGGAATGAACGGCCCCTCCTTCACCTTCACGACCGACAGCAACACGCAATTCGATTTCGGAACTTCTTGCAGCACGAACAACTTCATGTGCCTGCAAGCGGGCCAAATCGTCGAGGTGGAAGCCAAAATGCAGCCGGACGGATCACTGCTCGCTTTCGAAGTGAAACTCTTTCAGCCTCCTAACGAAATTTCCTTCGCCGGCACGATCACCAAGGTCAATTCGGGCGGGACTAGCTTCCAGATCGTTCTCTTCGATGAAGAAGCCTTCGGCGCCGAGATGGGTAGCGTTTCGATGGGTAGCTTTTCGATGGGTATCCCCCTGACCATCAATCTCGCGACGCCAACGACATTCTCCATCGACAATGACGGCTTCATGATTCCCTCCAGTCTCACCTTCGCCATGCCCTCAGATCTCATGGTCGGGCAGAAAGTCCGCCTGCATCCAACCGGAGCTCCCACCGGCATGCCCCCGAATGTGATGATTACCGTCGACCAGGTGCAGCTTGAGCCTTCCGAAGTGACGGGCACCGTTACTGCCACGAACACCGGCAGTACCCCGCCAACATTCACTCTGGGCAACCTGCCATCGTTCTTCACGAGCGCGGGGATTACGTCCATCCAAGTCGATGTTCTTTCCAACACTCGATTCGAAACCGAGGAAGATCAAATGATGTCGGGTATGAGCTCTGTGCAAACCGGAGACAAGGTTTCTGTTCGTGGGCTGCTCTTCAACACCATGACCACGCCGACGATGGTCGCGGAAAAGGTCGTCAAGCGCTCGATGTCCTCGGGCACGAGCGACTAGAAAGCGCTCCTTTACCTACGGCGCTGGCTTTCCCGCCAGCGCCGGGTCGTCTTTCTAGCGAGCGGCCCTCCTGAGGCAGTCATGCACTGTGAGGAAATTGTAAAAAGAATGTAAAGAGATTCTTTCTCGGCGCGATGCGGCTTTATCAAATCTTGTGAATTCGCAGCCTTTTCGTGCGAGAATCTCTCCAAACCAGGTTCTAGTCGAGGCCCAGGCGATTCCCAGACCTCATCGCCCATGATCGGCGGCTCTCGTCAGACGCGCCTGTGTGGTGTCTATGCGAGATGACTGGAAGAAGTTCGAGGGACACGTTCTCAATGAGAAGTTTCCGCTTCGGAGGTTCTTGGGCAGCGCGAGTTATGGGGCGGTCTTCTTAACCGAGTCCCCGCCGCCACAACCCAAAAATCTGGCCATTAAACTCATCGCTTCCGGGGGGAACGCAGATTCCCGAGCCTCTCTCTTGGACCGCGTTTCGAAGCTTAGTCATCCAAATCTCCTCCGCCTGCTGCCCGGCGGCCGCTGCCGACTTGCGGACATGGATTTGCTTTTCGTCCTGATGGAGTACGCCGAGGAAGACCTCGGACGAGGTATCCATGAGCATCCACTCGGCGAAAAGGAAGCTCGCGAAATGCTCGGGTCGCTCCTCGACGCACTCAACTATATCCACAGCAAAGGCCTTGCCCACTCTCACATCAAACCTTCCAACATTATGACCATCGGCAATCAACTCAAGCTCTCAAGCGACACGGCTCTGCCCCTCGGAGAACCGCGCCCCACCTACCGCCCTCTTGACGGTTACGACGCGCCCGAGGTAGGCTCCCGACCGGTTGCCCCTTCAAGCGACGTTTGGTCTCTCGGTCTGACGCTGGTCGAAGTACTTGCGCAACAGGCTCCCGTTTCTTCCCCGGAGAGTCAAGCCGATCCGACCGTTCCATCCACGATTCCGCATCCCTTCCTCGACATCGCGCAGCACTGTTTGCGTCGAGATCCCGGGCTGCGCTGGACGACGGCTCAAATTGCGGATTGTCTCAACTCCGCTCCCGTGCAGGTTGCCGCACCGGCGGTGACGGTCGACGAGGAAGAGAAAATAGAGCCTTCAAAGGAGAACCCCGCTCCCGTCCGGGTTGCCGCATCGGCGGTGACGGTCGACGAGGAAGAAAAAATAGAGCCGCCGAAGGAAATGTGGGTAGACAGCAATTATTGCTGGGTGGTTGTATGTAAGAACCACGGGTTTCACGGGCGGGGCAATTTCTTTAGCGCGCACCGGATTCCACTGGGGGAGACGGACGCGGTAATGCCTCGACCGCGGATCAATAAACCATTTAGGGTCCGCTGCGATGAATGTGGCAAGGAATACACCTATCAGCCTTCGGATGTTTTGAAATATGAAATGGAAGTGCCTCCGTCTTTCGCGGTCCATCCCCTGTTTCGCGCCTCACTCGAACCCGACAGAACCGACAAATACGAGTCCATTCCGTCCCCGCCGCCCTCATCAAAAAAACGGTTCGTGCGAACCCTGGAATGGTTAGCGGGGATAGCTTCGATAATCCTAATCGTGGCTGAATTTAGCCTAACCAATCTGCCCAAGCTGTCCGCCGATGTTTCCGGCTCCTTACATCCTAACGACCTGATGGGAGCGATGTTCAATCTGTCCAACAAAGGCTTGTTGCCTGTTTACGATGTGAAAGCCGGATGCAAAGAGATGCGCGTTGACACGCCTGTTTCTACAAACAGAGATTTGGCGGAACCGACAACGGTCTATTTCCCTGAGTCTTATGCCGGGATCTTGTCTCCTGGGCACGATATGGCGGTTCCGTGCGGACGAGCCATCGCCATCAAGCAGGCCAATCCGCCCGAAATGCATGCGGAAGTGTTTTTTGTTGTCACCTACAGACCGAAATGGGTTTGGTGGCACAAGTCGGAAAATTTCCCGATGGAAGCGAAGAAAGCAGAAAATGGAATGTGGACGTGGAAGAGCATCCCGCGATGACCAGCAGAAAAGCAATCGTCAAAGCGTAGAAACCACATAAGCGTGGCCACAAATCGCCGCGCAAGGTCCGCTCTTCGTCTTCCGACATTTTCAATCCTTGCAATCTGTTTCCATCAATCTTGATTGACTTTCGGTCTTAAGAAGTACAAACTAGGGCTTGAGAAACATTTTGTCGAAACCTCGGCCTGCCCAGCAGCATGCGTTGACCAGTGAGCGATCTTCGAATACTCATAGTCGATGACTTTGAAGCCTTCCGTGGATTCGTCTCTTCAACACTAAGACAAAGGGCGGAGTTTCGCATCGTCGGCCAAGCCTCGGATGGATTGGAAGCAGTTCAACGGGCCAAGGAACTGCAACCGGACCTAATTCTGCTTGACGTTGGTTTGCCGAGCCTGAACGGGTTGGAGGTCGCCAGGAGGGTGCGCGAGCTCTCTCTTGCAAAATTCCTGTTCATCAGTGCATTCTCCGACCCTGATGTGGTACGCGAAGCTTTCCGCCTTGGGGCACTCGCGTTCGTTCACAAACCGCATGCGCAGAGCGAGCTGATACTGGCAATCGAGGCAGTCCTTGGGGGCAAGCGATTCGTTGGCAAAGGCTTAGAGTTTAGTGAGGATAGGGAATCAGAAGCTCGCCATCGGCACGCGATACTCTTCTGCCATGACGACAGAGCCATCCTGGGCAGCCTTACTCGTTTTATTGCTGCCGCTTTAAACGCCGGCAACCCAGCTCTTGTGCTGGCTACCGAGTCCCACCGGGACAGTCTTCTTCAGCAATTGCGCGCACAGGGCGTGCAAATTGATGTTGCCATTCAACAAGGGACCTACATCTCACTGGATGCTAACGAGCCGACTGACCCGGTTGAGTTTCTCGAAGCCCTAAGAGGTTTGGGTGAAGCAGCAGCCAAAGCAGGCAAAAAACATCCTAGAGTCGCTTTTTGCTGTGAACGCGCAGGACGCCTGTGGGCGGAAGGCAAGACCGACGAGGCGATCCAGCTCGAACAGCTTTGCGACGATCTAGCCAAGGCGCACGAAGTAGATATCTTGTGTGTGTATCCATTGCCCCAAGGCCAGGATGCCATTCCCGACCTCGATAGCATCTTTGCGGAACACTCCGCCGCTTCCTACCTGTGAAAGCGTGCAGGGAGATCGTTTGTCGATGCCGACTGCGATCTACAGCCCACTCGCGGTTATGTGTGAAGCTGCGCCTCGAGACATCGATTTAGGCCTGAGAGGCGCGCGAGCATGAATCGTCGTTCCGCCCCGTGGCTTCAAATCAATAGAAAGGTGCCCGTCGATGAGTTTCATCCGTTCTTTCATGCTCGTGAAACCGAGTCCGTGTCCGCTCATTGCCTTTTGCATATCAAAGCCAACCCCTGAGTCATGCACACTCAGCTGGATCTCATTCGATCGAGCCTTGAGCAACACTTCGAACTGCCGAACCCCACTGTGCTTGGCAGCATTCTGAAGGGCTTCCTGCAAGACGCGGAAGAGACAGAGTGCAGTTTCTTGAGGCAGTTCTTTCGGAATATCCTGGGAGTGAAAATCGATCTCGACATTTTGCTGCACCGAAAACTCCCTGCAAAAGCCCACGCACGCCGCTGCGAGTCCCAGGTATTCCAGTTTCGAAGAGTGCAAACGGTGGGACAGGGCCTGGATGTCGAGCCCGAGATCTGAAACGTGTTCTTGGACTTCCTTGAAGCGGCGGCTCATCTGACCATTGGAAGCGGGAAGATCTTGTTTTAATCCTTCCAGACTCACTGCCAGGAGGGCTATTCGCTGATTGATATCATCGTGTAACTCTCTGGCGATCCAGCTTCGTTCCTCCTCGTGAGCCTCGATCAATCTGCGACTGACACTGGAAAGCGCTTCTTCTGCCTGCTTGCGCTCGGTTACGTCAATCACTGAGCCGATGTAGCCCGCAAGGGAACCGTTGGCGTTGAATCTCGGCACCCCATGATCGAAAACCCAGCGATATTCTCCGTCATGTCGGCGCAGCCGATACTCCATATGGAAAGGCTCGCGCTGCTCGAACGCCCGCGAATCGGTCTCTCGGAAAGGCTCCAGGTCCTCTGGGTGTACCCGCTCCGCCCGGCCATTTCCCAATTCCTCCTGGAGGGTCCGGCCCGTGAATTCCAACCAGGGCCGATTGACGTATGTGTATCGCTTGTCAGGCCCAGACGTCCAGATCATGACGGGCGCGGCGTTGGCAATCAACCGAAAGCGCTCTTCGCTTTCGCGCAGGGCTGCTTCTGCCAGCTTGGCGAGAGTAATGTCTCGGGCGATCTTGGAGGCGCCGACGATCTTGCCCGTCCAATCTCGCAGGGGTGACAAGGTGAGCGAAACGTCGATCCGCTTTGCCTCCTTAGTCATGCGGATGGTTTCGTAGTGTTCGACCCTCTTACCGTCGAGCACCTGCCTGAAGAGTCCAGCTTCTTCTTCACGCATCTCGGGGGGAATAATGATATAAACCGATCGTCCCAGCACTTCGGCAGCGGTGTATCCGTACACGCGCTGTGCAGCGGCGTTCCAACCCGTGATGACGCCGTCCCTATCCAAAGAGATGATCCCGTCGTCAGAAGACTCGACGATCGCGGCGTGCCGGAATCGAGCGTCTTCTGCCTGCTTGCGCTCGGTAATGTCGCGGACGATGACAGTGAATAGTTTCTTGCCTCCAGCTCCGGCTCTCGTTTGAGAAATCGCAGCCTCGATGGGAAATTCCTTGCCATTTGCACGCAAACCCCACAGCGCACCGCTGGCACCCATCGTTCGTCGGGCCGTGGTGCCTGCATCATCGAAGTGCCGAATATGTCCGCGATGTGCTTCACGGAAGCGTTCAGGGATGAAACGATCGATGGGGCTCCCGATGGCATCCCGCGCCGGACAGCCAAACATTTGCTCCGCCGTATCGTTGAAGACGACAATTCGCTGACCTTCATCGATGGCGATAACCGCATCCATCGCCGCCTCGACGATGCCCTCCAAACGCAATTGGCTATTGCGTAGCTCGGCTTCGGTCTTTCTCCTCCTGCCCCGTTGCCACAAAAGCGCAAGAATGATCAGTGCCTGCGCCAAGAGTAGAAGGACGCCGGTTATGACATATCGCCAGTAGAGTTCCCAGAACGTGGGCTGCCGATTGAGCACAATGCTTCCCGCCGGGAGGTTTCTTTCGTTCAACCCCCAACGCTTCAGGGCTCGCCAATCGAACATGTAGACGGTTGGAGCTTTTACCCTAGGAACGTCTTGCGGCCTTTCCCCTTTGAGTATTCGCAGCGCCATGCCTCCAGCAATCCCCCCAATTTCGCGGATAGGAGACACTTTGCCTCCGACTACCCCGTGATTAACGAAGGAATCGACCAAGCTAAAAACGGGGGCATTGGCTGCCGCGGCCACCGCAGGGGCCGCCTCACTTGCAGGGATGAACTTTCTTCCTGCCGCGTCCTGGCTAAAATCAATAAGGAGAACGATCGAGTGATCCGGCAGCAGCTTCAGCCGCTCGAGTAGATCGGGCATGGTGAGAGTTGTAAGATACGAAAAATCGAAATTGCCCTCGTATGTTCTCAATTGCTCTTTGATCAGGCCTTGGGCTTGCCTATCGATGAACGATGTCCCCCCGACCACAATGATGTGCCTTGTGCCGGGCCGCAGGCGCAAAGCCGCCTGTATTGTTTCAGACGGCGCCAAGTCGTTCTCGACGCCCGTGAAGTCAGAAGGCAGCTTAGGACTACCCGGTAACCAGGTCGGATAACAGAAAACGATGGGAACGCCGGGAAAACCCCTGTCACGCATTTCAACCACAAACTTCAGCGGGGAGGGGCCCATAGTGATGATTACGTCTGGCCTTCTGTTCCGGTACTTGCGGATATAGAATTCGCGGAATCGCTGCTGGTCGGCTGGGTCAGGGAACAAAATGGAATCCATATACTCGCGATAAACTTCCAGCCTGTAAGGTGACGCATCGAGCGCGGCGCGGATTCCCTGATCGATCAGATTGACACCGGGATAAGCAGTGCCCGCCTCATACAAGATGAGAACGCGCCGGATAGGCTCACGCTCTGTTGCCCCAACATTCCCAGGCAGGGAGCGCACCAAAACGAGCACACCAATGGACAGTGGAAGAACTCTAATCGCTTTGGGAAGCATGGCCCACCACAACAGGGCTACTCGCCATCCCCATCTTTATTGCAAGGATCAGGGGTTTGAGCGGCAACCTCTAGCACAACTCGCGCTTCCCCGCACCTGTCAATTGTGACAGGTGCCTAAATGCCGTTGTTTGTACTAGCTTCGCTGTCCGCATCAGTAAACTCGCCTCTTCTTAGCAGAAATATGACCATCGCGCAACTTAAACCAAGATCAGTGTCGGTAGCACACGATATGTCCGGTTGAATTAGCACACGAAATGTCCGCTTTAGCGAGCCGCTGAGGTAGAGCTACCAGCCTGGAGGGGAGGCATGGAGACCTACCCGAGGGCGGCAGTGGAGCGGGCGATGAAGATTC
>Ga0126381_100008206_pt1 | contig 11666 bp, 9 predicted proteins | sample PanSoiMetPlot_28_FD_96465 | JGI IMG/M metagenome (GOLD analysis project Ga0126381, IMG submission 96465) | Tropical forest soil microbial communities from Panama - MetaG Plot_28 | ecosystem: Environmental > Terrestrial > Soil > Tropical forest > Bulk soil | place: Panama | collected 2016-02-17 | reverse complement strand
TCTCGAGAATGTCACTCGATTTGTTGCCCAGCACACGCGGCCGGACTAGCATGAGGTTGCCGGCAGGCTTGGCATACTGCTGCGCCGTGAAAGTATAGACGTACGCGAAAGGCCCGTCATTTATACTTAGATTTGTGTGGGATAGTTTGGTGATTTCAAATTTGCTTAGAGATTTAGACAGCATCGACTCGACTACTTCTCTGCGTTTATCTTTGGGCACGACCTCCAGAGCATGTCGCTGATAGTTCGCGTTATCCCCCCAATACATATCAGTCATTTCACCACTCAACGTGCCCGACGGAGTAAGGACCAGCTTTGCGCTCCGATGGATTCCGTTCAACGATGGCGAAAGTTGTGGCAGTTCGACGAGGTCTCCACCTAGTGGCGTGACAAGCAGTCCGTAATTCGCCTGCAGGGCCCCGCTTAAATGGCCCAGCGGCGTCATTTCGTCGGTTGGATCGAAGGCTAAAATCCTGCCTAGTGCCGGATGAATGAATGTCGCAATCAGGTTTGCATCTTTCACGTCGTCTGGGAGCCGAATGCCCAAAATTTCATGGTTGAACAAAAACATCTGCGGCGGGGTTTGCGCGTTCACTGCTCCTCGTATTGTGTTAATTGAAATATAGTAGGAATCGACCCCGATCTCCTTCAACATTGAGCTCATCAATGTGGCTTTGTCTTTGCAGTCGCCGTAGCCATGCGCGAAAATATCCTTCGCAGGGTGTGGCTGCCAGCCTCCAATCCCTAGTTCGATCGCTACATAGCGAATGTCGTGTTGAACAAATCCCCCCAACGCTTGCATTTTGGCCAGTGTCGTGGCCGAGTTCGCCGTAAGCTCGGCAACTTTCCGCTTGATCTCGGGCGAAGGATCTCTCCGGCCCTGAGCGAGGTTTGCCTCCCATTTTCCCATTTCCGCCCAGGTCTCAAATCCCTTGCGGTTGGACTCGGCGGGCGGCAGCAGGGACACCAGCATTTGCCCGGCAATCCCACGTCGGGGCGGCATGTCAACTTCTGCGCGCATGGCTTTGACGCCACTGACGGTCCACTGCCATTGATTCTTGCCGGACACAACTGGCTGCACTCCGGTTGCGTTCAGCCACACGGCCTTGTACTCCCAGCCAGCAGGCAGTTGCAAGGTGTAGCGGGCTTCCCGCGTGGGCACGCTAGTTTGAAACATCCAAACGTCTTGCAGCACATACGGGTGTTCCTCCTGCTCGATCTCATACCCAACGATATTGCCTGGGTCGGCAGCAGGGATCTGCAAAACCTTGGTTCGGATGTCTCTGAAAAGTTCTCCGTTGGCCACACCGCGCAAGGATGTCTCAACGGCGTCGCTTTCCTTTACCGCATAGTCTCTTCCTGATGTAGAAATGCACCATCCATGCATGCTTAGAATTTTCGATTCGTCGTCAAAATCAGCGAGCACCATCCCGTACTCTTTTCCGCCGACGCGCAGGATCTTGTATACCTCCCGAGTCGTGCGCTTAATCTTTCCACTTCCCTGTACCACCAAAATGGTCTCGGAGTACAACAAAACGGCATCCGTCGTCTCGTCGTGATCCGGTAGTGGTGCGCTAGTTAAGGCACGCATCCAACCCGGAGCATCACCAGCGACTGCTGGCAGAAGGGCGGGTCCCGCCAGGACGATCGCGAGCCAGAACGTGCTTGCCGTTGAAGGTAAAAACCAACGAGCGAGCATTCTACCCGCCTTGCTGCACGACAATCTGTTAGTCATCGGCGATTTCACTCCTTGAAAGCAATTTCTGCGGCCGAAACTTTAACCTGAATTCTCGCGCTGCTTGAACTTGCACAAAATCTTCGACTACTTTTTGCCGGAAACGGCGAGCGATTTCAGCACTGTTTGCTGCTCATCTCCCGTTCGCACCTGCTCATAGAATCGGCGAAGAGTGGGGTAATAGTTCTGTTGCAAATAAAAGACGGCCATCTTCAAAGTGCGCTGGATTCGAAGCGCATTCTCTTTCTGCTCGGCAGAGGATTCGTAGAGAGTTTCGCCCGCGGGAACTCTTGTGCGGGGTGGTAGAGCCTCAACCTGCGAGCCCGGTGGCAGGGACAGCTCCACGTCTTCGTAACTTTGCCATGGATACTGGAAGTACACGGGATGGGTGCGCGCTGTGGCAGCAAAGCTCACTTGAGGACCCAAATGAAAAATTCCGATGGGCATAAGTAGTCGTTGGCCGACCTGACTGGAGTAGCCAGGCACCTGGATTTCGAAATGGGCTCGCAGCGGGACTTCTTCCTCGGTCCATCCCTCGACGGACACGAGTTTTGCCGTTGCGCCCTGCGTCAGCATCTGCTGCACCTCTTCTTCCAGCTTTTTCTTGCGTTGTGTTTCATCCTCATCGATGGCCATCAGGCGGCGCTGCAAAGCTTCCTGGCCTTCGTAAATAACGTTGAGTTTTCCCCTCAAGTTTCCGTCGGGATCCAGAAGTAACTCCGCTTCGCGCCGGACCACAGCATCGTTGCTTTGGGGCGCAGGGGTGGTTTGAATTTTGGCGTTCTGAGCATCGATGCGAATGCCGCCCGCGTAGGTTTCCTCCCAGGGAAGAATGCCATAAGGGCAGTAAATGGTCGCAGGATCAAGGAATTTTGAGGTTGTCCCGATCAGGACTTCAACGACCATAGAATTTAGCTGATTCGGATCCAGACGTTCTTTGACAAAAAATGCATGGTTCCGAGACGCCAGGAGCACGGGATAGGCTTGAAAACCAGCGGCTCGCGCCAGAGCAATGAAAACCAGATTGATTTCATTGCCAAAAGCATACCCGTGTTTCAAAACGTCCTCGGAATTCTTGTTTTCCTTCAGGTTTTCCTGCTTGCGTTCTTTCTCCGTTCTTGTCGGCTCGTAACTGAGCGCACGGATCTGCTGCACGCGGGTGTAGATTTTCCGTAGCTTCGTCTCGGGAGCATCGGAAGGACTGAGGATGCGTTCCGCCTCGTTGTGCAGGTCCTTCGGGTTTCCAATAAATTTGTTATAAGAGTCGGCTTCATAATGCGCCAGGCTCAGCCAATAAAACGTCGGATCCGAGTTCAGGTTAAGTATGTAGTAGACATCAACACGGATTTTCAGATTTTCTTCTGGTGGTGAATAGTCTTCTTTCTGAAAACCCGATACGAAGTTGACTTCCAGTTCCACCGAACCGTCAGGAAGTGTACGATTCACGGCATCTTTTGGGAGATTTTGCATGTAGGTAACGGTGCGGGCGGCTTTGAAGGGGTGGAGGCTAAAATGTCCGTGACGTACGGGAATGTCCTGCTGAATCTCCCAGTCGGCTGCAGGATAGGCGATTGATTCGCGAATGAGGTACTGAGAGGGATTCTTGAAGACGTCGGGAATGTCGGAATGCCAGTGCAGGCGATACGAGTATTCGATAACCGAGCCGATTTCAACGTTGGGAAGTGTGAAGGCCTTGATATTGTAGCGGAACTTCCTTAGTTTCACGATTTCTTTGTCGTAGATGGCCCCGCTGAAATTTTCCGCTTTGCCGGAGGCTGAGGTGACACGCGCTTGAATTTCTTCGACGCGCGTGGATTTCTCAATATAAGGGATTTCCACATCCGCAAACTTCTTGCCTTCCTCACGAAAGATTTTAATCCGTTTGTATACGCTCTCGCTGGATTTGGTGTTGTCGGTATGCACCTCGTATTCCAAGATAATGGCCGGAGAGCCTGGGTTATGGCTGTCGTCCTTTAGAGCCAATTCCTCCGGGGGTATGGGGGGCCAGGCCGGAGCCTGCGCCAATATTGGGTGTCCACCGAAGGCCGCCGAGGTGACAAAAGCCAGGACCGCGAGAACTCTTTGAGCGGTGAATCCTTTGATCATAGTCGGCAGCCTAGGCATCCATCCATTGCAGTACAAGGGACAAGGCACGACACAAGAGGTATGTCACACAATTTCAGGTCACAAAGCGCCGCAGACACGTGTCCTCAACTTTGTACACCCATCCCCCCGCCGCGAAGTTTTTCGAGAGTGCGGTAATGGGAGACGGTCTGGTCGATGAGGACTCACACAAACGGCAATCATGAGTAATCGTAAGGGCAAGGTCATGGTTCCTCACGAAGGGTATTGCCCTTGAAGTTATCCCGGAAACTCCATCCACGCAAGGAGAGGATAGTGCCCGATGATGGCTCACGAGCCATTCTAGGAGTTCTTGCAGGATCGTTCCAATGTTGGCCAGCGAATCTCCGACCTTGTTAATCGCAAACTTTTTTACGGAGCAACCAGCCAAAAGCATGGCGATTGGCAGTAACAGAACGGGTTCCATTGGCATGGCGCTTGTTTCCTTCCGGTATTCACTTTGGCCGTACAAATTCCATGCCATCGCTGTCCAAAAGCTCTTCCCGTTCGGCGAGCGCGAGGATTTCCGACTGAAGTTCCTGCGTGGATCCAGTAAGCAAGAATTGAGCTGGTGATTCTGTCGTGGCTTTCAGATTCTTTTCACTAACGAATTGCCTGACTCGATCATCGTCGAGATAGGCTAGCCTCAGATGATCCCCATCGATCCAAACCCGATAGACCGTATGCGTCGGTGCGGTGAAGAGCCCACTGCCGACTTCCCCGTTCAGTATGTCGCTGCTAGGCTTTGCCCAGTACTTCCGGGGAAGTAGGTCGAGGTATGCCACGCCATCGACTCTGAATAAGTGTCCGTCGAAGGTGAATTCCGCCGCTTTAGCATCGCCTTCCGCAGGGGAGTCCTCGGAAAAACCGTAACACACGACGTACTCGTTCGACTTTTCGTCGGCGCGAGCGACATTCAGCATCCACTTTCCACTCGGCTTCCCCTCTATCCACTGACCCACGAGCTGTGGTTCAAAAATCACGTCCTTGGTGCCGAAGAATGGATAGAGCGATTGAACCGGCTCACAGCCCGCCAGAGCTGTCGCCACCGCCAGTGGCCCCATGAGGCGGACCAGGCATCGCTTCCGTCTGCTAACGGACACTGTGACCGACTTGCTGCCCCGCGACATTTCGCCTGTAAACATCTGCAGCGCACCCCAACGCCTGCTTCGTTGAAGCGACCTTTACCGGGATCGCAATATTTTGCAAGCGACAAGGTGCGTCAAACCTTGGATGCCGTGCCATGTCGCTGCTTGCCCGTAGCGTAGGACTTGCATGGGTACACAGAGCTCACCCTCAATCCATTGATAACAAAAGGAGTGTCGGTGTAAGCCTGGACGCCTCTTTCTACCAGCGTCACCCCGTACTCTGCGGAGTCAACCACCAGATTCTCGTGTGGGCCTAGTACTTGCCATTCCCCGACCAACAATTTCTGCAAATGGTTCCACTTTGCGAGCGCCAAGAGAGACAGGCCGGAAACTGGAAGAATATGTTGATTGAGATGTATAATCCGCACAATTCCGAGGACGGGAAAGGGATGGGATGTCTGATACCCCCTCCGCTCCAGGCCAACTCACCGAACTTCCGCCGAAGGAACCCCGACTGGAATCCTGGGGCGAAATAGCTGCCTATCTCCGCAGAGACATCAGAACTGTCCAAAGATGGGAGCGACTCCATCACCTCCCCGTCCACCGTTTGAAGATCGGCAAGCAAGGCCAAGTTTATGCATACAGGTCGGAGCTGGATACCTGGTTTCGGGATCGCCAGCCCAACGCAGACGAGATTTCTTCCAACGGTGACACTCCTCTTGATAACTCGACGGACTCCGATGCTCTTTCGAAGGACAAAAACTCTCTGATTCAGAAGGAAAGACCAAAGATCTGGTGGAAAGTCGCTTTTCTCGGACTGCTGCTTATGGCTGCCCTTGGTTGGGTGAATCCCGTCCATGATTGGTTTCGGGCACTGCTTTTTCGCTCTCACAAGCAGCTTCTTTTCGTGAGGCCGTTCGCCAGTCTTCCCGCCGATCCCGAGCAACAACTGTTCGTCAAAGGACTGAAGGACGAAATGATCATCCAACTCGGGAGAGTTGATGCGGAACACCTTGGTGTTTTCGGACCCACCACTTCCGACTTGGAAGGCACAAAGTCCATCGCAGAACTACGCAATGATCTGGGGGCTAACTATGTGCTCGAAGGAAGCGTCCGCCGGGCTCTGGATCAGCTACGGATCGATGTCATCTTGATCACCACAAAAGACGGCAGCCAGGTCTGGTCGAAGTCATACACGGGTGAAGGAAGAAATATTTTGCAGCTCCAGGACAATGTCACTTTGGACGTCGCAACCCAGATTCAGGGTACCTTGCCTGGTCCCCAGACCGCCGGCGGAAATTTCCCCTCCGGACCGCAGTTGGATCCCAAAGCTTACGAGGCCTATCTCGAAGGACGTGTCCATTGGCTCAACCGGGATCTGATCCGCAGCCGGGAATCATACGAGCGCGCTTTGCAAATTGCCCCGGACTATTCGCGCGCACGCGCCGGCCTGGCGATGGTCTACTTGCTCCTGGGCCAGTCACCGAATGACGTAATGCGCCCTGCTGACTCCGTAGCCCTAGCTCGCCAAGCCGCCCAGGCAGCGCTTCGAAATGACCCTCGGACAGCGGATGCTTACTGTGTGCTGGCCAACATCGCGCAGAGCTATGACCATGATATGGCTCTGGCAGAGCAGCAATTTAAGAAGGCGCTTGAGCTTGACCCCAGCAGTGTCACAGCTCACGAGTGGTACGGATATTTCTTGATGGTCAACAACCGGATTCCGGAAGCGCTTCGGGAAGCCAAACGTGCTTTGGATTTGGATCCGGCCTCTCCTCTTCTTCAAAACGTCCAAGGGGAGGTCTATTACTACCAGCGTAATTTCGATGGAGCCATTCAGCAGGAGTTGCACACTCTCGAGCGAAGTCCGGGCTTTCTTTATCCCCGCATCTGGCTCGCTTCCGCTTATCGTGAGAAGAAAATGTATTCGCAAGCCTTGAATCAATTTGAAATAGCCCGCAAACAAAGTAATGACAGCCCTGCACTTCTCGGACTCTACGGTCACGCCTTGGCAGTTTCCGGAGACGGTGCAGGCGCCCGGAGGGTTTTGCTCGACTTGCAGCAGCTTTCCCAACAGCGTTACGTTCCCACCCTATACTTTGCCGCGATTTATACAGGTCTAGGTGACAGAGAGCACAGTCTCGAATTTTTGGAAAAATCCTTCGCTGAACAAAATGACCGGCTCGTCTACCTTGGTGTCGACCCGTTGGCCGACTCGCTTCGCAGCGATACCAGGTTCAAGGACCTCATGAAACGCTGCGGGCTGCGATAGAATGCAAATCCGGGAGTCGGTCGCATGGGATTTTTTAGTAGGATAGTTCACCGCCTACGCTCATCTCCGGGATTCCTGCTTAACGACAAATCACGGCAAAGTGCGACATTGTTTGCCCTGCGCGCTCTGACCTCCCTCACCGCTTGATTGTCGCACCTCCGCAGCCTTACGTTCACGTCATCGGCACCATGAGTACGAATTTCCGGTGCCCACAGGAGAGACGGCAATGTTTAGGGTCACACTCCGAACAGCAAGAAAGATCGCTGTCTTAAGCCTAGTCTTTTGGGGCTTGTGGGTGCCGCTGGCGCTCGCTCAGGACTACTGAGGCAACGCGACGGCTGACACATCCTTTTGTTGACAAAACCGTTGGTCGCCTGCGCGAGGCCAAACTCGACTGACATTTCCTGTCTCTTTCTTGCAGTTCGATCAGGAGGCGCTGCGTGAATTTGAGTTCAATCCACCTGACGCTTGCTCCCTTGCTTATTACGGTTGTGGCATCCGTGTTTCTGGCAGAGCTGGCCGGTTACGGGCTGCATCGTCTCATGCATAGTGGGCGAATCCCGGTCCTTAGCCGCGCGCACCTTATTCACCACTTGTTGCTCTACGGCCCGCGTCAATCGATGCGAACGCTGAAATACAAAGACGCAACCCTTGACCGTGCATCGATTGGCAATGTAGGCATGGAATGGATCCTTCCATCCGTGCTGATTCTTGGTTTCTACTGGAGTGCGATGTGGCTCCTCGGGGTGTCTCTGCCCTATCGCTGCCTCTCCTTCCTCACGCTCGTCGGTTGGTCAACCTTCATGTTTAGTTATCTCCACGACCGCATGCACCTTCAGGGCTTTTGGATGGAGCGAACGCCGCTCCTCGGATGGTGGTTCCGCAGCGCTCGCCGCCTTCACGACATTCATCACCGGTCAATTGATGAGAACGGGCGAATGGACAAAAACTTTGGCATAGGATTCTATTTTTGCGACCGCATCTTCCAGACTTTGGCCAAACACCACTGTCTCTTCAATTGGCACGGTTATCGCGAGGCTATCCGGAAAGCGAAGCTCGAAGAGGAACTAAACCATGAATATTCGCCGTTTCCCAGTGAATGCCGCTTTCCAATCGCAGAACAAGTTGGAAGACCGGACGAAGATCTATGAATTCTCAGGAGGCGAGATGCGAAAATAGTGAATCAACTAAATACGGGCAAAGTATCCGACGAACAGGGACAACCCGGCGGCTCCGGTAATTATGTCGAAAAGAGCAGGTGTTTCGCCCGGCGCTGGACTGTTTGGACAACACGATATGGTGGGAGTAGCCCACTGGTGTAACAAAGGCGAAACGCAACTCGACCTGCCCCCCTACGGACAATGGCGACAGTGCGATTCAGACGCTGGCGCAAGGCGTCAAACCGATGAGGTTGGGAATTAGGCCAGAATCAGTATGCATCCGTTAGGAACAACGAATGTCCCGGTTTGTCTCTGAGAGACCAAGGAATTACGTGGGTGAAGGTGAGCCATGTCATTTTGGCAGAGATCGAGTAGGAAAACCCTGGTACAACAGCCGGCAACTGTCTTCTGTGACGGGCACGCTGACGAAGTACCGCATTTTTTGTCTACATTTGGAGTTTCCCTTCTCCACAGAGAATGTTGCCAAAGACCCAAAGAGAATGTCTTCATTTCTCCTATCAGCGTTTTTCTCGCTCTTGCCATGACCGAGAATGGAGCAGCTGGGGCGACCAAAGCTGTGATACGAAAGGCGCTGGCGTTACCGACCGATATCGGGGAAAAAGCGGTGAATGAGTCCACAGTTGCACTATTGAAATCGCTGCGGTCACAGAGTGGTATCGAGCTAACGATTGCGACCGCCCTGTGGACAAACATAGGATTAGCGATCGCAAACGAATTTGTGTGGAAATGCCAGGAAATCTATGATGCGTCGGTCACCTCCCTCGATTTCAAGCAGCCCTCAACTGCGGCGGCCATTAATAAATGGGTGGCGGAGAAAACTAGCGGAAAAATTCTGGAAATCGTGACAGTAGAAAGCGTTGCGGATCTTCCCACAATAATTACCAATGCGATTTACTTCAAGGCCAGGTTTCTTCATCCTTTCACCAAAAACGAAACGCAATTCAGAGATTTTTGCCTGGCAAGCGGACGCAAGAAATCTGTACCCATGATGCGGCAATCCGAATTGTCTGGAGCCTACCGGTTCGGGAAAAAATTCGAGGCTGCGGCTCTGCACTATGCAGATTCCACTTTCGTACTTTTCCTGTTGCTTCCTGAAAAAGGTGTAAACCCAGAAGAGGTTTTGACGGAAGAATCGCTACCGGACCTGTTTGTAAAGCGCGGATCAGTTGAGCTTGATCTTTCTGTGCCTCGTTTTACCACCGAATTCAGTTCTCAACTCAAAGAGTCGCTCAAGCATATGGGAATGGGGATTGCGTTTGAATATCCAGGTGCGGACTTCTCAGCGATGGGGTCTCAGTCTTTGTTTATCGGTGAAATGCTGCACAAGACCCTTCTGCAAGTGGATGAGGAGGGAACGATCGCGGCGGCTGCGACGACCGCCATGGTCGAGCTGTGCGCTCTTATGCCGCAACAGGAGACTCTCGTGTTTGACCGTCCATTCGCGGTTGTCATGATGGACAGCGCAACTCGGGTGATGATATTTGCCGGAGTCGTCTATGAGCCATAAACTTGCTGGTTACTTTGGCCATCACATCTAGAGGATCATCCAGATGATAGGTGCCATTGCGGGTGACATTATCGGATCGGTTTACGAGTGGGAGGGAATCAAGACCAAGCAGTTCGATCTGTTCAGTCCGGATTGCTTTTTCACTGATGACACAGTCCTCACCGTCGCTTTAGCCGAATCAATCCTCACAGAAAGCGACTACGCTTCGTTGATGAGAGCCTACTATCGGCGTTACCCAGGTGCTGGCTACGGAGGCTTATTTCACCGATGGGCGCAAGCTCACGAGAGCCAGCCTTACAATAGCTGGGGAAATGGTGCCGCCATGCGAATTAGTTCAGTTGGGTTTGCGTTCAACACGCTGGACGAAGTGCTGGTCCGGGCGGCTGATTACACAGCCGTGACACATAATCACGCAGAGGGGATCAAGGGCGCACAAGCAACGGCGGCAGCAATCTTTCTTGCGAGAACTGGGAGCACGAAGGCTGACATCAAGCGGTTCACTACGGCAACCTTCCGCTATGACTTATCCCGAACTGTCGATGAGATCAGACCTACCTACCGGTTTAACGAGTCTTGCCAAGAGACGGTTCCTGAGGCGATTGTGTGCTTCCTTGAATCAATGGATTTCGAAGACGCAATTCGAAACGCAATATCGCTTGGAGGAGACAGCGACACGCTGGCTTGCATTACAGGTGGAATTGCACAGGCGTACTATGGCGTGCCCGAGGTGATCGCAGACCGGGCCATGTCGATCCTCGACGAAGATCTTAGAGGGGTAACCGCTCACTTCATGTCGAGCTACTGCACTGGTAGGAGGCTTTGACGTGCTAGAGCTTCATCGCCTCGAACCATAAATTTGAACCAGTCGCAAGAACTGACTAGATGGGATCAAACGGGGCGGGAGGTTTGTACATAATCCGATGCCCTTCATTTGACGTCGCCAGGTCAGTAAAACTAGATCACTGAGGAAATCGTAGATGAACCCAACTTTGCTACGTCAGTCCGGGATAAAGGTCGGAGCAATTCTACTTTTGTTTTTAACGACATCGTTCCCGATCTCGTCTCAAAAGGAGAAGACTGTAGCCATAAATTCTGGATTTCTGACACCTGAGGAGTTTCTCGCTTTGAGCAAAGATGGACAGGCAGCCTATTCGATGGGGTTTGTGGATGGAGTATTTCTAGCTCCGTTCTTCGAAGCGAACGATGATGCCCCACTCTTCATAGGATTCAAAAACTGCATACATGGGAAGAGTGCAAGTCAAATCGCTGCAATTGTCGAAAAGAGAGTCAAGAGCAAACCCGAAATCGACCAATTGAACATGCTGGCTTTCGAAGCCCTGATTTCGGAATGTGCCACGCGGTGAACCAATCCCTCTTCATCGCCCATGCGATCGAGTTTGTGAAGTAATTCGGGGAGGGCGGGACCAAGCCTAAGTGCGACAAAGTTGGAGCGCGGCTTGCAGGGTTGACGGATCGAAGCCGACGACCCTACCGCTACGCCAACCAACTCCCCGATGATGCTGCTTCCGGGTCTCCCAGTGGGGTTTCTTTGGATACTTCCTTGTCATGAGGCGAGAGCGGAAGTTCGTGCAGCAGGCGCTCAGCAGCTTCCACTTTGACATCCCTGTGAAAGAGCGCCGAAAAGATCGAATCATGGAGTGCGTTACTGATCGAGAGAAGAATCATGCCCTGATGGTGAGCCATCCAGGCGTGGACAATATCGAACGAACCGGCCGAGGGAACCTGAGAACTAGGATGAAAT
>Ga0126381_100008205_pt1 | contig 11667 bp, 12 predicted proteins | sample PanSoiMetPlot_28_FD_96465 | JGI IMG/M metagenome (GOLD analysis project Ga0126381, IMG submission 96465) | Tropical forest soil microbial communities from Panama - MetaG Plot_28 | ecosystem: Environmental > Terrestrial > Soil > Tropical forest > Bulk soil | place: Panama | collected 2016-02-17 | reverse complement strand
TCCGACAAAGACGTGCTTGGGAATCATGCAATGCACGCCCTTGCGGATGTCGACCACCTGCGTAACGCGGCAGTCTCCCACCATGGAAGTCAGCGCGTACGCTTCCTCGCGACTCATCGGGACGATTTTCTGGGTGGCGAGCCACTGCACGGTCTGCTCGACGGCGATTTTCATCGCCTGGTTGAGATCCTCGTCGTACCCCATGAAGATCCAGTCGGTCTTGGTCTCAGCCCAGGGCCAATCGGTCTTGAGGTCCTTGCGCACGACCGGCTGGATTTCAATTTCCTTGTAGGCGCACTCGAGCGCCGTGAGATTCACCTCCCCGTTGCCTTGCCGGCAGTGCGAATCCCCGGTCCAGATCAGGCCGCCACTGAGGAACACGGGCAGGTATAGGATCGAGCCAGCCTGCAGCTCATTCAGATCCATGTTCGAGCCATTCTTCCAGGGCCGCAGCGTGCTGGTGCGACCCTTGGCATCGTGTATGGGTGGCCCGGCCTTCGCCGCCGGCTCGTTCGGATCCACACCGACCGCGAAGGTTCCGGGAAAAGGCTGCAGATCGATCATGATCCCCGGCTTGAACTCCGTCTGCATCCTGGCCAGGTCCAGCTTGTAATAGCGCACGAACCCTTCCGGGAACTGCGCCGCCAGCAGCCCGACGGTCGGGAATTCCTTTCCCGGCAGGTTGAAATTGAAGGCGTCTTCCTTGGGGACGATCTTGAGGATGTGAATCTCGAGAGTATCGCCGGGCTCCGCCCCCGACACGTAGATTGGGCCCGTGATCGAATGCGGTCCGCCGCCGTCATTCTCCTTGCGCAGATCGACGATCTTGTTCATGTCCGCACCCGGTTTTATCTGCCCGAGCGAGTGCGAGATTGTCTCGATCGATACCGTGTCGCCGGAGTTGATGACCAGCCGCGGCTTTTCGTTCGTGTCGTACCAGCCCCATTGCACGTTCTCCGGCGTGGCGGCGAGGGAATAATGCTTCGCGGGGGTTGATGCGTGCGCGGCCGGCGGGGCGGTGTTTCCCTGTTGGGCGCTGCTGGCAAGCGCCGACGCGAGGACCGAAAGCAGAGTTACCAGTGCGGGGACAGGCGTTCTCATTTTAGTTTCTCCAGCGAGGGGAGCAGGATTCGAAGCTTGTCCGCGGCATTATGCGAGCGGCAGCGGAAAAACGCCCGAAACATCGCCTCGGTATCCAGCTGTCGCAGTTGCCAGGAGCGGTTGCCGAGTTCAACCTACGAAGTCCGACATGTCACACGAACACCCCGCAGATGAGCGCAGTGAGACGGCAGAGATGGATCTGCGAGTCCGGGCGCTGCGGACGGTGCTGGAGCAGAAAGGCTACATCGATCCTGCCGCGCTCGATGTGTTGATCGACACCTACGAAACGAAGATTGGTCCGCGCAATGGTGCGCGCGTGGTCGCACGCGCCTGGGTCGACGCGGTTTTTCGCAGCTGGCTGCTGCAGGATGGGACGGCCGCCATAGCGTCACTGGGGTACGGCGGCCGCCAGGGCGAACAGATCGTCGCCCTCGAGAACACGCCCTCGGTCCATAACCTCGTCGTCTGTACGCTCTGCAGCTGTTATCCGTGGCCCGTGCTGGGACTCCCGCCGACCTGGTACAAGAGCTCGGCATATCGTGCCCGGGCCGTGAAAGATCCACGCGGAGTGTTGGCCGATTTCGGCGTCACGCTGCCGGAGGCGACGGAAATACGCATCTGGGACTCCACCGCTGAAGTGCGTTACCTGGTGATACCGCGACGTCCGGCGCATTCGGAAAACATGGCCGAGGAGCAGCTGGTGTCACTGGTGACGCGCGACTCGATGATCGGCACGGGATTGGCCAGAGCGCCGGACGACATGAGATGAGTTATCGATCGCGCGCCGACCTGGGCGGACAGGACATCCGCGACCGCGTTGTCCCCGAGCCTGAGGGTAAGTTGTTCCATGCACCCTGGGAACGACAGGCACTGGCGCTTACGCTCGCGATGGGTGCTACGGGTGCGTGGAACCTCGATACCAGCCGCAGCGCCCGTGAGACGCTTCCTGACTACGGCTCGCTGAGCTACTACGCAATCTGGATCCGGGGTCTGGAGCGGCTGTTGATCGAGCACGGCCTGGTTGGTCCCGATGAGATCGCCGCGGGCCAGATGCTGCGTCCGGCGCGCCCGGGACTTGAGGTTTTGCACGCAATCGACGTGCCGGTCACGCTCGCGAGGGGAGCACCCACGCAGCGGCCAGCGACGGTGCCCGCGCGTTTTGCCGTAGGTGAACGGGTGCGCACGCGCTCTGCCGCGGTCGACCACCATACGCGGCTACCCGCTTACGCTCGAGGCAAGGTCGGTCGCATCGATCAGGTGCGCGGCGTGCACGTATTCGCCGATGCACACGCACAGGGACTCGGCGAGCGGCCGCAGTGGCTCTACACCGTTGTCTTCAGCGCGCGTGAGTTATGGGGTGGCGACGCGCCACAACGCCAGAGCGTATCGATCGATGCATGGGAGCCTTATCTGGAACCCCTGGCCTGAACGGCGCGGCCGGCTCGCGGCGCCCGGCCGTGTGACCGCCGCAGTTCAGCCTGGCTGGCGTTCCACCGCGCTCGCACCCGCGGCGTGTCCGAGGAGCACGGCCTTGGCGAGCTGCACGAGCAGCAGGTATACGAGCGTCGCCACCGCCACGAACACATAGAATTTTGCCGTCAACGGTACGAATCCCAACGGCCCGGCGAGGCCAGTGACGGGCAACAGTGCGCCAACCGCCACGACGAGCAGGGTAGTGATGAGCAGCGGCCGGCTCGGCCTGCTCTCAAAGGGATTGCCCATCGTGCGGATGACATAGATCACCAGGGTCTGGGTGGCGAGCGACTCGACGAACCAGCCGGTATGAAAGAACGGCTGCCCGGCGTGGAAGAACCGCAGCAGTACGTAGAAGGTCAGGAAGTCGAACACCGAACTGATGGGACCGACGTAGAGCATGAATTTGCGGATCAAGCCGATGTCCCACTGCCGCGGCTTGCGCACGAACTCCTCATCGACGTTGTCGGTCGGGATGGTGACCTGCGAGAGGTCGTAGAGGAAGTTGTTGAGCAGGATCTGCGTCGGCAGCATCGGCAGGAAGGACAGGAAGGCGGAGGCGCCTGCCATGCTGAACATGTTGCCAAAGTTCGAGCTCGTCCCCATGAGCAGGTACTTCATGACATTGCCGAAGGCCTTGCGTCCCTCGAGGATGCCGCTCGTCAGCACCTCGAGTCCCGGCTCGACCAGGATGATGTCTGCCGCCTCGCGCGCCACATCCACCGCCGAAGCCACCGAGATCCCGACGTCCGCTGCATGAAGAGATGGCGCATCGTTGATTCCGTCGCCCATGAAGCCCACCACGTGACCGCGATGCTTGAGCGCGAGCAGAATGCGGTTCTTCTGCGCCGGCGAGGCACGCGCGAATACCGTGGTCTCCTCTACGACCGCCTGCAGCGCCGGATCCGTCATCTTGTCGATCGCTTCGCCGAGCAGGATGTTGCCGGGATCCAGGCCCACCTGGGTACAGACCTGCGAGGTCACGAGATGGCTGTCACCCGTGATGATCTTCACGTGGACTCCGGCCGCGCGTAATGCGGCGAGCGCGGCGGCCGCATCGGGCAGGGGCTTATCGGCAAAGGTGACGAAGCCGACGAGGATCAGCCCGCGCTCATCGGCCGCGGAGTAACTGGCGCGTGGCTCGACGACCACGTAGGCCACTGCCAGAACCCGCAAGCCCTTGCGGCTCAGCTCAGTAAAGGTGGCGCGGCAGCGCGCGTCGAGGTCGGCATCGATTGGCACGGTCTGTCCCTGTCGCTCGACGGCCACGGTGCGCTCGAGCACTCCTTCCGGCGCACCCTTGGTGATGAGCAGCCGCTGCGAGTCGTGTTCGAGCACGACGGAAAGACGGCGACGCTCGAAGTCGTAGGGAATCTCATCGCATTTCTGGTAGCCGGTCTCCGCATCCGTCGGCGGCGTACCAAGGATGGCCTCATCGAGAGGACTGCGGATCCCGGTCTGATTGCGGCTGTTGAGCCGTGCGAGCGTCAGCACTCGCTGCGAGGGCTGACCGAAGGGGTCGAGACACTGATCGAGCGTCATGCTGCCGCTGGTGAGGGTGCCGGTCTTGTCGCTGCAGAGCACATCGATACTGCCGAAGTTCTGGATGGCGGCGAGGTGCTTCACGATCACTTTTTTGCGCGCCATCGCACGGGCACCCTTGGCAAGGGTGACCGAGACGATCATCGGCAGGAACTCGGGCGTGAGACCAACCGCCAGCGCCACCGCAAACAGCAGCGACTGCAGGGGATCGCGGTGCTTGAGTGCCGCGACCACGACCAGAAAAAGCACGAGGAAGACCACCGTGCGCGTCAAGAACAGACTGAAGTCCTTCAGTCCGCGCTCGAATGCCGTGGGCTCGGGAGGCGCGGCCAGGCGTGCAGCAATGTCGCCGAACGCCGTCGAAGTACCGGTCGCGACTATGAGCGCCCGGGCGGTGCCACTCACCACCGAGGTGCCGAGAAACACCATGTTCTCGGCGTCCGGATGGCTCGATACCTCATCTCCGTGCACCTGTTTCTCTGCCGGGAGCGACTCGCCGGTGAGGGCCGACTGCTGCACATAAAGATCGCGGGATTCCAGCAGCCGCGCATCGGCCGGGACCATGTCGCCGGCCGATAACCGCACCACATCCCCGGGAACCACCTGGGAGCGCGGCACATCCACCCATTGCCCATCGCGCAACACGGTCGCCTTGGGGGCGACCTGCACCTGCAGCTGCTCGATCGCCCTCTGTGAGCGACGCGTCTGTGCGAAGTCGAGCGTGTTGCTGAGGATGACAATCGCAAAAATGATGCCCGCATCGGTCGCATCACCGAGAGCCGCCGAGGCGGTAGCCGCGATCAGCAGTACCAGCACGAGGGGATTGAGGAACAGACGCAGGAAATCGGTCAGCGCCGACCGGCGCCGGCGGGGTGCCGGATCGTTCGGACCATACTGCGCGAGCCGCTCGACGGCGGTCTGGGAAGTGAGCCCGGCTAGCGGCGTTTCAGTGACGGCTTCCAACTTGGCGCGTGTACAGTATCGCGCGTACAACACCGCCGGCAAGTTGCACAAAGATGACACGTCGGCGCAATCCGCTCCGGAACTTCCCGCGCCCCGATCAGTCAGTCCCAGGGAATCGCCAGACTCGACCCACGAACGATCCAGAGGTAGGTACTACTTAGTTGGGAGTCTCCGATGACCGCTACCCCGCGAGAGCTGCTCGACACCTCGATTGCACAGCTGCAAACGCTGACGGCCTTTCTGGGCGATCAGCTCACCGCCAACGCGCACCAGTCAGGATCTCCGGCCACACCCGAAGTTCGCGCGTGCGAAGAGATCCTCGTCTCACTTGGGGCACTGATCCTGAAGGTCCAGGCCGCGCGCGGTGTGAGATTCAGAGGTTAGCCCGCCATGCCGATTAAGGTTTTGTGGCAGTTACTTGACGCCTGACGACTCACCCACGCGCGCGCGCGGAGGTCGCCGTTGCGGCGAGTCCGTGCGCTGGGCACACGTATGCTGCTACCACTAGCGTTCGGAATCGGCACGCGCCAAAACATAACCCCAACGTGTAACGCTCCAATGGTGGCCTACCGGACCTCACGGGATGGTCAAGCTTGTAGTGGCTCGCCACCGGTCGCACAGTAAGCCTGTCCCGAAACTGGAGGCAGCGATGGAGCAAAGCGAAATCGCGGCGATCCGCGACCTGTTGGGTTCCAAACCGCGGCCGGCCGGATGGCCAGCACGGCGCCAGCGGCTCGACGAGATCGGTGCGGTGTGGCCGGTCGCTTCCGACGTGACCTTGACGGCTGTCGATGTCAATGGGATAGCGGGCGAGTGGTCGACCGTTCCTGGCAGCAATAGCTCACGGGTTCTGCTGTTTCTCCATGGCGGCGGCTACTGCTCCGGTTCGATCATCAGTCATCGTCGGATGGTATCGGAGGCCGGGCGTGCAGCTGGGGTGCGCACCTTGGCAATTGGCTACCGCCTGGCACCAGAGAATCCCTTTCCGGCGGCATTCGATGATGCCGTGATGGCGTGGCACTTTCTGCGGCGCCAGGGTATCGCGGCGGAACACATCGCGATTGGCGGCGACAGCGCCGGCGGTGGGCTGTCGCTGGCAGTCGCTTTGAAGCTCCATGACATCAAGGAGGAGCTCCCCGCGTGTCTTTGGCTCGTTTCTCCGTGGACGGATCTGACGATGTCGGGCTCCACGCTCATCACCAAGGACTCGGTCGACCCGCTGATTCATAAGGGCTATCTGCGCGAGCTCGCCGACGCCTATCTCGGCGGCGACGCCGACCGCAAGGACCCGCGCGTTTCACCGTTGTTCGCCAATCTGACGGGAATGCCGCCGATGCTGATCCAGGTGGGGTCGGCGGAAACTCTGCTCGATGATGCCGTACGCCTCGCTGCGGCGGCCGGTGAAGCCGACGTGCCCGTGACGCTGGAGATCTGGCCTCAGATGATCCACGCTTGGCATCTCTGGAACGCCCGTCTGGAGTCGGGGCGACGAGCCCTTGGCAACGCCGGCCGCTTCATGCGCGAGCACCTTTGAGAGGTGCCATGCAGCCTCGCGAACAGGGGCAATTCCGGGACCTGGCATCGAGTTGAGGACTTGATGATGCAGAGACTGCACGAAGCTCCGCTGCGGATTCTGATACTTCTCGCGGCGTGCGCCCATGTCACGCGTGGTCTTTGCGCTGATCCCCCGGCGAATCCGGCAGCAACAGCTCCGGCCGTGGCCGAACCTGCGCCCGATGTGGCGTCCCAGGCGGAACAGCAACCCATCGCTACGGAGCCAGCAGCGGCAGCGTCGGCTCCTACGCTCGATCTGAGCGCGCTCGAACAGCGACTGCGCGATACCGGTGCCATCGGACTATTCACCAAGTTGTCTCTGAAGAATCAGGTAGATGACCTGCTGGCGCAGTTCAGGTCGTTTTACCAGGGGGCAGCGGGGATTACCCTCGCAGAGCTGCGCCAGAAGTACGAACTGCTGCTGATGAGGGTAGTCAGCCTGCTGCAGGACGGCGATCCTGCGCTTGCAGGTGACGTACTCGCCTCGCGCGCGGCGATCTGGGCTGTCTTGTCTGATCCGAAAAAATTCGCCGCCATCTGATACTCAAATGACGGGAGCTACCATGCCTGTGCGCTCGATTGTTGGTTTCTCGGCAGTGGCGATGTTCGGTTCTAGCGGGCTCATCGCCGCCCAAGGTCCCTCACCGGGTGAGGACCTCAAGGCGACGATCGCGCTGCACGGCTATCCGTGTGATCAGGTGGTTGACTCGAAACGCAACGCCGACAGCGACTACACGGCAACCTGCAAGAACGGAAATCGCTATCACATCTTTGTGGACCCAACGGGGCGCGTCATAGTCAAGAAGCTTTGAGCGGCGGTCGCGTCGCAAACAGCGATCAGGTTTTCGCCTCTGCGTCGGGTTTCCGCCAGGTGGCTTCCTTGGTGTCGGAGACTTCGACCCACTTCGGGTGAGGCGAGCTCTCGGCGCCGTAGTTGTCGTGCCAGTTCCACCATTTGTACGGCGGGCTCTGGGGATAACCCTCCGGCGAGTCCTCCCAGGTCTCCTGCCGGCCGAGCGGCGTGATGTCGAGGTAGCTCCAGATAGTCCCCAGCGCCTCATCGCCGCGTTCATTGACGAAGTAGGTGCGGTACACCCGTTCGCCGTCGCGTAAGAACACGTTGTGGCCGTGCCATTCAGCGACGCCAAAATCCGCATCGAAACTATCGGTGATGGTGTACCAGGGCATCTCCCAGCCCATTCGCGTCTTCAGGCGCGCAATGTCCGCCTGCGGCGCCCGCGAGGCGTAGGCGAGGGTGGTGTCGCGAGCGTTCAGATGGGCCAGCTGGGCGACCTGATCAGCGCCCAGGGAGCAACCGCGACAGGCGTGCTCGGGCCAGCCGAATACCCCGGGCTCGAAGAAGGCGCGGTAGACGATCAGCTGCCGGCGGCCCTCGAACAGGTCGAGCAGGCTGACCTTGCCCTGCGGGCCTTCGAATTCGTAAGTCTTCTCGACCGCCATCCACGGCATCCGCCGGCGTTCGGCCGCCAGCGCGTCGCGGGCCCGCGTCAGCGCCTTTTCCTTCACGAGCATCTGTTGGCGCGCAGCCTCCCAAGTCTGCGGCGACACGATCGGAGGCTTGTTCAAGCCGCGCTGTTCCTGCTGCTGCACGTCTCGCGCTTTATTCCCGTCCATGTGACTCTCCTAGAACGCCGTAATCGTAAATCAGTGGATTATTCATCCCACAGCGCCTCATCGGAGGGGCCGCCCAGGAAAAATGTGCGTGTGCCACTCTCCACGGGGTTGCTTTACGCCAAGCTGAAGATCAAAGCGCAGGCCACAGCTCCGCGCAGACTCCGCCGCGCCTGTGGGAGACTCAAAGATCGCAGCTCAGGTCGAGGCTCTCGTGCCGTAGCTCGGCGGCGCGGCGTACAACGATGCATCAAGCAGCCTGGACTGCGCCTCGATGCGCGCGGCATCGACCGCCACCAATGGAAGGGCGGCCAGGAGCGCCGCCGCACGCGCCTCCAGCACCGGGCGAATCTCCGGATGAGTGAGGATATACAGCTCGTTCCTGCGCACACCGCTGAGCACCTGCTCGCCGACTTCCGCACCGGTCAACGCGGTGCGGAATATCGGTGTATCGCCCCGCGCCACTCCGGGGGGCAGAAGCGCCTTCGAACCCGTGGCTGAAAATTGGGCCGGTCGTACCTGCTGCGTACTCTCGAACAGCTCCGACTGCACCGGTCCGGGACATAACACCGAGACTCCGACGCCGAACTGCAGCAGGTCCGCGCGCAACGATTCGGCCAGGCCCAGGAGAGCGAACTTCGAGGTGACGTACACACCGACCCCGCTGCCCGCGAAGAGCCCGCTGACCGATGCCGTGATGAGGATATGGCCTCCTCTTCCCGAACTGGCCATGGACGCGGCAAACGTGCGCACGGCGTTGATCGCTCCGCCGAGGTTGACCCCGAGCGCGAAATCCCAGTCCTCGTAAGTCGCCTCGTGCGTCGGACCGACGAAATTGACGCCGGCGTTGCTGCACAGCAGGTCGACGCCCCCCAGCTCGCGATGCACGCGGTCGGCACACGCTGACCATTCGCTGCGATCGGCGACATCGAGATGGAGCGGCAGAACAACGGCGCCATTCGTGGCGAGGGACGCGGCCGCTGACTCGAGGACCTCCTTGCGCACATCCGTCATCACGACCTTCATGCCCGCGCCCACACAAGCGGCGGCGATCCCGAGCCCGATGCCACTCGCTGCGCCGGTAATGAAGGCAACTTTATCCTGCAGGTGTTCCATGACTTCCTTCCTCGGGCTCGGCGTCGAGCCGCACCGCCACGCCCCGCAGACTCGGTGCCGGCTCCCGATAGCGCTCCATCACGAGTGGATCGTGACCCGGAACGATGTAATCCGGAGAGCTGGCGAGCGTTCGCATCCGCTCCCAACCGGCGGTCATCTCCGTCACATTGGCGACAATCGGAAAGGGGCGAGCGGTGGTCATATTCGCAAGATAGTGAGCCGCATCGGAGGCGAGCACGACCCAGCCGATCCGCGTCCGGACGCGTACCACCTGCAAACCGAGCGTGTGGCCACCGACGCGGTGCACCGTGATGCCCGGGACGACTTCGGCATCGCCATCGTGAAAGCGCACCTGCGCCCCGTAGACGAGCCGCACCATCGACAGCACGCACTCGAGGTCGTAGGGGTGCGCAAAGAACGGTTGCGCCATGTAGCGTCCGGTTGCGAACGCCATCTCACGCTCCTGAAGATGAAAGCAGGCACGCGGAAACTTCGGCAGATTGCCCGCGTGGTCGTAGTGCAGGTGTGTGATGATGACGTGTTCGATGTTTGCGCAATCGACACCGAGCAGAGCCAACCCTTCCGTCGGCTCGCGCAGCAGCTGCCGCCTGCGACGCTGCGCGGCGAGTGCGTCAAAGCCGGTGTCAATCACCACCGTGTGAGACTCGTTGCGGGCAATCCAGACAAAATAGTCCATGGGAATGACACCGGCGTGCGGATCGCCACCGACGAAAACCTCCATAGGGCTGCGCAGCGCCGTGGCATAGCGGACTGCATAGAGCTCGTAGGGCCGTGTCTCACTCATCGGCGTCCGCTTCCTGTGACTGCTCCAGATACCTCACCACTTCGGTGTTGTCCGCGCCGAAACCCAGCCGGCGCTCGGCGCGGCTCCAGAGCGCAGCGCACTCGGTGAGCAGCACGCTTGGGGTGCCGAGTGACTCGGCGAGACCGAGTGCGGTCCGCAGATCTTTGGCCATCAGTCCCAGGGCGAAACCGGAATTGAAGCTGCGCGGCAACACGAATGCCGGATACTTCTGCTCCGTGGCGGTGTTGCGGCCGGTGGAGTGATTGAGAATCGCGAGCATCGTCGCCGGCTCGATACCAAACCGCTCACCGGCAAGCATCGCCTCGGCCGTGGCTGCGAGGGCCACCGCCGACAGATAGTTGTTGAGCGCCTTCACGGCGTGTCCCGATCCGGACGCGCCGCTCACGAAGACCCGTCCGAGCTTCGCCAATACCGGGCCGCAGCGGGCGATCGCCGCAGGCTCCCCGCCGGCCATGATCGCAAGTGTGCCCTCGATCGCACGCTTCACGCCGCCTGAGACCGGTGCATCGACCAGAGAAACACCAGCCGCCGCGAGCGTACGGCCGAGCTCGCGGGTGCCGAGCGGCTCAGCCGAGCTCATATCGAGCACCACCGAGCCGGGCACGAGTCCCGGCGCGACCCCCTCCTCCCCGAGCAGCACCTGCCGCACCGCCGCGCCATCGGGCAACATGGTGATCACCAGCCGGCAGGTGCGACCCAGGTCGGTCAGTGTTCGCGCCCGCTCGCAAGGCGCGGAGCTACAGAAGTGGTCCAGAGTCGCGCGATCGGCATCGGCTGCCAGCACCCGATAGCCGGCCGCGACCAGATGGCTTGCCATCGGCGCGCCCATGTTTCCGAGCCCGATGAAGCCGATGGGTTGTGGCGGCAGGAATTCGTCTGACATGGGAATCCGGCCCGGTGTGGTTCAGCGCGCCCGGCGCCAGGGGAGGCTGAGCACGAACATCGCCGTACGCCAGTCGAGCAGCTTCAGTCCGCGGCGCGCCTCCTCCGGCCGGATGCGGGCGCTCATCGGCAGCGTGCCGAGGATCTTGCCCCGCAGCACGAGCTCGGCGCCGTCGCGCTCGATCGCCGAAATCGCGATGAGCTCCTGGTTGTCGGGCCCAAAAATTTTCACGGCGCCTCCGCCCTACGTTGCCGCGGAGATGACGATGTCCGATAGACGCTGAAACCGTTCGATGTTATCGAGACTGTCCATGACACCGGCGGTCAGACCTACGAACGACACGTCACGCTCGGGATCGATCCAATACAGGGTGCTGCCCGCACCATGGTTGCCAAAGGTGCCTGGCGACGCCAGCGTACCGAACAGATGGTGACAGATCGCGGTGCCACGCAGCGCAAACCCGAGCCCCATGTAGGCCGGGTCGGGCGGCCAGCCGCGTTGCTCATAGCGCTTTCGGGTGAGCTCGTTCGGCTTCTCGCCCGTCCAGTTCCGGGTCGCGAGCGCCAGTGTCGCCGGT
>Ga0126381_100008204_pt1 | contig 11668 bp, 8 predicted proteins | sample PanSoiMetPlot_28_FD_96465 | JGI IMG/M metagenome (GOLD analysis project Ga0126381, IMG submission 96465) | Tropical forest soil microbial communities from Panama - MetaG Plot_28 | ecosystem: Environmental > Terrestrial > Soil > Tropical forest > Bulk soil | place: Panama | collected 2016-02-17 | reverse complement strand
TTTTCATTTGTAATACAGCCATCGAAATCACGCCACTTACCCGTACCTGTCAGGCAAGAACCCGTAGCGGAACGCAATCTGGCGCACCGTTTGGTATAGTTCGCACGGATTCGGACCGGTTACGAATTGAGTGGAGGACTCGCAAATGCGAACGTTCCCATTGGTGCTTTTGGCAATTCCGGCGGCACTATCAGCTCAGGACCGGAAAGTCGAGCCTACCTGGTTGTATCGAGACGTTTCTGCCATCGGCGAGCGTCATAATGACCTGACTAGTGACTCCTGCCACTACACTCCGATCTTTGGTGAGGGGGACGGTGAGGCCCGCTTGCCGCTGAGCGTAGCCCGCTTCGGAGAGGTGACGGTCGAGGCGCACGGCACTTGCCAGACAGTCGAGTATGCGCGCCAAGAAGAACTCTATTTCGTGAGTAACGGCAGCGGAGTCTTGCGTTACGGCGAAGAATTGCATCCCTTGGTCCAAAATGATTTCACCTATGCGCCTCCGACTGTTCGACACGGCGTTTCGAATCCGTCCGGTCAGAAGCTCCAGCTTGTTGTCATCACCGTCAGAGTTTCTCCTGAAGCTTCGTTTTCGCAACCAGCGAAGTTAGTGGTGGCTAACCTTAGCGAACTGAAGGAACAGACGGTGGACGGTCATCCGCAGTCCGTCCTGTACAAACTTCTGGTCGGACCGCACACGGGGGTGCGCGACCGGATCAACGCGGCCTATACCGTCGCTGACTTTTTCCTGATGGACTTCGCGCCGGGCGGGACGAATTTTCCCCATCATCACGAAGTGGCAGAAGAGATTTATCTTGTTCTGGATGGAAAGGGACAAATAGTCGCGGGCGGGGGGATGGACGGAGTGGAGGGCCGGCATCCTGCCAAGTCGGGAGACGCCTATTATTTTCGCCCCAATTGCACGGTCGGATTCTACAACCAGAAAGCGCCAGGTGCGAAGGCTCATATTCTTGCAGTACGGGCCTTCGTCCCGATGCCGAAGAATCCCGAATGAGTTTGTCGACGTCCCGCTAATGATGGGATTAGCGCACTCGACCTCCTGGTTCGTCAGCTCTGGATATATAGGAAGCGAGATAACCCGGGCAGTCGGTTTTTGAGTGACCGGCAGAGGATAGACCGTTCTGCTACCGCCTATAAATACTCGGCCGACGCTCGTGCTGGCATCTTTTGCAGCGCGAAAGAGCGGGAATCATTTCGATAAATACGGCACGAACCCGTGCGACTTCGTTGGCAACCGATAGACGGACGTGGTCGCGGTGACGTAGAGCGTCGAGTACCCCGGATCTCCCCAAGCGAGATTGGCAGGTTGTTCCGGAAAAACGATGGTGCCCAAGTGTTGCCCCTCAGGGTTCCAAACCCAGATTCCCTTCGGGCCGGTGGCATAGATATTCCCCGCCTGGTCCACCTTCATGCCATCCGGCACGCCTTCGCCTTTTCCGCCCGGTTCCTGCGCAAAAATTCGCCCGTTTGCCAGGGTGTGCTCGGACGTGAAATCAAAGACCCGAATGTTTCTACCCTCGCTGTCATCCACATACAAACGCTTTCCATCCGGAGAAAATGCCAGGCCATTCGGTTGTGACAATTCCTTCGTCAGCAGCGTCACCTTTCCTGAAAGATCGAGGCGATAGACGCCCTGGAACGGGAGCTCCTGCTTCTGTCCCTCAGGAAGGTCGAGTGTCGGATCGGTGAAATAGATCGCGCCGTCGGGACCCGTCACGACGTCATTAGGACTGTTGAATCGTTTATCTTCAAAACGACCTGCGAGAACTTCATATTCCCCTTGACGGTCAATTCGAATGACGGCGCGCAGGACGCTGGCGCAATCGATGAGTCGTTGTTGACGATCGTAGGTGTTGCCGTCGGGGTCGCCGAGAGAAACAAGCTCCTCTTTCCTTCCATCCATGTAAACGCGAAGAATTTTATTAGTGACTTCGTCGCTGACAATGACGAAGCCAGCGGGATCCCACACCGGGCCCTCGGTAAAACCAAAGCCGGATGCGACTGTGGATAACTTCGATTCCCGGTCAAAGAGCGTCCAGAAATCATCCGAATTCGCCTGTAATTGAAATTCGCGCTTGGGTTTCCGCGGCCCGTCAAAGAGCGCGGCGAGGGAAACGATGGAAAGCAGCAAAACCGCCGAAAATTCGCATTTCATTAGCCCTGAATCCCTCCGTCTCGATTGCTACTCTTCGTCCCGCTCCTCGCGATTGTTCTGCGCCTTTTGGCCGTTCACTGGCCGCGATGTGTCGAGCAAATAACTCACTAGATCGTTGAGTTCCGCAGCCGACAGAATGGCACCATAGTCTGAAGGCATGGGGGACCGTCCGGTGTAGGTCAGGTCCTTGACATCCGACTTATTTAGGAGATGGAACACGCCATCAGGAGTCTGCAGTTGCAGTGAAAAATTGTCTTCGTTGCGTGCCATGCCGGAAAGGGTAGTCGAGTCAGCAAGAATGACGGTAAGCAACCCGCGTCGAGGATCGAGATCTTTGTTGGGAGTGACGACCACGGAACGAATATCATCGGCATTCATCCTCGTTGCGTAGGAAGTGAGGTCCTGACCAAAAAAACCGCCCCGGCCGTCTATCATGTGACACTCCGCGCACTTAGCCTTGCCAAAGAACAGAGCCTTCCCCCGCACCGGATCACCCGGGAGAGGGAGCATTTTGCTGCGGCCCTGCAGCGACCGCAGATAGCCAACGAGTCCCGAGAGTCTGGCGGGTGCGAAAGACGCGAACGATGGCATGCCCGCGGCAGTTTTTCCGTCGATCAGGATCTTGAGGAGTTCCGCATCTGTCTTGCGCACGACTTCGGGGCGGGACACGAGGTCCGGGCCGCGTTCGCCGCCGCGGGCGTCTAGTCCATGGCACGACGCGCATGCGGTGTTAAAGGCCGTCTGGGCTTCCTTGAGACCCGCAGCGTTCGTTTTGGACGCAGTCGTAGTTGGCCTGTTCTGCGCGCCAAGTGCGATTGCGGCGATCGCAAGAACGCAAAATACTGCCGTCAAAAGGATCACGGCGTCCGCTGAGTCGGACCGCTTTGTTTGTTCCTGAGGCATGCCCGATCTTAATCCAATGCGACTTGCGAGGACGATTCTTACATAAAGTAGCAAAAGACTTCACCCCCCGCTTTGAAAGATGCTAAAGTGCGCGCGTCTTGGGTGTAAGGAGGGTCTATGTTGAGTCGTCCATTTTCTCGTCGCAACCTCGCCTTGCTCTTCGGCCTGGCAGTCACTCTGGGCCTGCTGGTTCTAGCACAGGCTGCGAAGATTCCGGCAAAACAGGAACTACCCGCTGCGCAATCAAAAGACGAGGCATCTGTCCTCGATGGTTTTCGCCACGTGGAGGCCGCTTCCGTTTCCGATGCTCTTGAACAGATTGCGGGCAAAAAGATGTACATGACACATCGCATGCGCCCGCTATTTCCGACGCGTTTCGCCGGTTATGCAGTCACGGTTTCGCTGAAAAAAGAGGCAAATCACGATCCCGACGCGCTGAAAGGCATGCTCCGGGCCATTGATACCGGCGGTCCCAATTCGGTCTATGTCATGGTTGTGGAAGAGGGAAATGACATCGCGGGAATGGGCGGATTGATGGGGACTGCGATGGCCGCGAGGAATTTCTCGGGGGCGGTGATCGACGGCGGAGTGCGAGACACTGCTTATCTGCAAAAGATTGGCTTCCCGGTTTACGCGCTTGGCGTCGTTCCTTCCACCTCCGTCGGCCACTACCGATTTGCCGGCTCGAATATCCCCGTAACTTGCGACGGCGTACTGGTAAACCCGGGAGATATCATCACGGCCGATCCCGATGGCGTAGTAGTTGTACCCAAGGGCCTTGCTACGCAGGCTCTAAAACTAGCGCAGGAAATGGATTTCAAGGAGCACTCGATGTATGCCTTCATCGAGAAGCTTAAATCGATTGAAGAAGCCGTGGCCAAATTTGGACGTCTGTGAAAAATTCTGGCCTCCCGCCGCCGACTTGTAGTATATGAATTTCATTCTTTGGAGCGGCCTTCATTGTGACACCCTTCCGACTGTCGCTGAGGAGTGAAGACTCTAGCCATGGCTCGATGGCGACGATTCTCTTTTTCCTGGCGGTGCTTGTTTTGAAGCCGATGCCGTTGTCCGCCCAGGACGCCCGGAGGCCTTCCCTGGCCACTACCGTTGACGTGCACCCGGCGCAATTACTCTCAAGGCCCAGTGCGGCAAACTGGCTGTCTTACAACGGGGATTACACTGGCCGCCGCTACAGCGCTCTTCGCGAAATCCGCGCCGATAACGTTGCGCAGCTTCGCGCCCAGTGGGTCTTTCACGCATCGAACTCTAGCAACCTCGAAGTTACTCCTGTTGTGGTGGACGGGATCATGTTCGTCACCGCGGCCAACGACGCATTCGCCCTCGACGCCCAAACGGGACGGCCACTCTGGCATTACTCGCGTCCCGTCACCGAGGGACTCATCGACGACGCCTCGCAACATCACAATCGCGGCGTGGGCGTCTGGCGCTCGCGCATCTATATGGAAACCGACAACGCGCACCTGCTTTGTTTGGACGCGCGCTCCGGACATCTTCTCTGGGATGTCGCTTACACGGATGGTAACCCAAATTACGGCGCAACCAGCGCGCCTCTGGTGGTGCAAAATAAAGTCATCGTAGGAACTTCCGGAGGCGACGACGGCGTGCGCGGCTTTGTGGCCGCTTATGACGCTGAGACCGGCAGCGAGGCGTGGCGCTTTTGGACCATTCCGGCTCCCGGCGAATTCGGTTCCTCGAGCTGGCCAGGTGAAAGCTACAAACTGGGCGGCGGCACCACTTGGATGCCTGGCACCTTTGATCCCGAACTCAATACCATTTTCTGGGGCACGAGCAATCCTGCTCCGGATTTTGACGGCGGCCCGCGCCCTGGCGATGACCTGTACACCGATTGTCTACTCGCACTCGATCCCGACACCGGCAAACTCAAATGGTACTTCCAGTTCACGCCGCACGACCTTTTCGACTATGATGCGACCCAGACTCCAGTCCTTGTCGACGCAACGTTCCGCGGACAGCCGCGGAAACTCATCGTGGAAGCAAACCGAAACGGTTTTCTGTACGTGCTCGATCGCACAAACGGCCAGTTTCTCTCTGCAACGCGCTTCGCCGAGAAACTGAATTGGGCTACCGGAATTGACGAGAACGGTCGCCCCATCCGAACTGAAATCAAGCCTAGCGCCGAAGGCACACGCGTTTGCCCAGGAATGGTCGGGGCCACCAATTGGCACGCGCCTTCTTACAATCCCGAGACTTCCCTGTTTTATTTTATGGCCCTTGAGGCTTGCAGCGTTTTGGTTTTGAAACCCCAAGCATTCAAGCCCGGCCAAACGTACTATTCCACGGGTGCCCGGCACAGCGAAGGTGACCACAACCAGAAAATCCTATTAGCCTACTCCCTCGACGCCGACAAGCCTGCTTGGCGCTACGTCCAGGCGGGTAGGGGCCATTCGGCGGGCGGAACGATGACCACCGCGGCTGGACTTGTCTTTTTCGGTGACGATGCGGAATCCTTTGAAGCCGTCGACGCGTTGACGGGGAAGCCACTCTGGCACTTCAATACCGGCCAGAGCATCGCCGCGTCTCCGATGAGCTACGCGATCAACTCGAAACAATATGTGGCCATCGCCGCGGGGAGCGACGTTTTCAGTTTTGCCTTGCCGTGACCGAAGCAAGTATGGCTTCGCACCACAATGATGTTCAGGGTAAGGGCCAGAGGAAAGAACAGGACGAAGAACCGATTCAAGAAGGAGGACCAATGCTCTCATTACTGACTTCGCGGCGTGATTTTGCAACAAGGCTTACCGCACTGATTCCAGGGCTTGCCGTTTCCGGAGCCAGGCTCAGCGCGGCGGCCTCCCCACAAGCGGCAACAGGTGTGAAGAAACTCAATTACGAAGGCAAGCCTGCCGGAACCGGGTTCATCACCCCGCTCGTCATACACAACGACACCATCTACATCGCAGGCCAAGGGGCCCATTCGCATGATCCCGAAGGGCAGTTCCCCATGGACATCGAGACCCACACTAAAAAGGTGATGGACAACGTCAAGACTCTGGTGGAGACCGGCGGCGCCACTATGGACAGCATTCTTCAGCTCACCGTTTATCTGACCAAGATCGACGACTACGATGGCATGAACAAAGTCTTCAAGACCTATTTCCCGAACGGCGGCCCCGCGCGAACCACGGTAGCCGTTGCCGCACTTCCCGGAAATTCGCTGGTGGAAATCAATTGTATCGCCGCCGTCACGCGGAAGGGATGAGAGGGCGTTCCCATGACCATCAAGAATTTCTGGAACCGGCGAAACTTCCTCGGAAGCGCCGGTGGGCTTGCTGGCATGACGCTCAGCGCGCGCAGAGTGTTCGGATTGGCAGCGGTCATACCGGCAGCGGTGCCGGAAAAGCTCACGGGCTTTGGCGCCACGGGAAACGTTTACGAAGAGTTGGGAGTCACCGCAGTGATCAATGGCCAGGGAACCATGACTTATTTGGGCGGTTCACTCCCTCGTCCCGAGGTCGAAGCCGTAATGGCCCTCGCGGCGCAACATTTTGTTTCCATCGTGGAATTGGAACGGGCCGCGGGTAAGCGCATCGCGGGACTCCTGAAGCTTCCGCCTGACTACGATGCTATCGTCACCTGCGGCGCCGCGGCTGGCATGCAGTCCGGCCTCGCAGGAATTCTCACCGGCGATAATCCCAAATTCATCGAACAGCTGCCTGATCTCACCGGCATGAAATCCGAAGTCATCATTCAGAAATCGCATCGCAATGGGTTCGATCATCAACTCCGTGCCACGGGCGTCAAACTGATCGAAGTGGAATCGCGCGAGGAAGTGAAGCGGGCCATCAATTCGAAAACGGCCATGATGCACTTCTCGAATTTTGCCAACGCGGCCGGCCGGATCAAAGTGGACGAGTGGGTAAAGCTCGCGCATGAAAACCAGATTCCCGCCTTCAACGACGCCGCCGCGGACACTCCTCCTGTTTCGCATCTCTGGGACTACGCGAACATGGGCTACGACCTCATTGCGTTCAGCGGCGGCAAAGCCATTCGCGGGCCGCAATGCGCCGGGCTGCTCATTGGGAAAAAAGAATTTATCGCCAACGCGCTGCTCAACAACAGCCCTCATGAAGATACTCTTGGCCGCGGCATGAAAATCGGCAAGGAGGAAATCGTCGGCATGGTCAAGGCCGTCGAATGTTACTTGAACGAGGATCATGCGGCGCTCGAAAAGGAGTGGTGGCGCCGCCTGGACTCCATTTCCACAGAACTTACGCGAGTTCCGGGAGTGGCAACCTCTTTCAATGTTCCCGACGTGGCCAATCATGTCCCGCACATGCAGATTTTCTGGGATCCGCGGAAGATTTCCCTAGCGCCCCGCGACGCCGCTAGCGCGCTGCAAAATGGCAAGCCCTCCATCGTGCTTGATTCCTCCGAGGGCGGACTGGGCATGAATTCGTTCATGCTGAAACCTGGCGAAGAAAAAATCATCGCCGCGCAGCTTGTCCAGCTCTTCAAATCCCATACCGTGTGAAGGCGGGATGCACCATTGAAAGGGCGGCGATTTCGGCATGCTGCAAACTGACTCGAGTGTCTGTAAATGACCTCACCTCCGACAAGCCACGTACGCTGGTTTCTCGTCTTCTTGATCTTTGTCTTGAGCGCTGTCGCGTTTCTCGACAGAGTGAATCTTTCCATAGCGGGCGCAAAGATCTCCGAGGAGTTCGCGATCAGCAACGTCCGTCTCGGCCTGGTCTTCAGCGCATTTCTGTTCGGGTATGCGCTCTTTCAAACTCCCGCAGGATGGCTTGCCGATCGCTTTGGTCCAAGGCGTACGCTCACTCTTGGAGTCCTGTGGTGGGGCATCTTTACCGCCTTGACGGCGGCCATCCCTCACAACCTTGGCAATACCGTGCTGGTCCTCGTGGTGATTCGCTTTCTCCTCGGTGCCGGCGAGGCCATCGTATATCCCGCTTCAAACCAGTTTGTCGCCCGCTGGATACCTAGTCAGGAACGCGGCGTGGCCAACGGGATCATTTTCGCCGGTGTCGGCATCGGCGCTGGCGTAACTCCTCCGCTCATCTCCTTCGTTATGCTGCGCTATGGCTGGCGCTCGTCGTTTTTAATGAGCGCGCTAATCGGGATTGCCGCTGGCACCGTCTGGTATCTGGAGGCACGCGATCGACCCGAAGGGCATCCTTCCGTATCGCCGAATGAACTGACGCACATTCAGAGGGGCATCCCAAAACCGGCGGATTCAAAAAGCGATGGCCTGCTTTCCTGGCCCACCATCCTGGCGAGCCTCAATGTCTGGATTCTGTCGCTCGGGTATTTTTGCTTCGGGTACGTGGCCTGGATTTTCTTTAGTTGGTTCTATCTCTATCTTGCCAGAGTGCGCGGATTGGATTTGAAAACCAGCGCCCTCTACGCAACGCTGCCATTTCTGGCCATGGCGGTCTGCAGCCCCTTTGGCGGAGCCATCAGCGATACGGTAACCAAACGTTTGGGCTCGCGCTTCGGCCGGTGCAGTATCGCGGTCCTTGGCTTCGCCCTTACCGCGGCCTTCCTGGTTTTTGGTTCCGGTGCCCACGATACACGAGTGGCGAGCTTTGTTCTGGCCGGCGGCGCAGGCTCCCTGTATCTTTCGCAAAGCTCGTTCTGGGCGGTTTCCGCCGATCTCGGCGGGAAATCCTCGGGCTCGCTCTCCGGCTTCATGAACATGGCAAACCAAATCGGGGGCATGATTACGGTGTCCTTGACTCCGTTGCTGGCCGACAGATTCGGGTGGAGCATGGGATTTTACGTGGCGGCGGCAATCGCCGGGCTCGGTGCGGTTGCATGGCTTTTCGTCGACCCACGGCTGGCCCTGGCCCACGGTCGTGAAAGTTCGTTGAGCTAACCCAGTTGATCTGAACAAAGCATACCTTCTCGAGCTTCCCGCTGATGAAGAGAGGGAGTTGGCTCTCCTTGTCACTCGGGCAAATAGCGGCAACCTCGCTCCGCCGGGAGTTGTGCAAACCCTGCAAAAAGCGAGACTTATGGCCCTCTTGACTTCCGTTAAACTTCGGCATAAGCTCCGCGCCACTTGGGGGGTGCCTCATGAACTTTGGCCGCACTCGTATCCTTCTTGTCATTTCAATCGTTTTAATAACGCTTGGAAGCGCGGTTGCGCTACGTGCCGACGTCACCGGATCGATTCTTGGCACGGTGCATTATCGTTCGCAAGCGGTCATCGCCGGCGCGAAAATTGTGGTCACAAATGTGGAAACCAACCTGAGCAAAGAAACCACGTCGGCGGTGGATGGTTCCTATCGCATCCTGGCTCTGCCCGTGGGCAACTACAAGCTGGTCGTTACCGCAGTAGGATTCAGGCAGTTCACCGCCACAGACATCACCCTCGAAGTCAACGACCAATTGCATGTCGACGCGACCCTCGATGTCGGCACCGTGCAACAGGAGGTCATCATCTCCGCCAACGCCGTCCAGGTAGAGACGGAAAATACGCAATTAGGAGATGTGGTTGACTCCAAGAAAATGCTCGCGCTGCCCTTGAATGGCCGTAGCTACCTCGACCTCCTCGGACTGCAAGCGGGCGTTGTACCCGTCACCTCCGGCTCCATGCAGCAGGACCGGCCCGTTTCCGGCGGATACTCGGATTCAGTCGGCAACCTCTCGGTCAATGGACAGCGCGAAACCGCAAATGCTTTTCTAGTGAACGGCGGCGATGTCAGCGAAGGGCGCAACCTGGGCGCCGGCCTGGTTCCCAACCTCGATTCGATCGAGGAATTTCGCCTCATCACTAACAGCTTCGACGCCGAATATGGGAAGTTCAGCGGCGCGGTCATGAACGCCATCACCAAGTCCGGCACCAACGGAGTTCACGGCGACGTCTTCGAATTCCTGCGCAACGAGAAATTCGACGCGCACAAATTCTACGACCCGACCAGAGCAGAACTGCGGCGCAACCAGTTTGGCTATGCCGTTGGCGGGCCCTTCTGGAAGAACAAGCTTTTCTGGTTCACCGACTATCAGGGTACCCGGCAGATCACCGGCGCGAGTTCTGGTCTTGTATCCGTGCCCACGCAAGCGCAGCGCGCCGGCACTTTCAATGCGGGTGACCTTTCCGGAACGGTGCAAAGCAACGCGTGTCCTTCGGGTGCCACTTGCGGACTAAATTGGGCGGATACATTGACGGCACGGCTCGGATATACCGTTCTAGCTGGCGAACCGTACAGTTTTCCTTCGACAGTAGACGCACAGGGCAATGTAATTAGCCCAGCCTGCAGCAGCACAAACTTTGTCTCAACGACTGCCACTCCCACGGCGTGTGTGTTTCCCGTGGCGAACCCGTTGGCCCCTCCCGCCAACCAAATTGCGAATGTCCCCCAGGGGGCTTGGGCAAAGCCGGCAGTGGGGATCCTGCCCTATATTCCGGTTGGTAACGTGGACCCCGTAAACGGGGTATTCTCGGATGCCAGTCAAAAGGACCGCATTCGCGACGATAAGGCCGGACAACGCGTCGACTTCAACAACCAATTGACCGGAAACTGGTCCTGGTACTATCACTACGATGATTCGAGCAACCTTGATCCTTATTCGTCGGGCGCCAGCAGCGTGCCCGGATTCCCAAGTGTCACGCCCACCCGCGCACAGCAATTTGTGATGAGCAACAATAAGACGCTTGGTCCAACGGCGATCAACCAATTCCGAGTCAGCTTTTTCCGCACGGCGACCGTAACGAATAAGCCCACCGGCAGTTTCGCAAAACTTTCGGATCTAGGTTTTGTAACCGGTGCGGGAACCTTGGGCATTATTCCTTCCGGCCCGCCAGGATTTCCCCAGACCGTTCCCCCGGAATACTTCAATAACTTCTCCATGGGCGTGAATACGCTCACTACGTTTCAGCCCAATAACACCTATCATTTCTCCGACGGTTTCTCGAGAGCCAGCGGGAGGCACACCCTCAAATTCGGGGGCGAGTTCCGCTACCTTCAAATCAACGAGCGCAATACCTGTGCCCCCAATGGAGATTTTACGTTTGATGGCAGCGAGACCGGCAGCGACTTCGCTGACTTCTTGCTCGGCGCCTCCGCGGGCTACAACCAGTGCAGCCAGCAGTTCCTGGATTCGCGCACGCGCTATGGTGGTGCCTACGGCGAAGACACCTTCAAAGTCAATGCCGCGCTTACCCTAAACCTCGGCCTGCGCTGGGAAGTCAGCATGCCGTGGTATGACACCCAGGGTAAAATCGAGACCTTCGTCAAAGGCCTGCAATCCACGCAGTTCCCCACGGCCCCGCAAAGCTGGGTGGTTCCCGGTGATCCGGGTATCCCCAGCACGCTCGCTCCTACCCACTACGCGAACTTCGCGCCCAGGGTTGGCTTGGCCTATTCGCCAGGCTTTGGCGACGGCGCCCTCGCCAAGATCTTTGGAGGCCCAGGAAAAAGCAGCATTCGAGCGTCGTACGGCATCTACTACACCTCCATCGAGGACCTGAACCTGTTCTACGAAGTGGGCGACGCTCCCTTCGGGCTGTACTGGCAGTCGCCAAACCCCGTGCTGTTTGACTTGCCTTTTCAAACCCGCCTTGACGGTAGTTCGCAGGTCCAGCGC
>Ga0126381_100008203_pt1 | contig 11668 bp, 9 predicted proteins | sample PanSoiMetPlot_28_FD_96465 | JGI IMG/M metagenome (GOLD analysis project Ga0126381, IMG submission 96465) | Tropical forest soil microbial communities from Panama - MetaG Plot_28 | ecosystem: Environmental > Terrestrial > Soil > Tropical forest > Bulk soil | place: Panama | collected 2016-02-17 | reverse complement strand
GATCAGCCTTGCCAGATCGTCTGCGTTCAAAGGATCGAACAGATTCAACTGGAAAACGCCTTCCATTTCCTCGTTTGGCGGAATTCTGGAGGCAATAATGGGAGTGCCGGCGGCAGCGGCCTCAAGCACAGGCAAGCTATTGGACTCGTGCAAGGACGGCATCACCAGGAACGCGGCTTGCCGATAGAGTCCAACGAGGTCAGTGAAAGGTATTTTGCCCAAATAATGAACGTATTCCATCGATTGATCCGCGATATAGCTCAGAACTTTGGACGCGGAGCTATATTTTCCTCCCGTCAAGACCAAGGGGATTTTCAAGCCTTTTTGGGATTCGATTTGCCTCAGAGCTTGAAGCAGCGTGATGTGGTTTTTGTGCAGCCAGAGTTGGGCAGGATAGAGAATGAACCGCTCGGGAATCGCATACTTGTCGAGCAGACGGCCGATGTCCACGGGTGTATCGAAGTCTTTGATATGGACGCCCTCAGGAATAACCGCAACTTGCTCTGGCGAAATGCACCGAAAATGCTGAAGAAAATCGCGCTTGCTGAATTCACTGCTGGCCTGAAGAAAACGGGCATGGCTTGCGCTGAGCCCGTAAGTAACGCGCCTGCTTAGCCTCCGGGGCCAGATGAAAAATTCGGGAAAATGTACGTGCTGGATGTCATGCATCGAGAGGACGCTGGGACGCCGGCCGTTAAAGTACTGCAGAACGGTGCAAGGTGTATAAACAAGGTCTACGTTCCGTTCCATCGACTCGCAGATTCCACGAAAAATATAATTGCTCGTTGCCTCGTAGATTCTCTCATTGAAGGAGAAAAGGGCCGTACGGCATAGCATCTTGCGCAGGAACTGGGCCCACTCGTCCACCACAATAACTTCAAAGTTCTCCCGATTCCGAAACATCGCCGGAATGCCGCTTTGTCTGCTGCTGACATAGATCCTAAACTGATGACCATTGGCAGTGTTTGCAAACCCCTGCAACACACCCCGCGTGAACGTGTTCAGCCCTCCCACGAAGGACGTCTCTAACCTCAGACAGTTAATTGCGACACGCATAAAATCGCCTAATCTGCTCGACAATGTGGGACTGATCTTCGTCGGTAAGACCGTAGGAAGAAGGTAAGGAGATCCCTTGACTGTAGATTTTTTCACTGATCCGAAGATCGGAATCCGGGATCCGCACGTGCTTCCCATCCGCATAACATGGCTGCAAGTGGAGCGGCAGGAAGAACCGGCGCACCTGAATCTTCTGCTCGCCCAGAAACGCCGACAACGCGTCGGGATCCTCGCACAGAAAAGATGTAAACCAGAATACCGGCTCGCATTTTGGATCGATATAGACCGGCAGAAAGCTCTTTATGTCCTGTAGTTCCCGAACATACCGGTCATGGATGGCACGTTTTTTGGCAACAATCGCGGAGAGCTTTTTCATCTGCGCAATACCGATGGCGGCCTGTAGATCGGTAAAGGCGAAGTTGAACCCGATCGACTCGTGAACAAAGGTTCCCTTACGGTCTCGGCCATAATTCTTGATTCTGTAAGCGGCCTTCGCGAGGGCGTCGTCATTGGTCAGAACAACTCCACCTTCGCCGCAGGTAACCGTTTTGTTTCCATAGTAGGAAAGAATTCCCATCTTGCCGGAGGTACCGACGTGTTTGCCTTCATATCGAACGGCGATTCCTTCAGCGGCATCCTCGAGCACTTGGATGCCGTGTTCACGGGCAAAGGCCATGACCGCAGGCATATCTGCGCTTTGTCCATAGAGATGAACAGGCATGATCGCTTTCGTCTGTTTCGAAATCAGCCGGGCCGCACGGGTTATGTCAATACAAAAAGTGTCCCCCCGGACTTCACACAATACGGGCACTGCGCCGGCAAGGATCACTGCGTTTGCGGAAGCGACAAAGGTGAGATTTGGAACGATGACTTCATCGCCGGGCCCTACGTCCATCGCTTTAAGACAGGTGAACAGCGCCATGGTTCCATTGCAGACGGCAATCGCATGCCTTGCGCCGGTCAACTGCGCGGTCATGTGCTCAAATTCCTTGGTCAGTTCATGCTCGACCAAGAAGGTTGAGTCAATAACTCGCATCAATTCGCGAAGTTCGCTTTCATCCACCCAGGGTTCAATCTGTGGAATGAGCGATTTTTCCAAACGCTGTGCAGTCTTGTCCATACCCGTGTCGGTCCTCATAAAACCAGTGAATGTGTTGCCCAAACATCCTTCAGTTTGAGCGTCTCTCCAGTGACTACCTGGAGCACAGGCATATCTGCGATAAGCTTGACTCGGTCTGCCCCTCGCACATACGTCATTTTCCCCGACAAGTCGCGTGATTCTCGGAACTTGCTTGCCACGTAGGCGTCTTCAAGTCTTTGTTCGCGAAACTCTCCTGCGATGTCCGCCCGCACGAAGAACGCGTTATGTCCCCAAATATTGGAGCCGAGTAGCAGATATCCTTTCTTCCGCCCCAGGTGCTCGAGCGCTCCAAGAGATGCACCATAATAGAGGTGAGAATAGTGAGCCTGTTCGCGGTTGAAATCCTCCTGATACGGCACGGCAATGGGCTGAAGGCCCAGCAAACTGTTATATTCGACGATAACAATCGCGGGCCGAATTGCGTCAATGGCGTCCCATATCCAGTAGTCGTTACCGTCGATATCAATCGAAAGAAGACCGACATCTTCACCAAAACCCGCATCGGCAAGCAAAGCGTTGATGTTCTTGCGCGTAATCCAAGTGCACTTGGCCCGCAAGTCGTATTGCCAGTAAATTCTGTCCGCTTGGATGTATCGGATATCCTCAGCGCGCGCATCAAGCACCATGCCACTCCAGTGGTCGTTCAACAGGAGAAAACGGGTGTTACTTTCCTCATAGTTTTCCACTCCGAATTCGATAAAACTCTTGTTCCTAATCGCCACTTTGTTGATGAGGTATTGGATAATCCCATCCTCATCAAACTGTGAGAAAACCTTGAAACCGACCTTCCTGAAATCAACATTCGCCGGAAAATCGGCGACTTTCCAAGCCATCTGCTTGCCTTGAAGGAGCAACATCGTTTCAGTGTTGCGCTCGGTTCTCCTCCTCAGCTTGGCATAAATCGATTTCAACTTTAATTCAATCACCGAGAGGGCTCCTGTTGGGGTCTGGAAGAACAGAAGACTCGGCTTTTGCAACTGCAGCTTGCGCGGGGCCTGGATGGTGATCCGTCAAACGGACTCTGCCGTGCAAAAGATAACGAGCCAGTTTTCTCGCGAGTGACGGGCGGAACGATCTTTGCAGTTCGTGGACAAAGTTTTCTTCGAGTTGCAGACTCTCGGGGAAGCGAAATTTAGATTTGGCCTGTGATGTGAGGGGTAATTGTTTGAATGATTGCCAACGGGAATTGGTAGCGCGCCGGTCCGAGCCGATGTGGAAAACCCGAGGTAGGTAAGATAAGAGCGCCACCGCGTCCTGCTTGAAATGCGTATAGGCCCAGCGGATCGCCCAAGAGTCACATTTACCGGACATCTGCATGGCCAGCATTCTGCAGAGATCCTCTCCTCCCCGATTAAACCGGCGCTGCTGCTCTTTGTCGGCACTAAATGCGGAAATATCGGACACATTCCAATCCGCGCGTTCCCAGCGGTCTCTCCAAGTGCCCCAACCCAGCGAACTGCTGCGGTAAAAACAAAACGCGTCGTAGGGGTAGTGCCGGGGGCCCTCAAGGCCAAAATTGAAACCACTGATGGAGTAGACCCTACGCTCAGACGCATAGCGCTCGAGCCCCTGGTTCATAAAAGTCAGAAAATCGGGGGTAGTTAGCAGGTCATCTTCCATTGCGATGACTCGTCCGAATTCATTGCATACCTGCGTTATCCCACTTATGACCGACCTCGCCAGTCCGTAGTTGCAGTCACGCTCGAGAATCGTTACAGACCGGAACCCCCTAATCGTGCGGATATAGCTTCGGACTTGCTGAACCTCCGAGCATCCAGCCTCGTTCTTCGGGCCATCTGCAATCACAAATAGATCACTCAGAGGCGCGAGCGTGTTCTCCCGCAACGCGTTTATGGTCTTCACGGCATGTTCTCTGCGGTTGTACACGAACAGAGCAATCGGCGCCAAAGCACCGGCATCGTTCTTGCCGGAAAGAGGGGAACAAATGGTCGAAACATCAGTCATCGTCGGTGAGTAACCTCCAGCATATTTGGTGGAAGGAAGGATGGGAATTGGACGCCCACTTTATACATCCAGTCGTATCTCGCCTGCAGTGTGCCTTGGTCATGTTTCATATAGAAAAGTCCTGTGCTCCGGCAACACCCGGCCGGATTGCTGAACGGTCAACTCTTCCCTTTTCCAGAACAGAGCTGAGCCCAGAGCGAATAAGTACCAGACAGCGGTTGGGTAACGCGTCGGCTCCGTGGTCATGCTGAGGAATAAGGTTCCTATGACTGCACAAGCGACGATGATGCCGATACTTCTGTAATGGGGGTTCTGCGACTCTCGTGAGTGGAACGCCTGGCGAAGAAATGCCGCTATAATCGACAGATACAAAAACAACCCGACTAGGCCGTACGCATGCAAGATCCGGATGAAGTCATTGTGAGGTTCGTCCTCGGACAGTTCGATAACCGCCTCCGGGCCGATATCGGGAACTGACCCTCCCCTCCCGACAATCCACCCCACAGGTCCGCCCTTTGCATAAGATGCCAGGAAAGCAATCCAGTTTGCGCCTCGCCCCCGCAGGAAATGGCCGGACTCGAGATTCGCCCGGTCGGGAACGATATCGGTGGGATCGTATACAAGGGCCATTTGATCGCTGAATGCTATTGCCAAAGCCGCAACCGCAAGAGCGGCTAACGCGATCCGCTTTAGCCGCTTGTTCCAAAAATACCAAACGATCAATTCGACAGAGATTGCCACCCAGCCCACTCGATGCAGCGTGGAACCAAGGCCAACCAATGCGAGCACAAAGAAGGTCCCCAAGAAGATCCGTTCTCCTCCACCCCTGCGGGACTTCTCCCAACGGAACAAAGCCAAAGGGATCGCATAAACGAGCAAGTTCACAATTTCTAGTGGATGCTGGTACGTTCCGCTCGCCCGTCCAACCTCATGTCCATCAATCCAGTCCCAGTAGTTAAACGGCAGAACGCCCGCTACCTGCAAACAGGAGAGAGCCAAGGGCAAGCAAAGCACCACCAGCAACCAGCTGGAAAATTCATCAAACTTCTTCTTGTGAGCCAGTGCTAATCCAGCCGTAAAGAAGAAAGAGACACCTGAATAGAGGCGAATAAGTTCGTTGAGTCCCTCGGCGGTAGGTGTCACGACCACCGATACGGTGGCCATCCCTAGGAATAGGAAAACGCGTCCGGAATACGGCTTGTTGCGAAAACTGAAGAATCCAACCAAGAGGTTAAGCAGCGTTACCAATACCGCGACGATTGATTGGGGGTTCACGCGTTGATTAAAGATGTTGAAAAATTCCCACTGCCACGTCAGATCGAAAAGAGGCTTGGACACCAAGAAGAAAATGATCCAACTTCCAGAATCGATCACCCAGCGCACAAATCCGCCGACGGCCAGAAACAGAAATACCACCGCCGCACCAAAGATGTCTTCTGCGACACCTCTAACGCTGCCATTCCTTGCGGCAATGCCCGTGCTGGAAAAGTCTGGATGGTCAGTAGTGATCATTCGAGATTCGCCATCTAACTCGGGCTGGTTTCGCTAACTAAATTGCCCTTCTTGCGAGCCACTGCCCAATATGCCAGCGCCAGCGGATACACGGCTGAGGGAGGTAGCTTTTGCATAAGCCGTGACCATTGGCGGAACCGGATGATTCTTGGCTCAAAGTAAAATCTGATTACCTCGAAGCCTGTTTTGTTCAACAAGACTTGAATATTTTCCAGACTGAAACTGTAAAGGTGTCCTGGATGGTCATAAAAATACTTGTGGCCCCTCAACCGGTTGACCAGATTCGATTCGATGGGTAGCCCCAGCACCAGCAACCCCTCCTTAGAAATAATTCGATGGCACTCACGGAGAAGATTGATCGGCGCGTCGACGTGTTCGAGCACATGGGAGCAAAGAACCGCTGGAACGCTCGCGGTAGGGAAAGGCAATTCCCCGTTCAAGTCTGCGGCCATCACTTTCAATCCAAGGCGACGGCAATGCTCCAAGTTGGGCCGGGAAACATCAACACCGAGGGAGTTCGGTGGAAGTTGTTTCAGATAAGTTCCTACAGCACAACCCAAGTCCAATACCGGAAGCGAGTCGAACCAAGCAAGGACATACTGGAACGAAGGCAAGACGTCTTCGGTTGCAGGGAGCTCACGATAGGCGTCCGTCGTTTGATTGCAAGGATGCACGGAGGCAGGCGAGGCTACAAGTTCGGGCCAATCAAGCGACGACCCTCGTTCTTGCGATGAAGAACTTGGGAATTCGTTATTCAAATAGCCTCCTCGATTTGCAACTCTTCGAGCTTAACGGCGTCACCGCGTCCCCACTTCAGAAAGCAGCCAAAAACTGCGGCCGCTAGCACAGCGGTGCTGCCCACAATGCTTACAACCGCCCCGAGCAGGCCCAACCTCGGCATAAGCACCACTGCCAAACCGATGGCGGCAATCGACGAAACCGCGTATGCCAGGAGTTCGAACTCGGACTTGCGGAGCGTGCGCAGCGCCAGGGAGAGGCCGGAGGAAAACCCAGTGAACACCGGTGCCAGGCCAAGCACAGGAATAAGCCACGCTGTGGAAGCGTATCGGCCCCCGAAGAGCAAATGTTCGAGGGGACCTGCGAGCAGGAAAAGCCCCACGGCAAAGACGATACCTAAACCAGCAAGCGCCAAGCTTGCTAGGACGGCCTTTTGGCGGAGGCGGTCGAGATTTCCGCGTCCAAGCTCAGCGGAAATACTAGGCAGAAGGACCAGGGTAGTCGCAATGACTATTTGAGTCATGGCGAGGGACGGAAGTTGCATTGCTCGCAGCACACCTGCTGCGGAAAGCCCCAAGATTCCCGCGGCGAGAAACGTCTGCGCCTGAAGTGACACCCAGGAGAGGATCGTCGTCAAAGTGATCCAGCGGCCATAGGTCCAATTCTCATTGAAAACTTGACGTAGGCTAGGTGAAGAGTCGGCTGCGAGAACTGAAAGCGGTAATCCGAGACGACGGAAGATGAATACCGACGCCACTGTGCCTGCACCACCCATCAACAAGAAGGCCGCCCCTGGCCCAAGTTCACCGAGCCGTTCAAGACCAAGTGCCCCTAGGAAAAGCAAAGCCAGATAGAGGGCGCTTGCTTGGGCCGCGATGAAGGGGTTTTGCACGACATAGCACATCCGGCGAGTCAGCCAGAAAATCAAAATGAACGGTGCGCTAACGCCAGTGGCCGCCATCGTGTTGACAAGCGGACCTCTGGCTTCGGAAAGGGACAAGATTGCTCCGGCAGCCAAAGCTATTGCCAAAGCAACACCGACGATAATCAAGTTTCCCCTTAGCTGAGTGCCCATGTAGTCGTGTATTCGTTCGGAATAACTGGAAGGTCCCACCACCGTCATCGGCTCGATGAAAATGACATTGTGAAAGCCAGAGACAAAGAGGAATCCCGCAAAAGCGACTGCGAAAGCGCCATAGGATTCAGGTGACAACGAACGGGCGAGCCAAGCACTAAGCAAGAAAGTGCTTCCCGACGTTATGCCCTGGTCGATTAAGGAGAAAGCCGAGCGCGCACCCCAAGTCGACAGGTGGTGCGCACGGAATTTAAATATGTTGTTCATGCCTCTTCACCAATCGGCGCCCCACCAACCAATTCGTCGGGACCACAGCCACGAAACACACTCTCCTTCTGTCGAATGATAGCCTCAATGCCCTTCCGCTCGCAGGACGGACGGAATCGTTTTGATCAAAACCCTGAGATCCATGGCCAGGCTCCAGTTTTCGATGTACTGGAGGTCGAGTTTCATGTTTTTTTCGAAGCAGGGATCCCGTCGGGCGTTAACCTGCCATAGCCCGGTTATCCCGGGCTTCACGTCGAGCCTCCGGAAGTGCTCGATGGTATAGCGCTTGTAGTCGTCCAGGGGGTGAGGGCGAGGCCCGACTAGACTCATTTCGCCGAGCAGAACATTCACAAGTTGGGGCAATTCGTCGATGCTGTACTTGCGCAGCCAATGGCCGGCGAAGGTGATGCGCGGATCATTCTGCATCTTAAAGAATGGGCCATCGCGTTCGTTTTGCTCGCGAAGTTTCTCTTTGACAGAATCAGCGTTCATCTGCATGGTGCGTAGCTTGTGACAGCGGAAGGCCTTGCCCTTTCGGCCCATGCGAGGCGCACTGTAAATCACCGAACCCGGCGAGTCGACCCGGATCCAAATTGCCGCCAAGGCCAGGATCGGAGCAGACAGAGCTAACCCCGCGAGAGAGAGAACGACATCCATGGCACGTTTTACGGCGAGACCAACCGCCGGGATCGGTTGTCCGTGAAGCTCAATAACCGGGACTCCAGCCATCGAACGAACAGGCGCACGCCACATGATCCCGTCATAGAGTTCGGGGATGAGTGTGAGATTCAGGCGCAGCTGGCGAGCTTGCACCCAAATGTCCTTCACAAGCCCGCTTTCTGCAGGAAGCGGAAGGAACAAGTGGTCCACAAACTTTTCGAGCACCACTTTACGCAGATCGGGAACCGTGCCGAGGACTCGAGGGTTACCGTTTTTATGAGTGTCGAGGAAACCGCAGACCGAGAAGCCAAGCTGCTGGTTTTGCTCGAGCCAGTCGGCGAAAACCTGACCGTTGTTCCCTGCACCGATGATCAAGGCACGCGAGAGGCCAACGCCGCGCAAAGTGCGGGCAAGGATGTATTGGCGTTTCAAGTGGCGCCAAGATGCGAGGAGAACGATGTTCAAAATGCCCGCTGAAATGATCACTTGCCGGGAGATCAGCCTGTTGCCGGAAACGAAAATGAAAACGACCAGGAGAGCCGTGGCCAGCGAAACAGCACGAGCAACCGTCAAACTTTCGCGCCAACTCGAAATCTCTCGCGGAGTGTGATACAGGCGCATGCTCGTGCAGGCCAGGACAATGAGTGCAGCATAAAGGCCCAGATAAGCGGGATAGGCAACGGCGCGAGCGTAGGCGAAGAGTTCTGAAACCGGAAGGAAAGGTCGACCTGGAGCAGCCGGAAAGCCGAAGCGAATCACAAAGACCAACACGGACCCAAGGCAGCCGAGAAAAATGTCTATACCTACGTAAGCACTCTGCCGAGCAAGGCCAATGCGACGACGGACCTCGCGGGCGTGCGAGTTGGGACCTTCCGCCCAGCCTGGCCAGGTGTACTGGCCGGCGTCGGGGGGAGGACTCCATTGCCCATCGGACCTAGCTGGCGACGGACGTGCGGCTGCGCCGCTGCTCATGAGCTGATGTCCTCCTTTCTCTTAACCCCGTTTTGAACACGCTTCGCCATCCATACTTTCTTAATCCGTACTTTGGCCGGCAGCGCGCGTGAATCTCTTCCCGGAAATCCCTTCGGCATCTGGCTTTCTTTCTTCCGGGGTCGATTCGCTGTCTTGGCCCGTTTTCTTCCTGAGAATCGTTCGGGAGAAAGAGGCAAGCGCGGGTGCGAGGCGGCGCGAATCCTCACGAAGGTTTTCGAGAACGTCTTGCGCGAGGACCTTTCCAGGGTCTTGCGGGTCGATGCCTGCCCAGTAGCGCTTGGCGAAGAGCCATAGAGCAGCGCCAGCCACGCCGAGAACTGCCCCCAACAGAATGAAAACAAGCCGGGGCGGGAAGGACTTCTTTGTCGGAACGACTGCCGCGTCAAGGACTTTTACGCTGGGAATTTCTTTGGCTTCCTGCACTTTCGCCAGTTCGTACTGCTGAGTAAGCAACTCGTAGACGGTCTCTTCAATTTTGGTTTGCCGATAGAGGTTGGCGTATGTCACGCCGAGGACCGGAAGTTGGCGGATGGTGGGATAGGCGGCGGGGTCATTCTTTCCAGGAGAAGGCATAGGCGCATCGGCGTCTCCGCCCATCTTTCCAAGCTGCGAGCGCAGCTCAGCGATGCGAGCACGCAACGCGCGCACACGAACGTTTTGATCTGTGTAGATAGCTTCCAGGCCGCTTAACTCCGACTCGGCCGCGATGAGCTGACCTTGCAAGACCGCTGCGGCTTCGACCATGGCTTTGCCTTGGGCGGGAACGTCGATGGCCGTGTTTTTGCTCGCGAAATCGCTGAACTGGTGCGCAGCCGTATCCAACTCTTTTTTGACCGAAACCAGCCGACCTTCGAGGAAGATACGCTCCCGGCGGGCAGAGGAGGTGCTGACCTCGGCGACCAACCTGTCGAGTTCGCCGACATAGGCCCGCGCCAGGGACGCTGCCAGTTTGGGATCGTGGTCGGTCACCTTAATGGTGATGATGCCGCTCTTTCGGTCTTCGGAGAGATCGGTATGTTTGTCGAGCGCCGCGCGAGTGTCCTCGATTTTCTTCTGGCGATAAACTTTCTTGAGGTCGAATTCCTCGATGAGGCGGTCCTGCACCGTGCGACTCTGCAGGATGCCGACAAAGAGCGCGCCGGAATTCTTCATTCCTATGAGATCGCCCGCAAACGCTCCGAGCCCTCCCCCGCTCCCACCGGTTGCGCGCCCCATGAGTGCGGTCAGCATCGCGGCGCCCATGCTTGCGGACTGTCCGTCCGGAGGCATCAACCGTTCGAACGCTTCATACCGATTGGGTATAAGCAAAGCAAGCAAGGTGCTGACTAAGATGCTGATCAGAAAAACTCGTAACAGGAGGCCGCGGCTCTCCCAAAGGAAACGGACACGCGAAAGCATTTCCTCGCGCCCTGCCGCGGAACTCTGCTCGGAAAGCCCTTGAAACGATCCGGGTGCGCCTTGGCTTCGCTCCGATTCCGGCAACGGATCCGTGGGATTCCGCGTATTGTCGAAGTCACTCGACATCTACTTGCTCCATGCCTTTGGCCAGTAGGTAATTCCAACCGAACTGGTCCAGTTTGTTTGAGGGGTGGGGGCTAGAAGCGGCGCAAGCCATCTTTCATATTGCAGTCCTGTCGACACGCTCCAATCTTGCCGAATCTGCAGGTTCAGATTGAAATAACCGTCATTGACCGTCTCGCCTCCCGGAATGAATTGGCCGTCGACCTTGGCGTGCCGGAAACCGAATTGCAGGCTGTTCCGCGCATTGAACCGGTACGTCGTCCATCCCTGGTAGCCTGAGCCATCCCGGCCAATCCAGTTCCCAATGAGATTGTTCTTGTTGGTGTAAAGGTCGTGGTAGAAGAGTTCCCAATACACGTATTGCCCACCCTGCCTCGGACCAAAGAAGCCCCCATTGCCCGTCGGCGTGTCTGTGTAGACCGACTCGAAATGCAAATCCAACTTTGGCAAACCGGGTAGTCGGGGCATATATAGGCCAGCATTCAGGGCGGCCCTTCGAGGAGCATCGATGGGATTCGGGTCGTCGGACGTCAGCGAATCGGCATAAATAGTCAGCCAATTCCGAACAAATGGAACTTTGTAGGAGAGATCGAAACCACCCGTGCGCTTCCCTGGATTTTGATTGGCTCCATAGTTCACTGAGGTCGAATAACTGACATAGCTGTGCCAAATAGCCCCGAGCGTCATGGGCCGACCTACACCCCCAAATTCCGACGTGCGCGAGAAACCCAGTTCGAGAT
>Ga0126381_100008202_pt1 | contig 11668 bp, 11 predicted proteins | sample PanSoiMetPlot_28_FD_96465 | JGI IMG/M metagenome (GOLD analysis project Ga0126381, IMG submission 96465) | Tropical forest soil microbial communities from Panama - MetaG Plot_28 | ecosystem: Environmental > Terrestrial > Soil > Tropical forest > Bulk soil | place: Panama | collected 2016-02-17 | reverse complement strand
TGATCCGAAGATTCACCAATTTCCCCTCTGAATCCCATATATCAGAGGTAAAATTGGCAACATCCACCCTCGGTTCTAAAATCGCCTCCAAAGGGCGCTGTGTTACCGTTACACCACGGGGTATATTCAAGGGAAACTTTAGATTGGCCATTTTGGATCAAACCGCAATCGGCAAAATGCCGGACGAACTTGGATTTCGACCCAAGAATAACCCCGAAAGCTTTCGGGGCTGTGTTACCGTTACACCACGGGGTATGTTCAAGGGAAACTTTAGATTGGCCATTTTGGATCAAGCCGCAATCGGCAAAATGCCGGACGAACTTGGGTTTCGAACCAAGAATAACCCGGAAAGCTTTCGGGGCTCACCACGGGGTACCAGGATCTGCGGTTTAGATTCGCGAATTTCGCCTCCGGCGTAATTTCCAAAGTGAATTCGGTTAACGGCTTGAACTCCGGTGTCCAATCACGAACCCGAAGATGATTGTTCCGAAGCGAAATGCCGAGCAACTAGCCGCCGAAATGAAGGTTGAATCCGTGGCGACACAGCCGGACCCTATTTATGCTGTCGCCAACCAAGTGAGTTATGGAGCGTACAACCTTCCTCAAGAATTACCGCATCCGCCTTCAATATGACGGCACTGCGTACGAACCAGAGCGCGATGGCCCCACGACAAGCTACGAAGGCGTAGATGAGCGAACCACGGAGCCGGTTTCCGTGACGCTGATTCCGACAGAAAGCATTGATGCTGCTGAGCGCGAGGGATTTGAGGAGCATGTATCGTCGGCTCAGAAGTTGCACCACGTTAACGTCGCCAAGGTCCTCGATTTTGGACGCGAGGGCGATGATTACGTATACGTGTCCGAGCGACTTGCCGGCGAGACACTTGCGTCATGGGTACGCAGCCACGGACCAATGCCCGCTGACGCTGCATTACGAGTAGGTGAACAGATCGTGAGCGTGCTATCCTCGGCGGGTTTTCACAGGCTCCCGTATCCACCCATTCAGGCCTCGGACGTCATGCTGGTGCCTGGGCAGACCGCCGAAGGCACTTGGCCGTTAGTGAAAGTGACCAACTTCGGTTTATCGGAGCTAAAAACTCAACCCGAGCCTCGGCCAATCGAATCTAATGTGCCTGACAAATCCGCGGGCGATCAGGATGTGGACGATCAACAATTTAGCCTGCCGACAACGGATATTCGCTCGGAAATCTACTCACTTGGTGTAACGCTTTATTTCTTACTGAGTGGCGTTGCGCTTTCGGCCGAGGCGCTCCAGCGCGGTCCTAAGTTGTCAGGGTTTCCAAAGCCGCTGCGAGTTTTGTTACGCAAGCTGCTACATCGAAACCCCGATCAGCGTCCACAGGACTTGCTGGTCGTTACCGAATTGATCCGTCAATCGCTTGGGAAAATTGAGCGCCGACGCGCACTGTCGGATCGCTACGGCATCCCTTTAAAGACAAGTGTCCCTCGGCCTAGAGAAACGCGACCGAGACTCCTCCTGCGAACCGCGGTAGTGGTTGGCGTCCTGCTACTGCTGGCAGCGGTAATTGCGCCCGTGGTCTTCCCGGACGCAATCGGCACGTTGATTAATGACCTCCGGAGGCCGAAGCAAGTTGGCATTCTGGTTGGCGTGCCGGATTCTTCCGCAGCGGCAAGCCCGACTGGTGCGCTGGCTCAAGTCCCCCAAACCAGTTCAGCATCGGCTCCCGCCGTTGCGTCGTCGCAACAGGTAAACCCAACCGCCCTGCCCGAAACCGCAGCTCCGGCAAACACCGCGATGACTCCGAATCCGTTTCACGTCGCGCCGGCGGATGTTCAGCAGGCTCAAATAGCCAGTGCTTCGCCGCAAGCTGGTGCTCCCACGAATTCAGCGGAAAATGCTGCGGCTCCGGCGCCCGGCAACTCTGCTCCTTCGGACATCAATACAAGCTCATCAGCTCAGGCAAACACCGAACCGACAGCGACTACTGCCAGCCAGTCGAGTTCGCGGAGCTCAGAGAAATCTGTTGCCTCGAAGTCCAAGCGCGCACGCACCAGCCGCAGTTCTGAGGCATACCCTCCGCAGGGCCATACTCGTTCGGTGCGCAGTCGCGTGGTGGGCATCACATCCGATGGGCGATTGATCCTGCGTCTGCGCTCTGGGCGCACCGCAATTGTGGCGCCGGATGAAGAGGAATCCATGCCCCGTCGTCGGAACCGAGCTTACATCGACCGCGGCCAGATGTTCGGTCCTCCGCCGGGATTTGGGCCCGAGTATTTACCGGGCGATTGAAACCGCGAGAGGGGGTTATTTCGCGAAAAACCGAAAATGACCCCTGATAAACACCAGCTCACGAACGCTTTTTATCGAAAAAAAAGCTTGCCATAATTTGTGATTTCCGGCATACCTCGCGCTCGTGCGGGGATTACGAATCTTCTTAGCACTAGCAGCTGCATTGGTTTCGGTGACGTTCAGTGCCGGCGCACGCGCCCAGGGCCTGGCGCCGTCGTCATTGGGGGGCGACAGTCGAAGCAACGAGGCCACAAACGATGCAGTCCAGGTGATCACGGCGAAGACAGAGCCAGCGATTTCTAAAAAGACGAGAAAACTCCTGACAAAACCGGTGCACACAAGCGCTGAGAAACCGGTACGGGTGGCTGCGCAAAAATCGACACCAACAGTTGAGAAGGTGGCTTCGCGAGCAACCTTTACGATGGAAGCGGTGCGCCCCATGAATCAGCCGACGGTAAATCAAACGGTACAGCAGCATTCTAGCCGTTTCAGTTTCAAATCTCCGCAGGGTAAAAAGGAATCGGTGCCGGTAATTACCGACTACTATCCGAAACGGATTGTTTATCCGTATGCCAAAGTCGATCGGCGCATCGACAACAGATTACTGCAAGCGGCGTCACTAGCGCAGGAGCGCGCCCATGCGCACTCACGTTCGCGATGCTGGCATTATGTCAAAGATGCGTTGCTGGCGTCCGGTGTAATTGATTCCCGGCCGAAAACGGAACTTGCCAGAGATGCAGCGTCGGAACTCGTCAACAACTATGGATTCAGGAGACTATCGATCACGGATCCATTTGCTGCACCTGTAGGCTCGGTGCTCGTGTATGGCACGGCGCGAAGTGTGGGACATGTTGAAATTCGCACAAAGGACGGTTTCGTCAGCGACTTCCGTTCACCCACACCATCGCGTCGTCCGTTGATGGGCGTTTACGCAAAGCTGTAGTTTTTCCCCGGCCTGAGAAAACTGATCCCGCAGCGAAGTCATGCCTGCGGCTGGCAAAGGCAGGAAGTGGTAATGGTGAGGTCGGCTTTTGCCCAAATTTTTTTAAATTTCGTCTGCGTTTGACCAACTTCGTCTGCGTTTTTCTCTTGTCTCCGCAAACTCTCTGCGAGCCCAAATAACGACCAGCCGTTTTCGGGTAAACGCGCGAGGTCGTCGCGATAGATCTGCTCCGCTTCGGCAAAACGTTTTTGCTTCGTTAACACCGCTCCAAGCGAGTGACGCACCGGAATCAACCATCCCGGTGGCTCATCATATCTAAGGGCATCTTCCTTTTGAATTGCAGCGCGCAGTTGCTCAATACCGCTATCAGTCTTTCCTTCGGCGATCAGAATTTCCCCCTCGACCATCGGAATGGCGACGCCGAGAAGGGCTTCGCAACTGTTGTTGCTCAGAGTATCTTCCTTTGGCACAAGCTTGGCGCGTTCGAGGAAAACACTTTGAGCTTTACGGGCGTTGGCCGTGTCACCTTTCGCAGCGTATGCGATCGCGCGGGCGGCATGATGAAAAGCACGGGTGAACCACATCTTGTCGGTGTAATTTTCCGGCTCAGCGAGGATTTGGTCCCACAGGCCAAACCGCACCATCACTTCCAGCGGCATCGCCAGGTTTCCTTCCGCTTGCAATGCGTTTTCCTTTAGAAATTCGGGCGGCATCTCCGCGACCATGGCGCGGATATGCTTCATCGCCAGGTCACGCTGACCTGTCATCATTGCCGCATAGGCGAGCATGTGACGGTTGTGGGCGATATAGACGTTTAGAAAGCCTTTGGGAGGTCCGAAGATTTTGCGATAGCGCTCATCCGCGTCCACTGCCTTTGCATTCGTGTCAACAGCCTTCAGCCACTGGCCGGTGCGAATATCGATATGCGATGGCATATGCACGTTGTGAGCAAGGCCCGGTTGTAAATTGCGAAGCCGGTCGGCGGCAGCCATCGCGCGCTCCGGATTCGGCGATGCTTCCAGCGCGTGAATGTAAAGATGATTCGCCAGAGGATGGTCCGGATTGAGTTCTAGCACTGCGTCCAGAGTAGCAATGATCTCATCCGTACCCGGCTGTGGTTTGCCGTCCGGCGTCCATTGATCCCACGGCCGCAAGTTCATCATTGCTTCGGCAAAAAGAGCGCCAACATCTGGATCTCGAGGATATTTTTTCCACACCTGGCGCATGGCATCGGCATAAGCGCGATCAAGCCCGCTGCGATCTTCGGGCTGCGGATTAGCGTAACGTTTTGCGAGGGCATCGATTAGCGCTTGTTCAATCGGCTCGGCTTTTCCGGCATTTTTTTGAGCGAGCCCAAGTTCCTTCCACGCAAGCTCCGCCGCAGGCGGCGGAACGGCCATGGCATTAATGTGTGGACCGCAGGCGAGCGCTATGCCCCAGCATGCCATCGCGCATTTCGGATCGAGTTCCGCCGCTTGCTGAAAGGCGCGAATCGCCGCGCGATGATTGAATCCGTGGAGGAAGCCGAGGCCTTGATCGAAATAGCGTTGTGCTTCGGCGGACTTAGTCGTGACCTTGCGAGAGTAGGCCCCGAGACCGTCAAAAAGCGGCTCTTTCGCAGCGAGCACATCATGGATTGCAAACACGACCGTTGAACGAACGAGGATTTGAAAGAGCTTGTTCTTCGGTTTCATAAGCGGACGGAATTTGGGCCGCGGCGCCTGTTTATCAAGCGCTGTCATCGTATCGGGCCCGATGATACTATGCGCCAAATGGAAGCTGCCGATTGGGCGTCATTGAGTGATGCGGATCTTCTCGAGCGCCGGATCTCGTCGCTTGCGTTGCAGCTCGAGGGCACCTCGCTGGAACCCTTGATTCGGCAACTCTACGATGAGCTTTCGGCTAAGGGCCTGGTGTTTCATCCGCCGTGCCACGTCGGCGATGAATGGTTCGTCCCGGTTGGTGTTCCGGCGATCTTCATTCCATTCTTTCTGGTGCACGACCGCCTGCGCGCGCTGGAGCGCACAATGATGCTCGAAGTCGAAGGTGGAACGCCGGAATGGTTCATGAAGTTGATGCGACATGAAGCCGGGCACGCTTACATGTACGCCTATCAACTGACGCGTCGGAAAAAATGGAAGCAATGTTTCGGGCAAACATCACGGGAGGAAACGCCGGACACTTACCGGCCACGCCCATTCAGCCGTAGTTACGTCGTTCACCTTGAGGATTGGTATGCGCAGAGTCATCCGGACGAGGATTTCGCTGAGACCTTTGCGGTGTGGCTCACCCCGGAGTTCGATTGGCGCAAGAATTATGCTGGCTGGCCGGCACTACGAAAAATGGAATACATTGACGAGCTGATGTGCTCATTGGCGGGCCTGCCGCCGGTGCACACGCCGGAATATCGCGTCGCCGATTACGATTGTCTCAACGTAAAGCTCAAGACGTATTACGCGCGCAAACGGAAGCTGAACGAAGAGACGTATCCAGATTTTTACGATGCCGATCTACGACAGCTGTTCAGTGCGCAGGCTGGCATCACGGCAAGCACGTATTTGCGACGACGAAGGCGGCGATTACTGAATTCGGTTTGCCAATGGACCAACGAAAAGAAATTCCCGGTGAACCAACTCCTGGCGAGACTTACCCGCCGATGTGATGAACTTGGATTGTATGTGCTGAATGACGATCCGCAGCAGGATTTTCGTGTCACCGCTTTCATTACGACACTGGTGATGAATTATCTTTTCACCGGCAAATTCAAACGGACGAAGTAATGGACGCTTCCGCAACGTTGATTTCTCCCGCACATGAAAGCCATTTCTGGTGTGCGGGTGACATAGTCACTCCGCTGGCCTGCCACGAATCGGGTAGCACACGCGTCCCGCGTGCTGGCAAAGGCCTCCGGCGTTCGCGAACTTTCCTTCGGGGTCGCAAGACCATGAGCAGTAACACAATTCAAAAAAAGTTCGTTTCGGCGCGACGCCGAAACCAGCACACGGGACGCGTGCGCTACCTAAATCGAGATGACCTAACGTGAAAAAGAAGCTCAAGGTTCTCGTTCTGTTCGATGGCACAAGTCCTACGACCGTTGACCAGGATTTCAGCGACGAACTGAAAACGAAAGAGTGGAAGACTGAGGCGGACGTGATGAAAGCGCTCGGCGCGATGGGCCACAGCGCGGAGCATCTGGCCATCTATGACGATGTCGATCTTTTGCGGCAAAAACTGGAAACGTTCGCGCCCGATGTCCTTTTCAATTTGGTCGAACAATTCAGGAACAAGTCTGAATTCGACCAAAACATTGTTTCGTTTTTCGAAATGCAAGGCCTGCCGTTCACCGGTTGCGGTTCGACCGGCCTGACGCTTTGCAAGCACAAAGGCATCTCAAAAAAGATTCTGCATTATCACGGCATTCACGTGCCGAATTTCGTGGTCATTCCGCGTGGGCAACGGATCGCGAGCCCGAAGCAGGCGAAATTTCCGCTGGTGATCAAACCGGTGAAGGAAGAAGCGTCCTACGGAATTTCGCGGGCGTCCTTTGTTGGAAGTGACGAGCAGTTTCGCGAACGCGTGACTTTTATTCACGAGAAATACAGCAGCGACGCAATCGCCGAGGAATATATAGAGGGTCGCGAGCTTTACGTAAGCCTGATGGGCAATATGCGATTAACAGTTTTTCCAATTCGCGAAATGGTCTTCCGCGAAGTCCCGCCTGATGAGCCGAAGATCGCTACCTACAAGGCGAAATGGGACGAAGAATATCGAAAAAGATGGGGATTGGAAAACCAGTTCGCCGAAGATCTCGACCCCACGCTGGTCACTAACATTCAAGACAAATGTAAGGAGATTTACCGATTGCTGACCATCGACGGCTACGCGCGAATCGATCTACGCCTGATGTCCGAGAACAAAGTCTATTTCATCGAGGCGAACCCCAATCCAATTCTCGCTGACGACGAAGACTTCGCGCTCGCAGCCGGGAAAGCAGGCCTGTCATATCCGCAGTTAATTGACCGGATCGCCCGGCAAGGGATAAACACCCTTCGAGACTGATCGAAGGGAGTCGCCTTTCGGTCGGCGGCCTAGAGAGAGGTCGGAATTACAACCAGTTCTTTACTCGCGGCCAAAGTTCTCGAGCGCTCATCTTTAAGTTGTGGCATAGGAAAATGTGCCTTCGCCTCTCGAACGGCATCGCCCACGGGCTGCTGGCTACCTGTCCCAGATCTTCCACCGAACCGAATAGCTCGCGCTCATCATCAGCACTCGTGTCGACCACCAAAATGACTTCGCCACTCCAATTGCTAGGTCCCCACAAAAAATAATTTTGATGCCCGGAAATCGCCGGTGGCAGGCCGAGCTTTGGGCCAAAGAAATCGATCGCTCCGGCCTCGCCATAGTTTTGGCAAAAGATCGCGGCGCGTTTCTCATCCTCATTCCGCAAGTGATGATAAACGCGCGCTACCGAGCCGACCATTTCTTCCCACCCAAACTGGTCTGCAAAAATCTGCGGGAGCGCTTCCGTATGTGAAGTCTCAGTGCGCGGTGGTTCCATGTGAATGGCCCGCATGTATGCGACTAGCTGGTCGGGCGCCAAGATTGGTAGCATCAACGGTGCACATAACGCGCCCATTGCGATGATCACACCGATAAACACCGGTTTAATCCACTTCAGGCGTGCGGCGAAAATGCGCTCGACTGCTACCCCACCGGCGGCAAAGAGCATCGGATACGCAGGCGCAAGATAATAGCTTTTGCCATGCAAAACGATGAATTCGGCGAGGGTGACCAGATAAATAATTCCAATGACGCGGTAGCGCCGGCCGTCACGTGAACCGAACAACCAGAATAAACCGCCGAGCCACAGAGGCAGCGTTCCCGGGTTCAAGAACACAGCTTGTTGCACGATGAATTGTACCGGGCTGAGTGCGACGTTTTTGTTGCTGTGAGCAATGTTGCTCAGCAACTCGTACGTGGGCCAGTGATATCGCGCTTCCCATAAAATGTTCGGCAGCGCGATGACGAACGCGATCAGCGCGCCGAACCAGATCCATTTCTGCGCAAAATGATGTCGTTCAGGCGTGAGCAGCATCCCGATAAGAATACCTGCCCCAAAAAACACTGTAGAATGCTTGTTTTCCAAGCCCAGTCCTAGAACCACGCCGAACCACAACCAAAGCGTGGATGAACCGCCATTAATAATCAGGACAAGAAGATAAACGGCTCCCATCCAAAACAGCGGCTCGAATGCGTTCATGGAAAAGAAATTTCCAACTGCCAGACTGAACAGCGCGCAAAGCGATCCCGCGCAGGCGAGAGCGATTGCCCATGCACGCCCACCGAGCTCGCGCGCGATCATCCCTGTGAGCGCAACGATTGCGGCACCGGCCAACGCCGGAAGAAGCCGAATCGCAAAAAGCGAATCGCCCAGGAGCAGTTGGCTCAAACGAAGAAGCAAAATCGATAATGGAGGTTGATCGACGTACCCAAAAGCGAGATGTCGCGCGCAGGCGATGTAATAAAGCTCATCGCGAAAACAGCCGTATCGCCCGTTTGTCAGCAGATGGACTAACAGCGCGGCGGCGCTGAATACGGCGATTAAGGCTAATTTGCCCCAATCCCGTCGGCTTGCTTTTGGAAACGCCAGCCCCATGAATCAACGTGATGTTAGTCGTAAGAACAGATTCCGCCGAAATGCCCTCGTAGTTGTCATTCTGAGCGAAGCGAAGAATCTCGGATCAAATTTGGAACCGAGCTACCAACAGAATTAAACAGAGATGTTTGAAAGCCTGGCCTCATGCTTCGCATTTCGTTGCAGCGCTCCGCTCAACATGACAGCGGGTTTTGATTTAGTATCAAAAAGGCCACGGCGCACCGAGTATTTTTCGACTAAGCTGACATATGAGCGTGCAAGTTTATGGATGCAATCATGTTGCGATCGAAGTGGATGACATTGAGAAGGCGGTGTCCTTTTACAAAGACGTTTTCAATCTCGAACAAATGAGCGGCGGCGAGGGCGACGCCTTCTTCAAACTGGGTGACCATCAGTTCCTCGCCATTTTCGAAGTCGACAAAGTTCAGCGAGCAAACATGCGTCATTTCGGGATCATGGTTCGCGACGAAACGCAGCTAAATGAAGTCAAAAAGAAGCTTACGGAGAAATATAAACTCAAACTGGAGCCGCCATTCCGCTGTGACTTTCGCGATCCATGGGGAAATCGCATTCAAGTCGTTGATCTTCATGATGAATCACTTGTTTGGCTGTTGCCTTATCGCGAAGTGCAGAAAACGGGTATCAAATTCGATGGGTAGGGACGTCGCGCTGCGGCGTCCGGACGGCGCGCCGTCCAGACGAAGGTAGATGTTCCGCAAACCAGCCGAAGATTCGATCTATCTACTGAGGAAAGATGATGCAACTGACGCTGAAGCAATGCACGATTCGCCCGTGGCGGCTGGATGATGCCGAATCTGTAGCCAGACATGCCAATAATCGCAAAATCTGGCTGGAGGTACGTGATCTTTTCCCGCATCCGTACACGATCCAGGACGCGCACGAATTCTTGCAGCGAGCGACAACCGACCAGCCGGAAATGAAATTTTGCGTCGAGATTGAGGGCGCGGCCGTCGGTGGGATCGGTGTTCACCCGGGCCACGACGTGCATCGGCATACAGCGACAGTTGGTTATTGGTTAGGCGAGCAGTTCTGGGGACGCGGCATCATGACTGAAGTTGTGACTACGGTTACTGATTTATGTTTCGACAATTTTTCGCTCCGCCGAATCTCAGCCGAGGTATTTTCGAGCAATCCGGCCTCGGCGCGCGTGCTGGAAAAATCCGGCTTCACTTTCGAAGGACGTCTCAAGAACCACGTCCTCAAAGATGGGAAGCTTCTCGATTCGCTGCTCTATGCGCGCATAAGTAGCGCGTGCGCGCCGGCGACTTGCGTGTCTGTTAATCACAGGCGATATGGCTCGCCTTAGCAAACCAATGATTTCATTTATCGTTCCCGCCTACAACGAAGAGCACGAACTTTCAGATACTCTGGCTGCGATTAGGGAGGCCGCGTCTGGCGCGACAGAGCCGTACGAAATCATCGTCGTTGATGATGCGTCAACGGATGCGACGCCGAAGATCGCGTCGGATGCTGGCGCGCAGGTAATTCCAATCAATCGCCGCCAAATCGCAGCCTCCCGGAACGCAGGCGCACGCGCTGCACGGGGGGAGTATTTGTTTTTCGTTGACGCCGACACGCGGATCAATCGAGCACATGTGACTAAAGGTGTCGCCGCTCTGGAAAATGGTTACGCCGGAGGCGGCGCGCGAGTGGCAATGGACGGATTTGTTCCCTTTTGGGGACGGTTGTTGTTGCGCGGCTTTTCGTCGGTTTATTTCGGGCTGAATCTTGGCGCCGGCGCATTTCTTTTCACTTCGCGACGCAACTTCGATGTCGTTGGCGGATTTGATGAGCAGTACTTTGCTGGTGAAGAAGTTTATTTTTCGCTCGAGCTGAAAAAGCTGGGCGGCTTCGAAGTGCTGCGTGAACCTGTTGTCACGTCTGCCCGGAAATTGCGCATGTATCCTGCGAAAGATTTTCTGCGCAAATTCTTTGGCGTAATCTTCCGTGGTCCCCGCGGGGTCCGTTCGCGTGACAAACTTAGTCTTTGGTACGACGGCAAACGGGAACGGCATCCAGCTTGAGAGAGAAAGGACTTCGTCGAGGGGCCTTGTTTGCCTCTCCCCGTGATGAAGGGGAGACGATTAAGGTGAGGGGTCGGTGACTACCGCCAACCGCTGAAAGTTGACTCCCCTCTCCCTTACAAAGGCAACTTGGGAATGACGATGGGACTGCTCGACCGCTGATCGCGATGTTCGGTTGATGAAGCGCGGTTGCGAAGATGGGTTCTTCGGCTACAATAGGCCCTTCGTTATGGCTGAGAGCAACCAAACGTCGGATCTCAAGGAGTTCCGGTTGCATGACAAAGATACTGGCAGCGCGGATGTGCAAGTCGCACTTCTCACTCGCCGGATCGAGCATTTGACTGAGCACCTTAAGATTAACCGGAAAGATCATTCGTCGCGGCGAGGCCTACTCAAGATGGTCGCGCAACGTCGGAGTCTGCTCGATTATTTGAGCAAGACGAAGGCTGATCGTTATAAGCATTTGATCGAGAAGCTGAACCTTCGGAAATAACCGGAGGAATTATTCGGGAGTTCAGATCCAGATATTTGAACTGCTCGAAGCCACAACTAAAGAGATAACCAGCAGTCCAGGCGTAACAATCACCTTGGATTTTAGGTTTTAGTTTCGCGTCCGCCGCCGCGGACGACGGGTTTAAAACCTACAGTCGGGGTGACCGCCTGGAACCGCGAATCCAGGAAAATACTATGCAACAAAAGGTCACCGCCAAAATCGGCGGCAATGAGATATTTATCGAAACCGGCAAAATCGC
>Ga0126381_100008198_pt1 | contig 11669 bp, 8 predicted proteins | sample PanSoiMetPlot_28_FD_96465 | JGI IMG/M metagenome (GOLD analysis project Ga0126381, IMG submission 96465) | Tropical forest soil microbial communities from Panama - MetaG Plot_28 | ecosystem: Environmental > Terrestrial > Soil > Tropical forest > Bulk soil | place: Panama | collected 2016-02-17 | reverse complement strand
GTGGCTGCATCAGGTCGTGACGAACCTGCTGACCAATGCGCTGAAGTTCACCCCGGCCGGCGGCCGCGTCACGATCGTCACCAGGCAAGCCGGCGAACAGGCCGTGCTTGAGATCATCGACACCGGCGTGGGCATCCCCGCCGAGGACCTGCCCCGCATCTTCGACCGGTTCTGGCGCGGACCGGGGGCGGCGCAGACCTCGGGCAGCGGCATCGGCCTGGCCATCGCCGCCGAGCTGGCCGAGGCGCACAATGGCGAGCTGACCGCCAGCAGCGAGCCGGGGCAGGGCACCCGGCTGACGCTCACCTTGCCCCGGGCTTGAGCTTTTGTCCCTGGCGGGCGCTCAGCAGCGCGGCGGAGGTGATCCCCGCGGCGGCGAAGAACCCGACGATGAGGAGCAGGCCGTGCCGGTAGGCGGCGACCGGATCGGCACGGGACACGTGGTCGAGGATGGCGATCAGGCCGGCCACGCCGAGCACGGTGCCCACCTGGCGAGCCGTGTTGAGGATGCCGCTGCCGGTGCCGAACCGGGCCGGGGTGAGCGAAGCGCTGCCGGCGGCCAGCAGTGACGGGATGGTCAGCCCGACACCGGCTCCGCCCAGCAGCTGGGCGGGCAGCAAGTGGGTCAGGTAGGCCGGCGCGGACTGGATCTGGGCGTACCAGAGCAGCTGCGCCCCGGCGTTCACGGCACAGCCGATCACCGCGACCCGTCCCGGCCCGCCGAGCCTGGCGGCCGCGCGGGGCGCGACGACCCGGGCGAACGGCAGCACCATCAGCGGCCCCGGTGCGATCGCCAGCCCGGCGACCACCGCCGAGTAATGCCACACGCCGGTGAGGAACTCGACCGAGTTGAGGACGAACGCCCCGAACCCGGCGTAGTAGAGAACGGAGGCGGCCAGGGCGGCGCTGAAGCCGCGGGAACGCAGCAGGCCCAGCTCGATGACGGGGGAGTGGTGCGTGCGGGACCGCGCCACCATGGCCGCCCCGCAGGCCAGCGAGGCCACCAGCAGCCCGGCGAAGCCGGGCGAACCCCATCCCCAGTCCTGTGCCTTGACCAGGGCGAGCGCGACCAGGCCGACGGCGGCGGCCAGCAGCTCCGCGCCGGCCAGGTCGGGCCGCCCGCGGGCCTGCTCGTCCCGGCTCTCCGGTACCACCTTGATGGCCAGCACGATGGCGGCCACCCCGACCGGCACATTGATCCAGAACACCCATCGCCAGTTGACCTGGACCAGGCTGCCGCCGACCACCGGGCCGAGCGCGGCGCCGAGCGCGCCCAGGGCCGACCAGGTGCCCAGGGCCTGCGGCCTGGCCGGGGCCGGCACGGCGGCCAGCAGGAGCGACAGCGACGCGGGCACCATCAGGCCGGCCCCGATCGCCTGGATGACCCGGGCCGCGATCAGCGCGGCGACTCCTGGCGCGACGCCGCACAGCACCGATCCCGCGGCGAAGCCGGCCAGGCCGGCCAGGAAGACCCGGCGGCGGCCGATCCGGTCCGCCCACCGCCCGGCGGGCACCAGCGATGCCGCGAAGACGATCGTGTAGGCGTTCAGCACCCAGGACAGGGAACCCAGGCTGGTGCCCGGGTACTGCCGGCCGATGTAGGGGAACGCCAGGTTGACGATGAACAGGTCCAGGCTGGACATGAAAACCGCCAGGGACAGCACGCCCACGATCGCGGTCACCCGGCCGCCGGCCGCCGCCGCGGACTGCCCGCGGTCCACGGCGTTCGCGGCGTTCGCGGCCGGGATTTGCGCGGCGTCCGGAATGCCCGAGGCACCCGACGGCAGCGATGGGCTCGTGGTCACCGGGTGCCCCCCTCCCAGTAGGTCTGGAATCTGGACCCACCTTAGCATCCAGATTTCCAACTGAGGAAGTAGTATCGCTGCATGTCCGCTGAAACCACTCAGCCGCGGGCTTGCTCCGTGGCGCGAACCCTCGACATCGTCGGAGAGAAGTGGGCGCTGCTCGCGGTGCGCGAGGTCTTCCTCGGCAACCGCAGGTTCGACGAGATGGTCAGGCGCATCGGCGCCCCCCGCGACACGCTCGCGGCCAGGCTCCGCACCCTGGTCGGCGCGGGGATCCTGGAGCGATCACAGTACTGCGAGCATCCGGCCCGGTTCGAATACCGCCTGACTGACGCCGGGCGGGACCTGTACCCGGTCATCACCACGCTCATGCGCTGGGGGGACAAGTACCTGGCCGGCGATGACGGCCCGCCGCTCGTGCTCAAGCACCACTGCGGTCACCGGCTGGTGCCGCAGGTGATCTGCGAAGCCTGCGGAGAGCCGGTCCAGGCCCGCCATACCACCCGGCTGACCGCCGGTACCAGCTGAACCCGCTGTCAGCCGTGCTCCGCTTATAGAATTCTTCCCGTGCTAGCCGTTCAAGTGCCATCGGGGGCACTGCTTGCTCTGGTGAGTGGCGTGAAACCCCTCGATCATATTTTAAGTAATCCGCCGGCCTGGATTGCCGCTGCTGTTGCTTTCGTCATCGCGGTGGCCGGCCTGATCACTCTGCTTAAGCCGCTAGCTCCTGTTGCCGCGCTGGTCCAGCGCCTTGTGACGCGGCCTTTCCGGCGGCCGGACGCGGACGAAGCACATCGCATCCAGCAGCGCAGGCTCTTCGCCAGGCATGTAGAGCGGCAACTCGACCTCCTGGCTGGCAAGGAGGACTGGCACGACGAGCGGTTCGCCGAGCTTGAGGCCGAAGTGGAGATCGAGGGACATGAGCGAGTCGTGCCCTGGCTACGACGGCTGTCTCCGACGCGAACCGTCACGCTGCGGCGTGAGAAATCGCTATCGAGGGCGCTAACGCGGTCTCAGGAGCCTCTCGTGATACTCGAGGGTGAACCAGGTTCCGGGAAGAGCGTGGCGCTCCGGCACCTCGCGCAGCATCTCGCCCGCAAGGCCCGGGAAGTACGAAACCCTAAGACCGCGACCTTCCTGATCCCGCTTTACGTGAACCTCAAGGAGTTCAAACCCGCTCAGCGGCCCGCTGACGGCCCGGTTGTGCGGCAGTTCATCCTCGACAGCCTTAACCGGATCAACGACCGGGACGTCGAGGCGTTCCTGGAAGATGAGTTTGATCGCGGCCTGCGTGAGGGTACCTGGTTGCTCCTGCTCGATTCCTTTGACGAGATACCGGATGTGCTCAGCTCGACAGAGAGCGACACCGCGGTGGAGGAGTACGCACTGGCGGTTCGTGACTTCCTGGCCGGCATGAAGCAGTGCCGCGCGATCATCGCATCACGCGAGTTCCGCGGCCCCAAGGCATTGTTCCGCGTACCGCGCTTCCAGATCCAAGCCCTCTCGATGCGGCAGCAGCGTGATCTCGTGCAGCGATCCGGGCTTAAGCCGTCCGGGCAGGGAATCGTCTACTCAGGGCTAGCCGAAGCGGATACTGAACTACGGCAGATGGCACGGAACCCCATGTTCCTGAGCCTAGTGTGTGAGTACGTGCGGCGCGTCAGCCAGTTCCCGCCCAACTGCAACGCCGCCTATGAGTCCTACATAAACCAGCGGCTCGCCCGCGATGAGGCCCGGATCCGGGGGCGCTTCGGAGTCGGCGCGGCACTCGTGCGGACGGTGGCGGAGTGGGCCGCGTACTCCATGGCGGCCGTCACCGGCCTTGGCCTGACCCCGGCTCGGCGTGAACTTCGTGCTGAGCTGGCCGCATCAGGGAACTTCTCCGACGCGGAGGTAGACCGGGTCCTTGATGCCTTGGAGTACACCAAGCTGGGCCGCTCGCCTGATGACCCGGCTGACGGAACCGAGCGGTGCTTCACCTTCGCGCACCGCCGGTTTCAGGAATACTTCGCCACCCAGGTCGTGCTCCGCGAGCCGGAACGGATATCAGTGAACGAGCTGCTCACGAACGGGCGGTGGCGCGAGACCGCGGTGACGATCCTGCAGACCCAGTCAGCGGACATCCTCGCCCCGATGCTCGAGGAGGCGGAACGGCTGCTGGCGCCCATGGCCGCCGATGTGGCCAGCTCTCCCCGCGGGGCGCTGTTCGCCTGGCCACTGGGGTGCCGGCACCTCCTGGAATTGCTGGACGCCGGGCTAGGTCGCGTGCCCGGCGGTCTTCCCGCGGCGCTACGGGAAAGAGCCGGGAAGCTCTTGCGGACTACCTGGGAGCGGGGTCGCAGGCATAACAGGAAGACGGCCGTCAGCCTGGCCCTCATCGCCGATCGCGACACCACGATCTGGCTGATTGAGCAGGCGTTCGCCTCGGGCAGCGTGATGCTCGGCGGGGAGGCATACCGGTGCGTGAGCCGCCTCGGGGAACCGCCTCGGAGTCTGTATCAGGGAGTCCGGCGAGTGCTGCTCCAGATGGCGTCCAGCAGACGGCTCCGCGAAGAGAGGCTGACGCTGACGGCGCAGATAAACAGGCTGCCCGAGCCTTTGCCGCTATTGCGCGTGCTGCGAATGCTGAGCACGGCCCGCTACGTCGACTTCGGGCTAGGCGCACTTATCGTGATTATCTATGCGGTCGTACGGCCATCGCTGCTCCTCTTCATAGCGCCGATGGTACTGACCTCATTCCTCTGCTTCCGGCCTATGTTCGGGGATCTCGCGGAGATGATGACGTCTAACGAGCTAGGATCGGTGTTTTTTATTTCCGAAGTTATGATACGTATTATCCTGTTCGGAATCCTGGCGGCGCTCCCGATTGGCGGGAATGTGAGCGGGCAGCCCATGCAGGGCACTAATTTTGCCCTCGTGGTTTTCGCGGCGATCCTCAGCCTCTACTTCGTGACGTGGGGATTCGCTGTGCGATCCGCCTGTTATCACGGAAAGCCAACCGGTGGCGCGGGCTGGCCACTCGCGCCGATTCTCTTTCTTGCCCGTTGCGTGCCAGCGCTTGGCCGTCGCGAACACCGGAAGTATACCGCGGTAGTTCTCGCCGGGACTACCGTAATTATCGTTCTCGCTATCATGGCGAATCCTTATATTCAGCAGTGGTCCGCAAACTCTGGTGACTCGGAGCACATACTTATCGGTCTCATCGCGGGCGTGTCGTCTGCATTTCTCTGGCTGATATATTATATCCCAGCGATGTTCATCCGCGATTGGCGAGTGGCCCACGGCCTGAAGATCGCTCCGCAATTGCCGGGCTCGACTGAACTTCTTGATCTCCTGGAACGTGTTAATACCGTGTACGGCTGTGGCGTGGTTTTGGACGTGATGCGAAAGACCGACCTGAAAGAATCCCCGGAAATCGTACGGTTCCTCTCCGATCTCGTGGCTGTTATCGAAACTAGATTGCTCCGCCAAAAGATATATGATGTGTCGAGGCTCGATCTTGAAGCCGAGCTTGCTGAATGGATCGATGTGTACAGGAAGCGCAAAGGGCAACGCGTTCTCTTGATGGTGGCGGACGCGACCCTCGACCGGGTCGCGCGCGCGATCGAAGATGCGGAAGTGGCTCGTCAGATGGAGGCGGCCAAACAGGGAGGCCCGGCCAGCGGGATCGTTGGCGCCATTGGCGCGCTCTAGCGGGATCGATGGTGCTATTGACACCCTGCGTGCTCTGGCGCCGCCGAACGCGAGACTGGACCGCCTCCGGCCTGAAAGACCCGATCTCTTGAAACTTTCGAGAGCTGTACGCGGTTATTTTCGACACGATAAGTGAGGAGTCGCAGGCAGACCATCGCCGGCTCGCGGGCATGCGGGGGAAAAGGTTTGACCACTCGGCGCGGGGCTTGTTGCGTGAGACCTGAAACAGCGGCCAGCCGTCGCAGAGGACCCGATGACCAGACCAGGCACACCGGCGGTGTCAGCGTGTCTGGTCGGCGCGAGTTCCTCGCAGAGCCGCCGGTGATCAGCGGGCGCGGAGCCTGAGCAACTACCTGAGCCCGGCGCGTTCAGCCACGACTGCGTCGAATTGTACTGAGGAGGAGTCAGCACATGGTCCGAGCATTCTGGATACCGCCCATCGCGGCGGGCGCGCTTATCGCGGCGGGCGCCCTCATCGCGCCGCTCCCGGCGGCTAATGCCGTCACGCTGGCGACCGGCGACAGCCGCTCGGTCAGCCAGCCGTCCGTCCCCTCGGCCTGCACTACGCTGACCGCCCAGCTTCAGACCAGCAACGAGCAGTTCAGCAGCTCGGCGGAGAGCTCGCCGCCGGACACCTCCAGGATCCAGTCCGCGCTGAACAGCTGCAGCGGGTCAGGCAAGGCGGTGGTCCTGGCGTCGTCAGGCAGCAACAACGCGTTCCTGGCGGGCCCGCTGTCGCTGCCCGCGAGCGTCGTGCTCGTCGTCGACAGCGGCGCGACGCTGTACGCGTCGCGGAACCCGGCCAACTACCAGGTGTCCGGCCAGGCCACCTGCGGGACGATCGCGTCCTCCGACAACGGCTGCAAGCCGTTCATCAACGTGACCGGCTCGAACGCCGCAATCATGGGAACTCAGAACGGCAGTGGTTCACAGGGGGCCATCAACGGCCGCGGTGACCAGGACATCCTCGGCACCAGCACCACGTGGTGGGCCCTGTCGACCGCGGCGAAGAGCGGCGGGAAGCAGAACAACCCGCGGCTGATCGAGTCACACGGCTTCAATAACCTCACGGTGTACGACATCGACCTGGTCAACGCGCCGCTCTTCCACCTGTACTTTGAGGCTGGCAACGGCATGACCGTCTGGGGCGTCCGGATCAAGACCCCGGCCACCGCACGGAACACCGACGGCATCGACCCGGACAGCTCCACCAACGTGACCGTCAACAACTCCTACATCCAGGACGGCGACGACGGGATCGCGATCAAGACGAACTCCGGCGCCGCCTCGAACATGACGATCGAGAACAGCCACTTCTACGGCACGCACGGGATCTCTATCGGCAGCCAGACCCAGCACGGTGTCACGAACATCCTGGTGCAGAACGACACGGTGAGCGGGACCGACAGCTCGGGGAACGTCAGCGGTGACAACAACGGCGTCCGGATCAAGACGAACTCCAGCGAGGGCGGCAAGGTCTCGGACGTGAGCTACCTGAACATCTGCGACACCGGCGTCAAGCACAACCTGGAGTTCAACCCGTTCTACTCCGGCAGCACCGGCTCCACGACGCCCGACTTCACCGGCATCGTGGTCGACGGCTTCAAGTCGGTCAGCTCGGCGTCCAGCCCGCAGTCGGTGCTCGAGGGCTTCAACACCTCGAACCCGCTCGGCCTCACGCTGGAGAACGTGAGCCTGGACAGCACCAGCTCGACCTCGGAGTTCGCTACCATCAGCACGTTCAACACGAACTTCACGCCCTCGGGCACGGACGTGACCGTGACCCCGTTCACCGGCAGCGGGAGCGTCCCGTCCTGTAGCTTCCCCGGCTACCCCGGCCTGTAGCCATCCGCACCGGGCGGCGTTCGCTGGGCAGCGAACGCCGCCCGGTCATTTCCGCTGTTCATCTGGGGGGAATCGTTCCCCCGCGACGGGGTATGTGACCGGTCTGGCCACGTAGCCTGCTGACGGAGGTCGAACGCCCTGGCGTTGCCGGATTTCCTGGTGATCGGTGCCCCGAAGGCCGGGACCACCGCGCTGCACGCCGCGCTCGCGCGGCATCCCGGACTGTTCATGTCCGCGGTCAAGGAGCCAAAGTTCTTCCTGACCGATGGGCCCCCGCCCGAGGGCGGCGCGCCCGGAGACGCGCAGACCTACCGGGAGCACGTCTGGAAGCGAGAAGATTACGAGGATTTGTTCGGTGACGCACCAGCCGGTGCGCTTTGCGGGGAATCGACGCCGTTCTACCTTTACGACCGCGCGGCGCAGCGGCGGATCCGTGCTCTGATCCCTGACGCCAGGCTGATCGTGATCCTGCGTGACCCGGTCGAGCGGGCCCACTCGAACTGGACGCACCTGTGGTCGGCCGGGCGAGAGCCGATCGGCGACTTCGTGCGCGCCTGCGCCGAGGAGGACCGCCGGGTCGCCGCGGGATGGTCCGCGTTCTGGCACTACATCCGCCTGGGCCGGTACGGCGAGCAGCTCAGTCACCTGTTCGGCCTGTTCCCGCGCGAGCAGGTCCTGGTTTTCAGGTACCGCCGCCTGATCGGCGACCCGGCTGGGGTGCTGGCATGCCCGCCCGCGCCAGCCGCTCACCTGGGCGGAACGGCAGGCCGTGCTGCCCGGCCTGGAAGACGACATCCGGCTGCTGCACATGGTGACGGGAGACGACTTCAGCGACTGGCTGCTGCCCAGGACGCGTTCCGGCGGGCTGGTCGGGAGTCGGCCAGCCGGTCAGTATCAGGCCCGCAACGGCCTGCGCGGGTAGCCCTGCCGAACACTCTCAGCGAAGCTCTGTCCTGAGCTCATGCGAACCATCGGCGCAGGTCAGCTCATAGTAGATGCGGATGCGGCCGTTGCCGAGGGGCAGCACGTCCAGGTAGCGCAGCCCGCCGCCCGCGTGGTGCGACTGGGCGACCGGGCCACTGCCCGTCGCCTCGAACGCGGCCGGGTCGGTGCCGAAGGCGATCCCGGTACGCTCCTCGTAGTTCTCCGCGGCGCTGGCCCGGCCGTCGTAGAACGCGGCGATCGTGCCACCGGACTCGCAGACCGCGGTGATACGCGTTCCCCGGCTGTCCCACAGTCCCGGCCGGCCACTGAGCGCGGTACCCTGCCAGGTCCATTCCAGCCCGTTCTCGCTGGTCGCGTACTCGGTCACCATCTGGTCGGCCGCATCGGGGTCGGCCAGCGGATGGCACGAGGCCCACAGGTGCCAGATCCCGCCGAAGTGGCGGATCACCGGATCCTTCACCCCGGTCTTGGCGTCGCCGGGAAGCACCACCGTCCGCTGCTCGGCCGTGAACCCGGCCGGATCGGCTGCCTCGAGCAGTTCGACCCGCCAGTGCTTGGTCCCGGGGGTGGCGCAGCTCAGGTACAGCCGCCACCCGCCCGATGGGTCGCGGACGAGGGCCGGCCGTTCCAGGGACTCGGCTCCGAACTGGTCGCGGGTCAAGGTGAGGACGGTCTCGAACCGCACGCCGTCAGCGGACCGCGCCACCCTCACGCCGAAGCCGCGGCCCGCACCGACCGGGCGCCGGAGCCGGTACGCCAGGTAGATCCCGTCGTCGCCCACGGCCGCGCTCGGCGCACCCGCCCAGTTGCCGTGCCCGGCCGTCGGCGACGGGATCACGACCAGGGACTCGGCCGGCCGGGGCACCAGCGCGGCGGGCCAGCCCAGCGAACGGTCACCGCTCATGGGAAAAATGATAGGCACCATCCGCTGACCCGCGTCCGGCCCGGATGACGGCGTGCCCGGCTCCGACCGGACCCGCCAGTCGAAATATTTCGAGACGCTATCGTTAGCTAGCGGACAGGATAAGCCTATGCGCAATTGTGGTGTTATCGCAGGTTGTTACTTAGTCGTTCTGGTTGTGCAAATTTCATTCACTCATCAGGCATAATCCGGCAAAGTATTGCCTATCGAAAATAATCGATGCATGCTATCGAATATTTCGACAATACCGGTCGGCGCCGGTGCCGGCCGTCATGTCTGGAGGCCCGATGAGGTTGAAGATCCTGTTGTCCGGACTGGCCGCGGGGGTGACCCTCGCCGCGGGCCTCACCATGTCGGCCGCGCCTCGCGCCGCGGCGGCATCGCTGGTCCAGGTGACCAACTTCGGCGCGAACCCGGGCAACAACCTGATGTACATCTACGTGCCCAACTCCGTGACCCCGCATCCGGCGATCCTGCTCGCGCTGCACCAGTGCACCGGGTCGGGCCCGGGCTTCTTCTCCGGCACCGAGTTCGCCTCGCTGGCGGACAAGTTCGGCTTTATCGTCATCTACCCGTCGGCCAACCGCAGCGGCAGCTGCTGGGACGTGTCCTCCAGCCAGGCGCTGACCAGGAACGGCGGAAGCGACCCGGTCGGGCTGATGTCCATGATCACGTACGCCGAGCAGCACTTCAACGGAGACTCGAGCCGGGTGTACGTCACCGGGGCCTCCTCCGGGGCGATGATGACCGACGTCATGCTCGCCGACTACCCGGACGTGTTCCAGGCCGGCGCGCCGTTCATGGGCGTGCCCTACCACTGCTTCTTCACGGGCACCGTCGACGGCTGGAACTCGGCCTGCGCCAACGGCCAGGTCAGCATGTCCGCGCAGGCCTGGGGTGACCTGGTGCGCAACACCGCCGACCCCGGGTACAGCGGGCCGCGGCCGCGGGTACAGCTGTGGCACGGCACCGCCGACGGCACGCTGAACTTCAACAACTTCGGCCAGGAGATCCTCCAGTGGACCAACGTGCTCGGCGTCAGCTCGACTCCGAGCAGCACCGACACGCCGCAGTCGGGCTGGACCCGCACCCGCTATAACAACGCCGCCGGGACCACCGAGGTCGAGGCGTACAGCATCGCGGGCGCCGGGCACGTGCTGCCGGAAACCGGGATGGCCGCTTTCGCCATTCACTTCTTCGGACTGGACAGCACCTCATCCAATGGCGGCAACATCGTCACGGTCACCAGCCCCGGCAACCAGTCGTCGACCCTGAACACGGCGACCAGCGTGCAGGTCCACGCCAGCGACTCCGCGGCCGGCCAGACCCTCAGCTACAGCGCGTCCGGGCTGCCGGCCGGCCTGTCGATCAACTCCTCGACCGGCCTCATCTCCGGGACGCCCACCGCGGCGGGAACCAGTTCGGTCACGGTGACCGTCAAGGACACGACCGGGGCGTCCGGATCCGCGGCGTTCACCTGGAACGTCGGCACCGTTTCCACCGGCGGCGGCACCTGCCACGTCACGTACACCAAGTCCAGCGAGTGGGCCGGCGGCTTCGTGGCCAACCTCGTCATCGCCAACACCGGTACCGCCGCCATCAACGGCTGGACGCTGACCTTCACCTTTCCCGGTGACCAGCACATCAGCAGCGACTTCAACGGCACGGCCAGCCAGTCGGGCGAGAACGCCACCCTCACCAACGCCAGCTACAACGGCGCCATCGCCCCTGGCAGCAACGTCACCATCGGCTTCCAGGGCACCTGGACCAGCAACGACACCAACCCGGCCAGCTTCAGCATCAACGGCACTGCCTGCACCTGACGCGGCAAGACCCAGCCTGAGGCTGGGGTACGCTGCCTGAAACCCGCGGACGGTTACCCCCCAGGGATTGTGGGGTAACCGTCCGCGTCATGCATGACCCCCATGTGGCCTGCGGGCGGTGACGTGATCGCCGCAGCCCGGAACTGGCTGAGGACCAAGCCCGGTCCTTTCCGCCCAGCTCCCGCCCTCGGTGACCGGGGGCGGTGGCCCACCACCCCTGTTCTTCCGGGGAGCGGTGGCCCACAGCCCTGGCGCATGCGCGGTGCCGTCCGCACCTGACCATTGCAGTAACGCGGCAAGCCATGACGTTCTGGGCGAGCAATGTCCGGGCGGCCTGGCTCCCGCTGCGGAGGCGAATTCAACCCGTTCCCTCACTGGCGGAAATATCCATCTATTTCATATCAGCCCTGCTTCGGCTAATGTATCGTGAACCTGTTCGTTTACATCGCACGCTACAAGTGATATAGTCGAACTAGTTGGATCGGCAAGAGAGGAGAACCCGAAGAGGTAACCGCGATCAGGAGCCACCGGCAGCGGCGAAGGGGGTGAGCTGGCCATGAGGAACATCGGGGAGACGCTGGGCACGCTGCAGTCCGCGATGCGTGAGCTGGCCGCCGCGGACTACGCCGAGATGCC
>Ga0126381_100008197_pt1 | contig 11670 bp, 7 predicted proteins | sample PanSoiMetPlot_28_FD_96465 | JGI IMG/M metagenome (GOLD analysis project Ga0126381, IMG submission 96465) | Tropical forest soil microbial communities from Panama - MetaG Plot_28 | ecosystem: Environmental > Terrestrial > Soil > Tropical forest > Bulk soil | place: Panama | collected 2016-02-17 | reverse complement strand
GGGCGTGATGCCGCAGGCGTGTAACAAGGACGTGGCGGGCAACCCCGAAGCCCAGGCTGGCCAGATGGTTGTGCATGGCAGGATCGTCAGCCGATGGCGCCGCCACACACACGAACGCGGGCCGTTGCTCGAGGTGATTGAGATTGCGGTGGCAAAGGCGGGCGCCCGGTCACGCCCGATGGCGTCGAATCATGCATGAAGGAACGCCGGTTGCGGCCCGTTACCGGCCGATGGATTTGGTGCAGGCGTATCGTGACGCCGTGGCCCTGCACCAGCAAGCCCAATGGCATGAGGCCGAGCAAATCTACTGGCTTATTCTCGAACGTGACCCCGATCACCTCGGGGCGCTCTGCGGCTTGGGTTCCATTCGCAGGCAACAAGGCAAACTCGCCGACGCTATCCCGCTATATCGACGCGCCGCCGTTGTGGTTCCGCATTCCCCCGATGCCCAGATGAGCCTTGGCGTCATCTTCGCGGCACTCGATCACGCCGACGAGGCGATCGCGTGCTACCGGGCGGTACTGGCGATGCGTCCCCGGCACATTGACGCGCTCAACAACCTTGGCAATGCCCTGCTCGCGCTCGGCCGCGCGCAAGAAGCCGCCGCGCACTATCAGAAAATCTTGACGATCCGCGAGGATCACGCCGAAGCACACAACAACCTGGCCACCGCGCTTTGCGCGCTCAACCGTCCGCAGGAGGCGCTCGCTCACTTGCGGCGGGCAATAGCCAGCACCCCCCGTTTTCTCCAGGCGCACTGCAACTTGGGACTTGTGCTCGCCCAGCTCAATCGACACGAGGAGGCGATCGCGCAGTACCGACAAGTCCTCGCCCTCAAGGGTGACCACCCCGAGGTCCACTGCCATCTCGGCAACGCGCTGTGCGTGCTCGGTCGCCTCGAGGAAGCGGCCGCCGCATTCCAACGCGCGCTGGCCATCAACCCCGCGCTGGCTCAAGCCCACTGCAATCTCGGCCTGTTAGTCGGCACGCGAGAGGGTCCACAGGCGGCCATCCAACATTATGAGCGAGCGCTGGCGATCAAGCCGGATTTCCTTGAGGCACACCACGGCCTCGGCAACGCATTGCGCAAGCTCAACCGCCATCAGGAAGCGATCGCGCATTACACCAAAGCGCTGGCGATCGCCCCTCCGCGTCGGACCGAGGTGCACAACAATCTTGGGATCTCTCTGCAAGCGATCGGCCGCCATCAAGAGGCGATCGGACAATACCAGCAAGCACTGGCGCTCGATGGCAATTCTGCGGAGGTTCGCAACAATCTGGCCACGGCGTTGCAAGGTCTTGGGCAGTTCGAAGTGGCGATCGCCGGCTATCAGGCGGCGCTCGCCGTCAAGCCCGACCATGCAGAGGCGCACAACAATATCGGGGTCGTATTCCAAGCGCTGGGACGCCTTGAAGAGGCGAGCCAGGCCTACGAACGGGCGACCCAGCTCGCGCCCAGAAACACCGAATTCCAGTTGAACTTCGCTAATTCACGGCGGTTTAATCGCGCCGACCCGCGCTTGGTCGCGCTTAAGGCCCTGGAAAACGACCTGACATCCTTAAACAGGGAACAGCAGATTCCACTGCATTTCGCGCTCGGCAAGGCTTACGCCGACTTGGGCGAATACCCGCGTTCGTTTGCTTACCTGCTCAAAGGCAACGCGATAAAACGCGCCGGGGTCTGCTACGACGAGGCGGCGACGCTCAAACGCTTCGAACGCATTCAAGCGGCGTTCACCAGCGAGCTGCTGCGGGAAAAGTCAGGCGTGGGGGATCCCGCGACGGCTCCGTTGTTCGTTCTCGGCATGCCTCGCTCTGGCACCACGCTGGTCGAACAGATCCTCGCCAGCCATTCCAAGGTGTTCGGCGCCGGAGAACTCGACGCGTTCGGCCGGGCCGTCGCGGCGATCGCGACCGCCAATGGTATCGCCTTCCCGGAGCTTGCCTCGACGATCTCGACGGAAGGGCTGCGCTCCCTTGGCGGGAGCTACGTCGAACGTCTGAGCCGCGCTCCCACGGCTGCGGAGCGCATTGTCGACAAGATGCCCTCGAATTTTGCATTCGTCGGCCTCATCCATCTGGCGCTGCCGCATGCGCGCATTATCCATACCCGTCGTGACCCGCTCGATACCTGTCTGTCATGCTTTTCGAGCTTGTTCGCGAGCGAGCACGCGCACGCCTACGACCTCGGCGAACTGGGGCGCTTTTATCGTGGCTATGCGAGCCTAATGACGCACTGGCGCAACGTCCTGCCGGCGGGCGTCATGCTCGAGGTCCAATATGAGGATGTTGTCGACGACCTTGAGGGGCAGGCCCGCAACATCATCGCGCATTGCGGTCTTGACTGGGAGGACTCGTGCCTTGCCTTCCAAGAGACGCAGCGGCCGGTTGAGACCGCCAGCGCCCGGCAGGTTCGCCAACCAATCTATCGCAGTTCGGTCGGGCGCTGGCGCTCCTACGCGGACTTGCTCCAACCGCTGCGCCAGGCGCTGGGTTTGCCCGATGAGGGGAGCGGTCCGCTCGCGGTTGATCCAGCACGAAGCCGTCAAGCATGACCGAAGAGGCACGATCCCGCGGTCGGCTGCAAGCCGGCGGTCCTGGGCGCGCCCTGCTTGCGGGCGCTGAGGCGTGCGTCGACGGGCCGGGCGATCACGCGCGTCTGCTTGCGCAAGCAAGAGACCTGCAGCAACGCGGACAGGGGCGCGAAGCCGATCGATGCTACCGCGCGGTGCTGGCCGCCAGTCCCGATCATTTCGGGTCATTGTGGCGGTGAGGGCACCGCGGGGAGCGCGACCTGTCTTGCTGTTGCGCCCCCATTTCGCGCCCTTCAATCTCGGCATGTGCCTCCAAGCGCGAGGCCGTCACGACGCAGCCGCGATCCACTATGAGCAGGTTATCTTCCTGCGAGAGCGCTAAAACCCCTGCTCGCGGCGCTCAACGGCAGCCAAGATGGCCTTGCGAGACAAGACTCGGACCAGTTGGTGTGTCATGACGCTTCAAATCGCTGGCAGCGAGTAGCACCCGCGAAAGGGCGCGAAGGTCGCCAGCGAGACCCGCGCTTGCCTCCATCAGGCCACAAAGCCTTGCCAGCGTGCCGCGGCCTCGTTGAGGCGTTCGGCATTTTCAACGTTCCGGTTGATTGGCCATTTGGCGCCAAATTTGGGCAACCCTGTGTCGAAACCCGCTCCCGCTCGCAGGGCCGCTCCTGGCGCGGCGTGCGCCGTTGCCGAGATCCCTGGCGCCAACCGCGAGGGCTGTGAACATGCCTGAAGGCGCTTCGATCGCGACCCGCGCGTCCGCAGAGGTTAACATTGCGTCAACCTTTGCGACGGCGACCGGCCTGCACCAGCAGGGGAACTTGCGCGCCGCCCGACAACTCTATCGGGCGATTCTCGGCATGGTGCCGGGGCACTTCGGCGCCTGGTGCGGTCTGGGAGCGATTTACGGACAACAGGGCAACCTCGAGCAGGCGGTCACGCTCTTGGGTCAAGCCGCGCAGCGTGCGGCAGGGTCGGCGGACGCCCAGGTGCGCGTCGGCGTGATCTTGGCCACACTGAACCGCCCGCAGCTGGCGCTCACCTACTACCAAGCCGCCCTTGCGCTTGAGGCGGATCACGTCGACGCGCATCAGCACCTGGCCAACGCCCTGCTCGCCCTCGACCGCCCGCAGGAAGCCATTGCGCACTACCAAGCAATCCTTTCACGTGATCCCAACGATAGTGGCGCGCACAATAATATTGGCGTCGCCTATCAGGCCATCGGAGAGCTCCAATCCGCAGTCGCGCATTTTCAGCGCGCGCTGGCGATCAAGCCGGATCTTGCTGAGACGCACGGTCGTCTGGGGAACGCGCTGCAAACGCTCAACCGCCCGCATGAAGCCATCCTTGAATACAAGCACGCGCTGGCGATCCGGCCCGGTTCTGCGGACCTGCACAACAATCTTGCCGGAGTGCTGCAAGCGCTCGGGCGCATTCCGGAAGCGATCACCCATTATCGGCACGCGCTCAAACTCAAACCCGACTATGCGGAGGCGCAGTTCAATCTCGGCAATGCTTTCGACACGCTTGGCCGATCCGAGGAGGCGATCGCGCGCTATGAGGCGGCGTTGGCGCTGCGACCCGACTTGAACGGAGCCCACAACAATCTAGCTACCGTGCTCCACAAGCTCGGGCGCTCCGACGAGGCGATTGCGCATTACCGGCGCGCGCTCGAGGCCAAGCCGGATTATGCCGAGGCTCACCGTAATCTCGGCAACGTGTTGCTGGCGCTTGATCGCAATGAAGAGGCGATCGCGCACTACGAGCAATCGCTCATCATCGCGCCGGCCCAGGCTGAGGTCTACAACAACATTGGGTCCGCCCATCACGTCCTCGGCCGCTTTGAGGATGCCTACGGGGCTTATGAGCAGGCCCTCGCGCTGGCGCCGAGAAAAGCCGCGATCCTTCTCAACCTCGCCGGCCTCAAACCGTTCACCACCGCAAGCGACCCGCGCCTCTTGGCGCTGGAGGCGCTCGCCGAGCCTGGCACATCACTCGATGCGGACGATGAGATCGCCATGCATTTCGCCCTGGGCAAGGCGTATGCGGATCTTGACCTGCACGAGCGCGCATTCCGACATTGGGTCACCGGCAACGCCCTCAAGCGACGGCAGGTCATCTACGATGAGGCCGATACGCTGCGGACGTTCGCGCGCATTCGCACCGTGTTTGGCGACGCCCTGTTTGCAGAGCCGGGCGGCGACCCCTCAGAGGCACCGATCTTCGTTGTCGGCATGCCACGCTCGGGCGCCACCCTAATCGAGCAGGTCTTGGCAAGCCATTCCAAGGTGCTCGGTGCTGGCACCCGTGAGGATTTCCGCGCGCTGGCATCGACGCTTGCAGGACCCAAAGGCGCCAAGTTCCCGGAAGCGGTAGCGACGCTGTCGCCGGACGAGCGCCGTCTCCTCGGCGTGCGCTATCTCGAACGGATCCGCGCCGCGGCCCCGACCGCGGCGCGGATCGTCGAGAAGATGCCCCTGAATTTTCTCTACCTGGGCCTCATCCATCTGGCATTGCCGCGCGCGCGCATCATTCATGTGCGGCGCGATCCCGTCGATACCTGCTGCTCCTGCTTCTCATTGTTATTCACCGGCAACCTCGCCTTCACCTATGAGCTGGGAGAGCTCGGCCGATACTACCGCGCGTATGAGACGCTGATGGCGCATTGGCGCGCCGTCCTGCCCAAGGGCGTGATGCTCGAGCTTGCCTACGAGGATGCTATTGATGACCTTGAAGGCCAAAGTCGCGCCATCCTTGCCCATTGCGGACTTGAGTGGGAAGACGCATGTCTGACGTTCCACCAGACGGACCGAACGGTGCAGACCGCCAGCGTCGCCCAGGTTCGCCGCCCAATCTATCGCAGTTCGGTAGGGCGCTCCCGTCGTTACCGGCCACTGATTGGGCCGTTGCTAGAGGCACTGGAGCGACCATTGGTCCATGAGCCTGTTTGATCGCCTGAACCCCGCGCATCCTGCATCGCGGGCGCCATTGTCACGCCCTCGCCAGCGATTCCCTTGGCTCGCGAGGTGAGGATCGCACGCGGGTACGGCGTCATGCGCGCCCAAGACCAGCGCCGCGACGAAGCCACAACTGCCCGATGATGTTGCACCCATGACTGCGCCCGCGGCGTTAAACTCAGACGATCGACGAACCCGCATTGGCCGCGTGTCTACCATCGCAACGAGCCTTCAGCGGGCCGGCAAATAGCGCCAAGCCGAGCAACTTTATCTGCGCATTCTGACGATCGAACCCAAGCATTTTGCCGCGCTATTTGGCTTGGGCGCGCTACGCGCACAACACGGCGACAGCAACGCGGCGGCCAGGGTGTTTGCTGCCGCGGCCCGCGCCGCTCCGCAGTCAGCTCCGGCCCAGGCCGGCGTCGGCGTCGCGCTCCCTCGCCTGAACCGCCCCGTGGAGGCGATCGCCTATTGCGAGGCGGCACTGGCTCTCGATCCGCGCCAAGCCGACGCTGCTGCGTTTCGAGCAGGCGGTCGCCATCAATCCGGCACTGGTGTCGGCGTTGCAGAACCTCAGAATCTTGCTTGCCCTGCGCAAGCGCCCACAAGACGCCATCGCGCGTTTCACGCAGGCGGTGGCGCTCAAACTTGATTCTGCCGAAGGCCATCGTAACGTCGCCGACTTGCTTTGTCGCTCAATCGCCAGGACGCGGCGATTGCCCACTACCGCAAGTGCTCCTGATCCTCGAGATCTTTTGGCTGCTGCTATGATGCCCTTGAGGGAGAACTCGAGCGGCCTCTAGTTGGGGTTGGGGGGCAGGCCGCGCAACTTTCTCCATCGTATCCTTGGGCGAAGTGCGTCACTCGTACCACCCGCGGTTCGACTCTAAAAGTTGGTTACAGTGAGGTCGACGCACAACCTTTGAGGTATTGTCTCCACCCATCCACGATCCGGCCGATACAATGGCCTCAATGTGCCACTTGCAGCCATTCGGTTTGCGCCGAAAGACAGCCGCTTCGTCGTAAACTGCCGAGCCAGCGATACGAAAAGGCGTACCCGAATGAAGCGAACTTGCCAGTACATGTGACGGAATATCGATAACGACGACAGGCAATCTACCGATCCAAAGGCGGTTCACGACGGGAAGTTGCTGACGAGAAGTTGCTAAAGTGGGTTTGCCCAGGAAATTTGCGGCCAAAAAAAGAGCTCTAGCCAGCGCCAAATCGCAGCAAGGCCGAATAAATATCCAATCAAGGTCCGAATATCGCCGCTATGTTGTCCAGGTCCTACCAAGGAGACCGCATCCTGCCGTTAGGCTATTATGACTCCCTCTTAAAACCCCCATGCGGCCGTTATCCTGTCATAGTTATCCGGGTAATTCCGGTGGTAGTGCTACCGCTCAACCTCAAAGGGGGTAATGGGACATGGCAGTTGATCAAGCAGTTGATCTAAATCGAACCACGGCGCTAGGCGCGACGACGGATCTGGTGGAGGCCGGCGCGGTGTTCAACGATGCGACGCGGCTGCTCGACGGCGGACTTTGGAACGCTCCGAATGCGAACAATCAGAATCCCTATCAAGGGATGTTCACGACGGATCTGCACGCCGAAGCGGCCGATATTGCTGCCATCCTCGCCGCCGGGTCCTACACGGCTGGGAGTACGACGCAGATCCCCTTGACGAGTGCAGATATGGCTGTGCTCACAGGCGTACAGACGCAGATCAACGACATGATTGTGCAGGCAGGTCATGCGGTCGGCAATGGGCCTGGAGCGATCGCAGCGCAGGCTGCTCTCCATGCCGAGGACTTGGCGGTGCTGAATGAAATTAACAACGACACTACCGCTCTCGGCGGCACCTTGGCGGCGACGCTCGCAAATAACCCGTATGCTGCGAACACCGGGGCTAACGACGCGGGCTTTCAAGCCCTGCCAGTCGGTGCAGATGACGCCGGGGCTCTTGCTGCTGCCACGGCTGCGACGGCGACGTTGGCTGATGTTGGGAATGTGTTCAATGCTGCAACGGACTTAGCCGTCGGAGGCTTGCACTCCACGAACCTTTTCGAGTTCAACAACGATATGCAGGCGGTCGCTACCGGTCTCACGAATATCCTGGGATCGCAGAGCGAGTTGATGACGATTGAGAATGGGGAAACGCCTGATGCTGCTGCTCTAACGACGATCCATTTGCAAACAGCGCTCAATCAGATCAACGAGCAGATTAACCAATTCGACCCAGAGTATGCGAGCAATCCAAATGTAGCGGCTCGCTCAACCAACGATAACCTGCTCGATATCATCGACATCATCCAAGGCGACGCGAACTTGAACATGGCCGCGGGCGGCAACGGGACCGCGGGTCACGCGGGCGGCTTCTCAGAGGTTGCCGGGTATCTGACTGGCACCATTACAAAGTATCAGGACAACCAAGCTCAAACGAACTTTTGGGCACAATTCCTTGCCGAGGCCAATACCGGAGCGGCGCAACTGAACACGGCGGCAATGGGTGGGGATACGGTGGCGCAGTTACAGGCGCTCGTTAGTCAGCTTCAAGCTTATCAGGAGTTTGGTGCTAACTTTGCCCAATCGCAAGGCGGCATCTTCGGTGCTCGGTTTGACAATGAGCTCTTGTCGGGCACATTGCTGGCCGACACGAACGCGGCCGTGACAGCTCTCAATGACGCCATCGCGAACAATGGTGTTGTGTCCGCGGCCGACGCGGCGATGATGCACGCCGCGGGTTCGGGCTTCCAAGCCGACGCAATGGACGTGTCGGGCAATAACGTGCCGATCGGCGGCGGGAGTTACGTTGGAGACGCTACGACGGTCGCAACAGCGACGTCACCCAATGGGTTGGCCACTGGGACAATCCCGGTGCCAGCCGGCGGTAGTGGTGGCGGCGGCGCGACCTCTGGCACGGGAAGCTCTCCTGGGGCCCCCGGCCCTGGCCCAGGAAGTCATCATCATGCCGGGGACCCCGGCCCTGGCCCAGCGGCCGGCGAGCCCCAGCATCACTTCGAGCATATCTGGCACCACGTCTAAGAAGCACCGGACAGACCGCGGCTTAACCTCGCCGGTTGACCGCGGTCACTCGGCCGCGGGGTCTGCCACGCAGCCCTGTAGTCCTGATAGCTCTTATCGTGTTGATCGGTCGCTCGTTGCTCGAGTTCTAGAGTCCACGTGATTTGCGGAAGCTCAAGGCCCTAACACTCCCTCTGCGCGAGAGGAGGACATTGACGCTCGATTGGAAGGCATCATCGCTCCTCCAATGACCACGGACACATCAACGGGGACTAGCGAATGGTAGGAGCATGGACGATATCTGGAACAAGCCGGTCTATGATCTGCCATTCACTGCCCCAATGCTGAGGGTCTTGGAACGTCAGAAGATCACCACGTGCGGTGAGCTGTTCGCCAACTTTGCCGCCCACATGAGGGCGGCATCGGCCATGGCGGCGGGCGCCGAGCTGTTCATCCAAACCGACAGGGTGCCAAATTGCGCCGGGGCACATCGGATGAGCCGAAGGTTGGAAGAAGGTTTTGGGAGACGCTCGGCTGCGCGCTGGACCGATGAGGCGTCCGCTGATGATCAAATTTGTCGTGGTTCGTGACCACATGACGATTGTTTTCAAATAGCGGCGTGGCCGACCAGAAGCCGAGGACCTCCGGCCATGCCCGCCCAACGATGCACGCGCGGCGCTGACGTGAGCCCGAGCGCGCGTTTTGCTGCGAGCCACGTCGAACCGGCCCGGCAATTTCAAGTCGCTTCGCAGCTGCACCGCCAAGGGCGCCTCGCCGAGGCCGAACAACTCTATGGAGCGATCCTCGAGGCCGCGCCCGAGCATTTCGGCGCGCTTTATTGTGTGGCCACTCTGCGCGCGCGCGCCGGTAGGTTGACCGAGGCGCTGCCATTGTTCCGCCGTGCGGTCGACGCCGATGCGCGTTCGGTCGACGCGCACCTCAACCTCGGGGGGGTACTCGTCGCCCTCAATCGTCCTGCGGAGGCCATCGCCTGTTACCAGACGGCGCTCGGCATCGAACCTGACCACCTTGAGACGCGTCTGAATTTCGGCAACGCGCTGCAGGCGCTCAATCGTCCCCTCGACGCCATGGCGCAGTACCGCCACGTGCTGGCGCTCAAACCCGACCATGCGGACGCCCACTACAATCTCGGCAATGTGCTGCAGTGCTGCCAGCAGCCCTTGCAGGCGATCGCGCACTATCAACAGGCGATTGCCTCACGTCCGAATTTTGCCGAGGCACATAACAACCTTGGCAACGCCTTGATGGCGCTTAAGCGCCCCCACGACGCCATCGTCTACTATCAGAAGGCACTCGCCGTGCAGGGCGACAATGCCAGGGTGCACACCAATCTGGGCAACGCCTGGACCCTGACGAACCAACTGGAGCCGGCGATCGCCCACTATGAGAAAGCCCTCAAGCTGGCAGGGTCGAGCGCGTTGCCTGCCGCCGGCGACCCGGTGGGCGCACTCGAACGTCTCAAAGCGCTGGCTTGCCGGCCCGAGGTCCCGGGGGCGGCGACGTTACCGGCCGCTTTCCGGACGCGCTGCCATCTCGGCATCCTGCTCGCAGCGCTCCATCGCCCCGGCGAAGCGATTGCCCATTTTGAGCAGGCGCTCCAGCTCGTGCCTGATGATGCCGATGCGCACCGCCATCTCGGCGACGTGTTGCGAGCAATCCATCAACACGACGCGGCGATCACCCGCTATCGCCGGGCGCTGGCCATCCGCCCCAACGACGCCGTGTTGTGCGCGCGTCTGGCAAGCGCCCTGCAGGCCTCGGGGCGGTCGACCGAGGCGATCGCGATGGGTGAACGGGCACTCGCGCTTGACCCGCACGCGGACGATGCCCACAGCGCGCTAGGCAGCGCGTTCATGACACTCAACTGCAACGAAGAGGCGCACGCCCACTTTGCGGCGTCTCTGGCGGTGGCAGGAGAGCGAGCAGAGACACACAACAATATCGGGGTTGCTCTGCAATTGCTCGGCCGTGCTGAGGAGGCAGCCGCAGCCTACCAAACGGCGGTCCGGCTGGCGCCGAAAAATGTCACGCCGCATTTCAATCTGGCCCGCCTCAAGACCTTCACCGTCGGCGACCCGCGGCTTGCTGCCTTGGAGGCATTGGCCAAGGAGGCGGACTCGCTCGGCGAAGATGACCGCATCGCGCTGGAGTTTGCGTTGGCCAAGGCGTTCGCGGATCTTGATGAGCGCGCTCGGTCGTTCCACCACCTGCGCGAAGGCAACGCGCGCAAGCGGCGGCAAATCGTCTACGACGAGCCCGCCATCATGGCGTTTTTGGCGCGGGTCAGCGCGACCTTCACGCCCACCTTGATGCGAGTGAAACACGGTGGCGATCCCTCCCCGCTCCCGGTTTTTATCGTGGGCATGCCGCGTTCTGGCACCACGCTCATCGAGCAGATCCTGGCGAGTCATTCCGCGGTGTTCGGGGCCGGAGAGCGCGAGGATCTCAATCAGGCCGTGTTGGCCCACTTTGGGCCACGCGACGCCGCGGCGAATTTTCCCGAGTGCCTATCGACGGTCACGCCCGAGACGCTTCGGCAATTTGCGACGCACTACCTCGAGGGGATCATAGAGAGCGCGCCGCGGGCGCGACGCATCGTCGACAAGATGCCGCTCAACTATCTGTTCGTCGGCCTGATCCATCTGGCATTGCCGAACGCCCGCATCATCCATGCCGTCCGCGACCCGGTCGACACCTGCTTCTCGTGCTTCTCGCTGCTGTTCGCCGGCCATCAGCCCTTCGCGTACGATCTTGGCGAACTGGGTCGCTATTACCGCGCCTATGAGGCACTGATGGCGCACTGGCGATCTGTGCTCCCACACGGCGTGATGATTGACGTGAACTATGAAGATGTTGTCGCCGACCTTGAGACGCAGGCGCGCCGCATGCTGACGCATTGCGATCTTGACTGGCAACCTCAATGTCTTGACTTCTACAAGACGCCGCGCGGGGTGCGAACCGCAAGTTCAACCCAGGTCCGTCAACCGATCTATCGCCACGCCATCGGCCGGTGGCGCCGCTACGAGGAGTTCTTGCAGCCGTTGCTGCAGGCCCTCGACGTCGTCGCCTTCAACCCATGATCCATGGCGCTGCATCGATCGTGCAGCAGGCCATTGAGGCGCTAGCTACTTTCC
>Ga0126381_100008196_pt1 | contig 11671 bp, 5 predicted proteins | sample PanSoiMetPlot_28_FD_96465 | JGI IMG/M metagenome (GOLD analysis project Ga0126381, IMG submission 96465) | Tropical forest soil microbial communities from Panama - MetaG Plot_28 | ecosystem: Environmental > Terrestrial > Soil > Tropical forest > Bulk soil | place: Panama | collected 2016-02-17 | reverse complement strand
TGGAAAAAACCATTTGTGCCGTAAATCCATGAAAATTTGGAACGCTTACCCGGCCAGCAAATCCGGGAATCTTTGAATTATGCCACTCGATGGGAAATGTAATCGGCGTTGCTCCCAGGACGCTGAAGTCGTATGCATTGTGCGTGTACTTCCAGATATATTCGCCCGAGAAGACCAGGTATTTCCCGAATGCTTGTTGGATTCCTGCATGGAATTCATTGCGCCAACCCGGATTGAACGCCGCCGGTACGCATGGGACAAGGTGCGCGATTACGGAAAAGTTGCAACCACTAGCCGAAAGTACGAGGTTCTCGTTAAAGGGTGTTTCCAAGACTCGCGCATAGGAAATGCGCAGAACTGTGCTGCTGGGTTTGATGTTATAAGCGATCCCAACGCGAGGTTCCGGTTCACGATGAACGGACAGTCCGTTGTAGAAGTCACCGCGAACGCCTACGTTGAAAATCCAGTTTCCTTTCGTGATTGCGTCCTGAACATATAATGCGAGTTCTTTGACATCCGTGTGGCCACGAAACCCGAAAAGAGAGCTCGTCGAACCAGCGCATCCGTCTGCCGCTGAGGGTATGGGGCGGGTTAGATCGAAACAGCTGAGCAGCGGAGTAAACCGAGCATTAGCCACAAATGGAGTCGGGTAGAGAGCCGGGTTCGAAGATGATCCGCCCGCGCAGTTCCCAGGGTTGTTCAGCCCCGGATCGGCAAACCAAGGGACAGGGCTGCCATTGGCTGCCAGACATGGAGCATTCACGCCAGAATCGACGATACCGAGATTGTCCTGCTCGTTGAGGAATGTTTGCTGATACGTTGCGCCAATTTTAAGATTGTGCATCCCTTTGACATAGGAAAAATCTGAGCGTAGGCCCGCATTGGTCAAAGTACGGTATTGGCCAACGGTCTCCTGCTGGATTGGGCCGAGATCGGCAAAAGCATTTCCGCTCGGGTAATAGTTGTACTCATCGCGCCGCAGGAACGCCCCGAAATTGAACACAGAGGTATTGCTCAACAAACGCGTCCAGGATGGCGCGATGTTAAATGTCTTGATCTGGGATCGCTGATCAGTTTCGGGCAATGCACTTCCAAATGGATCGGTCATGCCCAGGTGCAGATTATCGATTGCGTTTGGTGTCTGGAACCATGATCGCGTGAATCCCAGGTTCAAGTGGAGGGATTCGCTACTTGAAATCTGATAGTCCACGCGGTCAAAGGCATTCTCCTCATTGCCTTTGGCGTGAATGACCGTGAACTCCGGAGGATCAAGAAAACGACCGCTGTTCAACCCGCTTACAGAGATAAAATTCCCCCAGTTGTGCCCACCGTACCCAAAGTTCAATGCCACGTTCGACGTTCCAAAGCTGCCGTAGGAAGTCGTTATGGAGCCAGTCGGAGTTGTCATGCCCTGGCCGGAGCGGGTTGTAACGTTGATCACCACGCTGGTCTTGTCCCCGTACTCTGCCGGGGGCGCACCCGAGACCACTTCCATCGATTGGATCGAATCAAGCGGAATCTGGTTTGAGAACGCTTTGCTTTGCTGATCCGTAATGGGTTGGCCGTCAACGGAAAAGGAATTTTCGGCGTGATCGCCAAGACCGTGGAACATCCCATTGGAATCTGCCGAAATCCCCGGCGTGGCCAGCGTGACCAGAGAACTGACCGATGATGAGGAGCTTTCGATGGGGAGTTTATCGATGAGGCTACGATCGACATCGGTGTGAAATGTCGGCGTGTTCTCTAACAAATCCCCGGCTCCGCTCTCAACCGTTACAACTTCACTGCTCTGCACTTTCAGAGTCACCACGAGCGCAATTGGAACTGGGGAACGTGCATCCACGTCTTGTGCGTGGGGTGCGAAGCCTTGGCTGGTTGCGGTCAAGTGATAGAGGTTGAATGGCACATTTGGAATAGAAAAATTCCCAGAGGCATCGGTCGTTACCCTTCTCTGGAATCCGCTCACGGGATTGCGAATTTCAACGACAGCGTTGGGGATCACTGCGCCTGTGGGGTCGGAGACAGTTCCCGATACCGATGTGGAGTTTCCTACCGATTGCGCAAACGACGTTAGCCCGAGTGCGACACAAGAAATAGCCATGAGCGCCGCTCGAAGCGGTTTCTGACGGGAGTACAGCATAAATTCCTCCATAGAAAGCAGTCTGGGGCGACCCGGTACGAGACGGTCACGGGTACAACTAGACTGCGGGCGGAGGACGAATCCAGAGGGATTCAGGCAGCAAAAGTGAAGGCGATGAAACGGCCGGCACCGTGGGAAGCGGGCTTGCAATCAGAACAAAGGCAAGAGGACTCGATTGAACAGGCACAATTCCAGCATGGGCGAAGGCGCAGACCGCACAGGAGCGCTCTGGAATTGCCGAAGCTCGGGTGTGAACATGACTCGCCGCTATTAGGCTGGCGAGCGACAATAGCAAAACGCAGGCGAGCGCCATGAAGCCGCGTCGATTCAAACCCGCGTTGTCCATCTGGTTGAACATTCTCGTAGCTGAATCTACTTTATCTTAATTGTGATGCCGGCAGCCGGCGTTTTTGTTGCGGACAATATTACGAAAGCCTAGCACGACCGGAGGGGACGAGCGCTGGTTAGCGCACCCTTACACGTGATCGTTGTTGCCGTGGGTATCTATGGCGCACCGAGAATAAACGGTGCCAGGCTAACGACTTAATAGATAGATGTCTGCCTGCCCTCCCGGCCTCGCGTACACCACGCTCGAGAGGTCTTTCGAGAAATCATAGGCGTTGCCCTCATAGTCCTGCCGGAAGGCAATGGGGAGCTTGGCCGCACGGAACGGCGGTCCGCTTAGCTTGCCGTCCCGCCAGGGCATTCGGTAAACGGTGGTTTCTCCGCGGGAAGCGGCGAGGTACGCGATCGAACTCGTCGCAGGCGAGAAATGGACAACCATTGTAGCCAGATCGGGAACCAGAGTGGTGCATTTGCCGTCGTGGGTGGAGATCTCGAAAATGCCGCCATTCTTCTCGTCCGAAGCGATCAAGTAGTTGCCATCAGGGGTGACATCGATGACGGCGCCGCAACCCTCCGTCAATATTTCCACTTTCGAATAGTCCGATGAAATCTTCCATGTGGTTGTGGCAGACAGGTCCTTTTCGAATCCACTGAGATAGAAGGCGGTCGCGTCAGGGCTCCACAGCCCGAACGCAGCCTCCGCGCCAGACCACCCCGTCTCGCGCAATTTGCTGCCATCGGCTCCAATTATGTACAGCCTCGCTCCGCGATCACTGTATTGGGCAAACGCAAACTGCGAGCTGTCCGGGGAGAATGCGAGAGTCGTCATGGGGGCTCCGCTGGCGAGCCGCACGCGGTTTGTGCCATCAATGTTGGATGCCCAAAGCTCGTAGCCGCCATTTGCACCTGGTACGAGAAATGCCAAATGGCGGCCATCGGGTGAAAGCAAGGGTTGAGTTGCGTCGTCTGCGTTCAGGTCCAGCGTCTGCTTCGTTCGCGTGTTGTAGAGGGACAACACCGAGGAATGTCTTCCACTCACGAAGTAAATGCCCTTGCGAGATGGATCGGGCATGGGATCAAGGTCAGGACCGGCGCCGAAAGAGACCTGGGTGAGGGCACGGTTGGAGAGTTTGTACTCCCAGATGTTCGACACATTATTGGAAGTGCGAGTGAAGAGCAGCGTGTTACCTGGATCGTCCCAGGAGACGCGGCCCTCTACTTGAGGCAATTCACCGACGCTTTGAGCCTTATTCGTAGTCAGATCCAAGGCATACAACCCAAGGTTCAGCGGTCCCGCCGTGATGGGTTGCACAAGAATCAGGAGTCGTGTGCCGTCTGGATAAAGCAATAGTTGACGGACCAGTTGCCGACTTCCCGCGAAGCTATAGAGAATCTGCTCACCGGCCTTGCTTTTGCGCACTATGGATATCGAATCCGTTTTCACGAAATAGAAGCTATTTGCGTCAGGAGAGCTAACGCCTGTAAACCCGGTTGCAATCGGACTGGGCATGCCTCCGAGGGTCGGAATGGACCAAACACCGGCGCCGCCGGTGTCGTAGAGAATGTGGGTGCCGTCAGGAGTAAACCCGTCCACGCTCTTGTCGATCGAATCGTTGGTCAACTGTAAAGGATCACCACCTGATGCAAGCATGACGAAGACTTGATCGATTCCCGTCACCGGTGACGTGAACGCTACCATCCGCCCGTCGGGCGAAAGCGCCGCGCCAAAGATTGGCTTATTCCAGTGGCTGATCTGCGTAACCTTCCCGGGAGTCGCGGTCGGTCTTTGCCAGATGAAGACCGCAATGGCTGCTGCACAGAGCAACAGGGCCGCAGCAATCCCGAAATACATCTTTCTGCGCGCAGTCATCCCTGACGCGACCTGCGCCGCGCGGGTCATCCGCGGTGTCGAGTCAGCGCTGATCGGCGAGGTCCCAAGCGAGGAGACGGCAACCCGTCCTGAGTCCGTGTCGCGCTTCAAGCGTTTGAGATCGCTACGTAAATCGGCGGCCGACTGATAACGCAGATCGGGGTCCTTCTCCAAGGCACGATTGACAATCCGCTCGAACTCCAGCGGAAGTTCGGGATTCAGACGCACCGGAGAAACTGGTGCTCGGTGGAGAATGGCATCGAAGACGACGGCCGAGGTCGCGCCCGGGAAGGCTTGCCGTGAGGTCGCCATCTCATACATGACCACGCCAAAGGAGAAGATATCGGTACGCGCGTCCAGGGGTTCCCCGCGTGCTTGCTCCGGCGACATGTACGCGATTGTTCCCAGGGCCGAGCCTGGGGTGGTCAACAGTTCAGGGGCCGTGGCCGTTATCGTGGCTCCAACCGCTTCGGGTACGGGTTCGGAAGCGCGCTTGGCTAAGCCGAAGTCGAGAATTTTCGCCTGTCCACGATTGATGATGAATATGTTTGCCGGTTTGATGTCGCGATGTATGACGCCTTTGGCATGCGCAGAGTCAAGCGCGTCTGCGATCTGAATGGAGAGATCCAGCAGTGCGTCGACTTTGAGCGGCCCGATCTCGATGCGCTGCTTCAAGGTCTGGCCTTCCAGATACTCCATAGCAATGAAAGGACGGCCTTCGTATTCCTCGACGTCGTAGATGGTGCATATGTTCGGATGATTGAGCGCCGAAGCCGCGCGCGCTTCGCGTTGCAGGCGCTCTAGAGACTGGTGGTCACGAGTCAGTTCATCGGGGAGGAACTTCAAGGCAACATCGCGGCCCAGTTTGATGTCCTCGGCCCTGTAAACTACCCCCATCCCGCCACTGCCCAGTTTCTCCGTTACGCGATAGTGCGAAATTAGGGTACCGATCATGGGTGAAGGAGGAATCAATGCAGACAGGGCTCAAGACCCCGGTTGCGCCATCTTAGGCTGGAGTTGCGGAGCAGGTCAACATGCGCGGCGCGACCTGCTGCCTGGCCGTCTGTAGGGCTTTCCTGTGGGGCTGACTCGTGGGTCAAAAGTGTGGTGCACGCCGCCGAATAGAATTATTCCGGCAGGCGGGTTACTGGGAATTCGCAGGATCATGTGGCCAGGCTCGCTGCTTTCGGACCGAGTCTTTTCTTGACCGCTCCGCCTCACAATTGATCGCGATATTGTTCGAGGGCAATGCGGACGAGTTGGCTGCGGGTACGGACGCCGGTTTTGGCAAAGAGCTGCTGTAGAGTCGCCTTGATCGCGCTTTCTGACACGCCGATCCGGTCGGCAATTTCCTTGTTGAGCAGTCCTTGAAAAACCCAGGAGAGCACCTGGCGCTCCCTTTCCGTGAAGGCCTGTGCATTCGATTCCGGACGCAATCCCGCCGCCAGCACTGTAGCTTGCAGCAGTTCACGATCGAACCAGGTCTTGCCCGCCATTACGTGACGAATGCCCTCCAGCAGCGAGGCGGTGGACTCTTGTTTCATAAATACGCCAGAGATCCCCTCGCGCATCAAATCTGCCGCTTGTTTCTCCTCGACGCCGGCAGTCACCACCAGCACCCGCCCTCGAAAGCCCTGTTGCCGGGCTGCACGTAAAAAATCCCTGCCATCGGCTTGGCCCAGGTCTAGATCCAGCAGAATGATATCCACGGCTGAGTTGCGCAGCGCTGCCAACGCCTCTTGGCTCGAACCGCTGTGCGCAACTACTTCAAACCCGGGCTCGCTGCCCAGAAAGCGGGCGACACTCTCTCGAAAGAGTGCATGATCGTCGAGCAACAGGATTCTGACCGGAGCCTGCGTGCCATCACTCATGCTGCTTTCCCCTGCCGTTTGTTATGGGCACAATCACGGCGAAGCAAGAGCCTTGGGCTCTCGGCTCGTAAGCGAGGTCGCCACCAAAACTTCTCATGATAGAACGCGAGATATACAGGCCCAGGCCGGTCGTCTTGGCACCGGGTTGAAAAGGCCGGAATAGCTGCTCTGGATGCGATACCCCGGTGCCGCTGTCCTCGAAGCGAATAATGACATGCCCGTTTTCGAGCGAAGTACTTACCCGCAACTTCTTGGCGGCCGTTGATTCCATGGCGCGCTGGCTGTTTTTCGCCAGGTTGAGAAAAACCTGAATCAAGCCGTAGCGATCGGCCCGCACCATGGGGACATGTGCATAGGTGCTCCATTCAATGTCGACGCCGGATTCGCGGCAGGCGCCTTCGATCAAAACCCGTGACTCATCTAGCAGGGAGGTGAGTTCCACAGTCTCTGCGGAATTCGGAGGGGCCGTCATGCTTAGAGTGGAGATTCGTTCCAGGCTTTGAATCAGGGAACTCAGTGCCTGGAAATCTTCATTTTGCTCCAGTCCGGGTACGCGGGAAAGATTTCTTTGTACGGCGACGGCGGCGCCGCTCAGATTGCGCATTTCATGTGCGATGGCGCCAACCAGGATCCTACTGCTCTTAAGGAGATGATTAAGGCTAAGATCCTCGCGCGTGCGCAGGTCTTCGGAGAGGTCCACGACCACTGCGGCCAGGCGCGAACCCGAAACGGTCTGATAGGTTGAGAACCAAACCGCGGCGAGAAATACCTCGCCTGAGGCCCTTTCGCCTCGGCATTGCAGAGTGGTCCGAAAACTCATCGATGGCGGCCTCTGCAAAACAGTTTCGAGCGCGGGCAGAAATTGGCTGATCGCTTGGCCGGGTAGCGGCTCTCGGTTGGGCGCCAGCAGTTGGTGCGCAGCATAGTTTGCCAGCAGAATCTTGCCTTGGGAGTCAATGGTCACGATCGCAGCCGGGCTGCTTTCAACGAGAATCTCGAGTTGATCTTCCGCATCGCGACGGAGCTTAACCTCGGTTTCCAACTCTTCCACGTGCTTCAGCACCACGCGACGGTTCTTCAAAAGCTCCGAAACAAAGAGGCCTGTGCCCACGAATCCAATCGAACTCAGTACCAGCCGAAAAATAGCTTCGTTTTCCGGTAGGTTGCTGAAGGCTTCCTGAAGCACCGCACAGACAAGACCCGCGCCCACGATCTGCGTCCGCGAAAGCACTCCTCCCAGGATAATGATGGGGAAAAGATAGAGGAATCCCAGCGAGATATAGGGCTTCGTCAGCCAGTCCGCCAGTGCGACGGCGGCCGTAATCACGGCCGCAATGGCCAGCAACTGCGCGCGGTTCGCCCTCTGAAAACCCGACAGAAAATTCTGCACTTTGCGGTACATCTTGCTTCACTTCCCGAAATAAGCCAACCTCTTCGACGGCTTCCCACCGAAAGATAGCCTTCGAAACCGAAAGATAGTCGGCCTTCCCTGGGTTCCGTTTGCGACCATTTTAAGTTGACTAAGCCATACGCGCGATTGCAGGGAGAGGTGTCGATTCCAGAGTTCGTGCGAGAAGCAGGCACATGTGCGGGCAGGCCCTGGTCAGCTTCGCGCCTTCTGGCTCGCGCGAATCTCCTTCTGGGCTGGATGCTGGCACTGCTGGTCAGCTTTGTTCTCAGCCGCCCAGCTTGGAGTCAAACTCCGCAATCCCTGAACTGGCAAACCATTCGTGCTCGATTTGAGGCGAAGAACCCTACCTTGTTGGCGGCGAAGACCAATATCGATGAAGCCAGAGCCCAGGAGATTACCGCGTACCTGCGCCCCAATCCTCAGTTCAACTTGACGGTTGACGGAACCCAGATCGCGCCCAATCGCGGGGTTTGGCAGCCTTTTACCGGAACTTTTGAATCGCCGGCGGTCAGCTACCTGCACGAACGCCGGCACAAACGGCAGCTGCGGCTGGAGAGCGCCAAGCACGACACAACCATCGAGCAGTGGGACTACGCCGATCTCGAGCGCACCTTGTTGTTCAACGTCCGCTCGGCATTCGTATCGACGCTCGAGGCCAAAGCGGTGCTCGAACTCGCAAACGAAAATCTGGCGTACTACGATCACGTGCTCGGGATCAGCCGTGACCGCTTCAGCGCCGGGGATATGTCACGGGTTGACCTGGATCGTCTGGAGCTACAACGGGTTCAATACGAGTCGGACGTCGAAACCGCAGAAGTGAATCTGCGTACCGCGAAAATCCAGCTCCTTACGTTCCTGAACGACCGCACGCCGGTTGAGCAATTTGATATCGATGGAACCTACGACTATAGCGACCAACTGCTATCCCGCGACGAGTATCGGAAGATTGCCCTAGACACCCGCCCCGATCTCAAGGCTGCGATGGAAACGGTCACTAAAGCGCACACTGACCATCAGCTGGCAATCGCGAACGGATCAACCGATCCCACTTTCAGCGCCTGGTACACACATAATTCTTCGAACAATAATCCTTTTGGCCTCAACACGCTTGGCGTCAGTGTGAGCGTTCCGCTGCGGATATTCGACCGAAATCAGGGCGAGAAGTTGCGCACCCAACTGGATATTACCCGCAGTCGGGAACTGCAGGAAGCGACGATGGCGACCGTGCTGAGCGATGTGGATTCAGGGTATGCCATGCTCGAAAGCAATTTGCGTCTGTTGCGTCCCTACAAGCAGAAATACCTGGCGCAGGCGACCCGAGTACGCGACACCATATTTTTTTCCTATCAGCATGGCGGAGCTTCGTTGTTGGACTTCATGAACGCGCAGAGCGAATACCGGGCAGTGCGACTGAGCTATGTCAATCTCATCGGGTCGTACCTGACGACGGCAGCACAGCTGAACATGGCGGTGGGACAGGAAGTGATTCCATGAGAATTCCAACTCATCTATTAGCCGCCGCGGTCGGGCTCTGCACGCTGGTTCCGCTTACGGCGTGCAACGAAGCGAAGTCGGATGCGAATTCCGGCGCGCCTCCGGCGGCAACGGTCGAGGCCGATTTCGACCCCAACAACTTCACCGTGGATCATCCCGAGCTATTTCCGCTGGCCACAACGGGAGAGCACCGGGCTGTGCCCGACTTGAATGCCACCGGGATGGTCGAACCGGATGTCTCCCGCGCGGTACCGGTCATCTCGCTCGCTGCCGGTCGGGTGGTGGAGATCAAGGCGCGGCTTGGCGATGTGGTCAAGAAAGGGCAGTTACTCCTGCGCGTGCAGAGCAATGATGTTTCCGGCGCGTATCAGAATTACGTCAAGGCGCAAAATGACGAGCGCCTTGCCCACCAGCAACTGGATAGGGCACAACTTCTGTATGACAAGGGCGCGATCGCGAAAAGCTCTCTCGAACAGGCACAGACGGCCGAGGAAGACGGGAAAGCAGACCTGAGCGCAGCCGCCGAGCAACTACGCTTGCTCGGAATCGATCGGCAGCATCCTTCCGGAATCGTAGACGTGTTCGCGCCGATCTCCGGCGTCATCACCGATCAGCAAGTAACGAATTCTTCCGGCGTGCAGGGCTTGTCCGGTCCGAATCCCTTCACGATTTCCGATCTTTCGTATGTATGGATCATCTGCGACGTCTATGAGAACGATCTCGACGCCGTGCACGTCGGCGAATACGCGGATACTCATCTAGCTGCCTATCCCAACCGAGTTTTTAAAGGCCGGATTGACAACATCCTGCCCATTCTCGATCCAACTATTCATACCGCCAAAGTTCGCTTGGAAGTCCCCAATCCCGGCCTAATGCGAATCGGTATGTTTGTGACCGCGACGTTCTACGGAAAACAACCGGTGATTCGCTCGGTCGTGCCAACCACGGCGGTCTTGCACCTGCACGACCGCCAGTGGGTTTACTTCTCCCTCGGCCATGGACACTTCAAGCGGCAGGAGATTGCTGCCGGCGCCACCCTGCCCGGCAACTTGCAAGAAGTGCTTTCGGGCCTGAAACCTGGAGATCAAGTCGTAGCCAATGCCCTGGAGCTGCAAAACACGGTGGAGCAATAGATGATCCGCCGGCTCGTCGATTTTGCGCTCAACAACCGCCTGTTGGTGTTGGCGCTGGCGCTCATTTTGTTCGTTGCCGGCATGGTCGCGTTTCATGACCTGCCCATCGAAGCCTACCCCGATGTAGCCGACAATTACGTGGACATCATTACGCAATGGCCCGGAATTTCCGCCGAGCAAATGGAACAGCAGGTTACGATTCCGATCGAAATCGCCATGAACGGCATTCCGCAGACCGTGCATCTGCGGTCATTTTCTCTCTTCGGACTGTCCTACGTAGACATCATCTTCGATGACAAATCCGACAACGCCTGGAATCGCGAGCGCGTACTGGAGCGATTGAGCCAGGTGACGCTGCCCCCCGGGGTTACGCCGCAAATGGGAACGGACTGGAGCCCGGTCGGACAAATCTACTTTTTTACCCTGCGCAGCACCAATCCGGGGTATGACCCAATGGAACTGAAATCGTTGGAAGATTGGGTTGTCGAGAAAACCCTCAAATCAGCGCCGGATGTCGTGGATGTTTCTAGCTTCGGCGGCCCCACGCGCGAGTATCAGGTTCGCCTGGATCCCAACAAGCTGATCGCTTACGGACTCAACCTTTCCCAAGTCGAACAGCAGCTGGCCAACAACAATGCCAATGCCGGCGGAAGCTTCATTCAGGTGGGTTTACAGCAAATCAATGTCCGCGCCGTCGGGTTGGTTGATCACGTTCGCGACATTCGAGAGACGGTGATTCTCAGCAAGAACGGCACTCCCATCCACATCAAGGATATTGCCCAGGTAACCCAGGGGCCGAAAATCCGCCTGGGACAGTTTGCCAGAGGCTTTCACCGCGAAGACGGCAAGATCATCGACAATGATGACGTGGTTTCGGGCATTGTGCTGCTACGCAAAGGCGCCAACGCCGATACCGCTCTCGAAGGCATTCATGAGAAGGTCGAGGAACTCAACCAGCACATACTGCCCCCCGGGGTGAAGGTTGTTCCCTTCCTCGATCGCAGCGAGTTGGTGCGTTACACCACGCATACCGTGCTGCACAACCTGTCCGAAGGAATGATCCTGGTTTCAATCATTCTGTTCCTGTTTCTGGGTAACATACGCGGCGCCATCATCGTGGCCGCGACCATCCCGTTCGCGCTTTTGTTCGCGGCGTTGTGCCTGAATCTCAGCCAGATTCCCGCAAATCTTCTTTCCATTGGAGCGCTGGACTTCGGCATTGTGGTCGAAGGCGCAATCGTGCTGATAGAGAACATCATTCGACACTTGAGTCACGAGAACGGCCACGCGCGCTCCCCGGCGGAGAAGATCAGCGACGCATCGCATGAAGTGCAGCGTCCCGTCTTCTACGCCATCGTTATTACGATCACCGCGTTCCTGCCGATTTTCACCTTGCAACGGGTGGAG
>Ga0126381_100008195_pt1 | contig 11671 bp, 10 predicted proteins | sample PanSoiMetPlot_28_FD_96465 | JGI IMG/M metagenome (GOLD analysis project Ga0126381, IMG submission 96465) | Tropical forest soil microbial communities from Panama - MetaG Plot_28 | ecosystem: Environmental > Terrestrial > Soil > Tropical forest > Bulk soil | place: Panama | collected 2016-02-17 | reverse complement strand
CGAGCGGCAAATACGTCGGCCGCCGCGTCTATCGTACGGAGGAACTTGGCATCGCTGGCCCAAACCCGGTCTACTACCTTGACCAAGATCTGTCGGCCGACAATACGACGACGTCGTTTACCGACACAACGAGCGATGCAACTTTGGCAACGCAAGCCCAACAGAACACTGCGACGATCTCCGGCAACTACAGCTACTATGTCACTTTCGTGAAGCCGGGCGAGCCCGAGAGCCATCCCTCTCCGCTGATCGGGCCGCAGAACGTCACCAACGATCGCGTTGTTCTCTCCGGTCTGCCGACGCCGACGGGCCAATATGCCGGCGGCCAAGTCCGTATTTATCGCAACCTCGCCACCAATCCCACCGTGTTCTATCGCGTTGCCGACGTGAATCCCGGCTCATCCTACGTCGATTACACCTCGGATGCGACAATCTCGAACGCCAGCACGCCCGGCTTTGAGCAGCTTGATTTCAACGGCCCGCGCGTCACTCCCGACACGCCGCTCATCGACGTGCAAAGCTTCGACGGCACGAATTACAACATGCCGTTTCAGCCCGGCACGCTCAGTTTCACCGGAGAAAAGGGTGGCCGCACTCTCGACGCCAAAACGCTCACCATCGACAACAATACCACCGTCCAAGACCTCGTCGATTTCATCACGCAGGCCACGGGCATCCAGCCCGCCAGCGCCGATTCCGCCCATCCGGTTCCGGGCGACATCTCGGGCACGCCTCAGGGAGGCACCGTGACCGGCAATGGGCAGATTCAGATCGTTAGCAACAACGGCGTTGACAACGCGGTGACCATTCCGCTCTCGTCTTTTGTGCTCACTCCGACGGCCGGCGGCGGCAACACCACGCCGAACCTCAACTTCGGCGAAACTCAAGCTGCCAAAGGGCAGACGGCGGTGAGCGATTTCGTCGCCTACGATTCGCTCGGCATTCCCGTCAATGTGCGCGTGACCGTCGATATGGAAAGTCAGAGCGCCTCGAGCACAGTCTACCGCTGGTTCGCCGATTCCTCCGACAATCAGCCGGTCAACGGTGTCAGCACGGCCGTCGGCACGGGGCTGATCACCTTCGACGGAAACGGCAACGTTGTCTCCGTAAGCAACGATACCGTCTCAATCGAGCGCACCAAAATTCCCTCGCAGACGTTGCAATTTAAGTTGAATTTCGACCAGCTCTCGGGACTCGCGGCCGACAAAGCCACGCTTACGACGTCGGGCCAAGACGGTTCCGGCGCGGGCACGCTTTCCAGCTTCAATATCAATGGAGACGGAACAATCAGCGGTGTGTTCACAAATGGCGTGACCCGCACACTCGGCCAGATTCAGCTTGCTCGCTTCATCAATCCCAACGGCCTTGAGCAACGCGGGCAGAACAATTTCGCCGCGGGAGTGAACTCTGGATTGCCGATTCAAGGCAGCCCGGGCAGCCAAGGGATTGGCACACTCGTCTCCGGTGCACTCGAGCAATCGAACACCGACGTCGGCACAAACCTGATCAACCTGATCCTCGCCTCAACGCAATATCAGGGCAACACGCGGGTCATCTCCACGGTGAATACGCTGTTCGGCGACCTCTTAAACCTCGGCCGCGGCTAGTTGCCCACAGTAGGCCGAAGTGCTGGCGAGGAACACCAACCCGAAGCGTCAGCGACGACGCAAATTGACGGCTGCCTTCTGACGCCTCGCGTTGGTGGCTCGCTCGCTATCGTCGGCATGGGAGAGTAGAATTCAGGGGCCGCTCCGGATTCTTACGATCTCTTTGCAATGCCCCGCCGCTCCGCGAACTCGCAGCCGCTCGATTCGATTCGGAATCAGATCCGTGCCGCCGGATTGCGATCGACCAATGCGCGGCTATCGGTCATGCAGGAACTTATCGTAGCCGCCAGCCCGCTGAGCCATGCGGACGTGGCATCACGGCTCGCTTCGCAAGGCTTCGACCGGGCGACTATTTATCGCAATCTTGTCGAGCTAGCCGACGCTGGCATCGTCTCGCGGATTGAACTGGGCGATCACGTATGGCGATTCGAGCTGCGCCGCGCGGCGGGTGATTCTGCCGGCGATCATCCGCATTTCGTCTGCGTCGATTGTGGCGAAGTCTCGTGCCTGCCGAGCGATAGCATCAGCATCAAGCAAACCACAGGCGCCAAAGAAAGCCCAATCCGTGAAGTGACCGAAGTCCTGCTCAAGGGCCGCTGCGGGAATTGCGCTTGAAACAGGCTTTACGTTGCACTGTCCGCGGTGTCCGCGATTGGCTCTTCCTCGCGGCGCGAACCGAGAAAACCCGAACGCCGAATATACGGCTCCAATTCCGTCCCGCGCATCAGACGCATGAGGATCGGCGTCGTCATCATCGTCGTCACGAGTGCCATGAGCACGAGCATGCAGAAGACGCTTTTGGGAATCACGCGCATGTCGTAGCCGAGATTCACAACAACCAACTCGACCAAGCCTCGAGTATTCATGAGCGCGCCGATGCAGGCCGCTTCGCGTGGAGGGAAGCCGTTCAGCCGAGCGGCCAGCCCGCAGCCGATCAGCTTACCGAACGCGGCCGCAGCGATCACGGCTGCCGCCAACAACCACATTTCGAGCGAGTGCAGGGAGCCGACCTCTGTGCGCAGGCCCGTGTACGTAAAGTAGATCGGCAGGAAAAAGGCCGTCATAAAATCGCGCATTCGGCGGGTGACCGCCTCGCGAAATTCGTCGTGACTGGAAAGCACGGCGCCGGTCACAAATGCTCCGAAAACCGCGAAGATGCCAATTAAGCTGGTGGCAATCCCCGCCGCCAGGACCAGAGCCAAGAGGATCGCCAAATCAGTCAATTGCAGATCTCCGTCGCCACGCCGCATCGCCGCGCTGGCCCAGCGGAGCAAGAGCGGCCGAGCGATAAAAAACATGCCCAGCGCGAAGACGAACGTCAGCCCGATCCGGCCGAGCACGCCTCCGACCGCGAAATTACCGGCGACGATCGCCGCTACCGTCGAAAGCAGGATCCAACCCGTCACATCGTCGGCGGCAGCGGCGGAGATCGTCATCGCCCCAATTCGTGAGCGGTGAATTCCCAGTTCAAGCATGATCCGGCCGAGCACAGGAAGCGCTGTAATCGAGAGCGCTGTGCCCAGGAAAAGCGCCAGTCCGAGGGGCGGCACCGGGCCGCCTTCGGGATGTGGCTCGATGCGCGGTAACAGCAACGGCGCCAGCGCCAACCCAAGCACAAACGGCAGTGCCACCCCCGCCGCCGACATCGCGGCCGCTGCTCGTCCGCGGCGGCTCAAATGTCGGAAATCAAACTCCAAGCCGATTAAGAACAGCAGGAACACCAGCCCCAGTTCCGAGAGCGTCGCAAGAATGCCGCGGAGCACGGCGCTGAATAACTGGGGATCGACCCCGGCCACCTTTGGATGAAAAATGAACGCCTCGGCCTGCGGCCATAGCACCCCCAGCACGGAAGGCCCAAGCACGAGCCCCGCCACAATCTCGCCGACCACTCCCGGTTGCCCGATCCGGCGGAAAAGTACAAAAAACAATCGCGCCGCGGTCACAATCACGACGATCTGGCAGAGGACCGGTAAAAGCAGGCTCTCAAGCCCGAGGCGGCTCAGTTGGGAAAGTGCATCGGAAAGTGATTCGGTCCCCGCCGCGCCTAGAAGGAATTCGTGCGTCATGCCTCGATTGTAGCACCGAGGCACTAGCTAAACATCCGGCCACAAAGCGTGAGCGAATGATGCTCATGCTCGCGTTGGATACCACCACACGTCAACGACTTTTACAAGCCGATCGTCAGGCGAGACCGAGTAGCGAACGGCCAACGGCGCGGCATGAAGAAGTCTTTGATCGCTGGACCGCGCCTCCCCCGCTGACAGTGGACTTGTTTTGAGAAACGCGTCAATCTCATACGCCGCCTTGCTAACGGCCGATCGGTCACTTGCACGGAGCCAAAGGCGAGCGAGTTTTTGTTCGGCGAGTGGGACCCAGACGACCGTGAACTTCATGTCCGCTTTTCCAGATCGGCCATGATCTCGTCCAAAGTCCGACCTCCGCCGTCATGAGCGCGACGCGCTAGTTCTTCCTCAGAGAGTGGCGAGTCATAGCCGACGTAGTCATCGTCTTCGGCGGGATGGAAATACCCGAGCAGCCGCCCGGAGGCATCACAAAGCTCCGCCGAGTTGCCTAACTCGGTTAGCTTTTCGGAGGTCAGCTCGTCCACAACAATCTTGATCATGAAAGTCCTCGTTGGAAAGCGGCTACATCCATTTTAGCACGTCGCCTGGCGACAAAAAACAGCGAAGGAACTCGTCGCATAAAACGTCACTAGATTCAAGACGAGGCGAATCGGGGCGACCGTGCCGGTCGTCGCCTGCAGCGAGAAGTGTCGCCGTGAGCCGTTTTCTGTTAGTCTGGCCAATAGAGACCCAACGTGCTCTTGGGCGATGACTACTGTCGGTATGGGCGAAATCCACTTAGCCGAGCCGGTGCTTCCGATCGTCGCGGCGTTCAGCCGCTATGACGACGCGCTCGAGTGGGGTCGCGAGCGCGCCGCCTCCTTCTTCGGCGAAGTCGCGATGGAGAGCCCGCGGTTCGAGTTTCGCGAGACAGATTACTATGCGGCGACGATGGGTGACCGGCTCCATAAATATTTTTGGGTCTTCGGGCAACGCCGCGATCCCGCAGAGCTAGTCGATTGGAAGATCGCCGCCAACGAATGGGAGGCCGATTTTGCTGGGCGCGGCGATTATCCTGAGGCGCGGCCGCTGAATCTCGATCCGGGTTATTTGACGCTCGCGAAGCTTGTGCTCGCTTCAACAAAGGATCACGCTCATCGGATGTATCTCGGACGGGGCATTTACGCGGAAGTGACGCTCTATTTTAAGGACGGACATTGGCAGCATCGCGAGTGGACGTTTCCCGATTATCGGCGTGGCGATTATCAAGATTTTTTTAGCGCCGCGCGGCAGCTCATTCGGCCCCGGCGACGCGAGGCCTCGCCGACGTGACCGCACGCGATTTTCTCATTTTGATTGCCGGCTGCATCGGCCCGAGCCTGGTCGTGAGCTGGGGCGCGGCGCGCGTGATATGCGGTCGCGCCGCGAGCTGGGGCTTCCTCGATCGCCCCTCGCCGCGAAAGATTCACGCCGCACCCACCGCGCTTGGCGGAGGTCTGGCGATTTGGCTGGGCGTCGTGCTGCCGTTCGCGGCCGGTCAAATGGTCTTGTGGCTCTGGCATCGAGCGGCCGCCGCTGGATCAGATCCGCTTGCCGGTTGGCCGTTGGCCGACTTCATTCGGCCACATCTGGCAGGGCTTTGGGCCCAGTCGTCCGATCTGTGGCTGCTGCTGGGACTGGCCACGCTGCTCATGCTGCTTGGCTTGGCGGACGATCGTCGCGGACTGGATTGGCGGCTGCGGTTGGCAGTGCAGACGGCTGTGGCTGCGGCGGTCGTATTCGGCCGTGGATGGAAGCTCAACATCGCGGGAGGCTTGCCGCTGGTCGCCGGCGGATTGAGCATCGTCTGGATCGTTGGGCTCGTCAACTCGTTCAACATGCTTGACAATATGGACGGGCTATCGGCCGGGGTCGGCACGATTGCCGCCGCGCTCTTGGCTGCCGTGATGCTGATGGTGCCCGATCCGCAGACGCATCAGCCGCACCTGTTTGTCGCCGGATTTTTGCTCGTGCTTGTCGGATCGCTTGTTGGATTTCTCTGGCACAATCGGCCACCGGCTCGAATTTTCATGGGAGATGCCGGAAGCTATTTCGTCGGTTTCTCTCTGGCGGCGATTGCGACGGTGACCACTTACGTCGGCGGCGAATTGCCGGGGCACGCGGCGCTCGCGCCGATTTGCGTGCTTGCCGTGCCGCTGTACGATCTGGCCACGGTGGTCTGGATCCGGCTTCGCGAAGGTCGCAGCCCGTTCGAGGCCGACAAGAAGCATTTCTCGCATCGGCTTGTGGAGTTGGGGCTGTCGAAAACGCAAGCCGTGCTCACAATCTATCTGCTCACGGCCACCTGTGGATTGGGGGCGCTCTTGTTGCATCAGGTGAATCAAGTCGGCGCCGTGTTGATTGTTCTTATGGTCGCCTGCGTCTTAGTCCTCATTGGCATTTTGGAAACGGCGGCGCGGAGAGCAGCGTTTCAAGGGGCAAGGCGCGAGGGGCAAGGGAAGAGCGACGACGCGCTGTAGCCGTAGCGGAATTCGCAAGAATTCCGCCGAACGGTACAGTTCAGTTTCGCACCGGAATTCTTGCGAATTCCGCTACCCGGGGTTGGCAAATAGTCATGTCAAGGCGGAAGAGAAACGACCAAAGGCGCGAGCATGCAAAGGGTCGTGCGCTCGTGGACCCCAATTCGGCGCCTTCCACGGTGCGATCGAGCGCAGCAATAGCCGACGACCGGCCTGACGCTCTGCGGCCGTGGTTGTTGTGCGGGGCGACGGCCTTGATCGTGGCTCGGCCGTTTGTGACCAGCGATGGCGGGCCGTGGATGGGCGACGGCGCACCGTTTGCCGCGCTCTGGATCATTGTGGCCGTCATTTGGACGCTGGGAGCGCTGGGTCGGCCGCGGCTGAAGCTGCGGTTCACTTGGGCCGACGCCGCGGTCGCCGCTTATTCTGCTTGGTGGCTCCTGGCCGCTGGACACGGCGCCGACACAGGCGCACTGCGGCCGTCGTTCAATATGCTCTGGGAAGGCGTCGCCACGCTGATCGGTTTCTTCATGCTGCGGCAGTTAGCGCCCATTGGCCGTGAGGCACGGGCGATTGTGACCGCGATGATCGCTGCCGGCGTCGTGCTCGCTTCCATGTCCTTTTATCAATACTTCGTCACGTTGCCGGCCGATCGCCTGCGATTCGATGCAAACCCGCAAGAAGCGCTCCGTGAGGCGGGCATGGGTGACATCACTGTCGGCTCGCCGGAGTATGAACTCTACCGCTCGCGGCTCGAAACGACCGCGGCGCTCGCGACGTTTTCACTCACGAATTCGCTGGCGGCTTTTCTTGCGCCCTGGCTGATCATCGCCCTTGGGATCGCGACAACGGTCAAAAGCCGCGCGCCGGACCGACACCGCGTTTGGCTAGCGACGGCTTTCTGTGCAATCCCTGTTGCGGGTGCACTGGCCCTCACGCGCAGCCGAAGCGCATGGATCGCGGTGGGTATCGGTGCGATGATGGTGTGGCTCATGATTTGGCCCGGCCGCGATCGATCGTCCCGATCACAACTGAGCAATCGCGTCGCCGATCCACGAACTGATCGAACTCCGAATCGGCATCGCCGGCTCTGGCCAATCATCGGCGGTGTGGGCGCACTAGGATGTGTGGCTGTCGTCGCTCTGGCTATTTGGCAGCCGTCGTTTCTCGAACCGGCCGTGCGATCGTTTCAATTCCGCCTGGAATACTGGCAATCGACGATAGCCATGATTAAAGATCGTCCTTGGCTCGGATGCGGGCCGGGGAATTTTGGGGATTACTATCTGCAATACAAGCTGCCGACGGCGGCCGAAGAGATCAAAGACCCGCACAATTTTGCCTTCGAGATCGCGGCAACAGCCGGCATTCCGGCGCTCATAGCGTTCGCCGTGGTCGTCGGCGTACTCTGGCGGCGAGTTCAGCGGGCGGCCGAAACCGACGCTTCCCTTCCTGTGAACGAATCGGGCGGAAGATCGCCCGCGACTCGGTGGATCTTCGCCGGCGCCGCAGCGGCAATTCCGCTGGCGAACGTGCTGAACTTGGACTTATGGTTCAGCCCACGGCAGATGGAACTGACGGCCGGTTTAGCGATCGGCGCCGCAGCGATGGCCCTCTTGCTTCCCTGGATTCGCGATGGACGTTTGCCGCCGAAATTGATGGCGGTTGGTATCGTTGTATTGCTCGTCGCGCTCTTGGCCGTTGGCGGGATCTCGTTTGCTGGGGTCGCGGGAACGCTTTGGCTGTTGTTAGCGCTGGCGCTCAATGCGACTTATTCGTCCGCGGCAATCCGAACTCTCCCATGGAGCGCCTCGCTATCGCTGTTTGTCGTTTTTATGTCGCTCGCTGTCATTCAACATCAAACTGGTTACCAACCGGTGATGAAGTATAAATCAGCGTGGGGGGCTGTCGCCGAAGCGGCCGACATAAAGTTGTCGAGCGCCGAAGAATCACGACGAGCCATCGACGTTCTCGAGCGGCGATTGAAAGAAGCCGGCGAGGCCGATCCGTGGTCTGTCGATCCGTGGAAGCTTTTGGCTCTGCGCCGCCTTCAAGATTGGATTGCCGCGCCCGCCGGCGCTCGCAATCGCCAAATGCTCGACGATTTCGATCGGATAATGACCGATCATGTGCTCCCCTTCGCGCCGCTTTCGGCCGCTGCTTGGCACGATGCCGGCGAAGGATGGCTTGAAGCATTCCGCCAAGCGCCAAGCGAGCACGCATGGGTCGAGAGAGGGCTTCGATACTTGTCGCGAGCGGCGATGCTCTATCCCACGAGCGCTCTCTTAAAGGTCAAGCTGGCGAACGCATATCTTGCCGCGGGCGACGAAAAAACGGCCAGGACGACAGCGGCGAAGGCGCTGCGCCTCGACGACATCATGCCGCATGAAGACAGAAAGCTGCCCGCTGATTTCCGGACGCTGGCTCAGCAAATTGCGTCTGGTGAGAGGCCGCAGGGACCGCCGCTTCCGCCGGCGACACGGCCATCTCACTAACGGCGCGCCGCAGCCTCTGACTTCCGGCCTCCCAAAAGCAACCGGCCGCCGCGAGACTCTCGTCTCGGGCGGCCGGCGCTTGGACAACCGGTTGTCGTCGCCACGGACTTAGCGCCGTGGAGTGGTTTCGTTGCCCCGGGCAACGCTTGCCGAAAGGTCGCGGATCAGCTTGCGGATATGGTCAAGGTGCTTCTCCGCCGTCGAGGCGCCTTGCGAGACGACTTGTTGCAGGTCGGGCGAAACGTGCCGTTCGGCACCCCTGGCGAACGCGATGAATGCGACATGGCCCCAGAACTGCTGGCCGGCGTAGGCGCGGTCGAAATCGCTCCCTTGATACTGGTTCAGCTCGCGGGTGATGTTCGATCCCATTTGCTTGCCGATGTCCTCGCACAGTTCGGCACCCTTGTCGCCGCTCGCCGTTTCGCTGCCGCGTCCGGTGGCATTGGGATTCGGCGGTTGCCCTGGCTGGGCCGCGCCGCGGCCCGGCTCGGAGCCTGTGGTCGGCTGCCCGGCGGCCGCTGGAGCGCCTCCCGGGCCGACGCTGCCGGGTCCGGTGGTTCCGGGTCGTGGCGGCGTGTTTCCGGGTTGAGTGCCGGGGCCAGTTCGGCCGGGGGCATTGCCGGGTTGGTTGCCAGGCCCGGTCGCGCCTTGCGCCAATTCGGGGCTGGCGAATTTCGCCAACTGATTGTTCAGATTGGTGTGGTCCTCAATCATCTGCTGAGCGAATTGCTTGACTTGATCGTTCTGCGTGTGCTGCAGTGCAAAATTCGCCAGCGCGACTTCTCCTTTGCTCATTTCGAGCAGTTGATTCGCCACCATTCGATCCAGATGGTTTTCTTGCCCGCGGTCGCCGCCTTCGCGGGCATCGGCCGGCCCGCTGGCTGCTCGGTTGTCGGGCCGCGCGTTGGGATCATTTTGTTGACCGAAGGCGCGGCTGGTGATCCCGGCCGCCAACACCGCGGCGGCCACGATCAAGTACCTGACTACAGTGGTCCTTCTCATCTGCAGACTCCTTGTATTGGGCTTTTGGTCCGTGTGCGACAATCCGCCCGTCCGCGACGATCGCGGCGCGAGCCCATGTGCGCATCGCCAACGAAGCGGAATCACTGCAGCGCAGCAATCGCCGTTCCGAGCGAAATTGACACTGAGTAGCCCGTGAAACGTCGCGTTCAACACGCAAGCCAGCGATGCACTTGGGGAGCGGTGAGTCGTTCGCCACCGCCCATCGCGGGAACGTCGTGCAATGGAGATTTTGGCCGAGCGGCGGCCGCGCTGAATTCTTCAATGCCAGACTGATTCAGGTCTGCTCGATGATACGCATTGTCGCAGTGCCTCAATATCGCGACGCGCGTAAGCTTGACACGACGCTCGCGGAGAAGACACGATGAGGCGACCATTGAAATCGTATCCGCAGTTCGATTCGACGATTTAACCATTCCACGAGGTCCAGATGTATCGATCGCTCTGTCGCCATCGTCTCATAGGTGCGTTCGCCATCTCGTACACGGTTTCATTCGCAATCGCAACGTTGTCATCCGGCGACGAGCCGTCTGCGAAGCAGCCAAGTGGAAAGCCGAACGCTGCAATGTCGGCGGACGACCTGGCCGGAGAGCTTCGTGGCATCGTCGCGCGGCTGGATGGCTTGTTGGCGAAGGCCGACGACTACGATGAAGCTCGACAGAGCCACATCGCGAAAGAGGCAGATGTCGCGGCGGTGGTCGCGCTCGGTTTAGCTCTCGACGAGAAGGATCAGCCGCTCAAACAATCGGCCGCGTCGGCACTCGCCGCGAGCCAGGCGCTCGCCAAGGCGACTGATTATTCTGCCGCAAAACGAGCGTTTGACCAATTGAAGGCCGCCTTGGACGGCAAAGCGGGGGGCAAGGCGTCCGCGGCACCAATGCAATGGAAGCCCGTCGCACCGCTCGGCCTCTTGATGAAGGAAGTGCCGCAAGTGAATAACCGTCTCAAGCGAGCGGTCCAAGCAGAGCGGTTCAAGAGCCAGGCGAAAACATCGGCCGCAGCGTCGGCCGCGCTGGTGGCCATCGCCGAAGAGGCGGCGACCGACCACGACGCAGTCAAAAAGCCCGCCGATCTTCCCCGCTGGGAGCAGTTCTGCGCGGAGATGCGCGACGCCGCTGGAAGCGTCAATCAGGCAATCCATGCCGGCGATGCCGACCGCGCCTCCCAATCCATGGCGCAACTTGCCCAAAGTTGCGAGCACTGCCATAAGGCGTTCCGGAGGTGAGCGAAGAACGCGGAATGAAGAACGAAGAAGTGGCGCGAAGCCGGGTCTCGGCGCAAGACTTTACTTTTGCGTTCTTCGTTTTGCGTTCTGCGTTGCTTTCCCGACCGGCGTCACCCGAATAACGGCCCGTGAAATCGCGGCCAATCGCGTCTCTTCGCGCTCCCATTTGCAACTTTCATGGTATGGTATCGGGTACGATGAACGACCCGCACCGCGGCCATTCCCAGAGCGAGCAATCCGTGCTGAAAGCCGTACCTCCGATTCCGGCGCTGCAGTTTAACTTTCCGCTCCCCTATGGCGCGATTATCCATGATGGCGGATTGCAGTTCGCCGTTTTCAGCCGCTCGGCAACCGCGATGCGGCTGTTGCTCTACAACCACCAAGACGATCCCGAGCCGGCTGAGATTATTCCCTTCGATCGCGACACCGATCGCTGGGGGGATATCTGGAGCATTTTCGTGCCGGGACTGGCGCCCGGGCAGCTTTACCATTTTCAGGCCGACGGCCCGTTTGATCCCGAGCGCGGCCAGCGATTTGATGGCCGCGCGCGGCTGATCGACCCGTATGCTCAGGCCCTGACCGGGCGCTTTCTACCGTCGCCCGATGGAATCGTCCGACCTCCGAAATGCGTGGCCGTAAGCGATTATTTCGACTGGGAAGACGATCGCCATCTTCGGCGCAGCTTGTCTGATACGGTGAGCTATGCGTTGCACGTCCGCGGCTTCACGCGCGATGCGTCGAGCTG
>Ga0126381_100008194_pt1 | contig 11671 bp, 7 predicted proteins | sample PanSoiMetPlot_28_FD_96465 | JGI IMG/M metagenome (GOLD analysis project Ga0126381, IMG submission 96465) | Tropical forest soil microbial communities from Panama - MetaG Plot_28 | ecosystem: Environmental > Terrestrial > Soil > Tropical forest > Bulk soil | place: Panama | collected 2016-02-17 | reverse complement strand
TTCGGGAATGTTCAAGCTTGAGTTGCAGCCGCACTCGATCGAGGATGCGCTGCGGCCGGCTATCGAGGATGCGAAGGCGTCGCTCGAGAAACATCCGGTTGAAGTTATGGTTGCACCGGATCTGCCGATGGTCCGCATGGATGTGCAGCGGATTCGGGAGGTGCTGATGCATCTGCTCGAGAATGCGGGCAAGTATTCTGACGGAGGAGCACCAATCAAAATCACAAGCGAGATCAAAGGCGACAAGCTGGTTACGAGCATTGCAGATCGCGGGCCTGGGATTGATTCGTTTGAACAGTCGTTGATTTTTGAGAAGTTTTATCGGGGACAGCATCAGCGGTATTTGGCTCCGGGAACCGGAATGGGGCTGGCAATTGCCAAGGTGATTGTGGAGGCGCATGGTGGAACGATTGGTGTGGTGAGCCAGGTGGGGAGCGGGTCGGTGTTTTCGTTTAGCTTGCCGGTGGACAAATAGCAGGAATTGAGTCATTGAGACCTCGAGTCGATGATCCCCGAGAGGCGACGAGGTTGGCGATTTTCACCTATTGCCTCGACGCTTTCAGCGCGCGAGGCCCCGGGTCGAATTCGCGGCAGCCCATGGGATGCCGGCGCTACCTCTTACGGGCTATTTTTTCAGCACTCTACTTTTTCATGTAGTAGGCGGATTCTACGGGTCGGACTACTCTCGGCATCCAAAGCGGGCGGCGGAGACCTCCGGGACCGGGAGCGGGGCGGGCTAGCGCTTTCCATCTTTGATAGACCGCGAAACTCAAGTTGGTGTCGACAAAGATGTCGCCGTAGCGGTCGTCTGACCCGGCTCTTTCGACTCGGACTATTTGATGCCAGCAGTGCATGCCGCTGACGGGATCGGGATGGACGGGAAAGGTGATGTCCTGGTGCACGCCGGCGTCGCTCCACCACACGCGCTTCGTCTCCGGATCGGGGCTCTCGTAGGGTGAGACGGTTTCGAGTTGGCGCATCTTCCACTGCCCTTTGCCGATTTCCTTCAGATCGACCCACGCGCTCGACATCCGTTCGATTTGCTCATCTTTGTTAACGCGCCAGCGTCCTAAGTGGTGGGAGCAAGCAACGACGCCGGGAGCGAGACCTTCCGTGACCCACGCGTGCAGAACGAAGTATCCGATTTCGGTGTGGACTTTCATCAAGTCGCCAGTGCGGATGTTGCCAATGTTCTGGGCATCGGCGGAATTCATCCACAGCGGATTCTTGTGCGAGATTTCGTAGAGGTATTTCGCGTTTCCCGATCTCGTGTGGATGAGATTTGGAAGGCGGAAAATCGGCAGGAGCGTGAAGACCTCGCCGCGCGCATGTTCGGGCCATTCGACTTTGGGCGTGTACTTGGGATCGAAGTCTGCCCGCCCTTCGCCAAGCGATGCGGCTTGGGCCGAACGGTGGATGTGGCTGCGGTAGTACTCGGGGAGAGTGAACTCGGGCCACTTCCAGTCCGCCATAGTCTTTGAAAACAGTTCGAGCTTGCGCGACGGAGTGTTGTACCCGACGACTGGCCTATCGTCGATCATCACGCCGACCGGTTTGCCTTGTTTGGTGATGACGCCGTTCGATTCGATCCTTGCTTCTGCCAGTTCAGCTTCCGAGAGTTGCTTTTCATTCTGCTGGTAGACGTCGCGGGTGACTTCGTAGGCACCGTACTTGCGCATGTATTGGAGCGATGTGAGGCCCTCTTTTTTCGCGGTCTCGGGCAAGCCGGGGACGGAGTTTTCGAAGATCCATCCGTAATACTCGTCGACCGTCAGCTTCTGGCCGGGGTGGTAGGGAGATTCGAAGTACTGGCGGATGCCCATGGATCCATCAGGATCGATCGCCCACGAGAGATTGATCCAGAATTCATCTTCTTCCCATACTTCCCCGGGGTTCGCTTGATACGTGTATTCAAATTTCTCCCCTGCTCGTTCGCGCAAAACGCGATTCACTGGCTGGCGGAAACCGATCCACTTTCCCGCATAGGATTCCTGGCTCATCAGATCGTGTCGTTCGGAGCTGAATCCCATGGGGAGGACGTAGTCGGCGAACCATGCGGTTTCGCTCCAAGTGGGAGTGAGCGCAGCGTGGAGTCCCAGTTTTTGTTCATCACGCAGCATCTCGATCCAGGAGAAACCGTCGGGGTAGGTCCACACCGGATTGAAGACGCGGGTGAAGTAGGTCTCGATGCGGCCGCGGCCTTCTTTCAGGAAGTGCGGGAGCAGAAACGACATTTCGTGAGTGCTGAGTGGCCACTCTGGGGGGTAGAGCAGTTCGTTCCAGCGCTTTTGCTGCGGCGGAACCTTGAAGGGCTTGGGGACGAATTTATTCCAGGCGTTCAGATTGTGTCCACCTTCGGTGCCGACGGAACCGGTGAGGACATGCAATAGCATTAGAGCCCGGGCGGGTTGCCATCCGCCGAGATTGCCGGAGGCACTCCCGCGCCACAGGTGCGAGGCGAAGCGACTGCCGGCCTTGGCAATTTCGCGGGCGATCTTGACGATGACATCGGCCTTGACTCCGCTTTCTTTTTCGGCGAACTGCGGCGTGAAGTGGGCGTAGTGCTTCTTCAAAGCTTCGATCGTTGCTTCGAAGGATTGGCCTTTCGCTTGGAATCCGTCGACTTGGAGATCCTCCCAGTTCGTCCAAGTCTTGACGAATTTTGCGTCGTAGGGATTTTCGTCGAGGATGATTTTCGCGATAGCCAGTAGAACCGCGGCTTCGGTTCCCGGATAGGTTGGCATCCAATAATCTGCCATGCTGGCGGTGTTCGAGAGGCGCGGGTCCATAACGGCGAGTTTGGCGCCGGACATTTTTCCGTCGATGATGCGCTGGGCATGCGGATTGAAATAGTGTCCGGATTCGAGATGAGCCGAGAGAAGCAGGATGAAGCGTGCATTGGCGTGATCAGGCGACGGACGGTCGGCGTAATGCCAGAGGAGATATCCCAGGCGCGCCGATGACGAGCAAACATTCGTGTGCGAGTTGTGGCCGTCGATGCCCCAGGCTTGCAGCGTGCGCTCCATGATGAAGTCGTGGCCGGGGCGTCCGACGTGGTACATGATCTCTTCGCCGCGTCCTTCCTGAATGGCTTGGCGCATGCGGGTGCCGAAGGTTTCGAGTACTTCGTCCCATGAGGTGCGCGTCCACTTCCCTGCCCCGCGCGGCCCATTACGCTTCATTGGATAGAGGATGCGGTCAGGATCGTGGATCTGGTTGATCGTAGCCGGGCCCTTAGGGCAAAGGCGTCCGCGGCTGGAGGGATGCACCGGATTCCCTTCGAACTTGGCAATCTCGCCAGACTGTTTGTCAACGTAGGCGAGGAGGCCGCAAGCAGATTCGCAGTTGAAGCAGATTGTGGGGACGAGTTGATAGTGTTTTTCGACGCGGCGCGGCCATGAATCGGGATCGAGCTCGACCCAGTCGTCCCACTTCTCGACCGGGGGACAGTAGGCGAGATGGCTGCCGTCACGTTTGAAATCGGTCATCGAAGTGTTCTCCTTGGGTGTTGCGAGCGCAAGGCGCTCGTGACAGCCGGCGAGTCGCCGGGGCTACTTAGCTGTTGGGCACGCTCTGGCCTGCCATGACGAAGCACCATTCGAAGGCCAACAGGCCCAGTAATGCGAACACCGCCGCCAACTGCACGCCGAGAGCGCCTAGCCATAGCAAGCCGAGCGGCAAGATCCCGCCGAATACGACTGCTCCCGCCCAGAACCACATCTTGAATGGGCCGTGGGTGATTAGCCGCGCGGCGTAGGCGGAGTTGTCGGTTGCGTGCGGCATCAGGAATTCTCCGGCGACGATTACCAAGTGAAGAATAAGACTCACTGCCAAAGCTGTTCTGGCAGCCAGAAGCGTCGGCGCTGAGCCGCCGATGGATTGCGGCAACAAGGCCATTACTGCCGCTCCACACATCAGCGCTTGCACGATTAGATGAATCGGCAGCAGCGGTGTTTGCCAGAGATCGCGGCCTTCGCACTGGCCGAAAAGGAATGCGGTGTAGACTGCCGCCAGAAATCCAACCAGGACCGTGGGCCACAAGATTGCCGATGCCGCTGCTGTTAAACCGAAGACCGAGGCCAGCAAGACCAGGCCGCTGAGCCCCGCATAGCCGATCAGAATGAATGCTCCTCGTGCAAGCCACGACCTGCTTTGCGGCGTGAATACGACGCGAAGAAAACGCGTCTTGTGTTCGAGATCGCAAACTAACAGCGCGGTTGTGAGCGCAGTAAAGATCAGAGCGATGGTCGATAGCGCGATGTCGCGGATGCGGTCCGCGCCGAGGCGACCGAACAGCATCGCAATCGCTGGAACTGCAATCGATCCCGAGCCGATGCCTTTCGTCCAGCAGTAGGCGGGCACTTGCCATCCCCAGGGGCGGGCGTGGGAAACATCATAGGCGGCCAAAGCGTTCTTCTGGAGCAGCGGACTATCCGGCGGATATAGGGCTCCGCCACCGTGGAGGCTTTCGTTGCGCTGCGACCACATGTAGATCGATTCGTGACGCGCAGCAGTGGGGACAATCGCGCTCTCGTCGGCATCGATGTAGTAGAGCTTGGGACGAGTTCCCTGCTCTGGCTTACGGACGCGAACTGGCTCGCGGGCGAGCAACTGGGCTATTTCGCCATCACAGGAGTCGAGGTCTCCGGCGATGATGGCGTGCTCGGGGCAAACCACTACGCAGGATGGCTCGAGTCCAACTTCGGTGCGGTGCGCACAGAAGTGGCACTTGGCAGCCGTACCTTCCTCGGGATCGATGTAGATGGAGTCGTACGGGCAGGCTTGCATACAGGCTTTGCAGCCAATACATCGTTCGGAGCTGAAGTCGACGATGCCGTCTTTGCGCTGATACATCGCAGTGACCGGGCAGATCGTCACACAGGGAGGGTTCTCGCAGTGATTACATCGAGTCACCTGAAAGACGCGGCGGGTATTGGGGAAGGTGCCCTTCTCAACGTACTTTACCCAGGTGCGGTTGACAGTGAGAGGGATGTGGTTTTCGGTTTTGCAGGCTACCGTGCAGGCGTGGCAGCCGATGCATTTGCGGTTATCGATGATGAATCCGTATCGCATTGATCAGAGACACTGAGCCATTGAATCATTCAGTCGTCGAATCAATGAAAGCGCTGCCCCGACAATATCGATTCGATTGGCTCTATGGGTGAATGATTCAAGCTACTGGGCATGCATCGAAACCGCCGAGCGGCTTGGCTATTGTATCTGACGGGCGCGGTCGGTGATAACCGGAAGTTACCTGGGCAGATTTCCACTGCTGATCTATAGCACTTCACAGCTGCAGAATCTGACCTCTAGGCTACAATTCAGAGTACATTTTTCAAATCCACAGCAAAGATCGAGTCCTGCCCTGGGATGAAGGGCGGAGGCTCGGACACAAAAAACCATGACTGCTGAGATTGCGACCAATGCTGCCGCAGTGCTCGACGACAAGAAAGTTTTCTACAACCGGTTTCTGCTCATTGTGGCGGGATTGGGCGGACTGCTCTATGGCGTTGATGTGGGCATTATCGCTGGGGCGCTGCCTTATCTGGAGGCAACCTCTCATTTCAGCCGGAGCCAGCTGTCGCTAGTGGTAGCGGCCGTCCTGCTGGGGAGTGTTATCTCGACTCTCTTTGCCGGCCTGTTGGCGGATTGGGTGGGGCGCAAGCCGATGATGGCATTAAGTGGGGTGATGTTCGTCATCAGCATTCCGATGATTGCCCTGGCGCACGGATATAGCCTGTTGGTTTTTGGACGCCTATTGCAGGGTGTGAGCGGGGGACTCATCGGGGTGGTTGTTCCGCTTTACCTCGCCGAATGCCTGACGGCATCGAGTCGGGGCAAAGGCACCGGCGTTTTTCAATGGCTGCTGACGCTCGGGATTGCCGCGGCGGCAATCGTTGCATTCTACTTCAGCATCCGTGTTGACGAAGTTGCGAAGCTTGGAGATGCAGCGAGGCTTTTCGCCTTCGAGAACAGTGCGTGGCGGGGGATTTTCTGGGTTTCCCTGCCTCCCGGCATTTTGTTCGTTATCGGCAGCCTGATGGTGGCAGAATCCCCACGGTGGCTCTTGCGTTGTGGCAGGAATGAAGCGGCGCATGCTGCTCTTCTGCGATCCAGAAGCCAAACCCAAGCCGATCTCGAGCTGAGGGAGATGCAGGAAGCGGCTGCCTCGGAGAAGAATAAGACCGCCACTAAGAACAAGGAATCTCTGTTACGCCGCAAATATGTAATTCCGTTTGTACTTGCCTGCATCATCCTCGCCTTCAATCAAGCAACAGGCATCAATTCAATTATCGCGTACAACACCGATATCCTGCTGCAGAGCGGCTTGTCTGACTATAACGCGCACTTAGGCTACGTTCTGTTCACCCTGGTCAACTTCGCGGTCACATTTGCCGGCGTTATGCTTGTGGACCGCAAAGGGAGAAAGTTCCTTCTCAGTGTCGGCACCGCAGGAATTATTCTGTCGGTGACATATACGGGCTTTCTGTTCCTAAAAACTGAACGTTCGCGGCTGGATGCCAGATCCGCGGTCCAGGCGATGGTCACTTCCGACCAGAAACTCACGCTGTCTTATAACGGAGAGCTGGCTTCGAAGCTGAGCGGAAAAAAAGTCCATCCTGATGAGCCCACATCGCTTGTGGTCATCTATTCGTGTGGGGATTTTAAAGCAGCAAGTCCTGCGGCTCGTTCCGATGATCCGGCAGCCAAACCAATCGAGATCGCGCGCGAAAGCTGCGTACCGGAGAACGCAGTGAACGCTTTCTTCTCGAACCCATTTGGGAATCTACATGCCGCGCGGCAGTCGCCTCTGCACATTGACAATGCGCTGATCACGCCAGTCCCCTCATCTCGTAATGGCTGGATTGTCGCGATCACGTTGTTCCTCTTTATGGCGTTTTATGCAGTGGGTCCGGGGGTGTGCGTGTGGCTGGCCCTTTCGGAGTTGATGCCGACGCGGATTCGCTCCAACGGAATGAGCATTGCGCTCGTGTTGAATCAGGCAGTCTCGACGACGATTGCAGCGATCTTTCTGCCAACTGTGGGCAAGTATGGATATTCGACGATGTTCTTTGGATTTGCGGCTTGCACGGTGATTTATTTTGTGACGGCAGCGTTCTTCTTGCCGGAGACGAAAGGAAAGACGCTGGAGGAGATTGAAGCGCACTTTGAAGGCGCCGGCAGAAAGGCCGGCGGCTAAGGCCCCTTCCCCGGGGCGCTTTAACATGGCCCATGAAGGGCCACTCTCGCACGGTAGGCTGCGCGTTCTGGCAGCATGAATATTGAGCAGTGGAACTAAGGACTAACCATCAGGCTTAATCATCATGACTCCTACGAAACAGAAGAAAAGCACAACTGATCAGAAGTTTGCACATGCGATGCGGCGCGAGATTTATGAACAGCCGGTTGCGATTGCCAAGACGATCGAGAAGCATCTGAAGAACGACATCATTTTCCCCGGAGAGCTGCATCCAATTGAGAGCGCGCTACTTACGTTTGAGAAGCTGATTATTGCCGCGAGCGGGTCGAGCCGCCACGCCGGGTTGGCCGGGGAGATCATGATTGAAGATCTGTCCGGCGTCGCCGTCGATGTGGAATATGCCAGCGAGTATTGTTACCGGTCGACGCACGCGGCGGTGGATCCGATCGTGATGGTCATTACGCAGTCGGGGGAGACGGCGGACACCACGGCGGCGCAACGCGAGGCTTTGACTCGTGGCGTGAAGACGATCGCAATCTCGAACATGCCCAACACCACGATCGTGCGCGAGGCCGGGGCGGCATTGATCACGGGTGCTGGCCCTGAAGTGTCGATTCCGGCGACGAAGAGTTTCACGACGCAGGTCACGATTCTCTACCTGATGGCGTTGTTCTTGGCTCGCAAGCGCGGACGGATGACCTCGGAAGTGGCACGCTCTTACTTGCTGCGGTTGCAGCAACTGCCGGATGCCATCGAGAAGAATCTGACTACTTGGGATACGTTAGCTGAGGAATTCGGCAGCGTGCACTACACGGCGGAGAAATTTCTGTATCTCGGCCGTGGGGTGCATTATGCGATTGCGCGCGAGGGGGCGCTCAAGCTGAAAGAAATCTCCTACGCTCATGCAGAAGGATATCCCGCGGGAGAGTTGAAGCACGGGCCGAATGCCCTGGTCGATGAGAAGCTGCCGGTCGTAGTGCTGGCAACATACGACGGCCATGATCCCGATTCGGTTTTGCGCTATCGCCGCACGCTGGACGTCATGAAGGAAGTGCGATCGCGGCGCGGGCCGCTTATAGCGGTCGCGACCGAGGGCGATAGGGAGGTGGGTAAGATCGCTGATCATGTGTTCCACGTGCCTGCGGCTCCGGAGTTGTTGCTGCCGATGGTCGAAGTGATTCCGCTACAGCTGTTCGCCTACCATGTTGCGGTTAAGAAGGGTTATGACGTTGACCATCCGCGGAATCTGGTGAAGGCGGTGGTTACGGAGTAAGTGCTAATTTCACCCAGGCTCTTGTGAGTTGGCCATTCATGGCACAGGGTTGTCGCTGTGCAGACCATTGGCCTCCGAGGTGATACCCGCGCAAAAAAGTTTGGCTTGCAACGATAGGCAGGACTTGGTCAGGCGCGGGCGAAGTCGATGTATCCCTTGCGCGGGTCGGTGCGAATCAATTTCGCGCGAAGCTTGTCGCCGACGTCGAGCCCCTGCTGGCCTTGTGCAAGAAGCCCCTCGATGTGCGGCTGGAGCACGCGGACGAATGTGCCGTGATCGGTTACGCCGGTGACGATGGCCTCGAAAACATCGCCGATGTGGTTCTGCATGGCAACTGCCGCGAGGCGCTTCGACATCTCCCGTTCCACTTTACGTGCGGCGTCTTCCTTTTGGGTGCAGTTGGCGGCGATGGCGGTGAGTTCGGCGTCGGAGTATGGATTCTTTTGTCCGGCGAGCATTGCTTTAATCAGACGGTGAGTGACGATGTCGGCGAAGCGGCGGTTGGGCGCGGTCGAGTGGGTATAGTCCTGGACGGCAAGGCCGAAGTGTCCGGAGATGACGTCGCCGGGATGTTCAACAACATATTCGCCGGGACCAATGAGTTTGATCACGGCCAGCGACAGATCAGCGAAGCGATCGGGATCGACGGCCTTGCGGTGCAACAGAAAATCGTTCAGCGCTTTTGAATCCGGCTGCGCGGGAAGCTTCTCTCCTTTTGTGGCGGCGAGCTGCACGATGCGGTCCCACCGCTGCGGAGTCCGCACGATGCGGCGCAGGGACGAAACGTTTTCGAGGAAGCGAGCAACTACGCCGTTGGCCGCGACCATGAAGTCTTCGATCAGCTCGGTGGCGCGATTCTTCTGCTGTTTGACGACATCGACGACCTTGTCGTTCAGCACAAGCGGGTGTACTTCGTCGGTCTGCAGATTGAGGGCGCCACGCTGCACACGCTGTTGCTTGAGCCGCTGCGCGACCTCACTCTGGAGCTTCAGTTGGGCTTGCAAATCGGTGGAAGCAGCAATCTTGGCCGGAGGTGCGCCTTTACCTTCCAGCCACGCGCCCACCGAGTTGTATTGCAGTTGCGCCTTGTTTGAAACCAGTGCGCGATAGACTGCTTGCGATTTAAGGTTGCCGGTAGAGTCGACAACGAATTCGATCACGATGCTGAGACAGTCCTGATTTTCGAGCAGCGAACTCGCTCCAGTGCAAAGTTCTTCGGGCAGCATGGGGAAGTTGCGGATTCCGGTGTAGACCGTTGTGGTCTCGCGCGCTGCGTGCTGATCGATGGGAGTCTGCTTGGATACGAAGGCATCGACGTCGGCGATGGCGACCATGACTTTCACGTCGCCGTTCGGTGCGCTCGCGGCGACTTCGATTTGATCCAGATCACGGGATGTGTCGTTGTCGATCGACGACCAGAGCAGGTTTCGAAGATCGCGCATATCGGTGTTGGCAGATGCCGGCTTTTGCTGTTTCAGGCCGGCCAGTTGCGCGGAAACCTCTGGTGCAAAATCTGGCGCGAAGCCATGCTGCATCATGATTTCTTTTGCGGTGGCTTGCAGGTCGAGGTGCGAAGAAGTGGCGTCGTGCATGAGTCCCCGTGCTGTTTAGATGGTTCAGGCTACCACGAGTGACGAAGTCAGTCTTTCCGGCGGGAGTTAGTGGTTGCGCAGCTGTTGTACGTCACGATTTGTGAAGACGCGGCCGGCACCCCGTTTGTGGGTCTTCCAGAATGACGCGACATCGCCGAGAGGCACACCGTATCCGCGCTCGCGCAGGGTTTGGGCGTCAGCGACGGCGGTGACGCCGGGGTCGAAAATACTGGGAGGCAAATTGGCGGGAAGAGCGGCGGAACTGATCTCGATCACTTGCGAGGTCTGAGGGGGGAATTGAGGCGGCAACCCGGGTAGAAACCCCGAACCAGCTGACGGTGTTTCTGGACCAAGCGTCGTCTCTGACAGTGACAGGCTCGGCGTCACCAAACGGCGGGCCTCGATCTCTGCGAGCGAATGCTCGCCCCAGTAAACATCGCTGTAGAAAGTCTTGTGCGTGATCTCAGAAGGTGACGGAGCCTCTTCCGCCACCGCTGCCTCGGTAGCCCCGAAGCTGGCTCCCGCCGACTGCACTTCGCCCAGCGACAGCGATGGTGTCGAGATAGGACGAAGGAATAGCGGGGAAGAAGTGGTGACCAAGTACTGCGGGCCGGTGGAAAAGTCCGTCGATTGTCCAAATGAGACTCCCGTCACAAGTAACAGCAGGATCAAAACCTTACTTGGCATATCGACCTCCGTTAATCTTCCTATAAGGATTATCGAACAAGAGTCTACAACGCGGCCAGAGCCCTTTGGCCCTAGCCGCGCCCAGCAGCGCGGGTTTCGGCTCGAGTCGAGGGTGCAGCGAGGCGGCGCTCCCGGCGATTCTGAATAATCACGTAGAGCATGTAAAGGACGATAGCCAGATTTCCGATCAGCAAGGCAGAGCGGACGAATGTGACGCCGTGGAAGAGCTCGCGTACTTCCAACGGCAGCAGCAACGTTCCTGAAACGAAAGCGACCCATTCCGCCCAGGTTCGTTCCTTCCACAGACCATAGGCTTCGGTGAAACGAAGAAGTGCGTAGGCGAATGCGATGCGGACCGCAGCCCACAGGCGCGCGTCGGTGATGCTGTCAGCAAAGTCCAGAAAGAGTTGGGCTGAGCGGCGGTCGGTGCTGATGTGCAATCGTGCGAGAAGGCTCTCGGCGATCAGCCAGGTGTCTTTATGTAGCAGGGTAAGCGCACAGACTCCCATCAATACGACGAAGATGCCCTTGCAAAATTCGAAGCTGGCGACGGCCCGGAGCACGCGCCGCTGGGCGCGGTGCGAGTCTGACGAATTTGCGAAATAGCGCATGAAACCTGGCGAGTATAAATGCAGATTACCACGCGGAATCGGGATCGCCCATATAGAAGGATGCATCACATTGGCGTCTAGGATACTTCCTTACCTACGTAACTGGATCGACCAATCCCGCCCGTGTCACGATCAGGGCGAGGCCTGTATCCATGCGAAGAATCGCTTTTTCTCTGGGTGTAATAGCGTTGTACGTCTGCTCCTCGGCAGCGCAACAAAACACTGGACCACAAACCGCTCGGCAGGCGCTGCTTGAAATGTTCTTCGGCAAGACTCCCGGAACCTTCGTCAAGCATTTGCCATTGGC
>Ga0126381_100008192_pt1 | contig 11673 bp, 10 predicted proteins | sample PanSoiMetPlot_28_FD_96465 | JGI IMG/M metagenome (GOLD analysis project Ga0126381, IMG submission 96465) | Tropical forest soil microbial communities from Panama - MetaG Plot_28 | ecosystem: Environmental > Terrestrial > Soil > Tropical forest > Bulk soil | place: Panama | collected 2016-02-17 | reverse complement strand
TGCAAAACCTGTTTTGCAGTTGCGCTCTCGGCGTCTGCCGAATCGTATCGAGCAAACAATGCTTCTAGTTCGCGATCAATATCAGCTTCCATGCCCAGGAAGCGTTTCTTCGCGCTCTCCAGTTGTGGCCGCGCCGATTCATCTCCGTCTTTAAGCTCTTCCAGCATCATGTTCAACTCGAAGACTTCTTCCAACAATTCGGGAGGTACCTCCCGGGACCGCTGTTCACCGATCGAAAAACCTTCTTCACTCAGGAGGTACTGGGCTCTCGCTACCGGATCTTTCAAAGTCCGATAGCCGTCATTGAGCAGCGCGGTAGCTTCCAGCGCCAGGGCTTGTTCGTCGGCGCCTTTGCGGCTGAAACGGTCCGGATGCCATTGGCGGCTTAACTCGTAGAAGCGCTTTTGAAGATCTTCCTGGTCGATCGTCAGCTTTCGCTGCAGGCCGAGAAAGTCATAGTAATTGCGGGGGAATGCTGCCACTATGCGGAAAACGAACTGCCACACCCGCAGCTCTTCTTCGCATGCGGATTGTGAAAGACAAAGCCGGACTGCATGAGCGATTCCTGCCAGTCTAGGGTCATGCCATCCAGGAACACCATGCTCTTCGGATCGACAAACACTTTTACGTCTTCGAATTCGAAGATGTGGTCCTGCGGGCGTGGGGCCGCGGCAAACTTGAACTGATAACTCAGACCCGAGCAGCCGCCGCCCACAACACCCAGACGCAAGCCGCCCGCCACGCCTTCGCGAGCGAAAGCGTCACGTATTTTCTGGACGGCCTTTGGTGTGACGTGAACCTGCTTTGCAGCCGGTTCCTGTGTTGACTCAACCATGCTCAGCCCGCGATGAGCGACTCCTTCGGTGTCGCTACCTGCTTCGTCTTGTAGTCGTTGATTGCGGCCTTGATTGCATCCTCGGCCAGCACGGAACAATGAATCTTCACAGGAGGAAGCGAAAGCTCGTTCACAATATCTGTATTCTTTATTTCAAGCGCCTGATCGACCGTTTTGCCTTTTAGCCACTCAGTTGCGAGCGATGAGCTGGCGATAGCGCTGCCGCAGCCGAAGGTTTTGAACTTGGCGTCTTCGATCACACCTGTCTGGGGATCGACTTTCACCTGTAGCTTCATCACGTCACCGCATTCGGGTGCCCCTACCATTCCGGTACCGACGTGCGGGCTGGCTTTGTCGAGAGAACCAACGTTACGTGGGTGATTGTAGTGATCGAGAACTTTATCAGAATAGGCCATGTATTATTTCCTCTCGGCGTGATTTCGTAATTTTAGTGTGCGCTCCAAGCCACTTTACTGAGATCGACTCCCTCTTTCGCCATCTCGTAAAGCGGCGATAAGTCCCGCAGTTTCCTGACGACATCGATAACTTTGTTGCCCACATAATCGACTTCCTCGTCGGTGTTGAACCGCCCGATTCCGAATCGGATGGAAGAGTGAGCAAGATCATCCCCTGCACCCAACGCCTTCAAAACGTAGCTTGGTTCAAGCGTCGCCGATGTGCATGCCGAACCGCTCGACACGGCGATGTCGTTGATGCCCATCAACAGGCTTTCACCTTCTACGTACGCAAAACTGATGTTGAGATTGTGGGGCAGCCGTTGCTCCATGGATCCGTTGATATAGACCTCGTCCAGGTTGTTCAAGAGGCGATCCTTCAGCTTGTCCCGCAGAAAGCTGAGCCGTTTTGATTCTTCAGGCATCTCCTGCTTTGCGATCTCACATGCAGCCCCTAGCCCTGCGATACCCGGGACGTTCAATGTGCCCGATCTCATCCCCCGCTCATGGCCGCCGCCGTCCATCTGCGCCGTGATCTGCACACGCGGATTGCGCCGGCGGACGTACAGCGCCCCAACTCCTTTCGGCCCATAGAGTTTGTGTGCCGTCAACGACATCACGTCCACGCCGTCGGTGCCCACATTTACGGGAACCTTGCCGATAGCCTGTACCGCATCGCTGTGAACCAGGACGCCCTTTTCCTTTGCGATCTGCCCGATTTCCTTCATCGGCTGTACGACACCGATCTCGTTATTGGCATACATGATGGAAATCAGGATGGTCTTTTCGGTAATTGCACCCCTCAGTTGATCGAGATCGATGAGCCCATCCTGTTTTACGGGTAGGTAGGTAACCCGCACGCCCTCTTTTTCAAGTCGCTTGCACGTGTCGAGCACTGCTTTGTGCTCAGTGACCTGCGTAATGATGTGGTTGCCGCGCTCGGAATACATCTCGGCGATGCCCTTTAGCGCCAGATTATTCGACTCCGTCGCTCCGCTCGTAAACACGATTTCTTTCGGTGTCGCGCCAATCAGGTCGGCGATCTGCTTGCGTGACTTCTCGACTGCCTCTTCGGCTTCCCAACCGAAACTATGATTGCGCGAAGCCGCATTCCCATACACTTGCGTGAAATAAGGCTTCATCGCTTCAAAGACGCGGGGGTCTAGCTGCGTCGTGGCGTGATTATCCATGTAAATGGGCAGTTTCATATGTTCGTTCCTTAACGCGCCTTTACCACTAAGGCTGGCGGTTCAAGCGGTCTTGGTATGCTTTCGAGCGCGACTAACGTTGTCGAGGCTGCTTCCTTCAGTCCTTCTTCTGAATCCTGCAGCATATCGTCGATGCTTACGCTATCCAAAAGCCGCAGGATGCCTTCATGGATACGCCTGAGGGGCCGTCTGACGGTACAACGGCCCACATGGCCGCAATACGAATCCGCGGTAAAGCAATTCGCAAGGACAATGGGCCCATCTATCGCGCGAATGACTTCCAGAGCAGAAATCAGTCGCGGATCACGTGCTAGCCTATAGCCTCCGTTTGTGCCATATTCGGAAATCAGAAAGCCGCTCTTGCCGAGTTTCTGCAGCAACTTTGATAAAACAGGCAGAGGGATACCGCAATCGTCTGCAACCTCTTTTGCACTAACCGCCTCGCCGGTCTCGCGCTGACGGGCGGCAAAATGCTTGAGAGCAATCAGACTGTAATCTGCCTTCTTTGTAAGTCGAAGCATTCGGGTCTCGGTCAGAGAAAGGCAAAGAATTGATCTGGGACCAATGCAATCTCACTTCTTTATATCACGCGGGCAGAGGAAAAAACAGGGGTGCTCTTTAGGGCTTGTCCCATGCGAAATCAGCGGCTTGAACGCCGACGGGCCGCCGGAATTCGCTCTTGTCCCTCGGCGCCGGAGCGGTGGGGGCATGCTACACTCATACCCGCATCTCCGCTTTCCGTAACCACCTGACGTGATTCGGCTTTTCCGCGTTTTCATTCCAGCCAGTGTTGTCGGGCTTCTCATCTCGGAAGTCGTTATCGTCCTTGGGTGTTATCTGCTCTCCGTATGGGTTATCGGTCTTGATCCCGGCTTCTACCTGATTGGCGAAAACAACTATTGGAAGCTGCTTGTCGTCACTGGTCTGGTCATCCTGGTGATGTATTTCCAGGACCTCTACACCGACCTTCGCATCGTCTCGCGCATTTTATTGGTCCAGCAGGTCTCGCTCGCAGTGGGCTGCGCGCTGCTGATCATGGCATTTCTGGGATATCTGAAGCCCGAATTTCTCCTCGGACGGTGGCTGATGATCGTTGGCAGTGCGGGAGTCCTGGTGCTTCTCCCGCTCTGGCGAATCTTCTATTGGAACTACGTTGTTGCGGGACTGCGGTCGGAGCGCGTGGTCCTGCTAGGGAACTCCAGTATTCTCGGCGAGGTGATCAACCAGCTTGCGGCAAGACCGGAATTCGGATACTCGATTCTTGGGTACCTATGCGAAAGCGAGCCCTGCGATTTTCCGATTCCTTGTCTGGGAAATGTGGAGGATATCCGCCGTATCTGCGAGGAACAAAAGCCGACTCGGATCATCGTCGGCATGGCAGAGCGGCGAAATCGCCTGCCAGTGCAGGAGTTGCTGGAAATCCGCTTCGGCGGCATTCTCATCGAAGACGCTTCAGACACCTATGAAATGGCCCTTCGCAGGGTCTGCAGCCGCAAAATCCAGCCTTCGCAACTCATCTTCTCGTCCATGCTGGGCCCGCGCCGCCACGCCATCACAATTCAGAAGTTCTATTCCTTCATCATCGGTGCGATCGGATTGATTGTTTTTTCGCCGTTGATGTTAATTACGGCGATCGCCGTCCGGCTTTCGTCTCCGGGTCCTATCTTGTACCGCCAGCGCCGGGTTGGGATCAATGGGCACGTTTTCAACCTGTTTAAGTTTCGCTCCATGTATGTTGATGCAGAGGCGCGCACGGGAGCTGTCTGGGCCAAGGTCGATGACCCTCGTATTACGCCCCTTGGCCGCTGGCTCCGCAAATTGAGGCTCGACGAGCTGCCTCAATTCTGGAATGTCGTCCGGGGCGACATGGCCATCGTAGGCCCCCGGCCTGAGCGGCCCGAATTTGTCGACCTGCTCGCTCACCAGATTCCCTACTATCGCCAGCGGCTTGCCGTGAAACCGGGAATTACGGGTTGGGCCCAGATAAATCACAAATACGGCGATTCCGAACTGGACGCGATGATCAAGTTGGAGTATGACCTGTACTACATCAAGAACATCGCGCCGGCGCTCGATTTCTATATCATCTTCCACACGATCAAAGTAATGCTCCTCAGCCGGGGCGCGCAATGAGAGCTTCGCACTTCTTATCGGAGCATTCCGTCGGTCGCTGAAGTGCCGCGGCCACTCATGGCTGCCGTCTCGGCACTCATGCCGGGACGTGAAGAATCCACCACTTCAGGTCATAATGAGCAGTTTGAAGCTTCCGGGCATCATTCTCGCCACCTCTTTGGCCCTTTCGCTTGTAATCGCCGGGACCGATCAGAAATTGCAGTTTACGGATGTCGCCCTGCTGTCTGGTATCCACGCCACCATGCGCTGCGGAGGGCCCGAGAAGCGCTGGATTCCGGAAGCAAACGGCAGCGGCGCGGCGTGGCTGGACTATGACAACGATGGGCTCATGGATCTGCTGATCGTGAATGGTGGCAGCATGGATCAGTTGAGGAGGACAATAGCCGGGCACCGGCTGACACCCGTTCCGGGTGGCGTTTACCTGTTTCGAAATCTGGGTGGCCGTTTCGAAGATGTTACCGAAAAAGCCGGGCTTACCAACCCGTATTGGGGCACCGGTGCGAACGTTGCCGACTACAACAATGATGGATTCCCGGATATTCTGATCACCACAATCGGCGTGGACCAGCTTTACAGAAACAACGGGAACGGTACGTTCACGGAAGTGGGTTGGGCCGCCGGTCTACGACAGGATGCTGTGTGGCACACAGGAAGCGCCTTTGGTGATTTTGACGGAGACGGCAACCTCGATCTCTTCGTGACCGGCTACGTCGACATTCACTCCATGTCATTCAATGACCCTGCGCCGGTGTGCGATTACTTTGGGCAGCACGTCTTTTGCGGACCCATCGGACTGCGGGGCGAGCGAAGTGTTCTGTATCACAACAACGGAAATGGCAGCTTTCGTGACATTACAAAACTTTCGGGTATCTCGAATGCGCCGCCTGCCCACGGCTTCACGCCGGTAACGGGCGACTTTAACGGCGATGGCCGGCTCGATATCCTTGTCGCCAATGATTCTGATCCGAACTATCTGTTCCTCAATCAGGGTGATGGAACCTTCAAGGAGGCCGCGCTTGACCGCGGTCTCGCATTTAACGCCGACGGCCGCGCTCAGTCCAATATGGGCATCGCCGTTGGAGATTTCGACGGCAGCGGGCGCCAGAACGTCATTACCACTACCTTCAGCAAGGATTACTTCCCACTTTTCCATCCGGACAAGTCGGGTGTCTATGAAGAAGTAGCTGCTTCGGCCGGGCTTGCCACCGCAACCAAAAATTACCTCGGTTGGGCATGCGGTTTGGCGGACTTTGAGAATTCCGGCAGGAGAGATCTTTGGACAGCGAACGGGCATGTCTATCCGACGGATAAGGACTACAACGAGCCCGTCGCCATTTTCCGGAACGAAGGGAACAAAACCACGCAGATTTATTCGTTCCCGCCGGTTCCTGACAATTCATATCGCGGAGGGTGCGCGGGAGATTTTAATAACGACGGGAAAATGGACCTCCTGATACTACCGGTTTCGGGCTCTCCGATTCTGCTCCGCAATGATGTGATGAATCAGAACGCTTGGGTTGGGCTGACCTTGCGAGGCACGCGCAGCAGCCGCGACGCGATCGGTACGAGAGTGACCGTCGAAGCCTGTGGGCATGAGCAATCGGATGAAGTTCGCAACGGCGGAAGTTATATCTCGCGAAATGATCCCCGCCTCCATTTTGGTTTGGGAACGTGCGGGAAAATCGATCACGTGACCATTCACTGGCCGAAGGGCAACACACAGGTACTGAAAAATGTCGCGGTGAACAAGTACAGCACAATCGAGGAGCCCAAGTAGCCGAAATGAGCCAGCCTCTTGCGTCGGCTTTCACGATCCCGTCGCGCTGGTATACGGACCCAGAATTTCTTACGGTCGAGAAAGAAAAGATCTTTTGGCGCACCTGGCAGGCGGTCGGGCACGCGTCCAAGGTAACCGAACCAGGCAGTTACCTGGCCGTTGACATCGCAGGTGAGCCGTGCGCCATCGTGCGTGGCAACGATGGCGTTCTGCGTGCCTTTTCGAATGTATGCCGTCACAGAGCCTCGACCATCCTGGATGGCGAGGGGTGTGCCAGATCGCTTCGCTGTCCGTACCATGGGTGGACATACTCGCTCCAGGGCGCGCTGCTCGCTGCCCCTGAATTTGAGGGGGTCGAAAACTGGGACCGGTCAGATGTACATCTCCCGGGGATGCGCGTGGACGAGTGGGGGCCGTTCGTGTTTGTCAATGTAGATTCGCAGGCGCCGCCTTTGAACGAGGTAATGGCGGAAATTCCCGGCCAGGTAGCAGCATTGGGGTGCCCTGTCGAGCAGCTTCATTTCTCCTATCGGCGGGATTATTTGATTCGGTGCAATTGGAAGGTCTACATCGACAACTATCTGGAGGGTTACCACCTACCCGCGGCCCATCCGTCATTATTTCGGGAATTGGATTACAGCCAGTATCGAGTCGATACCTTCCGGTACTACTCGTCTCAATACGCTCCCATTCGCTCGCCGCGCTCAGGGAAAGACGAGCCGCGCCGCTACGACGCTCAAAATGCCGGAAAGCGCGCTTTGTACTTCTGGATTTTCCCGAATTTCATGCTGAACGTCTACCCGGATAACATCAGCAGCAATATCATCCTCCCTGTTGGTCACGAGCAGACCCTGACTATTTTCGAGTGGTTTACCTACCCGAGAGACGGCGGCTCGGCAGAGATTTCGCCGGAGACCGTCGCATTTAGCGATGAAATTCAGCAAGAGGACATACGGATTTGCGAGAAGGTACAGAAAGGGCTGGCATCGCGGACCTATGATCGCGGGCGGTATTCAGTAAAGCGCGAGAATGGAGTGCATCATTTTCACTCCCTGCTCGAGAAATTCCTGCTATGAGCCCCGTGGAATCGAAGCGGACTGCGCCTTACGCGCTTTCGAGCGCCGTCTTCATATAGAGCAGGCACTTCTTCACTTCTTCCACTGGCGTGCCCGTACCTCGGTATTCGTATTCGACCAGCGCTGGGATTGGATGACGCTTTTCCCTGAGTAGCCGGAGTACCGCTGCAATCGGAGTATCCCCTTCCCCAAACGGCTCGTTTGGGCCATCGTTTTTCTTTCGGTCCTTGATGTGGAGATGAGTAATGCGGTCGTGATGTTTGTCGATATAAGCCACAGGATCGAACCCGGCGGCAGAAAAATGTCCTATGTCCAGATTCACCCGGAACCAGTCCGAAAGGTCCAGGGCCTTCTGAAAGGTATCAGGCGATGAGAACTCGTCGGGATGTTTTGTGTCGCTGTGTCCGTGCACAGCCACGTGGATCTTATGCTTCTCGGCGAGGGGCTTCAATCTCGGCAGCATGCTGACCTGCGTCGACGAGGCAATCGTCCTGGCATTCAGCGCCTTGGCCTGCTCGAAGCATTTCCCGAGTTCGTCATCCGTAAACTCCTTGTTGAAGTTCAAGGTGTAAGCGTAGATCTCGACGCCCGCGCTATGAAATTGTTCTCGCACCTGCTTGAAATGATCCATCGGCGTAGTCAATCGCCACTGCCGCACCTCTTCGCGATACTGCTCTGCGGCCGGACCCCTTCTGGCAGCGCGCATTTTTGCTTGTATCTCCTCGCGACTGGGTTGTTTTCCATCCGGCCCGGCCGTCTGCGCCTCCTGCGTGGCTCGCGCGAGCGCTGTGTTCTCCGGTTCAAGCTGCGGTGAAAATAGCTCACAGATATTTGCTGAGCAATCTTTCAATGCCTGAAGCGTAGGCCCAAGTGCATCCCCGTTTCGCCGCGGCAGATCCCTGAAACTGTACGTGCAAACTCCGATCCGGACGCCTTCCACAGTCAAAGGGTTCTTTGCGAGAGCGAGATAAGCCGGCACGCCGCCAAGGAAAACTCTTCCGAACTGTCGTCTTGAACTTGTCATTTGCTTTAACCTCAGATGCTGTTTGTACGCATTTGCTCCGCTAGATATTCGGAGGCCCGCATGGAAAGCGACAGGATCGTCATCGTGGGATTCTGCCAGCCGCACGTGACGAAGCTCGCCCCATCGACCACGAACAAGTTCTTCACGTCGTGGCTCTGACACCACTTATTCAGAACGCTTCTCTTGGGGTCATTCCCCATGCGGCAGGTCCCCACTTCATGAATGCTGTAACCGGGGGGGTTGACACGATCCGTCTTGCAAATAATTTCCCAGCCCGCCTCATGAAACCATTCTTCAATCGTATCGGCCGCATCTTTAGTGAGATTTCGTTCGTTCTCCGAATCGCGTGCATCGATATGCAGGACGGGAATGCCCCACCGGTCAGTCACTTTGTCGTCGATTCGGACATGGTTTTCATATCGCGCGACGCGCTCGCCGAAAATCCCGCCGGATACGCACGAATTGGCATAGCTGTCCAGCTTCGACTGTAGTTCCGCGCCATAAAGCGGGAAGAAGTTGGGACTGGCGTTCCCGCCGCTGCTGATGTGGACGCAATAGCCCTTGATGAAATTGCGCTTCTCGCTGCTCTTCAAGTTCCGGAAGCGTGGAATGAATGCACTGCCGCCCATAAGCCCGGGAGGTGCCTTCCCGTCCCTTGCCTCCGAAACCGATGCCACTACCGAAACTCCATACATCTGGTCAACCAGGTAATGACCCATCACGCCGCTCGAGTTGGCGATGTTTGAATTCAGCAGCAGGCGCGTGCTCTCTAGGCACCCGGCGGCGAGTACCACGACCCGCGCTTTTACGTGCATCTCGCGGCCGGAATGACGGTCGACAAAATGGGCGCCATTCGCAAGGCCCGTATTCTTGTCCACACTGATCTGCCGGACGATCGCGTTCTGTACGATATCGAGTTTGCCCGTGTTCAAAGCATCCGGTAGCAGCAAGTTGATCGAACTCGCGAGCCCGTCCTTCCCCAGTGCGGACCGCCACTTGGAAACCTGCACGCCACGCTTGTTGGCGATTTCTGTCACGCGTTTGATCGTCCCGGTATCCGGCGGGTAAGGAGTCTCTACAAAGTCTCCATCGGGAAATTGGGGCCAGCCCTCCTTGCGGCCGGAGACGCGGAAGATCCGCTCAACGCGTGAATAAAAAGGCGCCAGATCTTCCAGGCTGATGGGCCAGCTGTCGCCGGTGCCGTCGATTTCAGCCGCCTTAAACTCGTAGTCACTCAGCCGGAAAGATTGCCGCGCCCAGAAGAGTGAGCGGCCGCCCAATAGCCGCACACGCACCCAGTTATAAGGAGCGTCTGGTGGTGACGTGTACGGTACTTCTTTTTCGTCCACCCACTGATTTGAGTTGAATTCGTTGGCCTGAAAAACATGCGGCAGGCGTCCCGGTTTATTAAATCCGCGATACGGCAGCTCGTATGCGTGCTTGATCGTGCGGTCCTTCTCGTAATCAGCTTCCGGTCCGGCATTCAACATCAAGCAGGAGATGCCTTTTTGCGTCAGAATGTTCGCGGCCATGCCGCCCGAGTGTCCTGAGCCTACGATCAGGACATCATACGTTTTCACTCCCATCCTTTATCCTTCGCTAATTGGATCGATTGGAGACCAATAATAGCCGCTGGTACGAGAACCTCGCGAGAAGCGATGCCCCGATTTCTCTACCGCTATCGACCATTCCCGCGAATTCATCGTCGCGGTCCGAATGTCCTCATGGGCCTGGGCAAGAAAATTTTGGAGTGCATCGCTAGGCATGTCCTGCGGCCAAGGCCTAGCCACCAGCAGGGGTCGCAGTATCGCATCGGCCTTCCTCGCATCAAGATCGCTGAACGATTTCTGAAACTTGTCTCTTGCCTGCGCTTCCAGCTTGTCGAGTCCCGATAAATACAACTTCTGCCGGTCATCTGGCGATGCGCTGATTAAGAAATCGAGGAACTCGGGAGTCTGCGCCTCGATCGCTCCGGGGCTTCCCTTGAGCGGCGGTAACAGGATGCCAGCCAGTTTCCGCAGGGTTCCAAACTGAGTCGCTGTAAAAAACTGCGGAGCGGGTTGTCCCGCCAAGTCGAGCGGGGTCACATCCAGCCGCGGAACTTCAACAGGTTGCACCGCCCCGTTACGCTCCGGCGGCACTGTTTGAGCCGCAGGTTGCGCGGTAGCCGTTTTTGCCGGTTCTTCGCTTATGAGAACGGCGGGAACAGCAGGCGTAACCAATAAGCTTCGAACAAAATTTCGGCGCTTCATATCTGCAACAGCATGCATTATTTCATGCCCGAACGAAAAGGCCGGCTGAGCGATCTGGACTACGCTGCATAATAAAAATGTGTTGAGTGGGTTTCGAAACCGCTGGGCTTTTCTTGCCATCGCGTCCGTTCTTGTGTCCGCCCCTGCCCGCACTGGCTCGAACTCATCGCAACTACCCGATGGCCCAGGTAAGGAAACCGTGCAACGGATTTGTGCCGGATGTCACGCTCCGGAAATCGTCTTGACTCACCGCGATACGAAAGACGGCTGGGAGCAGGTTGTTACCAGCATGGTAGATAAAGGCGCCAATGGCACTGACGCTGAATTCAACACGATTATTGATTATTTGGCTTCCCACTTTCCGAAGAACACGGATTCGAAGCCTCCCGCCAAAAGTTCCGACTCTAAGAGCCGCTAGACGTCTCGGGGCCGGCTCCTGCCAGGTTGGTTCCACCAGCCTGCGACCGTGGATGGCTTACGCCATGGCTCCGTGTTTGGTCAGCTCAGTATGCTTCGCCTCGTACCGTCTGAAGATTGCCCAGCCGATTGCGCCAAACAAAGCACAACCACCGATGACCTTTGCTTCGAATATTGGCACGGACGCTGTCTCGGGCGGCGGAACCACCGATAAGATCATCGCGATTACCGTTACGAGCAGACCTGAAATGCCCGCCGTCCGGCTCGAAAACCGGAACCCCGAGGCGAAGATGTACAAGAACGGAATAAAGGTCACGATCACAACCAGGTCGACCATGATTTGATAGGTTGCCCGCACCGTCTCGCCTAATTGAGCCATAACCAGGAATATCGTTGCAATCGCAGCCTGCACAAGCAGTGATAGGTACGGCGTTTTCCAGCGCGGGTGAAGCCGCGCGAAAGCTGGCGGGATATATCGGTCGAGCCCGAGAACGTA
>Ga0126381_100008191_pt1 | contig 11673 bp, 9 predicted proteins | sample PanSoiMetPlot_28_FD_96465 | JGI IMG/M metagenome (GOLD analysis project Ga0126381, IMG submission 96465) | Tropical forest soil microbial communities from Panama - MetaG Plot_28 | ecosystem: Environmental > Terrestrial > Soil > Tropical forest > Bulk soil | place: Panama | collected 2016-02-17 | reverse complement strand
TGTTCCACCGGCCGATGGCCGCGGGCAGCTCCTGGTCTAGATCGCTGGCATGGTGGTACAGGGCGACATGACTCCCGGACGGCGCGGCAGCCAGCAGTCCGGAAACGATCGCAGCAGCTCGCGCCGTGTTAGCCAGGTAGGCCAGCGGGGCGAGGGACAGCAGCAGGACCGCCAGCGGACGGACGAGATCGAGCGTCGCCCGGGCACCAGCCATGACCGCACGCGGGTCGCGAATATCGGCGTCGAGACAGGCGGTGCCACCGTCCGGTCCCGATCTCAGCGCCCGGGCGTGCGCGAGCACCATCGGGTCGCTGTCCACGTAGACGACACGGCAGTGCGGGTCGATCGCCTGCGCGGACTCGTGCGTGCCGCCGGACGCGGCGAGGTCAATGCCGACATCCAGGAACTGCGTGACGCCGGCCTCGGCTACCAGGAACCGCACCACGCGCTCACGGAAGGCGCGGGCAGCGAGCGGGATCACGCCGATGACCGGCGCCGCCGCGGTCATCGTCCGCGCTGCCTTCCTGTCCGCCTCGAAGTTGTTCTTGCCGCCGTTCAGGTAATCGGCGACGCGTGCGGCGTTCGGCACGGCGGTATCGATCAGCGCCGCACGTGCGCGCCGCTTCTTGTCGTCGTCCTCCATCCCGGTTCCCCTCCCCGTAATCGTTTGCGCGCAACCGCGCCGTACACCGGCATCACCCTGGCGGCGCGCGCATCCCCGTCCGCGGGATGCCAGGTGTCCACCTCGACGATCCCGGGTTCGATCAGCTCGAGGCCGTCGAACCAGGCGGTGACCGTCGCGCGGTCCCGCAGCCAGATCGGTGTCGACGCGGCCAGTTCGTTCCACCGCTGCTGCGCCTCGACGAGCGTCTCCTCAAGGTCGCTGGCCGCCTGCGAGACCGCGAAGTAACTGCCCGGTGGCACCGCGTCGAGCAGTGTGCCGAGGATCGCGCCGACTTCGCCGGCCCCGTCGATGAAGTTCAGGATGTCCATGAGGACTAGGCCAACAGGCCGCTCGAAATCGAGGGTCTGCCGGGCGTTCGCGATGATCTTGCCGGGCTCCCTGGCGTCGGCGTCGATGTAGCTCGTGACGCCCTCGGGCGATGAGCGAAGCAGTGCACGGGCGTGCGCGAGCACGACTGGGTCGTTGTCAACGTATACGATGCGGCTCTCGGGAGCGATGGCCTGGGCGATCTCGTGTGTGTTGCCGGCGGTCGGGATACCGGTGCCGACATCGAGAAACTGCCGTATCCCCGCGTCGGCCGCCAGGAACCTGATCACCCTGCCGAGGAACGCCCGGGACGCGGGGGCTATCTCGGCCATCACCGGGGCGACCGCGATCAGCTGCCTGGCGGCCGCCCGGTCGGCCTCGAAGTTGTCCCGGCCGCCGACCAGGTAGTTCCAGACTCTCGCCACGTTCGGCACTGTGGCATCGACGCGGGTAAGCGGGACCGAACGAGTTGTCCTTTTGAGCCACTCATCCGTCACCGCAAGCCAACCCCTTGCCGGTTACCGCCACGCAACACATTGCCATCGGGATACACGAAGCGGTCTCACACTCACTCTTCGAGACCGCTTCGTAGCATTCTTATCATATTTGCGCGGAGATGACACGAGTGTCATTCCGCATTCATGTTCTAACCGCGGAACGGGCTCCCGTTGACCTTGGTGGCGATTCCCGTCCGGTCCAGGTACGGCGTGATGCCGCCGAGGTGGAATGGCCATCCCGCGCCGAGGATCATGCACAGATCGACGTCCTCGGGCGCGGCGACCACGCCGTCGGCGAGCATGATCGCGATCTCCTGGGCCAGCCCTTCGAGCGCGCGCGCCAGTACCTCAGGCCCGCTGGACGGACTGTCTCCGCCGGCCAGCGCCGCGAGGACCTCCGGGTCGACGGAGAAGTCCGGCAGGTAGACCGCGGTCTTCCCGGCGGCGACGAGCGCGCGTAGCTTCGGCGAGACGTCGAACCGGTCCGGAAAGGCGGCGGCCAGCGTCTCGGCAACGTGCAGCGCGACGGCGGGCCCGACGAGCTGCAGCAGCAGGAACGGGGACATCGGCAGCCCGAGCGGGTCGGCGGCGTGCTCGGCTACCTCGAACGGCGTCCCCTCGTCCACCGCGCGGGTGATCTCGCCGAGGAACCTGGTCAGCAGCCGGTTCACCACGAACGCCGGCCGGTCCGCGACGATCACGCAGCTCTTCTTCAGCGTCTTGCCGACGGCCAACGCCGTCGCCACCGCCGCGTCATCGGTCGAGGCGGCGCGGACCACCTCGACCAGCGGCAGTACCGCGACGGGGTTGAAGAAGTGGAAGCCGACCACCCGCTCGGGGTTCGCGAGACCGGCCGCGATCGAACTCACCGACAGCGATGAGGTGTTGCTGGCCAGCACGCAGTCCGGCCGTACCACGGCCTCCAACTCGGCGAACACCCGCTTCTTGACGGCAAGCTCCTCGAACACCGCCTCGATGACGAAGTCGGCGTCGGCGAACGCCAACTTCGACACCGAACCGGTGACCAGCGCCTTCTGCCGGTTCGCGGCGTCCGCCGACAAAGGTCCCCGCGACAGCTGCTTGTCGATCTCGGAATGCACGTACGCCACCCCGGCGTCTACGCGCGCCTGGTCCAGGTCGGTCATCACGACGGGAACCTGCAGCCGCCGGGCGAAGAGCAGCGCGATCTGCGCTGCCATCAGCCCGGCGCCTACGATGCCGACCTTGGTGACCGGCCGGGAAAGCGCGCGATCCGGCGCCCCCGTGGGCCGCTTCGCGCGCTTTTGCACTAGGTCGAACGCATAGAGGCCGGCCCGAAGTTCCGGGCTGAGCAAAAGATCGGCGAGCGCCTCGTCCTCGGCCGCGAACCCCTCATCCCTGGTGCGAGAGCGGGCCTGCGCGACCAGTTCCAGGGCCCGGTACGGGGCGGGCGCCGCGCCGTGCAGCTTGCCGTCGGCGAGGAACCGCGCGGCGGCGACCGCCGCGTCCCACTCCTGTTCCGGTACCAGCCCGGCGCGCGACACCGGCACCGAGCCGGACAGCACACCCGCCGCCCAGCGCAGCGACTCCTCCAGGAAGTCCGCCGGGTCGAACATCGCATCCGCGATGCCCATGGCGTAGGCCTGCGGTCCGCGCAGCATCGTGTTCTGCGACAGCGGGTTCTCCACGATCACCTTCAGCGCGGCGGCGGGCCCGATCAGCCGGGGCAGCAGGTACGTGCCGCCCCAGCCTGGCACCAGCCCGAGGAAGCACTCGGGCACCGCGACCATCGGCACCCCCGAGGAGATTGTCCGGTATGTGCAGTGCAGCGCCACCTCGAGCCCGCCGCCGAGCGCCACCCCGTTGATGAAGCCGAACGAGGGCACGCCAAGCTCCCCGAGCCGCCGGAACACCGCGTGGCCGAGCCGCGCGATGCCAAGCGCTTTCTCGCGGGTGTCACTCTGGTTTTCTCGGGGGGGTCTGGGGGGGTCGTCCCCCCGGGAAAGTACAGCCGCGGCGCCGTCCAGGTCCGCGCCGGCGCCGAAGATGAACGGCTTGCCGGTCACGCCGACGGCGGCGATCTCGCCGGCGGCGGCCCGCGCGGCGATGGCGTCCAGGGCCGCGTTGAGGGAGAGCAGGCCGCGGACACCGAACGTGTTCGGCTTGGTGTGGTCGTGCCCGTTGTCCAGCGTGATCAGCGCCATCACACCAGCCGGGCCGAGGTCCGCGTCACGCACGATCGCCCGGGTGACCACCTCGTCCGGGTAATCGTTTTCGAGAGACAGCAGCCCCGCTCCGTTCGGAATAGTGATCATTTCCGCAGGTTCTCCCACAGCACCGTGCCGCCCATACCCATGCCTACGCACATCGTCGCCATCCCGTAGCGGACGTCAGGCCGCTCCGCGAACTGCGCGGCGAGCTGGATCATCAGCCGCACGCCCGATGAGGCGAGCGGGTGGCCGAGCGCGATCGCGCCGCCCCACGGGTTCACCCGGGGGTCATCAGCGTCGATCTTGAAGTGGTCGAGGAACGCGAGCACCTGGACGGCGAACGCCTCGTTGATCTCGATCAGCCCGATGTCGTCCATGGTCAGGTTGTTCCTGGCCAGCAGCTTTTCGGTGGCGGGCACCGGGCCGATGCCCATCACTTCGGGCTCGACCCCGGCGAACTGGAAGTCGACCAGGCGCATCTTGGCGGGCAGGCCAAGCTCGGCCGCCACCTCCTCGGCGGCGATAACGCAGCCGGTCGCGCCGTCGTTGATGCCGGATGAGTTGCCCGCGGTCACCCGGCCGTGCGGGCGGAAGGGGGTCTTCAGCCCGGCCAGAGACGCCACGGTCGTGTCCGGGCGCGGCGGCTCGTCGACGGTCGCCCAGCCCCAGCCGAGTTCGGCCGTGCGGATCGCCATCGGCACCAGGTCCGGCTGGATCTTGCCCGCCGCGTACGCCGCCGCGACCTTGGCCTGGCTGGCGGCGGCGTATTCGTCCGCGCGCTGCTTGCTGATCGCCGGGAAACGGTCGTGCAGGTTTTCCGCCGTCATCCCCATGAACAGCGCCGACTCGTCGACGATGTGCTCGGAGACGAAACGCGGATTCGGGTCCACGCCCTCCCCCATCGGGTGGCGGCCCATGTGCTCGACGCCGCCGGCGATCGCGATGTCGGCCGCGCCGAGCGCGACCTCGCCCGCTACAGTGGTGACCGCGGTCATGGCGCCCGCGCACATCCGGTCAATCGCGAAGCCGGGCACCGTCACCGGCAGGCCCGCGAGGATCGCGGCGCTGCGGCCGATGGTCAGCCCCTGGTCGCCGATCTGCGTGGTGGCCGCGATCGCGACCTCGCCGACCCGGTCCGCGGGCAGGCCCGGGTTGCGCCGCAGCAGTTCCCTGATCACCCGCACCACGAGGTCGTCTGCCCGGGTTTGCGAGTAAATGCCCTTCGGCCCCGACTTGCCGAACGGCGTGCGGACGCCGTCGACGAAGACCACATCGCGTGCCCGCATCGGCTCTCCTCCTGATTGGCTGCTGCGCACTCGCGATATATGCTACTCGCAAGTAACATAGCTTCGCCAGTCACCCCTTGTCGAGGAAAGCGAGCAGCCGGTCCAGCGGCCAGGTGTTGATCACGTGCTCGGATGTGAGCCAGCCGCGCTGCGCGGTCCCGACGCCGTACGGCATGTTGGCCAGGTGCGTGACCGAATGCGCGTCGGTGTCGATGGCGAACAAGACCCCGGCGTCCCTGGCGGCGCGGATGTGCTCGCCGGGCAGGTCGAGCCGCTCCGGCGAGGCGTTGACCTCCAGCGCGGTGCCGGTCCGCGCGCAGACCCGGAACAGCTCGTTCAGGTCCACGTCGACCGGCGGCCGCCGCCCGAACTTGCGGGTCAGCGGGTGGCCGATGATATTCACTCGCGGATTCTCGCACGCGACGATGAACCGCCTGGTCATCGCCTTGGCGTCCATGTCGAAGTGCGAGTGCACCGACGCGACGCAGATATCGAAACCGCTCAGGAAATCCTCGTCCCAGTCCACGCTCCCGTCGGGCGCGATGTTCAGTTCGGTGCCGTGCAGCAGCGTCATGCCGGAATTCGCGGCGCGCACCTGGGCTCGCTGCGCGAGCATCTTCTCGTCGGTCATCCGCTGCATGACCAGGTTGGGCGCGTGGTCGGTGACCGCGTAATACTCATACCCGCGCTTTTCGGCCGCCGCGATCATGTCTTCAAGGCTCGCCACGCCGTCGGTGAGGTTGGTGTGCGTGTGCAAGTCACCACGAAGATCTTTATTCTGAACGAGGCGTGGCGTCTGTTTTTTCAGTGCGGCTTCGACCTCGCCGGTGTCTTCACGCATCGGCGGCGGCACCCATTCCATGCCGAGTGCCCCGTAGACCTCTTCTTCCGTTGCGCTCGCGATCAGCTTCTCGCCCTCGAACAGGCCATATTCGGAGAGCTTGAGGCCACGGCGGACCGCGATCGCCCGAATGGCGACGTTGTGCGCCTGCGAGCCGGTGAAGTATTGCAGGGCGGCGCCGTAGCAGTCAGGCGGGACCACGCGCAGGTCCGCCTGCAGCCCAGAGGCGGTCCTGATCGACGTTTTGGTCGGCCCGGACACGATCACCTCTGCCGTTCCTTCTCCCCCGCCTACCGCGCCTTCCTCACCGGCAAGTTTTTTGAACGCGTTCATAAGTTCCGCCGCATTCGCGTCGTCGCTCGCGGTCGCGAGGACGTCGACGTCGCCGATGGTCTCCCGCATCCGCCGCAATGAGCCCGCGTATGCCACTCGCTCGGCATGGGGCTGGAGCGCGGTGACGATCTCGGCGGCGGTGTTCATCGCGACGTTGAGCAGGACCCGGCCCTGAGTCATCACGTCCAGGCCGCGCAGGATTCGCTCCTCGCTCTTCGGCCCGAACCCGCCGAGGTTGCGGAGCCGGCCGGCGTTGACCGCATCCCGCAGCTCCGCCACGGTCGCAATGCCGAGTTCGTTGTTGAGCTGCAGCGCCCGCTTGGGGCCGAGCCCGGGGATCTTGGTGAGGTCGCGCACGCCGGGCGGGATCTTGGTCCGCAGCTCCTCCAGGGCCGCGAAGGTGCCGGTCCGCTGGAACTCGGTGATCTTCCCGGCGATCGACTTGCCCACGCCGGGGATCTTGGTCAGCGCGGCCTCGGTGAGCGGGCCGACGTCTTCCGGATGCCCCGCGACGGCCTTGGCCGCCTTCTCGTAGTTCCGCGCCCGGAACGGGTCGCCCCCGGTGATAGCCAGCAGTTCCGCGTACTCCCGCAGCAGCGCCGCGACGGTTTCGTTGGTGCGCGCCATGCAGCCATTGTCCGCCTCCGCCGCGGCGGGCGCGGCGGCCCGGGCAGGTCAGCCCCATGCGGGTGATGCGCCTGGCCCGGTAGCCGTGCATGCTGGACAGGGACGAGGAAGAGCTAATGACGGCCGCATTGACTTCGATTCCGGTTGCGGGGCCAGTGGACAGCCTTGAAGTCCGCTGGATAGCCGCCGGCCCGGCGACCACCGCGATGCGGGAATGGTTCACGGGTTTCCCGGCAGGCACTGACGCGCGAGATGACGCCTACCTGCTGCTGCCGCACCTGGCCGGGCTGTCCGTGAAGCTGCGCGACCGGGCCGCCCTGGACGTGAAGTCTTACCTGAGCAGCGCGGGGGTCCTGGAGCTGCCACCCCGCTGCCGGGGCCGCCTGGAGTACTGGCGCAAGTGGTCATTCCGCTATAACCGAGCGGACCAGGGCGACGCCTTGCCGCCAGGCTGGAGCATGGTGCGCAAGAGACGGCTCAGGACCTGGTTCCCGGCGCCCGCGGGGCGGGATCCCGCCGCATCGCCCGCTGCCGTCCAGGCGGGCTGCGCGGTCGAGCTCACCCAGGTCCAGCTGCGCGGCGAACCGTGGTGGTCGCTGGGATTCGAGGCAACCGGCCCGTCCGAACTGCTGCGGGCCGCGCTTGATCACGCCGCCGGGGTTATCTTCGCCCGGCCGCTGCCGGCCGGGGTGGACTTCAGCCTGGATACGTCCAGGTCGTACGCGGCGTGGCTGACCGGGCGCGCCACCCAACTGCCAGCTACACCATGAACGACGAACCGCGCGGGCCGCTCAGCGCGGTGCCTTCCCAGCCGCGATCTGGTCAGGATCGGGCGCGTCCGACGCGCGCGCATTCGGCGCGGCGAATATCGCAACGCTGAAAAGCCCCGCCAAAACGGATGCGATAACGACGCGCGGACTGAGGCGGGGAGGGAGGAGGTTTCCGGGGCTAGTGGGGCTGGAGTGGCAGCGCGCAGACGGAAGGCAATCGCTAGCAGGACCAGGAGCAGGGCCATACCGCCGAGGATGTAGGCGTTGCCCCATATCAGCTGGAAGCCGTGCCAGTGGTATTCGACCCATTGCGGCTGGTCGCCGTGTTCCATGAAAAGGATGGGGTTGGTGTTCTTCTGCGCCCATAGGAAGCCGAGCGAGAACCGGCCGAGGTTGCGCGCCCTCTCCCAGATCGCGTCGGGCCAGGCACCGTACACGAAGATCATGAAGATGGCCAGCGCGCCAAGCCAGCGGGCGCGCCACCGGTCGGCGTTCGTCCGGGCGGTCCGCCAGCACGCGATGGCGTAGTGGCCGGCGACCGCGACGGCTGGCGCGACCCAGACCCAGTGGTGGTCCCAGCTGATCGGCGAGATGAGCAGGCCGGTCAGCGCGGTCGTCAGCAGCGCGGGCACGTGGTAACCGGCCCGTTCGAACAGGTAGGCCGCCAGGATGCCGAGCACGAGCGCCACCGCGGCGGCGGCGAGCCATGGCATGGTGCCCGCCGCGATGCTCCCGCTCAGCCGGGTGATGAGGGCGCGCAGCGACTGGTTGCCCGCCCAGCCGGTGAATCCGGTCCGGTTGCCGTCCGAGAAGACCATCCCGTGCAGCCACCACTTGGACGAGTCGCTTGGCAGGATCAGGAACCCGATGGCCACCGTGACGAGGAAGCCAGCCACGGTCATGGCCGCCTCCCGGAACTTCCTCGTGACCAGCAGGTACGGGACGAAGATCAGCGGGACCAGCTTGATGCCCGCGGCGACGCCGGTCAGCGCGCCCTTCCACCAGCGGCCCTCGCGCGGCTGGCACATGTCCCACATGATCGCGGCCATCAGCAGCAGGTTGATCTGGCCCAGGTAGATCGTGCGGACCACTGGCTGCAGCCAGAACGTGACCGCCGCCGCCACTAGCGTGGCGCCGAGCCGGACTCGCCGGTCGCGGTAGCCGAGGCCGCCGAAGGTGAACCACAGCGCGGCGAGCAGCGAGCAGATGTTGACGATGATCGACAGCACCCACAGCGGCGTCCAGCCGATGAACGAGATCAGCGCGAACGCGATGGCGGCGAACGGCGGGTAGGTGAACTTCAGCGCCAGCGAGCTGTAGCCGCCCCAGTCGTACAGCGGGGCGTGCGCGTTCGGCTGGAAGTACGGGTGGACATGCCGGACGATGAGGCCGCCGTCCCGGTACACGGTCAGGTCCACCGGGTCGAGGGCGCCGTCCTTCCCGCTGACCACGGCGTAGATCACCCAGCTCACAACGACCGCGAGGAAGGCGATGGCGCCCGCCTTGACCAGCCGGGTGCCCGGGGCCCTGGCGGGCGTGACGGCGACCGAATTCACACCGTAACGATATCGGCTAGCACAGGGGGCTCCGGCGTACACGGTCCCAAGTCGGTCATACTGGAGCCATGTCAACGCTGACCGAAAGTAAGGCCGGACGGCGGCCTCAGGCACAGGGCGAGCGGCTCCTCATGGCCAGCTTCGGCGCCCTGACGATGCTGATCCTTCAGTTCGTCCTGGGAACCGCGTACAACCTCTACGGCACCGCCCCCACCGCGACCAAGTCGGTCGGCATGTTCTCGAACCCGCTGCTCGCCATCCACGTGATCCTCGGCATCCTGATCGTCCTCGCAGCCGGAATGCTCGTGTTCCGCGCGGCACAGGCCAAGGCTGGCCCGGTCCTGTGGCTGTCCATCGTCGGCCTGGTCGCCGTGCTCGGGGCGTTTGGGGCGGGATCCTCGTTCTCCGGCAACGGTAACGACGGCGCCTCGCTCGGCATGGCGCTGGCTACCGCGGTCGCGATGCTCTGCTACGCCGGCAACCTGGTGATCCTGAGCAAGCAGCGCGGATGAGCGTAGCAAGCCTGGTGTCGTCCGGGCCGCTACTGCTGGCGATGCCGGTGGCGGCAGCGGCCGGCGCGGTGACGTTCCTTTCCCCGTGCTGCCTGCCGCTCGTGCCCGGGTACCTGGCTTACCTGACCGGCATGTCCGGCGTGAGCACCTCCGCCGAGACCGCTGCTGAGGCGGACGGCGCCAGCGGGACCGCGGGGACTTCCGGGGTAGCGGTCGCGGCGGGCGGGGGCGCCGGGGGCGCCGGGGGCGCCGGAGTCACCACGCGCGCCAGGACCACGGCGGCGGGAGCGGCCGCGCCCCCGCGCGGCCGCGCGGTCGCCGGGACGGCGCTGTTCGTCCTGGGGTTCTCGCTCGTCTTCGCGTGCTTCGGCCTCGCGTTCGGCGGGCTCGGGCAGTTGTTCTCGGCGCACAACAAGGCGCTGACCCAGGTGCTCGGCGGGGTCACGATCCTGCTCGGTCTGCTGTTCGCGGGCCTGTTCGACCGCTTCACCTGGGCAGGCAGGATCTTCCGCCCGTCGATGCGGCCGCAGGCGGGGCTGGCCGGAGCGCCGCTGCTCGGCGTGCTGTTCGGCTTCGGCTGGTCACCGTGCATCGGGCCGACGCTGGGCGCCGTGCTCGCGCTGTCCGAGGCGTCGGGCACCGCCGCGCGCGGCGCGTTCCTCGCGTTCGTCTACGGGCTCGGCCTCGGCGTCCCGTTCCTCATCGTCGCGGTGGCGTTCCAGCGCGTGGTGAACGTGCTTGGTTTCTTCCGCCGCAACGCGCGGACGGTCGCCAGGATCGGCGGCGCGATGCTCGTCGCCATCGGCATCCTGGAGGTGACCGGGGCCTGGACGTCGGCGATCAACTGGGTCCAGACGCACTGGATAACCGACTACCGGCTCCCGCTCTAGGCTTGCTCGCGACCTTCTTCTGCGGCCGGCCCGACGCCTGGGGCATCGCTGGCGGTTCCGCGTTGTTCTCGGCGGCCGCCTCGACAAGGGCAGTCAGCAGGCGCGGGTCGTCACCCTCCTCAGGGTGCCAGTGCACGCCGACGCCGAACCGATGGCCGCTCACCTCGAGCGCCTCGGTCACGTCGTCATCGGGTGACCATCCGGCTACGACCAGGCCGTTCCCTGGCGTGCTTGGCGCCTGGTGGTGCGCGGCCGGAACCTTGATCGCGGTGCCGAGCAGCCGGCCGAGCAGGCTGTTACCTGACAGCCGCACATCGTGTGGCAGGTACCGGACCCGGCTGGTCCGGTGCGCGGGCAGGTGTTGCGTCAGCGAACCGCCGCGCGCCACCGTCAGCACGTGCAGGCCACGGCCGATCGCCAGGAACGGCAGCCCGGCCTCGATGGCGGCGCGCATCAGCGCGAGCTCGAACCGGTCCCTGCGGTGGTCGGGCACGTCGGTCTCGTCGAGCCGCTGCTGGTTGTAAAGCTCAGGGTTGAGGTCCCTGCCGCCGGTGAAGACGAGTCCGTCGAGCCCGGCGACCAGGGCGCGCACCGAGTCGGGCGGCACCGGCGGCACCAGGACGGGAGCCGCCCCGGACCGCTCGAGCGCACGGGTGTAACTGACCGGCGAGACCACGGCCTCCCGGATCCACTCTCCCCAGCGGGCAGCGTCGAGTTCGCTCGTGATGCCGATAACCGGACGGCTCATCGCGCCCCTCCTCGCCGCTCCCGCAATGTCTTCCCCGTCATCCGGGAATCCTCTTGTGACGGTCTGCCGTGGGTGCGACACTGTGCGCTGTGCCGCCGCAACCGACTGACAGCCCGGGGACTCCCGACCCGGTGCCACCGCCATTCTTCCTGAACGAAGCGGTGTCTGATGCGGCGATGACTTATTTCTATGCACACTTGTTTGCCGCCGAACCTGAGATCAGCGCAATGTTTCCGGCCGCGATGCACGCTCAGCGACAGCGGTTTTACCGAACGCTTCGGCGAATCGTCGCGACGTTCGGCGACAAGCCCGACCAGCCGGCCGACGAGGACGAGTTCGTCAGGTACCTGGAGGCGCTCGGCCGCGCGCACCGCAAGTTCGGGGCACGCAAGGAGCACTATGCGTCGTTCCGGTCGGCGCTGCGGACGACCGC
>Ga0126381_100008190_pt1 | contig 11673 bp, 13 predicted proteins | sample PanSoiMetPlot_28_FD_96465 | JGI IMG/M metagenome (GOLD analysis project Ga0126381, IMG submission 96465) | Tropical forest soil microbial communities from Panama - MetaG Plot_28 | ecosystem: Environmental > Terrestrial > Soil > Tropical forest > Bulk soil | place: Panama | collected 2016-02-17 | reverse complement strand
TGACTTTTGTCTGCAACTTGAATGCTCAATCGCCTTCACCAGACACAACGCGTTACGGTCCTTATCCGGCCAATTATCAGGAGATCATTATGCAGTGGCTCAATAAGCAACTGATCGATCCCGATAGCGCGCGCATTGAGTGGAGCGGGGACCCGAAACCATCCGACATCGGGAAGGGCAGCGAAGCTGTGTCGGGATATCTCGTTAATTTCACCGTGAACGCGCGAAATCGTTTCGGCTCTTATACAGGTAAACAAAAACATTCTGTGCTCATTCATAATGGAGAAGTAATCAAGAGCATGGGGTTCGGTTATTAAACGAAGATGAAACAATTCAAACTAAGTTCTAAACGGAATTCGTCCGGGCAGATTGTCGTTTTACTCATCATTGTGCTGGCGTTGCTTGGCGGCGCGTGGTGGTGGCTTAATTCCAACAAACAAAATGCAGCCAAGGAAGGAACAGACTTTGCCAGGGATGCAATCCAGAAAATTGGTGTCCAGCACGATATTAATTTCTTTAATTCGCGGCTCGGTCCTCAGGCGCGCATGAATTTTCCCGCCTCGGCGCAACAGGAGTTTATGAATGAGATTGTGAAGCTCGGGGCCCCCGTTCGCCCGGTCGACGTTCAGGGCAAGATTGAATTTAATTCACAGTTCTTCGAGCCACATGGGTCTTTCCATTCTCGGATATATTATCCAGCGAGGTACGCCGATGTGGACCTAACCATCTCGCATCCCGTGGGACGTTGGCAGATCGACGAGATCTCGTTTATCCCTCAGAGGGAGCAGGCTGCGCCGCCTGCTCCTGGAGGCGCACCTCCACCTCCAGCTGCGCCTCCACCCCAGGCTCCGGCTGTATCACCCGGTGCGCCTCCACCGCAGGCTCCAGCTGAAACTTCCCCTGCAACTTCGCCTGGAGGCTGAAACGAATCGCCCTAAGCGTCCCACAGGGACGCGGCTACACTAGTAAGCGGTCGAGCGAATCCAGACAAATCTGCGACCACGTCTCCATGGTTTCGCGGCGCGCGAACAATTCGTCGCTCGCAAGAAATGTCGGGCCAGTAATCATCGCTTCGCGCTTTTCCACCTTCGGCTCCGCCAGTTTGAATATGTGCACAATGCCAAGATGTACGCGTCCAACCTCAGTCGTATCATCGTTTAGAAGTGCAACGATCCGATCTTCGAATGGAGCGTCGATTTTAATCTCTTCGTTGACTTCCCGTTCCACTCCGGCGCGATAAGTCTCCTCGTCAGTCGAATGCCACAGAAATCTATCGGCATCTTCTGCCATGTGTCCTCCAATGCCGATCGAGCCTTTGGCAACTAATCGCTGCTCGCCGGCTCTCTTGCCACGGACGTAGTGCAGCACGGAGTTTTGAAAGACGATCAGTGCATACGGAATAATTTGCTTAAACGCGGGATCGCTTTCGGCTTGCTGACGCGGAATAAAGAAATTGTTTCCATGCGATAGGATGGCCTTCAAATACTTCTCGTGTTCAAAGCTGAGTCCTTGGAACGCACCAAGTTCATCGAACAAACTGCGTCTGATGACCAAAATGTTTTCGTCAGCCGGATTCATCGTCATGTCATTCTGAGCCGAGCGAAGCGCAGTCGAAGCTGCAACGCAGCCCCGAAAGCTTTCGGGGGCGAGGCCAGGCTTTCAATCCCGGCGCGATACACATCGTACGGCTGCGGGATCTCTCGACTTCGCTCGACATGACCCGCGCCATTAAAAGGAATAGCTCACGCCCACCTGCGGTCCGAAGAGGTTCAGGCTTGGATTAGGATCCGTTTGTCCGCCGTTTGAGAAATGCTGGTAAAGCGCTCCTACGTCCACTTTCCAGTTATCATTTACGATGTAAGAAACGCCGGCAGCGGAGAGAATGTTGAACGTAAAATCCTGTCCCTGGCCGCCTGGTACTTCGGGGTGGCTGTCGATCCCACCGGCGCCGACACCGCCCGAAATATAGGGAACGAATCGCGAGTGTGGCTGAACGAAGTTGTAGCGAAACCCCACGTTGAATCCGACGTAGTGACTCTCGATTCCTTTGAAAATCGGCTCGGCAATCGCACTGATATAAAACTGATGAAAGCCGCGCAGCCAGCTGTCACTTCGAACGACTCCCCAACGGATCCTTTCTGTCAGGAAAAATGTACCAATTTGATAATCCGTGGGCGGATTAATCGCGCCAAACAAATAACCGGTCTCGAGCGCGAATTCGATTCGGTGCGGATTGAATTCGTCGCTGGCGACACTCACCGGCCGTTCAACACCAGCGAACATTTGCGAGTAGATCGAAAGAGCGGCGCAAGCAACGCAGATGCGAACGGGTTTCATCTAGCGCGCCTACGATACTGGCCAGCTATCGTCTTGCAATCTTCCTGTAGCGGCGCTCTGTGAGCGCCGAAATCGATTGGAAACAATACCCATCGGCGGTCACAAACCGCCGCTACAGAATTCGGCGAGATCAGGAGGGAGCACGCTGGTCCATTGGCGCCCGTGGTCTATGGCCAATTTCGCCGAGTGCAAAGCATGTCGTGGCAACAGCAGTTTCCGCTCGAGCTCATTCGTCCATCCAGTTTCGATAAAACGCAGGTACAACTGCTCTTCTGGGCCGTAAATTTTATCGCCCACAATCGGATGGCCTGCTGAGGCGAGATGCACCCGAATCTGATGAGTACGTCCGGTGCGCGGAATCGCTCGAAGCACGCTGAACTGATCGCCGGACGATGTCGATTTTCTGAAGCGCCGCTCAACAAAGAATTCCGTCTGTGCTGGCGCGCCCTCAATGTGAATGACTTGTTTGAGCCAGATCACAGAATGTTGGTGTTTGCCCTGGCGATCCAACGGAGCGTTAACAAGTTTGTGTTCCCACGCGGGCCAGCCCCAAACGATCGCGAAATATTCCTTGTGCAACGAGTTTCGCTGCATCAAAAGCCCAAACTCCCGTGCTGCTGAGGCAGTTTTTGCAACCAGCACCAAGCCGCTCGTCTCGCGGTCGAGTCTATTCACGATTGAAATTTGTCCGCCGCTTGCGATCTCGAAGGCGAGCAGCTCGCGCAATTGTTTCCAAAGCGTGGGTGCACCGTTCGGTTTGGTCGGATGAATGAGAAGAAACGGCGGCTTATTGACGACGATGTAATCGTCGGTCTCATCCACGATTTCAAAATGCGGCAGCGGGTTAATGGAGTAATTGAGAAGGGAATTTGCGCGAGTTCAAAGTTATTACTCGGTCATTGGTAATCGAGCAGGCGATTCCCGTGCTTGACCTGGCTAACAAAACTGTTTTACCTAAAACGCTTCAGCCTTGACCAGGAGCTGACCTTGGACCCAAAAGATATCAAAGAGATCAAATCGATCATCGATCTAATGAAGAAGCACGATCTTTCCGTGTTCGAGATCGAAAAGGAGGGGTATCGTCTGAAACTGCAGAGGGGCCCTTCCACTCCGCAAGCCACGATGGTTGCACCAGCAGTGCCCGGTCCGGCCAAAACCGGAGCCGCCGGAGCTGAACCGGCGCCGCCTGCTGCGAAGCCGATCGAGAGCGTGCCGATGAAAGAGATCGTTTCGCCGATGGTTGGTACATTCTACCGCGCTGCATCGCCTGACGCTCCAGCTTTTGTTGAAGTGGGCAAACCCGTCACCGAAGAAACAGTTGTTTGCATCATCGAAGCGATGAAAGTGATGAATGAGATTAAGGCCGAAACCAGCGGCGTTATCGCCGAAGTGCTTGCTGATAATGGCAAGCCAGTTCAATTTGGCCAGGCGTTGTTCAAGGTCCGTTAAAGCATGGTAAGGCGCGACCGTCGGGCGCGCCGCATCGCGCGTCCCACATGTTCCAGAAGGTCCTGATTGCTAATCGCGGAGAGATTGCCCTGCGGGTGATTCGTGCCTGTAAGGAACTCGGTATTCGCACGTTGGCGATCTATTCGGAAGCAGACGTCGATTCTCTGCACGTCCAGCTTGCCGATGAAGCGATCTGTATCGGGGCGGCCTCCAGCCTGGAAAGTTATCTAAGAATCGATCGGATCATGAGCGCGGCCGAAATCGGCGATGTTGATGCGATCCACCCGGGATATGGGTTCCTCGCCGAGAACCCGCATTTCGTGGAAGTGTGTGAAAGCTGCAACATTAAGTTCATTGGGCCTTCCTCCAGTGCAATGCAATCCATGGGCGACAAGAACGCCGCTCGTGCCGCTGCGCGCAAAGCCGGCGTGCCTGTGACACCGGGCAGCGACGGAATCATCGAGACAGAGGATGAGGCCATGAAAATCGCGAAGAAGCTTGGCTACCCGGTGATGGTCAAGGCGGCCGGCGGCGGCGGCGGCCGCGGGATGCGTGCTGCGCATAATGAGCCAAGTCTAAAATCCGCCTTCCACAGCGCGCGCCATGAGGCGCAGAAAGCATTTGGGAACGATCAGGTGTATCTGGAAAAGCTCATTCTCAATCCGCGCCACATTGAATTTCAAATCATGGCTGATAGCCATGGCCACATCGTTCATCTTGGCGAACGCGATTGCTCTATTCAACGGCGCAACCAAAAAGTGATTGAAGAATGCCCGTCGGCGGTAATGACGCCCAGTCTTCGCAAGAAGATGGGAAATGCAGCCATGAAATTGGCCAAGTCAGTTGGCTACGAGAACGCAGGAACGATCGAATTTCTAGTCGACCAGGACAAGCACTTTTACTTCATGGAAATGAACACACGCATCCAGGTGGAACACACCGTCACCGAGGAAGTTTACGGATGCGACCTCGTCAAGGAGCAGATCCGCATCGCGGCGGGGCAACCCCTTTCACCGCATGTCGCGCGTGCGGAGCCGCGGCTGCACGCGATCCAATGCCGCATCAACGCCGAGGATCCCGCCAACAACTTTCAACCGACACCGGGGCGGATCGATTTTTATTATGCCCCAGGTGGCCGCGGCGTTCGGATCGATTCGCACGTTTATACCGGCTATACCGTCCCGCCATACTACGATTCGTTGATTGCGAAAATAATTACGATTGGTTCCACACGGATCAATGCAATCGATCGAATGCGACGCGCTCTGGACGAGTACTACATAACCGGAATCAAAACGACAGTGCCGTTTCATGCCGCCATGATGCGGAATGGTGATTTTCGCGACGGAAACTACGACACTGGTTTGATCGACCGCCTTATTTCAGGGGGCAAGCTCAGCTTGAGTACGCGGCCTCTTCGTTTGCATGAGTAAACCGCAGTTCGATGAGCGCGCTCATGGAATGCCGACTCTATGGAATTATTGATCTGTGCTATGTGGAACGACGCGATGCCCCTCGCATGGTGGAGCAAATGGTCGAGGGCGGGGTGGATCTGATTCAGCTACGCGGAAAAAACAGATCAATCGGCGAACTGGTGGAGCTTTCAGCTGAATTACATGAATTGACTGCAACGTCTCTTATACCACTGATCGTGAACGACCATGCTGAGATCGCGCGCCGCGTGCCGGTTGAAGGTGTGCACGTCGGTCAGGACGACGATCCCATCCAAGTCGCACGGCAGAAGGCCGCCCGCGAAATTTTGGTCGGAAAATCGACGCACAGCTTGGAACAAGCGCGCGCCGCCGAGGGTGAAGGTGCGGACTACATCGGATTCGGGCCGATTTTCCCAACACCCACAAAACCTGATTACGCGCCGGTTGGTCTTGAAGATATTAGGCGCGTTCACGCAGAAGTTACCCTGCCGATTTTCTGCATCGGAGGAATCAATATCGACAATCTGCAGAGCGTGATTGACGCCGGCGCGAAACGGGTTGTGATGGTTTCCGCGTTGCTCAAGGCGCACAGCATTGTTCATTATGCACGCTGCGCTACAGACATGCTGGCGTGAATGAGGATGGCTCCGCCACCAGAATCGTGAATCGTTGAATCGTCAATCCGACGTAACGATGTAACTATGTAACGAATCACATTTTTCGCACATGTCTGTCCTCGTTGTTGGCTCCATCGCAATCGACACGGTTAAGACGCCGGTTGAGGAGCATTCGGAATTGTTAGGCGGTTCTGCTTCCTATGCTGCACTGGCCGCCAGCTTCTTTTCGCCGGTTCGGCTCGTCGGCATCGTCGGCAATGATTTTCCGAAATCGGAATTCGATTTTTGGAAATCGCGAAAGATTGATACGGAAGGCGTGCAACGCGTGAATGGAAAGACCTTTCGTTGGTCAGGTGAATATTCTTGGGACCTGAACACGCGCCAGACGCGCTCCATCGATCTCAATGTATTCAAAGATTTCGAGCCGGAGTTGCCGGAGACTTATCGGCAAACCGATTTTGTTTTGCTGGCCAACATCGCGCCCTCGTTGCAGGGGCATGTGCTCGAGCAAATGGAGCGTCCGCGTTTCGTTATCGCCGACACGATGGATCTTTGGATCCAGACATCAAGGTCGGATCTCGATGCGCTACTTCGGCGCGTCGACCTTCTAATCCTGAACGACAGCGAAGCGCGCGAAATAACGAAAGAGACGAGTCTCATCAAGGCCGGACGTCGTATTCAGAAGATGGGGCCGGCCCAGGTTGCCATCAAAAAAGGCGAGCACGGCGCGCTGCTCTTTGGCGACGGCGATCGCTTCTTCAGTTGCGGTGCATACCCGCTGGAAGACATACATGATCCAACCGGAGCAGGGGACACGTTCGCCGGCGGCATGGCGGGGTATCTGGCCGGCACAGTGAAAAAGGTGCACTTCAACGATCTGCGCAAGGCAATGATCTACGGAAGTGTGCTGGCCAGTTTCTGCGTCGAAGCATTCAGCCTGGAACGTTTGCGCAATCTCTCGATGGAGGAAATCGCAAAGCGGTACGAGATGTTCAAACTGATGAGCCAATTCGAAGTGCCACCAGAGTGACAACGAACGAGGAGTATCGCAATCTGCTGCGCCGCAGCTTGATTGTAACCGGTTCGTGCATTGTTGTGGTGGTCATCTGTTATTTCTGGGTTGATCGCAGCGTCGCGTTTTTTGTTTATGACCATCACATCAACAGCATCCAAGTCTTCCGTTGGCTGACGTACCCGCCCCCGGAAGTGCAGAACTGGTCGGCGCTGATGTTAACCGTTTTGATAGTTAGACGCGCATGGGGTCCATTTCTCCGATGGCAGAAGGTGCTATTCGTGGCCTGTATCAGTTTGATCGTTGCCGATACTTTCCGTATCTCGTTAGGCGACGTTTCCGGACGCTATTGGCCTGAGACCTGGACGCATGACAATCCTTCGCTGATAGGCACCGGCACGTACGGGTTTCATCCGTTTCAACGAGGCGACGACGTTGGCAGTTTTCCGTCCGGTCACGCCTGCAGAATCCTGGGATTCGCCGGGGTGTGGATGATCGCAATGCCCGGCACTCGACTGCTAGTGCTGGTTCTTTCCGTTCCCATGCTGCTGAGCCTTGTGGCGATGAATTATCACTTTGTTAGTGACGTGATCGCCGGCAGTGTTTTAGGCGCGCTGATCGCTGCATATTCGGTGCATTTGGCGCGGCTCAAAATGACTTGAGCGAACGCTGCTAGCTGTTCAACATCATGAGCCAATTCGAGGTGCCCGATTGATCTTTCGCTTTTCGATCTGCTCGCGAGTCGGTGTAAGCGCGCTCATTGCCGTTGTTGTTTGGAGCGCGTCTGTCGATCTTCGCGCACGAGATCAATCGAAAGATTGGATTGTGTTGAAAGATTGCCGACTCATTCCCAACCCGGCGAATGACGGCGACAGCTTTCATGTGAGCGCCGGCAACAAGGAATATCTATTTCGCCTCTACCTCGTTGACGCTCCCGAAACGGACGAAATGACTCCCAGACGGCTCGTTGAACAGGCGAAATATTTTAATATTACGGTGCCAGAGGCAATCGAGGTAGGCCGAGCTGCGAAAGACTTTACGCAGGAGAAGCTGTCCCAACCGTTCACTGTATTTACGCACATGTCCGATGCCATGGGTCAGAGCAGACTGGAACGTTTCTACGCTTTTGTTGAGACCAAGGAAGGTGATTTGGGCGAGCAGCTAATCCGAAATGGGCTAGCCCGATGTTACGGCTTCAAGGCCGCTCCTCCGGGACTAACGAGTTCGCGAATTGAGATCGAAAAGCTTCAGCAATTAGAAAATCAAGCGCGCCAGGAGAAAATTGGAGGTTGGGGCGTCAACGCAGGGCGATTGAACACGCATCCGCAGCTAACGGCTTTCAGTTCTTTTGTTCCCGACGAAAAGAGTCGGTCACGCGCCGCGCATCCGGATTCGTCTGCCTTTATCTCTTCAACTCTGCAACCGAACGCGTCGATCACGCGCAGCACCTCGGTTGAGGCGAACAAATCGCATGCAAAGGAGAAAACGCCTCTTGGGAACATCGACATCAACACGGCGACTGAGAAGAAGTTAAGGACGGTGCCGGGCATCGGACCTGTGATGGCGGAGCGCATAATCGCGGCGCGACCGTTCCGAAGCGCTGACGACCTAAGAAGAGTGAGCGGGATCGCCGACAAAAAATACGCACAGATCCGGCCATATTTTCAGTAAGCACTCAAGCGCAGTCATCGATCGGATCGCCTGCCGACTAATTTCCGACGCGTAGCCGAGCGGCGCCACGCACGGAAGCATTTGTTCGAGTTTCGCGCGCCGCGTCGTCAAAAGAAAGCGTCACGAAAATTTCACATGGACGCCTTCAAATCGCCACATGGGTCAGGTTTGTTGGCGGGACTTCGCTTCAATCCAACAAAACAAGAATGATGCACAACATGAAAAACTTCTTCTCACTTCGAAATGCCGCCCTCGCGGCTGCCGCGGGTTTTACAATAGCAACAGCAAACGCCGATCTCGCGTTTCTCGGCGTCGCTGCCGGAGATGCAACAAATACCGACGTGATCGTCTGGACGCGCGCGAAGGACGAAATCAATCCGCACCCGACGGACATCAATGTGCAAATCACCACAGACCCGACGTTCAGTTCGGGAATTAGTACAATGTTAGCGGGAACAGCTGCTGCGCCGACGGATTACACGGTAAAAACCAACATCGGCAGCTTGCAATCGGGAACCATTTACTACTACCGCTTCCAAACTACCAATGGCTTGATCAAGAGCAACATCGGGAAGTTTAAGACAGCTCCCGATCCGATGGCTCCGGTTGCGGTGCGCTTCGCTGTGAGCGGTGACTGCGATGGATTGATTCGTCCTTATGCGCTTGCCAGCCAGGTGCCCGGAAAGAATCTCGATTTCTTTATGTTCAATGGCGACACCGAATATGAGACCTCTGCGAGCATCGGCTCGCCCGCGGTGACCAGCACAGGGAACATCCCAGATCCGACGGTAATCGTCCCAACTGCGACCCAATCGCAGTTGTTCAACGATTTCTCGCGGAAATATCGCGAACAGTTTCTGCCAGTGAACGCCGGTGGCCAGAATTGTCTGCAACCGTTTTTCGCAGGACAGGGCAATTATACCGCCTACGACAACCACGAGCTGGGCAATAAGCAATACATCAACGGCGGCGCGCCGGCTGGCGATGGAGTTGGCAGCCTTACGGGCAACCCGCCATTCGATTTTCCGACAGGCGCAGGCGTTGATGCGCGTAACTCCGCCAATGACGTAACTCCAATGAACGGCCCGTTCATGAACAAGAGCGGCGGCTTTCAAACGTTGCAGCATGTCTATCTGAACTATCAGCCGGTTAAAGATCGGGGAGTTTTAAATGTGACCGGCGACCTGCGCACCGACGGTACAAGACAGCTCTACTTCGCGCAGCAGTGGGGAAGGAACGTGATCTTTATCAACGTTGATGATCGCACTTATCGCGACATCCGGATGAAAACTGCGGCAAACGCCGATGACACCGGCTCACGCGCTGACAATCCGAATCGCAAGATGATTGGAGCAACGCAGCTACCGTGGTTGGAGCAAACACTTCTCGCCGCGGACGAGGCCGGTGCGATTTGGAAATTCATCAACATTTCCGATCCTATCGATCAGATCGGGCCGATCGGTGGCACCCTGACGCTCGTCAATCCGCCCACCCAAGCTGAGTACGGCACGCTTGGTTCAATTACCTCGATTGTCACCACCGCCGGTACAAACAACACAACGACAATCACTGTCGCCAGCGCCGTCGGCCTTGTTGTAGGCCAGGGCGTCTCTGGTGCAGGCGTTCCCGCGAATACTGTGATCACCACGATCAACACCAATGGCACGACATTCCGGGTGAACAACAACTGCATGATTGCAAACGGCGCCACGCTCGCTTTAACCCCTGCTCCAAGCACGTATGCGCCTGTTAATAGCGACGGCGGTAAGTCGTGGATGGGCGAGTATCGCGCCGAGCGCAATGCGTTGCTGAAATTCATCGCGGATCATCAGATCTATAACGTCGTTTTTCTCGCTACCGACGATCATCAGAACCGTATCAATGAATTGCTCTATTCGCCAAGCGGCCAGACTGGCGTCCAATCGAGCTACGTCAAGGTGCCATACTGTTTTGAGATTGTTTGTGGTCCCCTTGGCGCAACCGGCCCTGACCTGATCTCAAATCACAGCTTCTCGCTCGTAAAAAAACTCGCGGACAGCATCGCTAACGCTCAGATAAACGCGAACCTCGAACCGATTGGTTTGGCCGGGTATCCTGGTTTGAATCACGTCACGCGCTTTGGAGATCCCGACGCCGACGAATTGCGTCAACCCGCTGACTTCTACAGCCCGGATACATTTAATTACAACGTGCTGGAAGTAAGTGCGGACGGCAAAAAGTTAACGGTTACGAGCTATGGCATTAACTCCACTGTGCAAAACGGGTTTTTAGAATACGATCCGGTCAACAATCCAGAGCAGGCACTGTTCAGCTTCAGGATTCAGAGGCATCCATAGAAAAACGACCAGGTTCTAGTGAACGCCTGCGACGGGCGTGCACGAAAATCCTTCGACAGGCTTTTGTGTCGAACCTGCATGGTTTCGCAGCGCATCCAGAATGCCGGCGTAACACGAACAAAATAGCAGCAGTATGAAAGGACGGCTGCAACATCAACGGCATAAAACCGCAATGTTGATAAAACGACCGCAGCGCGTGATGCGCGAGTCCAGAAACCTGCTTGAACAACGTGAGGTGCAACTAGAGCAGCTTGAGCCAATTCTCCAATCTGCAGCTGACAGAGGAATTCGTGGATGGAAAGGGGGCCGCCAAGATCGGTCGAATAGGCAGCGACGATCGCTGGGTTGGAAAAGCAGCTTGAGACCGTACCTACGACTCTACAAACCGCCAGCGCGCAGCTCGATTAGTAAGCCTGTCGAGTACTCAACACTCTTTGAACTCACACCAAAAAAGGTTGGCAAATGGGTAGCCTCTGGAATAAACAGACTAACGAAAGCTTAACTTCAATTCGAAAGGATTATTTATGCTGTGGACTATCATTGTAATCTTGCTAGTGCTTTGGCTGCTTGGATTACTCGGCCACATTGGCGGCAGCTTGATCCATCTCCTCCTCGTAATTGCTCTCGTCGTCCTCATCATCAATCTGATTCAGGGCAGACGAGGACTCTAGGAGCTCGGCGACAAAATAGACTCGTCACTTTTTGAAATCGCCCGCGCGCTGTGTCTCAATCACGTTGCCGGTCGCATCGAAAACGCGGATTCGGCATCGTGTGAGTATCTTTGATCTTCTGCCGACTGTGTTCTTGATTGCGTTTGG
>Ga0126381_100008189_pt1 | contig 11673 bp, 3 predicted proteins | sample PanSoiMetPlot_28_FD_96465 | JGI IMG/M metagenome (GOLD analysis project Ga0126381, IMG submission 96465) | Tropical forest soil microbial communities from Panama - MetaG Plot_28 | ecosystem: Environmental > Terrestrial > Soil > Tropical forest > Bulk soil | place: Panama | collected 2016-02-17 | reverse complement strand
TGAGCGAGCGTTAGTCCATGGAGATCACCAGTAGTCGTCGATAGCCTGAGCGCATCTCTCAGGGTCGCAAGGCCCGCCTCAGCGCGACCGGTTGCCTGCTGTACTGAGCCGAGTATTCTAAGAGCAGAGGCCTCCAGCCACCTCTCGGAGCCCCTGAGTTCCATTGTGAGAGTGGCTTGTTTTTCCGCTTCCGAGTATTTGCCTCGTGCGAGAAGGATTTCAGCGAGTGTGGCTCTCCCCGTTGCCTCATAGATAGGTTCATTTAGGCTATGGGCGAGTTCGACTGCCCGATTGAGGCAGTCCATCGCTTCATCCCATTGCCCGGAGAGTCGCAGATTGTCACCAAGGCTATTATATGCGTTGGACAAATCCTTGTGCCCTGAGTCCTTCAGAAGCGCAATGCCTCGCCTGTTGTACTCGGCGGCCTCCTGCCTGTCCATGGGATCATCGTCATTAAACGAAATGCCGAGATTGAGAAGGATCACTCCTATCAGATTCTTGTTGGCGTGGCCGTCAGCGAGCTCCAACGCAGTCAGATAGGATTCCTTGCAACTCCGCAACGACCCCTCATAGTAATCGACACCTCCAAGATGGACATAAACGCGAGCCGCGAGCGACCGGTCATTGATCTGGCGCAGGGTAGGAATGGCAGACAAAAGATGATCCCGGGCAATCCCGTATTCGCTCAAAGCGATATATGATCGCCCGAGCGCACAGTTGGCCTCACACACCCCATGCTGGTCTTGCAATTCAAGAAAAATCTTTTTAGCGTCGTTGAATGACGCAATGGCTTTAGCCTGATCCTTCAGCGAATCGTGGACATATCCCAGCCTCAGTTTGACCCTGGCTCTTGTCCTTGGATGTAGGAGCGCAATTCTGTGAATATCGTCATATTTCTGCAGGGCCTCGAAGGCCTGATCGTACCGGCTTAACTCCTCCAATGATTGGCTCAGCATCCAGCGAATTTCAGCTTCCTGATCTTCGGATTGGATAGGTTCATCGAGTGCCCCTCGAAAGTGGGCAATGGCCACCTCGAAATCAGACTCAAGGACTGCAGACTTCCCAAGGTGAAGAAACCGCTCTACCGGACTGTGAAGCGATGGTGGAATTTCGGCATCCTGCGGAGCGGGCGATGGGTTGCGTTTGAGTATCTGCTGAACGGTAACATGAGAGATCTTATCGACGATTCCCTCTTTCACAGCGGCGTTGGCGAGTTTCTGAGCGGTCCATCGCGGGAAGCTGTACCCGATTTCGGCCGGTGAGGTAGCGGCGAGGTCTAGTAAGCGGTCAATTTGGTCGCGCGTAAATGATGGGCGGGGGCCTTCTCGAGGGCCTCGTTTTCGGACTGCTATACCGGAGAGCCCTTCCTCATTAAATTTCCGCACCCATTTTTTAACGTTGGAAGGATGGAAGCCGAGTGATCGCGCAATATCCGAAGCAGTCTTGCCCTCCGATGATAGGAGGACTACTCCAGCGCGCCGGGCCTCCTCTTTATTGAGAGACCGGGTGCTCAGCGCAAGCTGTTTTTTCTCATCTTCGGTCAAAGACCGAACAAAAAGCGGCTGAAACATCATTAACTTAGCAACTAAGCCACTTGCACTGGGGGTTGACTCTCGGTGTAACCCTGGGCCGAACCTGCTTAGCCCGCCGAGATGCGATGCCCAACCGAAAGGCTCGGTTTCGAGGCTTGTAGATAGAAGCGCGGCACCGAAGAGGCCAGAACGGGGAGCGTTCGGAGCGGCGTTCTCGAACTCTCAACAAGCCACTCAAACGAGCCAAGCACTTAGAGGTAAAGACGGGGATATTTCAGCAATACTCCCCGTTTTTCCCTGTGAGGGACACAAATTAGCAAAAAACAGATTCCAAGTCAACAATAAAGTTCCCAATTTATTTCCGCTCTTTGAATACTTTCTTATCGAGTAGAAACTTCACGTCTACCTGAAAAAGAATTGAAAAAAAAGGAGATGCGTGGAGCGGAAATGGGTCTATGGGTATGTATGTTTCAAGAAATTATCCTTGCCTCCGTTACTCATTACTGCTAGAATTGCGCGCTTTAACGGCGAACCTCAGGGCGATGCATGTCAGTCGCGTGGCAGGGTTCCGACATCAGAGTTGGAGTTAGGGCGGGAGGCTCCAAAGATCTGGCAATGGTCAAGGGCATTTAAAACCCAGGGTGGTTACTTGCAGGAACCTCTCTCTAGTCGGCACGCTGCCTCCAAGAAGTTAATGAGATGAATTTTCCCCCGGTCGGGTCAGTCGAAGTTGCGGGGATGCGCTTGCTGGGGTCTGGACTGATTTTTTAGAACGGGTGATAAATCCGTTTTGATTAGCCCCAACTCAAGACACACCGCGAGTAGACCAAACTCGCTAGAGGAATGATTCTTGCTAAGATCTGCTTGGCCTTTCATAAGTATATTTCTGCGCACTGTCAAGTTGTAAATAGAGTGAATGCTCTATTAGAGAACAGGTTTTGGTCCGAAAGCGCTGGTTGTAGTTTGAAAGTTTGGGTTGTGGCTTGAAAGCAAGCTTCTGATGAAAGAAAAGTTTGGGATTTGAGAGTCAGGTTTGGCTTTGAGAGTCATGTCTAAGAATTCAGTTTCTTAAGAGTAGGTATGGATAAATCCATAGGAGGGAACGAGATGGAAAGTCGTCGAAAGCTTTTGGTTACGGCACTCCTCACAGCAGCGATGGCGGTGGGAGTGAGCATGTGGCTCGTGAGAGGAGCCAGCGCTAACAAGACAGTTTCCAGTTCAGCGAAAGCGCAGGCTCCGCAGGCCGCAGCCAGAGCTATAACTCTACAAGCAGAAGGGCGGTCCCCACAATTGCGATATAAGAACGCCGCCGACCTCGAAGGAAGCACCTGGAGTGAAGGGGTCGGTCAGGCAGTCGCGTTGAAGACGGGAGACCTCTTCGGCGCGTGGAAAGATATGGTTTCAGTGCATTCGGCGGGAGAAGGCACTATTGTCCAGGTACGAGCCGGCAATAAAGATGGCGGATACGAACTGCCGGCAACCTATAACCTGAGCGGGTCTCACCCGTCAGGCGTCGAGATCGGAGATTTCAACGCAGACGGCCGGCAGGACATAGCGGTGCTGGACCGGGAGATGTCCACCATTTCGTTCCTGTACCAGAATGATCACGGCAGCTTTGATGCCGGTCCGGTCTTGAACGTAGGAGGCGCTCCGGTGGCATTCGCGGCAAGTGATCTCGACAACGACGGCCTGGTCGACATAGTGGTCGAATACGCGGCAGCGATTCGTGTATTCATGGGTCAGGGTGACTTCACCAAGGTGATACCGGACATCATCTCGCTGGGTAGTATTGGAACGCTGACCGATATCAAAGTGGGGCACATCGGGTACGACCATTTCAAAGATCTGGTCGTTTCCGGTACGCGTGGCGTCGCAGTTCTGAATGGCCTTGGTGATGGCTCCTTCCGGGCCGCCAGAATCATCGGCACTCAAGGGGTGGGGCACATTGCTGTTGGCGACCTCAAGAGCGAGGGATTCAGCTCGATCGTGGGCACCCAGTTGAATGGCGATAACGTGATAGTATGGCCGGCGAAAGGCAACAAGGGCGTTGGCGCTCCGGAACGCTATGCGGCAGGAGCGGGAATGACCTCGGTTGCGATCGGCAGCTTCAAAGGGACGAGCAGGTTCGATATTGCCGTAGGAACCGACACTGGTCGGGTGATGCTACTGCTGAACAATTCAAATGGTTTCAGCGGAGCGCCGATCTCTATGGACTTATCAGACCGAGCAAATGGGCTTGCTGTTGGAGCCAGGCGGTACGGGATTGACTCGCTGGCGATGGCGCACACGACAGGTCTCGTTCAGCCTGAAGTTACAAGCGGCGGCAGGATTGATGTGACGATCATTGCCGACGAGAACAATTGCATCAACTGCACGGTGGCGCAGTTACAAGCCCTGGTAGGCACCGGACCCAACTTCGCTTTCGGCGGGGGCACGGGCATCAGTCTCCGCGAGGCGATGACTGCAGTGAATAATGACAGCGTGATCAACGGCTCGTCCGGATGGACGATCGGCTTTGCGGGAATCAACACAACGACGGTTGTGGGCTCGCCGACGCTGGGCGGCGGCCACAATCCGAGCACGCCGCAATTTGCGAGTCCCGGACCGACTAATAGCTTCTGGGTGCTGCAGCCGTTAAACGCGAATGCCTTCGGCAACCTGCCGCCGATGATCGCGGCCGCAACCACGATCGACGGCTCGCTCGTTGACACGAGCGTCAACGGGGTCAACAACACGATCGGGCCCAGGGTGCAAATATCGGGTGTCGCCATCGATGCTCCCCAGGTCCAGATCGAGCGGTTGTTCTTCATAACTTCGTCAGCGCCCAACAGCAACATCATGAATCTGAGCATCGCGGGATCGCTGAACGACGGCATCACCGTAGCGGCGCCGAACTGCACGATCCAGGGCAACAACATCGGGATCTGGGCTGACGGCACGGTCCATCTGGGCCAGGTCAATATCGGGTCCGGCGTCGATTTCCAGAGCGGCTCGATAAACGAGACTGTTACCAACAACATCATTTCGAACAACGGGGCAAGCCCGAACCAGGCTGGGGTTTTGATCAACGGAGTGTCCCAGTCGACCTCGGTGCCACAGAACAACAACATCACAAACAACAGGATAGGACTTAATACTTTTGGCAATGCAGCCGGCAACAGCGGCGATGGAATAAAACTGCAGAACGGCGCAGTCGGCAACACGATCACCGGGAATACCATCAGCGCCAACACCAATGATGGTATTCATGAGACGGGGAACATCACCGCCGATGCGATCATGCAAAACAACAAGATCGGAACTGACGCCGCCGGCGTTGTGACCAAAGGGCAGGACGGCAACCCGCTGGGGAACATTCTGAATGGTATCAACATCGGGACAACCGGGGATGCCCCTGATGGCAATCCCAAGTTCAACCAGATCTCGAACAACACCATCTCGGGCAACCTGCGGTTTGGGGTTGTTCTGGGCAGCGGTGACTTCAATCCCCAGTTCACGACAGTCACCAACAACAAGATCGGGACCAACGTTGTCGGCTCGGTTCAGATTCCGAATAACCTGGGCGGCTTGGACGTGACGTTCCAGGCAAGCAATAACACAGTCGGCGGCACGCACGCAGCCGATGGAAACATTATTTCCGGCAATGGCGTCGGCGCAGCCGGTCCGGGCGTCCAAATCGATTCGCAGGGCAACAACACTCTGATCGAGAACAACCTGATCGGGCCGAACAATCTTGGGGCTGGCCCGCCGGTCGATCTTGTCGCACCGCCGCCCCAGACAAGCAACAAGGGCGGAGGAGTTCTCATAACAGGCGGCGGATTCGCTAACAAGCTGATCACTAATTTCATCGCGTTCAATAATGACGGGTCTGGGGTCTCGGGCATTACCTGCAGCTCGACCGGGAATTTCAACCTGTTCAGCCAGAACCAGATCTTCCTGAACCCGCAGAATACGCCGCCTACTGATGCACAAATCATCGACTCGGGCGGCGGTCAGCAGACTATGACCAACGGGTTTGTAGATACCACATTGACCTCGTTGATCAGAGTGACGGCGGCGACGACAACGACCAGCAACGGCTTCACAACCGTTACTGGTACGGCCAACTTCCTGGCTCATGGAATAACCGCAAATATCAATGGTGCGACCATTGAAGTATTCGCCAGCCAGCGTGGTTCTACGTCCGCTCAGAACGCGGGCGAAGCGCAGGTGTTCATCGGGAGCGTGGCCGGGACGACATTTACAGTCGATCCAAACGACCCAATGGGCCACACTCTGGACTGGTCGCTGACCACCAGCGTACCAGCGCCGTTCTTCAATCCTGTCCAGACGCCGACTCTGTTCATCACGGCAACGATCACGACCGGCGACCTAAGCACGTCGCCGCTTTCGATTGGTCTGGTATCGCAATTCCTGACCGGCGGTCCCGGCGGTGGCGGCGGGGGCTGCGCAGTGACAGCTAACCCGACAAGCGTCACGTTTAATAACGCGACGGTTGGCGTACAGGCCAGCCAGAACGTAGTAATCACCAATACTGGAACAGGGAACATCGGCATCACCTCAGCGACCCTGACCCAGACAGGCACGCTGTTCAGTCTCGGGACGTTGACGCTGCCAGTGACGCTGACTCCAACTCAGACGCTCACAATTCCAGTGAGGTTCACGCCAACTTCGGCCGGCCCGGCAACCGCGACACTGACGGTGGCTGATAGTTGTCAAAACCTGATCATACCGATCAGCGGTAACCCGACCACAGTCAAGATCGCGGCTATACCAACCTCGCTCGTGTTCCCTGACACGAACATCGGGGCCAACTCGACCGCGAGCCTGACCGTGATCAATTTCGGCACGGGCACTTTGAGCATAACGGCGCTGACCATTAATGGCGGCGCGAACAGCCCGTTCACCGTGGTCTCGCCGACTGCCTCGCAGGCATCGCCGTTCACGGTAGCGGGGTCATCAACCGCCACGGTCACGCTCAAGTTTTCGCCAACCACGGCGGGCACACAGACGGATACGCTCGCGATTGTGAGCAATGATCCGGTGACGCCGTCGCTGTCAGTGGGCTTGAGTGGAACCGGGAAGGCTACTGTCCCGCCAGTCGTCATAGTGAATCAGCCCAGCGCCGGCACCATCATTGCGTCGGGCACTCAGTTCACGGCTTCGTTCGGCGCCTCGCCGGCTCAGGGCGGCGGTTCTATCGTGAGCTTCACCGCCACGCTGTCACTCGACGGCGGCGCGACGTTCTCGCAGACGCTAGCCGGACCGGGAGCAGCAGCAACGCCGGGTGTCAATACCTTCATTGCTACAGCACCCAATACGTCGACGACGAATGCCGTGATCAAGGTCCAGGTCACCGACAGCAACAACCTGGTCGGAACAGGACTGAGCGGGGTCTTCACAATCGGGACTCCGCCGGTCGTGACCGGGGCCACTCTGACGAAGAAGCTGATCATAACGGGCACCGGCATCCAGCCCGGGGCTACGTTCATCGTATCGAGCACAGGTGAAGTCTTCTCTTTGGACCAGCTCGATGCGGTGACATTCCTGGTCGGGAAGGCCACGATCGGCTCACAGGGGAGCCGCGTTAGGGGCTACCGGCCAGCCGTAACTGGAAGGGTCAAAAACGTAAATGGTTTGACCTCGAACCAGTTTACCTCCCAGTAGCCTGGCGTTCCGCGGTCCGGATCTCAATCCGGACTTAAGAGCACCGTAACCACAAGGGCCGGAGCGATTTTCGCTCCGGCCTTCTTTTTTCTGAATGCAATGACTTGCTTGCTGGGCGATATCAAGCGCCGCGACTGTGTTCGTGAGTGGCTCGAGCGGGTGGGGAACCTGTGATTTTGGGTAGCTCGATCAGAAGACCAAGGGAGACATTCAGGCGGTAACCCGGGCGACTTCAATAGTCCGGGGACAAAGGACACAAACTAACAGTTTGCGCTACAGTTAGTCTTTTTGTTTGTTACCGGCCGCTGCGATGAGTATATCGACCTTGAGAGTCTGCCTGTCGGGCCTGCTGGATACTTCAAAGTCTCTGACGCCATCAAGAGTCTCGCCCGACAATTCCTTGGTGACGAATTCCTTGAAGTACGACGCGTCGAACACGGCCCCCTCAGCAACCTTCCATTTTGCCTTGATCCGAGTTGCTACTCTGTCGGGCACCCCTGTCAAAACCATCTGGCCCATGTGGTATTGGGGACCCTCGTCAACGCCAAACCTGAACGACACCCCGTGTCGCTGATCGTCATAATCGGGCCGGGAACCTATGCGAGCGCCTATATAACCTAGCTTTCCGTATGCCTCCCTGACCGAGGCAAGTCCGGAGTCGATCTTCAGACCGTTGGCAACTTCGTCTGCCGTCATCTTCATGATGTCGTCAAGGTGGCTGGACGGTATCGATTTGTTGCCGCTCCACTCAGCCTTTAGCCAGGTGTAAGAGATGCCTTCGTCCACGCTAAGACTCAGTATGACACCGCGGCTGCATTTGGACTCGTTCGGAATTGCCGCCTGAGAGTCTTGAAATCTCGCCCGAAGATACCCCTTGCTTCTATAGATTGGGATGAGATTGCCGCTGACAAACGCGGAGGTGAAAGCGCGCGAGTAGACGCCTTTTAAAAGCGGCTTTGATTTTTCCCTGATCTCTGAGAGGCGATCGGAAGCGACCCCTTGAAATTCCACTGCACACACCGGAAAGTCATATCCTTTGATAGAAAATATCTCGAGCTGTCCTCTCCCATACAAATCGGTCTGGCTCGTATATTCTACCTGGCCGGTAATGTTCTTTTCCTGAGCGTACGATTGCAAAGCCTGTTTGATGGCATTCAGAGCACCGGTGGAGGCCGGCGTGTTCCCATCGAACCAGGCGACTTCCCGCTTGATGGCGTCGATCAGCTCTTGATCCTTGAAGTTGATGAAGTTATCGAAGACCACAGCGGCTCGGAATTTGTCTTCGGTGACTTCCAAAGTCACTTCGACGTCGGCTCCGGTAAAGGCGTAGCGATATGTCACGCCCCTGAATAGACCTGAAGAGCCGAGCAGTTCGGCGGCAACTCCCAAGTCGGCCAGTCTTATGGGCTGGCCCACCTTTAATCCGCTAATGTTTATCACCTGTTCTGGGGTATAAATAGCGGCACCGGCTACGTTGATCTTGGTCAGGCGAAGGACCGGCTGGTGGGTCGATTGGCCGGCAATATCGGAGGTGCGTAAGAGGGCAATGAGACTCGCGATTACGAGACAGCGACAAGTGTGACTCATGAGAAGTCCTGGTTGCTTTTCAGTGGTTGAAGTCCAGAGGCCGCGAAAAGGCGAGTCTACCCGGCCACGGGCCATCATTCAAGGCGTCATTCGAGGCGATCAGGGTCGCATAATCGAACCCTGGCTTGAGTCGCCAGCTTTTCAATTTGCGGCGCTTTCTGATCCGTCGAGCCTTCGTCATTTGGCAAATGTCTTTCGGCCCCAGAAATGCCTCTCGTTCAATAGCGGTCTTCAAGCACATACAGAAAATGACTATTCACTCTGTCTCTCGCCGAACGGGCTTATTTCATTTCTGACCCTCGTTAACTCTCCAATCTTTGAAAACGTCAACGCGGCCGTGGTAGAATAAGATCCCAGAGGTTACGATCATGAAGCCAGCTATGGCGCAATCTCCAAGATCCGTCCGCAGGAATCTCTTCGCCGATTAGCCCGCCCAGGTCTGAGCTGCAGCGTTTTCCGGTAAAATTTCCACTCGAGCAGATGCCGATGACGGCGAAGATAAGGAGACTCAGAAATGCAGACCATTTTAGAGAAGGCAAAGCGCCCGAGAATCACGACACAGCTTCCGGGTCCAAGAGCGAAGGAGTTCCTGGAGCGCGACGCGAAATACATATCGCCAAGCTATACCCGCAGCTACCCTCTGGTAATGCACCGCGGATACGGCGCGATGATCGAAGACGTCGACGGCAATATCTTTCTCGACTTCAATGCGGGCGTCGCAGTGGCGGCCCTGGGATATGCGAATCCCGACATCGCCGAAGTGATCAACGAACAATCCCGCAGCTTCGTTCACATCTCGGGCACAGACTACTATTACCCGCACCAAACGGCGCTTGCGGAAACACTGAGCCGGATAACGCCCGGCGCGTTCGCCAAGAGGGTCCACTATGGAAACTCGGGCGCGGAAGCCATTGAGGGCGCACTGAAGACGGCGATTTACTCGACTGGAAGGAGCAAATTCATAGCGTTCAGAGGCTGCTTTCACGGACGCACGCTGGCAGCCTTGTCGCTGACATCTTCGAGAGCGGCCCAGCGTCACGGATTTGGAGCCCAGGTTCTGGATGTCACGCACGTGCCATATGCCAACCCCTTCAGATTCGACTTGACCTGTGATCCAGGCGAGAGCGTCGGTCACCGGGCCGTTCGTTACATAGAAGAGACGATCTTTGCGACAACGGTGCCGCCCAAAGACTGCGCTGCGATCGTTGTCGAGCCGGTAATGGGCGAGGGGGGATACGTAGTTCCTCAAGCTGATTTTCTGCCCGAGTTGCGCAGAATCTGTGACGAGCACGGTATCCTGCTCATCGCGGACGAAGTCCAGTCGGGCATGGGCCGCACCGGCCGGATGTGGGCAATTGAGCACTCGGGAGTAGTGCCCGACATAATATGCATGGCCAAGGCGATAGGCGGCGGCTTGCCGCTAGGAGTCACTCTGGCGCGTGCTGATCTGATGAATTGGGGACCGGGCGCTCATGCGTCGACTTTTGGCGGGAACCCTGTCGCAATTGCGGCGGCGCTTAAGACGATCGAGTTGCTAGAAGGTGGGATTATGGCGCACGGCGCCGAGGTTGGGAAATACATAATGGGTCGACTCGCTGAGATTAAGTCCCGCCACAAATGCGTGGCCGATGTTCGTGGACTGGGCCTGATGATCGGCATAGAAATAGCGCGCGAGGGCAATAAGCCATGGCCGGAGTTAAGGGACAGGGTCGTAGCAGAGTCATTTAAACGGGGACTGATCGTGCAGGGGGCCGGACAATCGGCAGTCAGGCTGTCGCCTCCACTCATAATAGATAGGGATCAAGCCGACATCGCGCTTGAGATTCTGGAAGACTGTATACGATCTTCTGCCGCCAGTGCTTAGCGGGTGAACATACCCTCCGGCCGAACTCCGGGGACGGTTCAGCTCAGCCTTCCCAATACTGCCCCCCCCGGTTTGGCCCGGTCGGGGCCGCAAGAATAAATCGAGTCAAACCGCTTGACATCTCTATCAATCTGATTTATCATACCGAGTCATGATCAGGGCAATACAAGCAAGGTCTCGCGAATCCGCGGCCCCGTACCGGAGCCCAGGCTTACGATTCGCGCCTCGTCTCTTCGAGCCTCCTCCTTTCGGCGGTGGCTGTGGCTCGAAAAGACGAGGCTCTTTCGAAGAACCTATATTCTAATATATTTTTTAATACTCTAATATACTTTTTAATACCTTTTTGAAACTTCTAGCGACATCCCTCGTCCCACAGGCGACAGACCGCCGAACTCCACTGGCGCACTCTCCATCTTTATCAATGTTTTGGAATTCACCGGTCGAAACAATCACTTCCCTCATCTAAAGGATGAGGTGTCGGCGCGCCGACAAGGTTGGGAATGAATTGCCAGCCGCGCCGTCCTGCTGAATGGCCTGATCCGAATTGAGAGATTCCCGCTCGGGCTTGCTGTACTAGTCTGCCTTGTCACGAGTTAATCGCTCTGACAAGGCCGCTTTCATTTTGGCGTAGTTCCACCCATGAACAGACTATTCTGTGATAAGTGGCTCCGCATCAATGCTGATGCGCTCGATAGAGATGGCCTTGCCGGTGCGCTCATCGATTTCGACCGTCACGCCGTGAAGGCGGGGCTGGCCTGTCGCCGTCTCGAAGCGAGCGGGCAGCCCGCGAATTAAGCGGGTCATGACCAGGTCTGATTCGACGCCGATAACTCCATCGTGCGGGCCCGTCATTCCAAGATCGGTTATGTAGGCGGTGCCGCCGGGAAGTATCTGTTCATCGGCGGTCTGCACGTGAGTGTGAGTACCGACAACAACCGAAACCCTTCCGTCCAGAAACCTGCCCATCGCAAGTTTTTCGGAAGTCGCCTCGGCATGATGGTCGACTATGATGACTCTGATCCT
>Ga0126381_100008187_pt1 | contig 11674 bp, 10 predicted proteins | sample PanSoiMetPlot_28_FD_96465 | JGI IMG/M metagenome (GOLD analysis project Ga0126381, IMG submission 96465) | Tropical forest soil microbial communities from Panama - MetaG Plot_28 | ecosystem: Environmental > Terrestrial > Soil > Tropical forest > Bulk soil | place: Panama | collected 2016-02-17 | reverse complement strand
TCCTGTGCGCTCTCCAGTAACCCAGCGCACAACGGACGCAGCGGGAGGATTTCTGGTGCTCGTTTGGACGCCGCCGCGTCCTGTGCGCTGAAGCCTGTGCCACAGGGTCGAAAATACTCTCGGGCGAAGGCTACCGGCGAGGATCACAGGCTAAAGCCTGTGCCACAGGTCAGGATCGAAAGCACGGTCGGTGTTTTCCTTGGTATTTGTGTGGCGCAGGCACAGAGGGACAGGTTATGGGCTATCGACCTAACAGAGGCGGTCGAACGCGTCCGTCAAGAGGCGCGCGATTTCGGGGGCTTCGCGGCGTTCGATGTCGTGGCGATGGAGCATGTAGACGGGTTTCCCGTCGCGGAAAAGAGCGATGGATGGCGACGAAGGAGGATAGTCGGACAGGATCTTCCGTAGATGCGCGGTTGCGGCTTCGTCGCCGCCGGCGAATACGGTCGCGGCTTTATCGGGGCGAACGTTGTGAGTGAGAGCCATGCCCACTGCCGGCCGAGCGCGACCCGCCGCGCAGCCGCACACGGAGTTGACCATCATCAAGACCGTCCCGCTGCCGGGCGCGAGAAAGCGGTCGACTTCTTCCGGTGTTCTTGCTTCTTCTACTCCGTACTGGGTGAGATCGGCGCGCATGGGCGCTATGAAATGTTCAGGATAGGCCACGAATCAATTTTACCAAGCGGCGGTTCACGCGCGCCTAGCATTTCGTTATCCTTTTTAAAGATCACATGAGCAGGCATTCTTCAGTGAGTCCGGGCACAACCCTCCAGAAACCCAGCGCACAACGGACGGGGCGGCAGGGTTTCTGGTCCTCGTTTGGACGCCGCCGCGTCCTGTGCGCTGGGGCGGCGACCGGCCTTTCCGATCCCGCGCGGACGCCGCGCGGTCCTGTGCGCTGGTGGGGCAAGATTGTTTGGGCCGTACTGGCCGTGGGCGCGGCGTTCGGCATGGCGGCAATTGCCGATACGCGCGGCGAGCCGGTCAACAGCATGTGGATTGTCATTGCGGCGGTCTGTACGTACTTGCTGGGATACCGGTTTTATGCGGGTTTCGTAGCGGCGCGTGTGATGGCGCTCGACAACAGGCGAGCAACGCCCGCAGAGCGGCTGCGCGATGGGCACGATTATGAGCCCACGAACAAATGGATCGTATTCGGGCATCACTTCGCGGCGATTGCGGGACCGGGGCCGCTGGTAGGACCGACTCTGGCAGCGCAGTTTGGCTACCTGCCGGGAGCGCTTTGGATCATCATCGGCGCAGTGCTCGGCGGGGCCGTGCAGGACTTCGTGGTTCTCTTTTGTTCCTTGAGGCGCGATGGCAAATCGCTCGGGCAGATGGCGCGCGAGGAGATCGGCAAGGTAGGCGGATTCACGGCGCTGATCACGGTGCTCATGATCATGATCCTGCTGCTGGCTGTCATCGGCCTGGTGATCGTGAACGCGCTTCGCGACAGTCCATGGGGTACATTCACGATTTTCGCGACCATGCCGATTGCGCTGTTCATGGGATTTTATCTGCGCTACGTGCGGCCGGGAAAGGTGTTGGAGTGTTCGATTCTAGGGTTCGCATTGGTGATGGCGGCGATCTTCGGGGGACAGGCAGTTTCTCAATCGGCGACGTGGGCTCCGTGGTTCACTTATTCAGGTTTGGCGCTTTCCGGAGCGTTGATTGTTTACGGATTCCTCGCGAGCACGCTGCCGGTGTGGATGCTGCTTGCGCCGCGTGATTACCTGAGTACGTTCGTGAAACTTGGCGTGATCGGGTTGCTTGCGGCAGGCATTCTCGCGCTTCGGCCGCAGCTTCAATTGCCGGCATTGACCCGATTCGTAGACGGAACCGGGCCTGTGTTCGCGGGCAAAATCTTTCCGTTCTGCTTTATCACCATTGCATGCGGCGCGGTCTCAGGATTCCATGCGCTGATTTCCTCGGGCACAACGCCGAAGCTCCTGGCGAAGGAACGGCATGCACATCAGGTCGGGTATGGCTCGATGCTGCTCGAAAGCTTCGTGGCGATTATGGCGCTGATTGCCGCGGCCTCGCTTCAGCCGGGCGTTTACTTCGCGGTGAATTCTCCGGCGGGAATTGTCGGCGCCACTCCGGCGGCTGCGTCGCAGACCATCACGAACTGGGGATTTCCCGTGACTGCGGATCAGATGCAATCGCTCGCGAATGATGCGGGCGAGAAGACATTGTTCTACAGGACGGGAGGGGCACCTTCACTCGCCCTGGGGATGGCGCACATCTTTGTTTCGACACAGGGAGCACGGCATCTGCTCGCATTTTGGTATCACTTCGCCATCATGTTTGAGGCGCTGTTTATATTGACGGTGCTCGACGCGGGAACACGTGTCGGGCGATTTATGCTTCAGGATCTGGTGGGACACGTGTGGCCGAAAGGCGGGCAATCGACGTGGATGCCGGGAATGCTCGGCGCCAGCGCGTTGATTGTCGCGGCCTGGGGATACTTCCTGATTCAGGGTGTACGGGACCCGCTGGGGGGAATCAATTCGCTATGGCCGCTGTTCGGGATTTCGAACCAGCTTCTTGCGGCGATCGCGCTTTGCGTGGGGACTACGGTGCTCGTCAAAATGCACCGGTGGAAGTTCATGTGGGTTACTTGCGTTCCACTGGCATGGCTGGTGATCGTGACGTTTGCCGCAGGTTGGCAGAAGATCTTCTCGGATTCGCCTGCCATCGGATTTTTGGCGCAGGCCGACGTGCTGGCTCGCGGGCCGCAGACTGCGGCGACTGCGACGTTGATTTTTAATAACCGGCTGGATGCAGCGGTTTGCGGGCTATTTTTGGTTTTGGTTGCTGTGGTGTTATGCGACTCGATTTATAGCTGGGTAACCATACTCAGCGGAAGCAGAGATGTGCGCTCGCACGAGTCGGCGTTCGTGCCGTCGCAGCTTGTGGAGGAGGCATGAGTTCACAGGCTCTTCAGGAACCGAGCGCACAACGGACGCGGCGGCGGGGTTTCTGGTACTCGTTTGGACGGCGCCGCGTCCTGTGCGCTGAAGCCTGTGCCACAGGTCAGGCAAACACTCTTGGCTTCCATAACCTGTGGCGCAGGCTTCAGCCTGTGATGCGAGTCCTCAAAGGAATTCTAAACGAGATCACCGATCAGAATGCTTATCGCAGGCACCTTACAGCGCACCACGCGGAACATTCGGGCGAGGAGTGGCGCAAGTTTTGCGATGAGCGGTGGAAGGCGAAAGCCCAACGGACTCGATGCTGCTGACGGGCAGGCGCCGCTCCGTAACTGCCGCGGTTCGGTTTCTTTTCTTCGGTCTGCTCAACTATTAAGATGACTTCCAGTCCGCGGCGTGCGCCTGCCGGTCATCCTGCGCTTCTGGTCGCGATCTGTGCCGCGGCCTTGTTTGCGATAAACGCTTACCTCTGCCACGAACTGTTCGGCACAGAAATCACGAAGCAGACTGGATCCATTGAAGCGGCATTCATTTCCTTCAGCCGATGGCTGATGGATCATGCAGGCGACTGGCGATGGTTCCCGATGTGGGTGAACGGCATTCCGGTTCGCCAGGTTTACAACCCCGCATTGCACGTAACCATCGCGGAGCTAGCGAAGATCGTTGGCTGGACGACACCCCATGCTTACCATTTCGTCACGGCGGCTGCTTACTGTCTGGGTCCGGTGACTTTGTTTTGGCTCTGCTACCGCGCGACGTACAACCTGGGTTTGGCGATTCTCGCCGGCGCTCTTTATTCTCTTATCTCGCCTTCCGTGTTCTTGTTTCCCGCGCTTCGCGCCGATTTGGGGGGCTGGCTGTTCGCCCGGCGTTTCCAGACTCTCGTGGTCTACGGCGAAGGACCACACATGACGGACTTAATGATGCTGCCTCTGGCGATATGGCTTGTGGATGAGGCGGTCACCGGACGGAAATGGTTCTTCGTGCTGGCTGCCCCTTTCGGGCTGGCGGCTTTAGTGTTGACGAACTGGACGGGCACCACCGGCGCGAGCTTTGCGTTCGCGGCGTATTCCCTTTCGAAATTTGGCGCGGAGAAAACCGGTGGTTCACGCCCGGCGCATTGGCCGACGCTGGTGGGCATAGGCGTGATCGCATATTTGTTTGCGTCGCCCTGGGTTCCGCCATCTCTCATTCGCAGCGTTCAAGCGAGTACGGCGGGCATGGATACCGTGGCGTCTCCTACAAGCAAGGTACTGCTGGTGCTCGCGCTTGGGCTGGTGATAGCCGGTTTCCATTTCGGGTTTTCGCGCTACCGAACGCAAAGCTGGGCGCGATTTTTCGTGTACTACGCCTTGATTAGCGGACTCGTCGTCGGCGCGAAGACGTTGTTTGGGCTATCGCTGGTGCCGATTGGATATCGATTTCACCTGGAACTGGAAATGGCTCTCGCGGGCGTCATTGCTTATGGTGCGGTGTATGCCGGGAGAAGGCTGCCTCGGCGGGCGCGGATCGTAGCGCTATGCGTGCTCGCAATTGCAGGCGCGGTGCAAGTGCGGAACTACCGGCGCTACGCGAGGAGGATCACGGAGCCGGTCGACTTCCCGAAAACCGTGGAATACAAGATGGCGGAGTGGTTTGCCAGTAACATGAAGGACCAGCGTGTGTTCGCGCCCGGAACCGTTTCCTATTGGATGAACCTCTATTCCGACGTCCCGCAGTTTTTTGGCTGCTGCGACCAGAGTGTTCGCAATGAGGAAGTACGAATCGCCACGTATGTGATTTATTCGGGTGACGGAACGGGGGACCGGGACGGCGAGATTGCTACAACCTGGTTGAAAGCCTATGGTGTTCACGCGGTGGGCGTGGCGGCGACAGGAAGCTCGCAATTGGGACAACCCTACCACAATCCGCACAAGTTCGATGGTCTTTTGCCGGAAGGATGGCGTGATGGCGAGAGTGTCGTCTACCGGATTCCCGGCCAAACCGATTCACTAGCTCACGTGGTGAGCCGTTCTGAGATTGTAACCGCACATCCGGTGAACGGCGTGGATGTAGGGCCGCTTCTTCCGCTGGTTGCGGCGTTGGAGCGCGAAAATAAAAAACCGGACGGCGGAGCTTCTCTACGCTGGATCAACTCGCACGAGTTTGAGATCACTGCTCAAACCGGGCCGGACGAGACGCTTTTCGTGCAGGAAACCTATGACCCCGGGTGGAGGGCCGTCGAATCAGACCGCGAGCTGAAAGTCGTTCCGGACGCGCTAGGGCTCATGACCATTGAGCCGGGAGCCGCCGGGCGGCATGTGATTCGGATGCAATATGGCTCTTCTCGCGAGGATACGCTTGCGCGTGGAGCCCATTTTGCTGGCGTGTTGTTGCTATTGGGGTGGGCCGTTCGGAGGTGGATGGCTCGCGATCGAGCCTGAACGTCTGCTCACTCGAACGGGCTCAGGTTGGAGATAATGTTCGGATGTCCGAGATGGATGTCCACCGGCAGGCGGCCGAGATTCTCTCTGCATATAAATCCGGCGATATCATTCCTACGCTTTCGGGCCGTGATCCCGCTTTCGATCTCGCAAAAGCCTATGAGGTCGAAAGTGAGTTCAAGCGTCTGCGCGGAGTTCCGCCTGTTGGCCTGAAGGTCGGCTACGCGAATAAGGCTGTGTGGAGGGCGTTGAAGCTGGAAACGCTCGTTTGGGCGCACATGTACGAGGACACGGTTCATGATTCGGTGAACGAAATTACGCTGCCTTACTGGCGGTCGCCGAAGATCGAGCCCGAAATTGTCTTTAACATGAAGCAGCCGCCTTCTGGGGGCGCGGACGCGGCGACAGTATTGGACTCGACCGAGTGGATCGCTCTCGGCTTCGAGATTATCGATTCTCCGTTTCCGGACTGGCAATTTAAGCCCGCCGATTTTGTCGCCGCGTTTGGATTGCATCTGGGGCTCGCGGTCGGTGAGCCGACGCAGGTGTCTTCCCATTTGATTCCTTCCTTAGTGGAGCAGCTTGCCTCGTTCAAGGTGCGGCTCCTTAAAGGCGACACGATGGTGGAAGAAGGATGGGGCAAGAATTCGCTGCGAAGTCCGGCTTTGTGCGTTGGGGAACTCGCGAGCCGGACTGCGCTCGGCCCGGGAGATTTGGTCAGTAGCGGCACTCTCACGAATGGACAGCCGATCGCTCAAGGGGATGTCTGGAAGGCCGAACTGGAAGGCCTTCCACTTGCTCCTATAACTCTGCGTTTTGCCTGAAGTGCACTGTCGTTTTAAGTGGAAAACCGTAGAGAACTAAGGCCAATCGACAGCTCAAAACAGTACAAATGTTGGATGGTCCCTAGAACGGCCTGCACCGTACTATAAGTTGGCGGGTACGGGTATCCGTACGCGAAGTTTTATGGATAGAACCAACAGATTTCCCGTGTCGGCGCGCAGGCGGAGGACTTCTGGCGGGCAGGTAATCGTCGAGTGGGTGTGGACGATGATTCCACTCTTTGCGCTGATCATTGCGTTCTTCAATTTTGGCCTGACATTATTTCGATGGACGACGCTTCAGAACGCTGTCCGCGAAGGCTGCCGGTATGCCGTCACTTTTCAAACGGAGACAGGAAAAGGGCAGGACGCCTCAATTGAAGATCGTGTGGAGATGTTTGCCATGGGCTTTGTAAAAGCCAGCGATAATCCGCAGCATATCTTCGTGAAATACTACGACCAGTCTGGAAACCAAGTGACGCCGAATGGGAACCAGCCCAACAACATTGTTGAAGTTTCCATCCAGAATCTACCCATGGATTGGACCGCGGGATGGGTTGCTCCTCTGATGATGGGCACGGCCCCTGCTTTCACAATGAATATGTACTCGTCGGACATCCTGGGCGGACTCCCGTACGGAATGACCAGCGTGACGGAGTAAATACCGATGGCTACGGTTCGGCGGAGAAGGCGGCAGGGAGGGCAGGAACTATTGGAATTCGCGCTATTCGCCTGGTTCTTCGTTCCCCTGTTTATTTGGATGTTCGTCGCGGGTATCAACCTGGTTCGCAGCAACCAGGTAAACTTCATTTGCCGCGATCTGGCGAGCCTCTACATTCATGGCGCCGACTTCTCCACCTACTTCAATCAATCGCTTGCCAAGCGGCTGGCCAATGGCTTGAACCTGGATGTGGGGTCGAGCTTCAGCGGAAGCAATGCCAGCAATACGAGCAACAGCAACGGCTCGGGTTTGGTGACGCTGGTAGAGGTAATGTATGTTGGCGCGACTACGGATTCGAACTGCACGGCGGTAGGGGCTTCGAATTGCGTCAATCATGACAGCTTTGTATATCTGCAGCGAATCCAGTTTGGAAATGGAGCATTGGCCACATCCGCGCCAAGTATCGCAGGCACCCCTTCTTCAGGAATTCAAACGACGGCCCAAGGCCAGGTTCTCTCCTATCTGACGGATAGCAACGCAAAGCTTCCAGCGCAGGCGCAAAGCGACATGAGCAGCCAGTGGCAGACTAACGCAAACGGAAGAAGTCCGCTTGTGGACGGCCAAGTGATTTATATCGCGGAAACATATTTCCAAACGACACAATTTCAGTTCGGCACAGGCGCAAATGGCGTCTTCGCGAGGTTTAGTTTCTAGGAGTTTGGCATGAACGAGCGACGCAAAGACGATCAGAGGCTCTCCAGTAACCCAGCGCACAACGGACGCGGCGGCAGGGTTTCTGGTATTCGTTCGACGCCGCCCAAGTCCTGTGCGCTCTGCAGTAGCCCAGCGCACAACGGACGCGCCGGCAGGGTTTCTGGTACTCGTTTGGACGCCGCCGCGTCCTGTGCGCCGATGCCTTCGGGACTCGCGGTGACGCGGCGGAATCGCAGGAGTGAAAAGGGCGTTTCTTTGATGATCGGAATCGTCTCGCTGGTGTTTGTCATCCCAATGGTGGGATTGTCCGTAGATACCGGCTTCCTGTATGCGACGCGCTCAAAGCTGCAAGGCGCGGTGGATGGAGCAGCGCTGGCGGCGACGCGGGCGCTGGTGCTTGGGCAGACAATTCAATCACAGGAGGACGCCGCCAGGCAGAATGCCGTCAATTGGTTTTATGCAAACTTTCCTACCGGAGCATGGGCGACGACGAACACGGTGATGAGTACGTCAAATGTGACCATCGACGATTCGTCGATTCCGAATCTTGCGAGAATTCAAGTGACTGCGACAACAACTGTCCCGACGTGGTTCATGAAGTTTCTGCATTTCGATTCTACGACGATCAGTGTTACCGGGCAGGCCAGCCGCCGTGATGTGGTTGCCATGATGGTTCTGGATCGTTCGGGATCGATGAATACGACCGGCGGCGCCTGCGCTTCCATGGTTGCGGCCGGTAAGATCTTCGCCGGTCAGTTTTCAGCGCAGCGGGACCACATCGGATTGGTTTCCTTTAGCGACAACTATTACCTCCATTCGTCCCCAACCACCAACTTTCGCACCGTGCTTGGTTATACGCAGGGTTCGACGAGCGGAACCGGAGAACTCGACACGATCACCTGCGGTGGGGGCACCAGCACTGCCCAGGCGATTTCTGTAGGTTGGAACGAGCTTTACAAAATGAACCTTCCTGGCGCCTTTAACGCTTTACTGCTTGAAACGGACGGGTTGCCAAATACCTTGACGCTAAATTTTTACGATTCAACCTTGACGAGTACGAATAAGTCTCTGCTCGCGAGCACCAGCGGCTGTAGAGACGCCAACTCGCGTACAGTTGCGGCGGGCGGTTTCAACACTGCCGCCGCTATCCCCGCCTGGACATCGGGCCGAAACATGGGAACCGGGAGCTACAGCTTTCCAAGCGCGCCGAGCGGGGTTGTCCCCGCCGGCATGATCGCCAGCATCATCAGTCGAGATCCATCGCAGGGTCCTGGTTGGTTTGTCGCGTATCAGTACTACACGTCGACGAAATTCAACAATACGGCAAATGTGAGTAATTCGACGGGTTGTACTTTTGCGTCGAACCACGGAGTTACGAGCGATTTCGCATATTGGCCGGACACCGACATCTACGGGAATCAGCTGTCGCCGAGCAATCACAGCGTCTACAAGACGCCAGTAACCACATCGGGTGGGCATATCATCAGCAATGATTGGACGACGTTCCATGACGGAGCGTTGAACGCCGCCGACGATGCTGCTTACAGCGCGCGCACCAATGCAACGATCCCTGCTTACGTATATGCAATTGGCCTCGGCGGCAACACAAGCGGCGGCAGCGATGCTCCGGATTATATTCTTATGCAGCGTCTGGCAAACGATCCTGATGGCGACAACTTTAACTCGCCAACTTACTACAGCGCCTGCGCCTCGGAGACCGGGTGCGTTACATACTCCAGCCAGCCGGAAGGCAAGTTTGTGTTCTCGACAAATCAGCAGGATCTCGGAAGGGCATTTCTGGAAATCTCTTCGCAAGTGCTGCGTTTGAGCAAATAGGTGTGATACACCTGATGTCATCCACGTAGATACTGTCCGTCGCACGGAAACACGAAACGCGGCCAAGGCTGTCACCACCGGATTTCTTGGGTGGACCATTGACGCTTTCGACTTTTTCGTTCTGGTCTTTTGCGTTTCGGCGATCGCCAAAGAGTTCGGGCGATCTGTACCGGATGTGGCGCTCACCATTACCGCGAGCCTGATTACGCGGCCGGTCGGGGCGTTCGTGTTCGGCCTCCTCGCAGACCGCTTCGGGCGCAGGCCGATTCTTATCGCCAATATCGCTTTCTATACCGTCATGGAGGTTCTCTCCGGACTGGCTCCCAGCTACACGTTCTTCCTGGCTCTGAGGCTGCTTTACGGAGTAGGGATGGGCGGTAACTGGGGTGTGGGGGCTTCGCTCGCGCTCGAAGCTGTTCCGGTGAAGTGGCGAGGGGCTGCATCCGGGCTGTTGCAGGAAGGCTATGCGGTGGGCAACGGGCTTGCGGCGCTGGCCTATCTGCTGGTGTACCCGCACTTCGGATGGCGAGCGATGTTTTTCGTCGGAGCCCTTCCGTCGTTGTTAACGATTTTGTTATGCCTCACCGTGGAGGAGTCGCGCGCCTGGAGGCAATCCCGCACGGATGCAGCTACGTATCGCGCGATTTTGTTTTCGCACTGGAGGTTGTTTCTGTTCCTGTGCCTGTTGATGTCCGCTATGGCTTTCATTAGTCACGGCACACAGGACATGTACCCGACCTTTTTGCAGCAGCAAAGAGGATTCAGTCCGCAGGAAACCTCGATCGTCACGTTCATTGGGGTGCTCGGAGCGCTGGTGGGCGGCATTTTGCTTGGGCATGCTTCGAATAGCTGGGGCAGGCGCCGGACGATTGTTTGCGTGACCTTGTGCGGGCTCGCAGTGATTCCGCTTTGGATCTTAGCGCCCACTAAAGGGCTGTTGATGGCGGGTGGGTTTCTTATTCAGGTCGTGGTGCAAGGGGCTTGGGGAACGATTCCCGCGCATATCAATGAACTTTCGCCGGGGGAGGCTCGAGGATTCTTCCCGGGGTTCTGTTATCAGATTGGAACGCTAGTGTCGTCGGGGGCGGCTTATATTGAGGCTCGATTTGCGGAGGCCGTGGGTTATTCGACAGCGATGGGTGTAATGGCGGCGCTGGTATTTGTCGCTGCGGCGATTATTGCCGGGTTGGGACCGGAGAAGCGCGGAAGGGCTTTCATCTCTGGAGATGAGGCTTCCTAAGAAGTTGTATAATCCGTCGCAGCGCACAGAAAGGGTAACTTCTGTTGGGCGTAGGAGGGAGCTTGCGGACCATCCTCGTGATTCTGACTGCGACCGCGCTTCAAGCGCAGTGGATCAACTATCCCTCTCCTGGTATTCCCAAAAACAAGGACGGCACGCCCAACCTCACCGCTCCTGCTCCAAAGGCTGCGGGGAGGCCGGATCTGTCGGGTATATGGCTCGCGGAGCGGAATCGCCCTTGTCCGCCCGTCACAGGTTGTACCGATATGGACATCGGGCAGGAGTTCATGGATATCGGCTGGTCCTTAAAAGGAGGCCTGCCTCTTCAGCCTTGGGCCGCAAAAGCTCGCGCGGAGCGAACGGCGCGCAATGGGGCGGACGATCCTGGGTCGCATTGCAAGCCCACAGGCGTGGTGAAGATGCACACCAGCCCGTTCTATCGGCGCATTGTGCAGACCCCGGATTTGCTGGTCCTCATGAGCGAGCGCGATGCGGAGTTTCGCGAGATATTTCTGGACGGGCGGCCTTTGCCTGTGGATCCGCAGCCTGCTTCCATGGGGTATTCGACGGGCAAGTGGGAAGGAGACACGCTGGTTGTGCAGTCGGCTGGGTTTTCTGACGGATGGCTCGACCGCAATGGAACTCCGTTGACGAGCGCTGCGAAGCTGACAGAGCGCTTTCACCGACCGGATTTCGGGCATTTAGATATTGAGTTGACTGTGGATGACGCGAAGGCTTATACGCGGCCCTGGACCATTACTTTGCATCAGCATATTGCAGTGAATACAGATTTGCTGGCGTATTACTGCATGGAGAATGAACGGGACATCGGGCATTTGCCCAAGTGAGGGATCACAGGCTCTCCAGTAACCCAGCGCATAACGGACGCGGCGGCAGGTTTCTGGTACTCGTTTGGACGCCGCCGCGTCTTGTGCGCTCTCCAGTAACCCAGCGCGCACAACGGACGCGGCGGCAGGGTTTCTGGTACTCGTTTGGACGCCGCCGCGTCCTGTGCGCTGAAGCCTGTGCCAAAGGGTCGAAAATTC
>Ga0126381_100008186_pt1 | contig 11674 bp, 8 predicted proteins | sample PanSoiMetPlot_28_FD_96465 | JGI IMG/M metagenome (GOLD analysis project Ga0126381, IMG submission 96465) | Tropical forest soil microbial communities from Panama - MetaG Plot_28 | ecosystem: Environmental > Terrestrial > Soil > Tropical forest > Bulk soil | place: Panama | collected 2016-02-17 | reverse complement strand
TGGCGAAGGCGTAGATCCGGAACTGCTATCGCAATTTCCAATTCTTGAAAAGGCGCTGCAATCGATGGGAGTGCTGGTGTGGCCCATGATCGAGTTCGAGGCCGATGATGCACTTGCTTCGGCCGCAGCGAAGGCAGCTAAGGATAGGCGCGTCCGGCGAGTTATCATCTGCACTCCCGATAAGGACCTCAGCCAATGTGTGATGGGCTCGCGGGTCGTTCAACTCGACCGCCGCCGCGAGAGTCTTCGTGACGAGGCTGGCGTGATCGCAAAATTCGGGATAAAGCCGTGTTCGATTCCCGACTATCTAGCTGTAGTAGGTGACAGTGCGGATGGCTTCCCCGGCATCGCGGGATGGGGGGCCAAAGCCGCAGCGGCGGTTTTCTCGCAATATCCACATCTGGAAGACATTCCGAAAGACTGGCAACACTGGGATGCGTCGTTGCGGAGAGCGCGTCCTCTTGCTGAGGCGCTTTTCGCTGGCTGGGACGATGCACTGCTGTTTCGCACTCTCGCGACACTTCGAGTCGATGTTCCGGTGTTCAGGTCAATTGACGAGTTGCGGTGGAGAGGGCCTGCTAAGGATTTCAAGCGGACCTGCGACCGCATAAAAGCGCCTGACCTGTGCCGACGCGCCTTGGCAAAGGCCGGCTAAGCAAAGAGCGCCGGCGGGCGACCCGCTGGATTGTGAGACGCGACGAATTTCGCCATGTGTAGACAACGAATTTCGATGGCGCAGGGCAGCGGGGGAAGCGACGAGGAGTGCCGGGGGTTGACATTGTGCTTTCAAGAGGATGGGTGGGACGCTTCGTGGCCGGCATCGTAGGGACGCCGAAGAGGAACGACGGGGGCACCTTAACGGTCAGGTAAGTTTCCTGTTTTCCAGCAGGGTCGTTAGTTGGGCGTTGGTCTGGTATTGGTCCACTGAGGCGAGCGTCCAGGGATATGAGCGGACTCTAGCGGATTGCGAAGTTTATAGACTAGGCACGTCGCTGTGTGCTAAAGTGCCGCCGCTCTTCGGCGGACCTCCTAAGCCGGACCTGTCTGCCGTCCTTTGCTGTTGGTTACCCCGAGTCCGAAGGAGTCCTAACGTCCAATCGCGAGGAGCGGATGGCTTACATCGTTGCAATCCTGCCTCTTGTTCTACTTGTCGTGCTCGGTGTCTGGGGCACCTGGATGAATAGAGCCTGCGCCTTTAAACCCCTGCGGGAACGCTTCTGGCCACAAGCCGAGAATCCAGGGCTTGCTCTAGAACTTGCCGCTTCCCCGGAAGACGTGACTCGAATCCTCGGCGATCCGAGTTCGCCCGAAGGCAAGGATAACCGGCAGACGGCAATCCGCTTCCAGAAGTTCGATTTCGTATTCATTCCACTGTATGTGCTGTTCTTTGCGGCAGCGGCGATCACCCATCGCGGGGTGTCCGCTGCTCGCGTTGTCTTTGGACTGGCATTGGTCACTGGCATTTTCGATCTCCTAGAAGATCTCCAGATCATCACGATGGCGAATGCGGGACCGGGCTCTGCGAGGTGGTACGGAAAATTGAAGTGGCTGTTCTACTTCGTTACCGTCGCGACCGAGGGATCCCTATTTCTCTGGCCACCATTCGATCCCATAAAAATAGGATTCGGGGCTTTGCTTTTGGCAATTGGCGTTAGTGGAAGCGTGGCCGCCCTGAGTGGCAGCTTTGGCGGGATTCTTTCCGGGGCGAAGATTTCGATGTTCGTACTTGTCGGGTTGGCTGTTGCTCCGCTCGTTCCCTTCGCGCCCGTGCCGGTTCGTGAAATCGCAGAATACGCCGTATTGATGCGCGTTCCACTGTTGACCGGCGCCCTACTATTGTCTCTGCCGTTTGTTTCCCTCTATAGCGGTGCGCGGACCCTTTTGCGCGGGCTGTTCGATCTTACGCCGTTGAGTCTGTTCGTTGTTACGCTGACCACGTTCGCGCTTGCCGGAACCGCTTGCATGACGTCCTACCTGATTCTCGCGCACGCTTCCGCGCGCATGGGAATTGTGCACCAGAGCGCGCACCGACTGCCCCCGGACTGGTTCTGGCTGCTCCTCGCCGTTGTCTTGAGCCTCCCCATCGTGCTGTCTGCGTTCTTCTTTTCCAGGCAGCAAAAGCGTGGGTCGGGCCGGTTGCTTTGCGCGGCAGTGGCCGGAACCGTCCTATCGATGATGGTTGTAGGCGCGCTGTTTCAGTTCCGCCAGTCGTTTGGCCCAGCGATTCTGTCTCGAGAGACCAGTCTCCGTGTTGAATCGTGGCTCGCCGGTACGCATCTTTTTGCCGGCTACGTTGCGCCGGGCGCGGCATACGATCCGTGGCCAGACCACCTCCGGGCCACGGACGGCCTTGTTTGCACCCTGGTCTTGTATGTCCTCGTAGGCCTCTATGGCTGGTTGCGCATCGGCAAGAGCGGGACGGTACCGGCGCTCTCTTCCGCCCTGATGCTGGCGATGATGCTTTCCTGGAGCCTTTCAGGTGTGGCGTTCTTTTTTGACGCGTGGCACATTCCGACCCTTCTGATTGTGGGCCTGTTGGGAGCTCTAACTGCGCAATCCACGCAATCCGATCATTACTATCATCTCGAACCGCGAGCGGACGCGAGTCCTGCACCGCTACCCCACGAGGCACTCTGTGCCAGTTCTCTGAAGCGCGTCGTCGTGGCAGCCGCGAATGGCGGTGGCATTCAGGCAGCAGCTTGGTCCGCGCAAGTGCTCTATGGGCTTCACGAAGACTCTAAACCGCACTTCGAGCAGTCGTTGCGAATGATCAGCTCGGTCTCCGGCGGAAGCGTGGGCAACGCCATCTTTGTGAACTGGCTCGACGACAAGGACGCGAAACTGCCTCCCGATGCCGCCGTCGCGTCGAGCCTCGACGAGGTCGCTTGGGGACTCGCGTGGCCTGACTTTCTGCGCGCGCTGTGTCCTTGGCTTTTTCGAAAACTAATCGGCCGCGGCCGGGTACTCGAAAAAGCCTGGTGCCTCAACAGCAAGGGTCCGCGAGAAAGAGCCGGCGAATTGGATTCGCTGCTCAGTAGTTGGAATCACAAGGTGACCATAGGAAAGCTTCCCGCAGTCGTGCTGAACGCGACCATTGCGGAGACGGGATACCGCCTCTTACTAGCCACGACTCGGGTGCAAAAGGATGGCAAAGCGCACACTGCGGAGATCGACGCTGCCGATCTCCATACCATCAACGAAAGATACTGGGACGTCGGAATCGTAACGGCGGCCCGGCTGTCTGCGACCTTTCCCTATGTGACACCGGCTTCCCGTTCGGACGGCGCCGGCCCGCAGCCTCACGTCGTGGACGGCGGATATTACGACAACTACGGTATGGCCACTCTGGTCGAATGGCTCGATCAGGCTCTTACGGGAGCGCGGGGCAAGATCGAGAGTGTACTTGTCATCCAAATTCACGGCTCTCCCGTGAATTCCGACCCTACTACCATCCAGTCCGAGACCAAGAATCGCGGATGGTTCTATCAAGCCTTGGCTCCTTTGCTCACTCTGGCGGCAGTGCGATCCTCCGGCCAGGTCGCGCACAACGACATCGAGCTTGGTCTGCTGCAAGCTAAATGGTCTGGGCTTGGAATACCCGTTCACAGCGTCACCTTTGAATTTCCGAAAGACGAGACGCCCCTTTCCTGGCACCTGACGCCTGACGAGGCCCATAGCATCGAAGCAGAATGGTCAGGCGAGGCGATGAAACCGCACAAGAGGAAAGTCCAGGACTTCCTCCGAGGTAACGACAATCTCAATTGTGGGTGCGCATTTTGCTCCACAGTCACGAATCGGCCGTGAGAGTTCATTGACTGCCGTCGATGGGAGGCACGGAGAGGCTATGGGCGAAGAGGAAAAACCTTTTCGCGAAGACGCTGAATCTGTGGGTGTAAACGATAGGAATTGTTGTGGCGGCGGGCTGGGGCACTTATACGTTCATTTACAAAGAGATCGTTACACCCCGGGCTCGATTTCGCCTTTGACGTTCTCCACTACGGGGGCAATGAAAAACACCGGACCTCTCTAATCAACGCGACGACTGAAACAATTCGGTGGATCCACAGAGAAGCGCCGAATATTCCTATCCTCATCGTCGGTCACAGCCGAGCATCCCCACAAAGCGAAAAAGTCGGCGCTCGACCACATTGCATCCTGCTCGCCGTGCTATCGGACATATAGCCGTTTTTTGCGGGCGCGGAACGGCAGAGGCTCGCGGGAAGAGAAATAAGTAGGCACCCCTGCAAACCAGACAGACCTGCAGCGTGGCACAACTGTTTTCCAATGGTTGCTGTTTTCTGGCTACCGAGCGTCGGCCCGTACGGTCCGCGCGGCTTCGACCATAGCCGTGAGTGCAGGCCGCACTTCCTCCCAACGGCGCGTTTTCAGGCCACAGTCGGGGTTGACCCAAAGCTGAGCTGGGGAGAGAACCGTTGTGGCCTTCTTCAGAAGGGCGACTATCTCCTGCGTGGACGGGATGCGTGGCGAATGAATGTCGTATACGCCAGGCCCGATGCCGTTGGGGTACTCGTATTTCGCAAAAGTATCGAGGAGTTCCATCTGCGAACGTGAGGTTTCAATCGAGATGACATCGGCGTCCATATCCGCGACGGCTTCGATGATGTCCTGAAACTCGGCGTAGCACATATGCGAGTGGACTTGCGTCTCGTCACGCACGCCGGACGAGGCCAAACGGAAGCAGTTCACGGCCCACCGAAGGTAGCTGGGCCATTCGGAGCTGAGCAGAGGAAGGCCTTCGCGCAGAGCGGGCTCGTCAATCTGAATGACGCGGATGCCGGCCGCTTCGAGGTCTCGCACCTCATCGCGAATGGCCAGAGCAACCTGACAGCAGGTTTCCGACCTTGGCTGATCGTCGCGCACGAACGACCATTGCAAGATGGTGACCGGCCCGGTGAGCATGCCCTTCATCGGCTTTTGCGTCAACGATTGCGCAAAGGTGGACCATTCGACGGTCATCGGCTGTTTGCGGTGAACGTCGCCGTAGATCAAAGGCGGCTTGACGCAGCGGGATCCGTAGCTCTGCACCCAGCCATTTTCCGTCGTCGCAAACCCTTCGAGCTGCTCGCCGAAATACTCCACCATGTCGTTTCGTTCAAATTCTCCATGCACTAAGACGTCCAGCCCAATCTCTTCCTGGAAGCGAACGGCACCTTCCGTTTGCTTCTTCAGGAAGGATTCATAGGAAGCTTCGTCTCTTTTTCCGGCTTTATATTCGGCGCGAGCCTCCCGGACTTCTTTCGTTTGCGGAAACGAACCAATCGTAGTGGTCGGAAACAAAGGCAGCTTCAGCCGCTGCTGTTGCAGCTGCTTGCGCTCGGGGTAGGAACTCGTGCGGCTGGCCATCTCGGGAGTAACCGCAAAACTGCGCCGTTTCACTTCGGGATTGTGAATCCTCGGCGAGTGCTTTCGGGATTGCATGGCCTGCCGATTGGCCTCCAAAAACTCCCGCACGGCCTCCCGGCCGTCAGAAAGCGCCCTTCCCACAACGACCACTTCTTCAAGCTTTTGCCTTGCAAACGCCAGCCAGTTCCGCAGTTCGCCACCCAGATGTTTCTCTTCTTCGAGGTCGGCTGGGCTATGTAGGAGAGAGCAAGAAGGCGCAAGGAGAATGCTATCCGGGCCAAGAACATTCGCGGCGCGCTCCACGAGCTCTAGAGCACGATCGAGATTTGTTTTCCAAATGTTCCGGCCATCGACCACGCCTAGGGAAAGCACCAGGGAAGAAGGAGCGATCTTGAGAAGCGGCTCCAACTGCTGCGGCGCGCGAACTAGATCGACATGAAGAGCAGTGACAGGCAGATTGACCGCTGCGGCAAGATTTTCGCCGAGAGCCGCAAAATAAGTCGCGACGAGAATCCGCGATTCTCCGGAAACTGCACCAAGTCTTTCATAGGCCAATGCGAAAGCTCGTCTGGCCCCGTCGCGCGTATCGAGCGCCAGCATGGGCTCGTCCATCTGAATCCACGAGGCACCGGCTTCGGCGAGTTTTCGCAAAATCTCTTCATAGATAGGAAGAACTCGTTCGAGCAGTCGCAAAGGATCAAAGCCTGGTTCCTTGCCTTTGCCGAGAAGCAGGAACGAAACTGGTCCGAGGAGCACAGGCCGGGTTTCGATGCCCAGTGCCTTGGCTTCCAGAAATTCGTTCACGGGTTTGTAGGAACCGAGCGAAAATTCCTGTCCTTTTGCGAACTCGGGCACGATGTAGTGGTAGTTCGTGTCAAACCACTTGGTCATCTCCATCGCTGCAACATCGGGCTGGCCCGCCTTGCGCGAAACGCCGCGGGCCATCGCAAAGTACGTCGCGCGGTCCACGTCAGGAGCCTTCAAGGAATAGCGGGCCGGGACTGCGCCGACCATCGCGGCGGTATCGAGCACGTGGTCGTAGAAAGAGAAGTCATTCGAGGGAATATGCTCGATGCCGATCTGTTGCTGGAGTACCCAATGGTTCACCCGGAGGACTTGACCAACTGAAGCTAGGCCGGGTTCGTCCAGTTTCCCGAGCCAGAAGGCTTCGAGCGCCTTTTTAAGCTGGCGATGGACACCCATTCTTGGAAAGCCGAGATTTGATGAAATTGCCATACAGGCCCTCTTTTTTGGTCGCCCTATGTGGTTGCGGAGGGTGCGATGGGAACCGGCCGGCCAGTTTCATCCACAGCAACCAGAACAAAACTGCCTTTGGTGCAAAGCTCCCGCGCTCCGGTCAGCAGGTCTTCGGCCCAGAGTTCCACTTCGACGGTAACGGACGTACGCCCGATTTTGCTGACGCGTCCAACGACCTCGGCGAGCTGGCCCTGCCGGACGGGGACGTGAAAATCGATCCGTTCGGAGCTGGCGGTGACCACCGGTTTTCGCGCATGCCTGGAAGCGGCAACGAAGGCGGCCATGTCCATGAGCCGGAGTGCGTCTCCGCCAAAGAGCGTGCCGTAGTGGTTCGCTTGGTTGGGAAACACCATCTCGACGATGCGCGTGTCCCGCGCCTCGGCCGGGTCAAAAGTCGTCATGGAACGCCACTTCTCCTGTCACGGCAACTTGGTACGCGGAAACACGGCGCTCGAAGAAATTCGTGAGTTCTCGAACATCCTGGAGTTCCATAAAGCCAAAGGGACTCATTGATTCGAAGACCGGGGCAATGCCCAGCGCTTCGAGCCGGCGGTCGGCAACGTACTGCAAGTATTCGCGCATATCCTTCGCCGAGAGACCGCCGACGCCAACGCTCAATACGTCTTCGGCAAAAGTCATTTCACAATCGACTGCCTCTCGTAACATCTCCGTGACGCGATGTTCTAGCGTCTTGTCGAATAGATCCGGTTCCTGCCGTCGCACGGTGCGAATCACTTCGAACGCGAACTGGATGTGCGCGCTTTCGTCGCGGAACACCCAGTTGGTCCCAGTCGCCAAACCGTGCAGCAGGCCGCGAGAGCGAAGGAAATAGACATAAGCAAACGCCGCAAAGAAGAAGAGCCCTTCGATGCAGCAGGCAAAACAGATGAGATTTAGCAGAAAGTGCCGCCGGTCCTCGGCGGTGTGGATTTGGTCGAGTGCTTGAATCGAATCGATCCACTTGAAGCAGAAGTCCGCTTTGCGGCGAATGGACGGAATGTTTTCGACGGCGTCGAAGGCTTTCTTCCTTTCCTCGGGCTCGGAAATATACGTGTCGAGCAGCGTTAAGTAGAACTCGACATGCTGGGCTTCCTCGAAGAGCTGGCGCGAAAGATACATGCGCGCTTCGGGAGAATTGATGTGCTTGTAGAGATTGAGCACGAGATTATTGCCGACGATCGAATCTCCGGTCGCGAAGAAAGCCACGAGGCGGTTGATTAGATGCTGTTCGGCGGGCGTCATGCGCTGGCGCAAATCGCTCACGTCAGCCGAGAAATCCAACTCTTCGACCGTCCAGGTGTTTTTGATGGCCGCCTTATACTGTTCGTAAAAGACGGGGTACTTCATGGGGCGAAGCGTCAAATCGAATCCGGGATCGAGAATCATTTCGCCTCCTTCGTCATGAAATCTGTTACTGGCATGCTTCACAAGACTGCGGGCTTTCAAGCGAGCACGCGACAGCGTGCGTGGCGGACAAGGGAACCGTGGTCTTGGCAATCTCCGTCGCGGGCCGTGAGCGCAAGTAGTAAGTTGTCTTCAGCCCCTTCTTCCAGGCGTACATGTACATGGAGGAAAGCTTGCCGATGTTGGGGCTTTGCACGAAGAGATTGAGCGATTGACTTTGGTCAATGAACGCCCCGCGATCCGCCGCCATGTCAATCAGAGAGCGCATGGGAATCTCCCACACTGAGCGGTACACAGCGCGGATTTCTTCGGGAATTTCCGTGATACCCTGGACGGAACCATCGGACAGCTTGAGGCGATTCCGCATCTCATCACTCCACAAACCTAACTTTTTCAGTTCGGTCACGAGGTATCGGTTGATCTGCAAAAAGTCCCCGGACAGGGTCTCCCGCTTAAAGAGATTCGAAACTTGCGGCTCGATGCATTCATAGCATCCGACGATGGAAGCAATGGTCGCCGTTGGCGCGATGGCAACGAGTAGCGAGTTGCGCAGACCAGTGGAACGGATGCGGCCGCGCAATTCTTCCCAGCGCAACGCGTTTTCCGGGCGAATCCCCCAGACATCAAATTGCAACTGGCCTTGCGCGGCGCGGGTTTCGGGAAAGGCCGCATGCGGACCATGTTCAACAGCGAGAGCGCAGGACGCGCTCAGCGCATGAAAGTAGATCTCTTCTTGAATACGCCGCGAAAGGGCGCGAGCTTGCTGCGCGTCAAATGGGAGCCGCAGCGTGAAGAACACGTCCTGCAAGCCCATTACGCCAAGGCCCACGGGCCGCCAGCGGCGGTTGGAATCCGCGGCGGCGGCAATGGGGTAGTAGTTGATGTCGATGACGCGGTCCAGGAACTTCACCGCGGTACGAACGGTTTCGCCGAGCTTCTCAAAATCGAAGCCGTCCGGGGTGACATGTTTCGCGAGGTTAATCGAACCCAGGTTGCACACCGCCGTTTCCTGGCGCGAGCTGACTTCGGTGATTTCTGTGCAGAGGTTCGAGAGATGAATCACGTTTGCGGGCCTTGCCGTTTGATTCGACTTCAGATTGCAAGAGTCCTTGAAGGTCATCCAACCGTTACCGGTTTCGGCGAGCACTTTCATCATCCGTGCATAGAGGTCGCGCGCTTTGATCTGCCGCGTGAACAATTCTTCTTGTTCCGCCTTGACGTATGCCTTTTCGAACACCTCACCGACAAGGTCTGGCAATTGAGGCACTGCTTTGGGATCAAAGAGCGACCAGAGTTCGTCGGTTTCCACGCGCTTCATGAACAAGTCGGGAATCCAGTTGGCGAGATTCAGGTTGTAGGTGCGCTGGGCGCTGTCGCCGGTGTTCTCGCGCAGTTCCAAAAACTCCTCGATGTCCGCGTGCCAGCTTTCGAGATAGACACAGCACGCCCCCTTCCGCCTGCCTCCTTGGTTGACCGCCGCAACCGAAGAGTCCAAGGTCTTGAGCCAAGGGACAATTCCTTTGCTGTGGCCGTTTGTCGCGCGAATCAGCGAGCCGCGCGAACGTACACGGTGATAGGCAAGCCCGATGCCTCCGGCAAATTTTGAAAGCAACGCGACGTCCTTATATTTTTCGTAGATGGCTTCGAGGTTGTCCGCGGGCGAATCGAGCAGGTAGCAGGACGACATCTGGGAATGCCTAGTGCCGGAATTGAACAGGGTCGGGGAACTCGGCATGTAGTCGTGGGTGGAAATCACACCGTAGAATACAACCGCTTCCTGGACCGTGCACGAAAGGCCGCAGCTCACCCGCAAGAAGAATTGCTGCGGAGTTTCGAGCGCTTCCCGAGTTTCCGGATGACGCAGCAAGTAGCGGTCGTATATGGTTCGCAACCCGAAATACTCAAACAGGTCGGACCGACTTTCATCGACCGCGTCATTCAACTTCCGCGCATTTTCGGAAACGAAGTGGGCTATGTCTTTGGAAACGAGTCCGTGATGCCGGCCCGCAGCCACAGACTGTGAAAACGAATGGATGTTTTGGTTCGCTACTTCCTTGCCGATGAATCCGTCCAGCAGTCTCGAAGCGAGCTTCGAGTATTCCGGTTCCTCGGCGATCAGCGAGGCTGCGGTTTGGATCGAAAGAAGGTCGAGTTCTTTCGTCGTCGCGCCATTGTAAAGACCGCCGATGGTCTTACTAGCTATGCGAATCGCATCGACCCATTGCAAGCCCTTGCAGCAGCGCTCGACGGCCCGCACGATCTTGTTCACATCCGCAGGTTCGAGAGACCCGTTGCGCTTTTGCACGTGCATTTGCGACGAAGCGTTTGAAACGGGAAGCGCCACGATAGGCTGGCCACTGCTCACGCGAACGGGTGTTGCCATGCATCTCTTTTCCGCCGCATACACGAGGGTTGTGGATGAAATGGAAGAACGTCTGAATGCACCAAATCATCGCCAACCTCCCCTCGGAGGCTCGCTCGACTTCACGCCGGGTTTGGCGTGGCTGCTGGCAGGTCTTCGGACTTGCAGGCTCGGGCCGGTCAGAAAACGACAGGCGTTTCTACTGACCCATCTTCCCGGTTTTGGAGAAAACCAGTGGTGTCTGGGCGTTCGTTCCTGCTTACCGCTGCGGGGCAGTCCCGGATTTGCACCGGGTTCCCTTTGGACGCTTCCCCTGGAAACGTCACCAGCAAGCGGTACACAAGATACAGCGCCGTTCACTTACTGTCAACCTAAATGTTGTGGTTTCTCGAAGGGTTCCCAAGCGAAAACGGACGAGCACCGCAGCGACCGACAAAGCATAGATCGAACTCAGCCCCGCAAAACTCCCAATAAAAGCGAACTCGCGGCACAAAGAGGCCATGCTCCCCCCGTCCTTGAGCCTCAATACAAACCGCATGCGTTCTTCCACGATAGACCGTTCCTTCCAGGGCATGCAAACCTTTTCTCCGGAACGTTTTGTAAAGGGAAGGTCCGAAAGCTCAATTGTAGCTTTGGGGTTAGAAGGATTGCCCTCTCGATTGAGGCGGGTGATTGCGTGACTTTTTGTCACAATCGATTTACTGCACTGCCTGTCCTGCCACATCTAGGTTCGCAAACAATTGTTCGACTTGTGCCATTCCGTTCGCAGTGACTTCGGGCACGTCTTTGATGTAGTGCGAGAGTTGTGTGGACGCTGGAATGCGCAAGTGTCCTTTCGCGGCCATCAGATCACGGGTTATCGCGGCGAGCTGCGTCGCGATGCCTCGGCGAAGTGAATAGAAGCCGTGCCACTCGAGCGGCTGGAACGGCCGAATTTTATCACCCATGGTTTGCGCCAAAGCATACCGAGATGCCCGATTGCGCTACCTGCCACAACCTGCGGTCGCCTGATTCGTTATTTTTTTGAGAAACGACTGATGTGACATGCATAACAAAGGGCTACAATGGCCAATTCAGACAAAAAAGGTGTCACACCGGCCAATCTTCTGGTTATATCAAGCTGCTCCGGTTCTCATCGATTCCCCGGCCTCCAATTTCTTGCTTGCGTCAATGCCGCGCGCCACAAACAGCGACCGAAAGGCCTCTCGGTTGACCCAGGCCAAATAGATTTCCAAGGCTACTAAGGTCAAAGCAGTGGGAAGGCCTCTGGCATAACCTCTGGCATCC
>Ga0126381_100008185_pt1 | contig 11674 bp, 11 predicted proteins | sample PanSoiMetPlot_28_FD_96465 | JGI IMG/M metagenome (GOLD analysis project Ga0126381, IMG submission 96465) | Tropical forest soil microbial communities from Panama - MetaG Plot_28 | ecosystem: Environmental > Terrestrial > Soil > Tropical forest > Bulk soil | place: Panama | collected 2016-02-17 | reverse complement strand
TGCGGCCGTCAAGCGCCACCACGGAGACGCCATCCACTTCACGATTGGTCATCTTCAATGCCACGTTATTTTCCTCCTCGTCGGAAAGAGGTTCCGGCGGCAATCCGTGCCGGAGCCGTAAAGCTTATCAAATCAGGGTTAAACCGGGAGCGATGAATCGTAATCGAAGACTCGGCGGCGGTCAAACCCCACAAGGTCTCCCACGCCTCCCGCGCTAGGGTTTGTAGTCGCTGGGCTTTGGCCCGGTGTTTCTGCCGCCTCCATCGGCTAATAGTAGTCCGCGCAGGACATGTAATAGCCGCACACGGAGCAGATCAATTTGCAACGACGAGATTCCAACCGCTGCGAGCACGCCGGGCAATACCTCGATGCATCCTCATTTCGAGGGGCTGGCGCCTCCCGCCGTTTGTCCTCTGTCTCCCGACTCCCATTGGCCCCGGCCACCTCCGTCATCTCGAGCGCAGCGGGAAATGTTTCTTTCTCCTGGTTTTCAGCGTTTTCTTTACTGCCTTCTACCCTCTGCATTGTGCCTTTTACTTTCTGCTTTTTCCCCCGGCTGCACGGTTATAACACAAGCTGACTACAAGAGGGTAAGACAAAACCAGCGTGGATGGCGTCAGAAAAATGCTACGCTTTGAAGCTTCATCGATCGAAACCATGCGTTTATGCTCGATGAAAACGGGCGACGTCCCTTTCTGCGGCGAGGTCAAAATGCAAGCTTTTTTCCAGGATCTTCGATATGCCCTGCGTATGCTTAGCAAGAATCTCCTCGTAACCGCGGTGATTGTCATTTCCTTGGCGATTGGAATTGGCGCCAATTCGGCGATTTTCAGTGTTGTAGATGCGCTCTTGCTGCGCCCGCTGCCCTATCCGAAGCCAGATCGACTGGCTGCGGTTTGGCTGCACTCGCCGGCTATCGGGATTCTGCGCGATTGGCCGTCTCCGGGCGAGTACATCGACGTCCAGAGAGAGAACCATTCGTTCGAGCAAATGGCTCTGGCACAGAGCCGCATGTTCGTGTTGACGGGCCGCGAGCAGCCGGAACGCGTTTTTGGAATGAGGACCCAGTCGAGCCTGCTGGAAATGCTCGGCGCAAAGCCTCTGCTTGGCCGTTTGTTGTTGCCGGAGGAGGACAAGCCCGGCAAACCGGATGTGGCAGTTCTGACCGAGCGGGCCTGGAAACGCCTGTTCAATTCAGACCCCGGAATCCTGGGGAAGACCATTGTCCTGAACGGCAACCCGTTCATTGTCGTGGGAGTCCTCCAGCGCAGTTTCATGCTGAACGCCGAAGTGCTGCCATCAGAAGCGCCCATGGACAAAATGGACATCTTTGCGCCATTACCCCTCGGAGCAGATGCGGAAAAAAACAGGGGCGATGAAAACTACAACATCGTCGTGCGGCTGAAGCGTGGTGTCTCTCTGCGACAGGCCCAGGCTGACCTTGACGTAATTGCAAGCCGCATTCGTGAAAAAGACAAGCGCGATGCTAGCTTTGGCATGCACATCACAGGGCTGCAAGAGCAAGTGGTCGGCGACGTTCGCCAGGCATTGCTCGTTGTGCTCGGATCGGTGGGGCTGGTGCTGCTGATCGCGTGCGCCAACGTTGCAAACCTGTTGCTTACGCGTGCCGCCGGCCGCGAAAAAGAAGTAGCCATCCGGACGGCTTTGGGAGCAGGGTGGCAGAGGGTGGCGCGACAGTTGCTCACCGAGAGCGTTCTCCTGGGGCTTCTTGGAGGAGGCGTTGGCCTTCTGGTAGCCCAACTAAGCCTGAATGTCGTGCGCACGATGAATCCCGGAGATATCCCCAGGCTTGAGGACATCACCATCAACGCCGCGGTCCTGGTTTTCACGCTCGGCGTTTCGGTGATGACGGGCATTCTGTTTGGCGTGGCGCCGGTGTGGCGCGCTATCAAAGTGGACTTGAACGCTTCTCTGAAAGCGGGCGGACGCAGCGGGCAGAGCGATGGAGGCTTGCACCTCCGCCGGCATAGCTTGCGAGGGCTGCTGGTCGTCTCTGAGCTGACGCTTTCGCTGATGCTGCTGATTGGAGCTGGGCTTCTGATTCGCAGTTTCGTGCGGCTGCAAAACGTGCCGCCGGGTTTCACCACCGATCATGTACTCACCATGGAGGTCGCTCCAACAGGCCCAAAGCATCGCGAGCAAAAGGCGAGGGCGAATTTTTACAAAGAAGTTGAAAGTCGTGTTGCCCATCTGCCAGGGGTGGTGGCCGAAGGCACGGTCTCAACATTACCGCTGAGTGGCGACGTGAGCTGGGGTGGCATCAACATTGAAGGTTACACGCCGCCTCCAGGGCAGCAACTGCAGGTGGATCAGCGCCTGGCCAGCACGGACTATTTTCGGACCATGGAAATTCCCCTCCGCAAGGGCCGCTTCTTTAACGAGGATGACACGGCGGATAAGCCACAGGTGGTCATCATAGATGAGAAGTTCGCACAACGGTTCTGGCCGGGCGGCGATGCGCTTGGGAAGCATTTGTGGTTCGACCCGAAAAAACCGTTCACGATTGTCGGTGTGGTGGGTGTGGTCAAACAATACGGTCTCGAGACGGATGGCAAGGTCGCGACGTATTTCCCGCAAGAGCAGGTCGGCGGGGGTGGAATGTTCCTGGCAGTACGAACTTCATCGGAAGCGGCAGGATTATCTTCCGCGGTCGTAAGTCAAATTCATGCAGTCGATCCGGATGTGGTTGTCTACGGAATACAGACTATGCAAGAACGGCTGCAGGATTCGCTCGCGCGGCAGCGCTTTTCCACCACCATGCTGGGTGCCTTCTCTGTGTTCGCGCTATTGCTGGCAGCAGTTGGACTCTACGGTGTGATGTCGCATTTGGTGAGTCAAGGCACGCACGACATCGGTGTGCTGGTGGCGTTGGGCGCTCAGCCTGGGAACATTATAGGTCTCGTAGTGCGTCAGGGGATGGAGTTGGCGGGGATTGGAGTAGCGCTGGGTCTGATAGGAGCAGCGGCGTTGACGCGCGTGATGGCCAGTATGCTATTCGGCACAAGTGCGACGGATGCCGTTACCTTCGCAGCCGTCCCCGTCTTGCTAATCGCCGTCGCTTTTGCTGCGACGGCTATACCCGCGTGGCGCGCTACACACGTGGATCCCATGGTCGCGCTTCGAGAGGAATGACTCTCTATCTCAGCCCTAATGGCCCGAGGTTGATTTTGAAACCAGGACTTTTCTTTTTAACCCGGCTTCTGCTGCTCGTTCCCACCTTCTGCCCTCTGCTTTCTGCCTTCTACTGTTCCCAGGGGAGCTTAGGCGGCGGGCCGGCGGACTTGCTCATGGACTGAAACGACGTTTGCATCCAGTCGAGGCCACGCTGGAGGTCTTCGGGATGCTTGTTGAGGTGAACGAAGAAACCTTGGAGGTCGAAGGGCGCGCCAGCCCACTGGCGAAACGCCGAAGGCAGCGGCGGCCCTCCCGGGCGACCCGCCGCAGGAATCTGATCGTGCAAGTGCACCGCGTACATGCTGCCGCCAGCCAGAGTCTCGTTCGGGTACTGCATCAGCCAGCCGCAATTGTGCCCGTCAAGAATCATGCCGCCGGAAACCACTACCCATTCGCCCGCATCTTCCGGCGCCGGCTTCTGGCAATTCCAGAAATGTGCCTGCGGCACGAACGGCGTGGGATCGGAAAAGCCATACTCATCCAAGCCAATAGTCTCGAGGCCATGCTGATCTGCGAAGCGCTTCACTTCGGGGAGCGACTGGTTCCAATCCACGTTGGAATCGTTCATCAAGGTGTAAGCAGGACGACCCATGTTCAACGAATTGACGAAAGGAAAGTAATAAGGATACGTGCGTATCGCCGTGAACAAACAACCAGCCGCAAGGACTGTGACTGCGGCGCTTCCCAATTGGACCCAAGTAGGTGCTGATGCACGCAATTCGCCAAGCATCCGGGGCACGGGCGCGAGCAGCATCAGGATCAGCACCAAGGGCACGCTGAAATGGCGGATGCTGATGTCCAGCGGACTCAGCACACAGAAAACGGTAAACACAGTCAGGGCCAACCAGAGCATGCGCCAGTGCGTGGCCATCTGTTCCGGGATCGCAGAACCGCCGCCACGCCATTTTCGGCCAAGCGCAGTGAGCAGGGACACAAGGAGCAACACCAAAAATGCCAGGGAGGACTTGAGCGCAAAGACCACCGGAAAGTAAAACCAGACGCCGTGCGGATAGGTGCGGCCCACAATAAACGTTGGCCGCACGCCGCTGATAAGCACCCAAAACACTCCGCGGAGAAGGATCACGGGAGGCAGAAGCGCGCGGCGGCAGAACAGCGCTACCGGCCCAGTCCCGAGTCTGTACAGGGCGTTTGTGGGTTGATGCCAGGAAAAAACCAGGTAAAACAAGTACACGATCACGGCGGCGCACAAAATGCCTTTAAGTGTTGGCCGCCAGCGTGCACGCCGCCACAGTCGCGCCTCGCCTTTGGTTTCCGGCTGGCCCGGCACGGGCCGCAGTCGTAGACTTAGAAGGAACGCCAGGAACACAAAGAACAAGAGTCCCGCTGTAAATTTCGACAGCAACGCGCCGGCCAGGCTGAGGCCGAATAAGAGGACGTTCAACCGGCTGTGATTTCGCCAGAGATTAGCAAACGTCCAGAGCGTCAGCAGAGAGAACAGCGCCACTGCGATGTCGGTGTGCACGATGGGACCGAAGGCGAGAAACGCCGGGGTCGTCACAAAAAGAGTGAGGCAAAGGACTCCGCCCCACGGGCTTCCAAGCTTTCTGGCGAAAAGGTAGATGACCAGACCAAGAACCAGCGTCAGCAGCAGCATGGGAAGCCGCGCCCACTTCAGGACGGTCGCGGGATTGTTCCAACGTTCAAGGACCCATTCGCCGAAGACCCACTGGCCCAGGTATGCAGGGAAAAATTTGTCGCTAAAGGTCCACGAGACGTGCTTGTAGTCCGCGCGAACGCCGCGAATCACCAGCGGAATCGCAGCCAGCACTTTCGGAAGAGGCGGGTGCTCGGGATTCAGGCGCAAGTCCAGTCTTTGCAAGTAACTGACGCCAGCGCCGATATGGGAGACTTCGTCCACAGTAACGGATTCTCGCAGCGCGGCTCCGCCCCCGAGCAACGCCATCAATGCCAACAGCAGCACAGCGAGGACGACGCTAAAAATGCCGCGCGACTGGGAATCGGGCTTCATTTCAGTTCGAGCACCTGGATTGAGCTTTCAACAACGGACTTGCGATTCTATGTCCAATACGCGCGCACGACATTAATAATTGCGCTTGGTTTCTACCCGCAGCACCAAATGCGCTTCGGGAAAGGCAGTTTGATTAGCAGTTTTGTTTGTTGACGGGTTCGGGCATCACGTAGCCGGATTTGGCGGGCAGGCCGGCGCGCTCGAGCTGCACCGTCGTATGTTCGATGTGAAATTGCTTGGAGGCTAGCTCCTTGACGGCGGCAAGCAGACGTTCGCACTCGTCCATGTGCCTGTCCGGAATGCGCGCATGTAGGCTGAGAGCGTTGTGACCGCCACCTAGCGACCAGAGATGAACGTCGTGGACTTCCTGGATGCCTTCCACGGTCAATATGGCGCGCGCGACTTCTTCGACGTGCAAATCGCGGGGGCGGCCTTCGAGGAGAAGATGGGACGATTCGCGAAGGACGCCGATGCTGGACCACAACACAAGAATGCCGATGCCCAGGCCGAGTAGAGGATCGATCCAGTGCGCCCCGGTTATGCGAATAAAAACCGCGCCGACGATGATGGCGATATTGGAAATGGCGTCGCCGAAGTTGTGAATCAGGATCGTGCGCAGGTTGAGGTCGCCACGTCCGCGGACGAGAGCCAGAGTGATGCCGCCATTCACGGCGAGTGCGGCGGCGGAGGTCCAGATCATCCAGCTTTCGACGACTTGCACAGGAGAGCTAAAGCGCTCGATAGCTTCATAGCCGAGCCAAATGGAGAGCAAAACGAGGACAAAGGAGTTGGTATACGCGGCCAAAGTGCCGGCGCGGTGGTAGCCGTAGGTTTTCTCGCTGTCGGCGGGGCGCTCGGCCCAACGCATGGCGAGATAAGAAATTCCGAGGGCGGGAACATCCGAAAGGTTGTGCACGGCATCGTTGAGCAGGGCCACGCTGCGGCCAATGATGCCGCCAAAAACCTCGGCTACGACAAGCCCGATTGTTAAAACCATGGCCCACCCGAGAACCGATGGCTGCAGGGTGGGATGAGCATGCCCCGCGTGGCCATGATCGTGAGAATGGCCGGCATGGCTGTGGCCGCGATCGTGACTATGGTCATGAGCATGCCCGGACATGACACCATTCTACCCGCAAGAAAGCTGGCGCGCCCGTCTAGCGCGCTTATTAGGCACTTTGACACCGTGTTTACCGGAATGGATTGACGGTCTTACTAACCACTGCCACGATGAAGACAAGCTCTTCGCCTGCGCGTGTTGACGTGGGATGGGCCGATTTGCTGAGCGCTTGCGGTCTCGAATATGGCGGTTCCGGTCACAAAACTGAATTTCTGGGGCGTGCGCGGATCCACACCGACAGTGGACCCCGCGACTTGGCGCTATGGCGGCAACACGCCTTGTCTGGAACTGGAAGCGCCGGACGGCACGCAATTTATTCTGGATTGCGGGACGGGACTGCGCATGCTGGGCAACCGCTGGAACGCCCCGAGCGGAGAAAAAAGCCACGGAACCCATATTCTGATTACGCACTATCATTGGGATCACATTCAGGGCGTTCCATTTTTCGCGCCGCTGTACTTGCCAAACAACGAATTCAAATTCTACAGCTTCCGCTCGAAATTCCTGGGCCGCGACAGCTTGAAGCAAGTGTTCGAAGCGCAGATGGCCGTACCGTACTTTCCCGTGGACATGTCGGTGATGAGCGCAAAACGAAAGTTTCAGGAAGTGGACGGCGGTGAATCGTTCACCATTGGCGAAAACAAAATTAGCACGCGCTGGCTGAACCACCCGCAAGGCTGCCTAGGATTCCGAATTGAGACGCCCGCAGGGACAGTAGCGTACGCCACCGACAATGAGCCCGGGGACACAAAGATGGATGAAAGCCTGCGCGAACTGGCCGCAGGCGCAGACATCTTCATTAATGACGCACAGTTCACCCCTGACCAGTTGGAGTCTAATAGGAAAGGGTGGGGACACTCCTCATGGCTTGAAGGTGTAAAAGCCGCGCGGCATGCCGGCGCAAAAACACTAGTCCTGTTCCACCATGACCCGGACTCCACAGATCGCAAAGTGGATTCGATTCTGCGGCAGGCCCGGGATGAATTCGATTCGGTGTTTGCTGCGAGCGAAGGAATGGTAATTACGCTCGGCGCGCCCGGTGAGCCGGCCCAAGCGCACATGCCGGGGACGCGCACATCGCTCCGGCGCGAGGTGCAATTCCATGCGAAGGTCTGCGGTTTGACCGAAGGCGGAAAAGAGTTCATGGAGGAGACAGTAGTTTGCGACCTTTCATTGCAAGGTGCCATGATTGCGCTAAAGCATTTGCCTCAGTTGCAATCCGAACTGCAAGTGACGATGAACGCGCCGGGAACCAATGGGGCGCAGAGTATCCAATTGAAGGGATACGTCGTGCGCATTGACGACACGAGCGAGAAAGGGCGCGTGTCCGTAGGAGTTGTGTTTACGGACTAGCGCCAAGGCAATGCCCAGCTAATCTGCCGAACGAGCAATCGCTTGTTGCTGCGGCGAAGCCGAAGTTTCCTCGCCGTGTTTCCCATGAAGCTGGGCATCCTGGATGCTCACCGGCTTCTTCTCACGCGCGTCAACCTGGAGTTGAAAAATATCCGGCCGGGCATAGTGGCCGACCACATCCAAGTCGTATTTTCCTCGCGCAATCTGGGCGTGGTCAATCTCCGCAATCAGCACCGCTTCGCCTTCCATATTTGGCCCGGCAAGAAAATTGCCGAACGGATCTACGATGCAACTGCCGCCACGGCAGACGATAGCGTCGGGATCTTCTCCAAAACTTGAACGATAATCCGGCGGGAAATCATGGCGGCGATTGAACTGGTTGCACGAAAGCACGAAGCAACGTCCTTCAACCGCGATGTGGCGCATCGAGGCAATCCAAGAGTCGCGCATGTCCGCGGTGGGCGAGCAGTAAAGCTGGATACCCTTGGCATACATCGCGGCGCGCATGAGAGGTAGATAGTTCTCCCAGCAGATCACTGCGCCGAGTTTGCCGAGAGGAGTGTCAAACACAGGCATCGTGGAACCGTCGCCGAAGCCCCACACCAGGCGTTCCGAACCGGTAGGCATAATCTTGCGATGCTTTCCGAGGAAGCTGCCATCCGGCGCGAAAAACAGCACGCAGCAATAGAGCGTACCGCCTTCGCGTTCGACAACGCCGACGACGAGATAGATCTCGTTTTCGCGCGCGGTTTGAGCCAGTTCCTGGACGGCAGGCCCGGGCACATCGACGCTGCTCTCCCAGTACCTCCGGAAATCTTCGCGGCCCTGATCAGTGCGCGAACCGACAACGGCGCCAAAATCGAGGCCCCTCGGGTAGCCAGAAACAAAAGCTTCAGGAAAAAGCACCAGCTTAGCGCCTTTCCGGGCCGCTTCACCCGCGAGAACGCGGACCTTTTCAAGCGTCCGCTCGCGATCGAATACCACCGGGGAAGCTTGGACCACTGCTACTTTGAAACGCTGCAGTGGAGAGGGCACAGAGACTACACGGACATCGCGGTTTGGCATGGACTTAACGATACTGCTTCAGGGAGGAGATTCAAACGCTTTATCTCGACGCTTAGAGCTGGAAATCTCCCTGCCCTTTTCCTTGGCGTCGCCTGGGACACTTCGTCAAAGTGCTCAAGGGTTGCACTCGCTCGTCGCTTTGGGCTCCATTCTTGACTTGCCGCATCAGAGTTTTCGGCATCTAATTGAGGTGGTCCACAAAGGTAAATAGATTTTTTAAGATGGGCCAGATTTGAGGAGTGCAAGACTAAGGAAGGGAGCCACCACAGGTTTTTCAGCCCCTTTTCGCTCGAAATTGCCCGGCCGTCCCCGCCCCAGGGCTTACCTACAAAGAGTGACGGTGGCGGAGCATTCCATGCCAGGCAACATTGTCATCAGAAGTAGCCACAAAGCGCGCAAGATTTGGTTCACCTTTGCAGTGTGTTTCCTGTTTGGGTTTACGCCCGCGAGGGCGTCCGAGAAACCACGCGATGCGCGGAGCCTCGCTGAAGCGATTTGTCCGGTCGTCTACCCTCTGGACGAGACGCCCTCCGAAAAGGGGTACCACTACCTTTTTTACGGGAATGCCTTCTTCATCAACGAAGACGGCTACCTGGTTACTGCCGCTCATCTCCTGCATTCGTTCAAGGATGGAGGGCAGCCCCACGTGTTGGTAGAGTTGCCCTCAGGGCAGCGCCATTTGCTGAAAGCCGATGTAGTGGCGACGGATTGGGAACACGACGTCGCCATATTGCTAGCCACGCCGAATCCGTTTCAAGGCGGCTATCGCGTCGCCTTCCTTCCGCTTGCAACGGACCGGCTTGATCCGGGAAAACGCGCAGTCTCTATTTCCTTGCGTCCTTCGAGATTGCAGGAGGCCTACACCTTCGATGCGCCTCTCCAGGATCGGTCCGAAGGCGAGGTCCTGAGTTATCAATACACAAAAACGGAGAGCGGGCGGCAAATCGAGCTATTGCTCTACAGCCAGAAGGTGATACCGGGGCAGAGCGGCTCGCCGGTTATCTCGGAGGAATCTGGTGAAGCGGTGGGCTTTATCGAGGGGCGTTGGTTGCACCCCACGGCTATTCCTTTTGTTACTTCACCGGAGCAGATTGACCCATCGCCGGGAGCCGCCGTGCGCATTCACTACGCAATTTCTCTGCTGCAAGCCCATGGTATTCCTTGGCACACCACGTTAGATTCCGGGTTGCATGCGGCGAGTTCCGCAGAGAATGCCAAAGGCTATTCTGGTCCTACTCCGCTGTCGCTGGTCGCGGCCCCTTTCCCTGCGCAGGCGTTTTCGGGGGGAGAGATTCTCCTCGATGCCAAAGTAGACACGCGAGGAAAGGTTACAGACGTAAGGGTCGTCCAGGGCCAGCCTCCGTTTCTTGAGGAAGTGCTCGGCGCGGTACAAACGTGGACGTTCCTGCCCGCCAGCCAGAACGGCCGCGACGTAGAAGCACGGGTTGGTATCGTCTTCCAGTTTGCGCAGCCTTATCTGCCCAAGCTCATGGCGCGAGTTCACGAATACAAGGAAACAGGGACCGACTCCAAAGATCGCGGGGCTCTGCCGCTTTACACTTTGGAGCCGGAATACCCCGCGAATAGCGTTGGGGAAGGAAGTGTGGTTCTGAACGAGATTGTAGACAAGGAGGGCCGCGTCAGCTCGATCCACGTGGTGCGCGACTTGGCGTCGCTTACTTCGTCGACCGTGGGCGCTGTACGCCAATGGAAGTTCGCTCCGGGAAAACACGGGGGAGAGCCGGTAGACTCTGGGGTCATCGTTGTGGTTACGTTCCGGCACCCTGCCGTTGCCAGCCGAACCTTCCCAGAAGAAAACGGCCGTAGCGCTTGCGGAATAAGCATGAGAGGCCGGTGTCTGTTTCGGCAGAGCCTTCATCCATAGATGGTTCACCTAAAGAAGCCGAGGACAGAGCAACGTGAGCTGCCTGACCGATGTGTGACTAGCTAGCCTAATTCAGAGATTTTCTTGTCTAGGTGGGCCAGAGCGGCTTCGAGCGATTTGCGGTGGTTGGGGTGCGTTGCGGAAGCCAAGTCGTTCATAATCCGCGTGCGGGATAACTGCAAATCCTTGCGCTGCCGTTCACGGTAGATCTGCTCGGGGGACTTGGTCCCCGGTTGAGCCTTCTGCTGAGGTGCCTGCGTCGCTTCGACCTGGGCCTCTACGTCCTTACTTTCCCAACCACGTGCCATACCTATATTGTGACACAGATTGACTCCAACAAGCAGGACTAAGCGAAAGAAGCACTAAAAAATCGGGTGGGCGCGGGGATAAAATCGTGCGAAATAACAGCAAAAAGATCCTGAAAGTGATGCTTTGTGTCGTTTACGAGTGCTTACGCCTGGTTCCTTCAGGATTTCAGGCCAGGGATTTCGCGCATGCGGGCAAAGGCACGGCGCACATGGGGAATGGTAATGGAGCCCCCGACGATCAGAGCGACGTTTAGGGCGTCAATCACTTCTTCGCGTTTCCAGCCTTCTTCGCCGCACCGCACCAGGTGATATGTAATGCAGTCGTCGCAGCGCAACACCGCTGAGGCGACCAAGCCCAGCAGTTCCTTGGTCTTGGTGCCGAGCGGGCCAGGTTCGTAAGCTTGGTGGTCCAGCGCAAAAAACCGTTTCATGCCCAGATGGCCGCAGCCGAGAATCTCCTCGTTCAAGTCAGCGCGAAATTTTTGAAAATCTTCCAGGCGATCGGCCATAGTTCCTCCGCGGCTTTTGGGTGTCCAACAGAATTGGCGCGGTCGCTATTATGAACGAATTGTGTTCCGCAGAGTTACGGGACTTAAACTTACGGTGGATCGATGACAGGGAATCCCGCAGAAGTCAGGGTTACGGTACCGGCACCCGCTTGAAACGGCGAACCCATGACGGAACTGAGCGAACCATCTGCATTGGCTTTGAAGCCCACGATGCTGTTTGACGACGCGTCCGGCACGAACAAGCTGCCG
>Ga0126381_100008183_pt1 | contig 11676 bp, 8 predicted proteins | sample PanSoiMetPlot_28_FD_96465 | JGI IMG/M metagenome (GOLD analysis project Ga0126381, IMG submission 96465) | Tropical forest soil microbial communities from Panama - MetaG Plot_28 | ecosystem: Environmental > Terrestrial > Soil > Tropical forest > Bulk soil | place: Panama | collected 2016-02-17 | reverse complement strand
GCCGAGTGGATTCAACTGAAACACGTAGGCGTTACGTCGGTTGTGCGAAGAATCGATGACAATCTCGAAGTAGTCGTCAAGCTCCTGACTGATATCGCGGCGGAGTTGCGTAGCGACTATTTTCCTTGGCTCCGAATCAAAACAAGAGATTCCGAAGTGGATTTCGCCTTTCGTATAGAGGATGCGCACCTCGGTGCGTTCCGTGGGCGGCTGTCCTTCGTAGGGTTCTCGCTGAGCGAAGTTGGTCACGGGCTCAGCTAGCTTCCACAGCGGGTCATCGAGCGTCCCGTCGATTCTTGGAGGGTGGTCCACGCGTCTTGCATTCGAAACGCGGATTGCTTGCGGGATTACAGGTGTGTCGGACTGGCCCCAAAGAGCGCCGGCAGACATCAGAGCGAACGCCACTAGGCTCAAACCATCAAACGTCGACCGGGCTGGGCTGAGTACTGGCTTCAACTATTGGCTCAGTTCAAAAACCTGGATCATTGCTGGCGCGGAGTCTTGTCGCCTGACCGCAAGGTATAGCCGATCCAAATCTGGTGAGAAAAAGCTTGTCCGCGCTCCTTTCACGGTTTGCATTCGGGCGATTTCTTTGTAGTGGTTGACGTCTTGTTGCTCGAAAACGGAAATCGCACCTTCTCCACCTGAAGCGTAGATGCGTTTGCGTGATTGATCGTAGAAAACATCGTCACAGTCACCGACTGCGGAAAGCGTTTGGACGATCTTTCCGCCGTCCGTGTCTAAGACCAGCAGACGTGCCGGAATCCGGCTAACCACGAACAGCCGGTGGCCGGCCTGGTCTAACGCCATCGCGTAGTTGTTGAGCGACATTCCAGTGCTCCAGGAGGTCAGGACTTTCTTTGTTTCGCGATCCAGAACGGCAATTTTTCTCGATTTCGGCAGGTTCACATAGATTCGCGGGCTGTTGTTTTCGAGCTGGAATGACTCCGGGTGTGAACCCAGCTCAATTTCCGCTAGTTTCTGTCCCTCGATGTCCAGCTCTCCCAATGCCCCACTCCCGTATCCGACATAAACTCGCTTGCGGGCAGCATCGTATCGAAGGTTATCGGCGTCATCGCCGTAATCAACGGTTTTGAGAAGCTTCAACGAAGTGCCGTCAAATATCTTCACCGTCCCATCTTTCGAGCTGGCGACGTAGAGACGGTCATCGCTTGCCACGTACAGTGCACCCTGCGGTTCTCCGAGCCCGGAGATCGTATTCGCGCGTTTGCCTGCCTTGAGATCGATAACTTCGAGGGTATTGTTGCCAAGAGCAGAAACAAATAACCGCTGCCCTCTCACGTCAATCGACATATGGTCGATGCGTCCTTGGACGTCTGGAAGTTCGATTTTCTTCTCTAATTTGAGAGGCTCAGTCGATTGAGCCCTCACCAAGGTTGCTGATAGAAGCAGCAATGGTACCAGACGCATTTGAGATCCTTTCCTCAGGGATTGCTCGGGGCTGCGGTAACAGGCTCATAAACGACCATGCGCGCCACCGGTTGGCCATGCTCCTGTTGCTCCGGCGCATATACCCGATGCGTCGTTGAATCCACCGCAAGGCTATGAACCATTCTCTCTACCGGGAAATCCTCAAGCTTTCGATAGTGGTCCGCATCCTGTGCCTGAAACACAGAAATAAATCCGCTGGAACACGCGACATAGATTCGACCTAAGCCGGGATCAAACTTTACAACGTCGGCGCCTGCTGGCATTTGAAGGTGCGCGATCGATTTGTGAGTGTCTAGATCAAAGACTGTAAACGTTCGGTTCCCGCTGCACAGGAGAAATGCCCGGTGATGTTCCGAATCAACAGCCATTCCATGATTGAACCGACAGCCATCTACGGGATACTTGCCCAATACCGTGTCTGTTGCTGGATTGATCTCTGCAACTTGATTTGCGTTTCTCAGATTTACGTAGACTTTACGAGCCGAGGAGTCATATTGCGGCATCCCCGTTTCACTGGCGAATTCTATGGTCTTGATAATCTCGTCCTTGTCGACATCCACGACCGCCACGGCTTTTCCCAGAGTGTCCGAGACGTACACCTTGTGAAACGGCGCGGCGTAGGTGCTCCCGTTCGGCTTGGCGGCGGTTGCCAGGCGCTTGACTACGGTCATCGAATGCAAATCAACAATCCCGATCTTCTCTTCGCCCCAATCGGATGTGTAAACCTTATGCGTTTCAGGAATGAATTCGAGGCCTGTGATCCCGGGAACACCGGGGATTGCCTTGACCAGCTTGTTCGTCCTCATGTCGATCAGGTACAAAACCCCCGGACCCAGATGAGCCGCGAGGAGAAAATGATCCTCGTCATCTATCGTCAGATAGTCGAAGCGTTGACCTTTGGGACCGGGGAGATCAATCGTCGCGATCTGCTTCAGGGTCTGGCCTGACAAAGAGGCAGACGAGATCAAAATCGCGACAAGACATCTTCGTAGTGTACCTAACGTCAGGTCTGAAACCGCGCCCAGCAAATGGTGCTGTCGTATCATCAATCCGCCTCTTCTGGTGGCCGGATCGCCGCGAACTTCCGGTACAACACAAGGTCATAGGTGATTTTCAGTGTTCCAGCAATGAAGAACGGAATATCAATCAGCGCCGGATGGGAGAACAAAAAGCCCGCAAAGATGGGGCTGATCGCCGCTCCCGCGGTCCTCGCTACGCCAGTGATTCCGCCAGCTGCCGACCTTTCCTCGGAGCGCACGACGGCCATGGTGTACGACTGTCTGGTTGGCACATCCATTTGGCTGATGCTGAATCGCACGAGCAGCACTACAACCGCCAAGGTGAGGTTTGGCATGAGTGGCACAAGAATCAGAAGAATGTTCGATGGCAGGTGAGTCACGACCATCGTCCTCACCAGACCGATACGGGTAGCAAGACGCGAAGCAAGTAGCGCCGAGATCCCCGCTAAAATATTCGCCCAGAAAAATATCACCCCCAGGTTCGCCGAGGGAACGCCGAACCGCAGATAGAACCAATACGCCGCGAAGCTTTGCACTACAAAACCTCCACCAAAGGAGTCGAGAGCGAAAAGACTCGACAACTTCAGGACGATGGAATGCGACCGACCTACGCCAAGAAAATGTTTTGTGGACACCACAGCTGCGGTTCGCGTCGCACACTCAGCAGGCTCTGCGGATGGCGACAGGCGCGCAAAGAGAAACACGAGTGCCACACCGAGAGCCGCGTACAGAAGAACAACCACCCGGTAGCTGCCGGAACTGGAGAGAGAGACTTTCCGCGCAAGTCCCGCTGCCGTACCACCACAGAGAGCCCCGAGCGCCGTTGCAACCGACCCAGCCAGCGTATACCACGCGAATACTTCCGTGCGGCTCCGCGCAGGAACCACGTGCGACAACGCTGCCTGTTCGATTGAGAGGAAGGGTCCTACTTCGTGGCCGCTCGGACTGATGACGCCGATGGTACCGGCGATGATGAGGAAGAAAAGATTTCGTGTTGAAGCGAACGCTATGCCCGCGCCCACCATGAGAATCGCCCCGACGATCAGCATGCGACGCCGGCCTAGCCGATCGGCACGCGTCGTCAGTGCAAGCGAAATGGCAATATCCCCGGCCAGCGTCAGGGTCAGAAGAAGGCCAACCTGGGCTTCCGTAAGCCCAAGACTTACGAGGTAAAAGACTAGGACGACAGACAAGGCTCCGTAGGCAAAAAGCCTGGTGAAGCGCGTCAGAAACAAGACCACGCCGTCCCTTGGCAACGCACGCAGCGGCGCTGGTATCAAGTCCGCCATCGCAATCCGCAATCCTTACCAACCATTCAATGCTTCGTACACGACCATCTTCGCAACCGGTTTGCCGTCTTCTTCCTGCTCCGGCGCGTATACCCGATGCGTTTCGCCGTCGACCGCCAGGCTATGCACGGCGTGCTGCACCCGAAAGTCTTCGAGCTTGCGGTAATGGTCGGCGTCGTCTTCGTGGAAAACGGATATCGCGCCACTGTAACAAGCGACGTAAATCCGTCCGAGGCCAGGATCGAATTTGATGACATCTGGCCCGCTCGCGAGCGGAAGAAAAGCGATGGGTGCGTGCTTGTCCAAGTCGAATACAGTCATCAGTTCATTTCCTTCGCACGACAGGAACGCGCGATGGTGCTCTGGGTCAAGAGCCATACCGTGATTCCCTTTGCAGCGCCCCACCGGATAACGTCCGACAACTTCGTCGGACACCGGGTCAATGACTGCAAAAATGTCCTGATCCTGCAAATTCACGTACACCGTGCGAGCAACTGGATCGTATTGCGGCATCCCGGTTTCGCTATCAAACCTCAGCGTCTTGATGATTTCGTCCTTGGTTACGTCCACGACGGCCTCGGCCTTACCGCGTTCGTCCGAAACATATAATTTGTGGAACGCTGCGGCATATGTGCTGCCGTCCGGCTTCGCTTCTGTTTTTAGTTTCCTCACCACTTTCATTTGTTTCAGGTCCACAACACCGATCGTGTTGTCGTACGCGTTCGACGTGTAGAACTTGTTGAGTTCTGGCACATACTCGACGCCTTCCGCGCCGGGCGTGTCGGTGACCGTCGCCACGACTTTGTTGGTCTTGAGATCGATCACGTAGGTCTGCTTCGCGGCGAGATGAGCAGATAGCAAGTAGTGGTCATCAGAATCCACCGTCAAATAGTCGAAGCGCTTTCCGCCCGGGCCTGGCAGATCGAACTCCGCTATTTTCTTGAGGGTGGGGCGGCTCGATGGAGCAGCCCCTTCATGCGGAAGCGCCAGAATCAGTGTTAGTGCGACGAGCATGGCCCCGCTGGGCGTCAAAAATGTTTTTGTCATCTCCATTTCCTACTTGATGGCGATGTGGCTCAGGACAGCCTTGATTCCGGTGGCAACGGATGTGGTATCGCCGTGACCCCAGAAGTGCATGAAGAAGAGGCGAGGCTGCTCGGTAAGCAAGTGGCTGTGCAGCGCTGTGACGAGAATGTGATGCTCCTGCAGCGCTGAAATGACAGGGTTGACTTCCTCGGCGGTCAATACAAAATCTCCTGTCGTAGCGACTTTGCCAGCGCCCGCTTCTTGAAAATTGATGGACTCCGCCACGCCTTGCGGCGACGTGAGTGGCATACCGCCTTCCGTAATAGCCTCGGAACGCGCTAAGCCGAAGGAAAGGACTCCGCCTCTGAACGTGCCTTGCCGCCCAATCGTGTCGTTCACTGTTTTGACCCACTCGGGAGGAGTAGCGGGCTCAGGCGCCGGTGCCGCAGGTTTTTCCAGAGGCGTCTTAGAAACAGCGAGAGCAGCTTTCAGCGAACTCGCAATCTGAGCCGCGCCGCCGTGGCCCATATAGTGCATGTACATCACGTGTGGCGTCTCGCCGAGAAGATGATTGTGCACCGCGGTGATTTCGAAACCAACGGACCGTAGCTTCTCCATGACGGGATTGACTTCGGAGTCCAGCAGAACCAGGTCTCCCATCACCGTTGCGTTTTCGTCGGTTCCCGAAAAAGCGGCCCACGTCCCCAGTGCTAAGCCCGCTTTAACCGGCACCCCTTCGACGGTCACATGCAGGTCGGTCCGCGGGAAGCCCACTCTATAGACCTCCCCTGCCTTCTGGCCGGAACGACCGAGCGTCTGGTCGATGGCTGAAGTGTTCAGACCTTGGCTTCTCGCGGCGAACGGAACGAACTGCAGAACACCCGCGAGCACCAAAGAACGTACTCTTCCATTCATGACTGCCTCCTATTAACAACAGCGAAATTCAAATACGCGGCTGGTAAGGTCATTTCGACGGATGCGGTGGCTCGGATGCTGCGAGTTGCGCGTTCACTCGGGTACCAGGACGCAGTTCATCCGTTCCTCGCACGGCGACTTCATCTCCTTCATGCACGTCACCAAAGACCTCAACCAGCTTTCCGTCCACTTCCCCAGTGCTAACGTTTGCCCATTCTGAACTGCCATTGCGGATGCGAACAACAAAAGTGGCTTCCGTCGTTCGCGCCACCGCGGGAATTGGAACAAACAGTGTCGGATCGGGTCGTTTCACAGGCCACAATACTTCGGGAAACATGCCCGCGCTCAGCCGACCATCCGCGTTTTCAACGTCTAGTTCAACCGGCATGGTCCGCGTCTTCACGTCCACCGAGTGCGCGATGCGCGCAACCGTTCCTGTAAACGTCTGACTCGGAAACGCAGGCACGCTAAACTCGACCTTCGTTCCCACATTCATATCCGCCGCATACTTCTCGGGCACAGGAACTACAAGCCGCAACTTGCTGATTTTCTCAACGCGGACCATTGGTATCGAGCTTGCCGGATTGGCTGTCGCCGGCCCTACGAGCGAACCTGGGTGAACATTCCTTTCCGTCACCAGGCCGTCGAACGGTGCGCGCACCTCTAGGTATCCCTCGATTTCCGTAACCGACTTCAAAGCCGACTTCGCTGCCTCGGCGCTGCCCCGCATCGCTTCGACCTTGGCGCGGTCCGCATCGACCGCTCGTTGCGCCACCTCCAGATCGTTGCCCGCGACCACGCCCGGCGTGCCGGACGCGTTTTTCAGCCGGTCGAATGTGCTTTGGTCGGAAGCGAGCTTCGCTTCGGCCTCGGCCCTCTGGGCCTCGGCCGCCTGCAGTTTCGATTGCGCCTCGGCGCGTTGTGCGGGAAGCTCCGGGGCCGCCAGCCGCGCCATCACCTGCCCGGATCGGACGCGTGTTCCGCGGTCCACGCTAATCAAATCGACGTAAGCGGTAACTTTCGGAAAAACCGCGACGGCTTCGTACGCCTGCAATTCTCCCGGCAGGCGAGTCGTGATTGACAGTTTCTTAGACACTACCTTCGCGACTTCCACAGTGGGCGTCGTGGTTGCCGAGGCTTGCGCCTTCGTGCTTGATTCTGAGTTTGTGCCGCAAGACGCGCACCAGCAGGCTGCCGCGCTCACAAACAAGGACAAGCAAATTCGAAATCGCATCATATCGTTTCTCCGGGCGAAGCAGTTGTGCCTCGTGCGAATGCACTTGCGGGATCGTCGGGATCGAGCGAAGGTGAGCCGACTCCGGAGCGTTCCTGAACTATTGAAAACACCAATGGCAAAATCACCAGGGTCGCTGCGGTCGCAAAGACCAACCCCCCGATTACCGCGCGGCCCAGCGGAGCAGTTTGCTGGCTTCCCTCACCAATGCCGAGAGCCATCGGCACCATACCAGCGATCATGGCCATGCTGGTCATCAAGATCGGCCGCATGCGCGTTTTCGCCCCGTGGAACGCCGCCTCTGTTGCCGTGTTTCCGGCGCGCCGGTGTTCCTCGGCAAACGTAACCAGGAGAATGGCGTTCGCAACGGCCACACCGATGGCCATAATCGCGCCCATGAACGACTGGACGTTCAAGCTCGTACCGGTGACCAACAGACCGAAGAGCACACCGCAAACCACCGCTGGCACAGTCGACAGAACGGCGAACGCCAGGTTCAGCGACTGAAAGTTCGCCGCAAGCAGGAGATAGATGACGAGAACTGCGAGTAGCAGACCGACTCCCAGATTCGCCAGCGTCTGTTTCATCGGCCCGATTTGTCCGCGAATCGTCACCTTCACGCCGCGCGGAACATCACCGGCGCGTTTGATCGCACTGTCCAGTTCCGTGGCAACTCGTCCGAGGTCCTCGCCAGAAATGTTGGCAGTCAGCGTCACCATGCGCTGCCCGTTCAACCGGTGGTATTCGCCGACCACCGTTCCGTAGCCGACCTGCGCGACGTCGCCCATCAGGGGATGGGAAGCCGCGCCCTGCGTTACCGGAATGTGTTCGACATCCTGGACCGAACTCACGTCGGACTGTGGTACCTGCACTTGCACCTGATACGCGACACCTGACCTTGCGTCGGCCCAATAGTTAGGCGCCACGAAGCGGCTTGATGAAGTTGCTGCCAGGAATGAGCGGCCCACGCTTGCCGTCGTTACGCCCAACTGGCCAGCTCGTTCGCGATCTACGTTGATGTTGATACTGGGGTAGTCGAGCGGTTCGTCGTACTGGAGATCGCGCAGAGCCGGAATCTTGCTCACCTCCGCGCGGAGTTTTGTCGCGAAAGCGCGGTCGGTGTTCAGGTCCGGGCCTCCCACGTTGATCTCGACGGGCGTCGGAGCGCCGAAATTCATGATTTGCGTGACGATGTCTCCAGCTTCGAAGGAAAACTGACATCCCGGAAATTTGGCGGGCAACGTCTTGCGCAAATCCTCCTCGAATTCGTCCACGCGAATGTGCGCGTTCGGATTGAGCGCGACGCGCAATACTGACTCGTGCTGACCGCTCGTCCACAGATAAATCGTGTTGATGGGGTAGTTCGGAGGCGGGGCACCCACATAGCTCAGCGTCACGCCGACATTGCCCGGACCGGCCTCCTGCTGAATGGTGTGCAAAACATCGAGAGTCATTCTTTCGGTCGTCTCGACCCTGGTCCCGACAGGCGCACGGAATCTCAGAAGCAATTGACCGGAAGAGACGCGCGGGAAAATCTCGCGGCTGAGATGTGGCCCCAGCACACCAAGCACTAAAACAGATGCGACAATGTATGCCGCGATCGTGAGACCGCGAATGCCGCTCAACTGGTTCAAAATACCCCCAAGCCGCTCGCGCACCCGGTGGAGCATCGAAGGAGTATCCTCCGTTTCAGGCGCATGCCCGCGCAGAATCCACGTCGATAACACCGGCACGAGCGTGCTCGACAACGAGTATGACGCGGCCATCGCAAAACCCACTGCCAGTGACAGCGGCACGAAGAGCGAGCGCGAGACTCCGGTCATAAAAAAGGAAGGAACAAACACCGCGAGAACGCAAAGCATCGCGAGAAGTCGAGGAATCTGCACTTCCTTGCTCGCTTCGAGAACCGCAACCGCTCTCCCGAGGCCCTGGCCGAGATGGTTGTGAATGTTCTCCATCACCACTGTGGATTCGTCGACGAGAATACCGACGGCCAGCGCTAGCCCGCCAAGCGTCATAATGTTTACCGTCTGGCCCGCACCCCACAACGCCACGACTGCGCTCAGCAACGCAAATGGAATGGTAACGACCACGATGAGGGCACTCCGCCAGTCTCGCAAAAAAAGCAAAACCACCACGCCCGTCAGGACCGCGCCCAAGAGCCCTTCCTTCACTACCGACAGAAGGGAGTTTCGAACGTAAGACGACTGGTCGAACTCGTAGTCAATCTTGATGTCCGGCGGAACAACAGACTGAAACTGTGCGAGGCTGGCCTTCACTTCGTTGACGACCGTCAGCGTCGAGGCGTCCGCGCGCTTGGTGACGGGAATATAGACCGTGCGCCGCCCGTTCACCTCAGCATAGCCAGTGATGATGTCACTCGAATCTTCGATCGTGCCCACGTCGCGCAAAAAAACCGTTGGACCCGCCCCGGTGCGAATCGGAAGATTCTGCAGGTCCTTGATATTGGAGACGACCGAATTGATCGGTGCGAGCCGCAGCAGGTCTCCTGTACGCACGTTACCTGCTGGAACGATGGTGTTTCCGGTGTTCAGCGCCTGCACCACCTCTTCAGGCGCCATGCGATAGGCGCGCAGACGCTCTGGATCGACGCTCACCACAATCGTCCGCGCAGCTCCGCCGAACGGCGGCGGAGCGGAAACACCCGGCAGAGTCGCAAAGAGCGGGCGTACGCGGTTGAGTGCCAGGTCCTGGATCTCGCCGACACTCTTTGTGGAGCTCGAGAAAACCAGGTAGCCCACCGGAACGCTGCCCGCGTCGAAACGCATGATGAACGGTGCGACGGTTCCGGGCGGCATAAAGGCGCGTGCACGGTCCACGTATCCCACGGTCTCCGCCATCGCCTGGCTCATGTCCGTGCCGGGATGAAATGTCAGCTTCAGCAATCCGACGTTTTGGATGGATTTGGATTCGACGGACTCGATCCCGGTGATGTAGAGGAAGTGATATTCGTAGTAGTACACCAGATATCCTTCCATCTGCGCCGGAGACATGCCTCCGTAGGGTTGCGCCACATAAATCACCGGCAGATTCAGGTTCGGAAAAATATCGATCGGCATTCGGACAAGCGCAAGAATCGAGCAGAACGCGACGCCGATAACCAAGACAATGACGCTGATGGGATGTCGAAGGGCGGCACGTAGGAGCCACATAGTTACAGCCCTCCCTGGGTTTTGTCGTGAAGGAACTGCAGGAATGGTCCTAGGTCGCCTTGTGATGCCGCAACTGCCGCCAAGTTCTGCCAAACCGCGAGCCGTGCCAGCGCATCGTCAATTTCCGCCTGGACGAGAAAACTCTGCGCGTCCGAAACATCCACGAGCGTCGCAAGTCCCGCCTGATACCTGGCCCGTTCCTGCGTTTCCGTCGTGCGCGCGGCTTCAAGTTCGACCGGCGTGTTCTCCGCGACTTTGCGCGCGCCTTCAAGCGAGGCTTGTGCCTTCCGGAGTTGTCCTGTCAGGTCTTGCAACGCCTGATCGTAGCGCGCCGCTTCAGCGCGTTCGTTGGCCGCTTCAACTGCCTTTTTTGACTTGATGGAAAAAATATCGAACACCGGGAACGTCACCGTCACACCGGTCGCCCAATTCGCGCGATCGGGGCCGAGTCCCTCGCTCCCCCCGAGAAATTTGCCAGTCGGATCGACACCGCTTCCGCGCCCCATGATCTCAGATTGGAGATACAGCTTCGGGTAGTACGAGCGATCGAGCGCCCGCACGAGTGATTCCGACTCCTGGACGCGCGCGTGCTGCGCCTGCGCGAACGGATTTGCAGACACAGAGCTTGCCCGCGGAGCCGCTGCCGGCGGAGCGCTGAGCAGAACACCTTCCCGCACTTCGACACTCTGATCTGCGATGCCAAGAATGTTTGCAAGAGCCGCCCGACTGGTCGCCTCTTGCTGCTGCGCCCTAGCAAGGTTCACGCGTGCGCGAGCGAGCTCCGCATCCGCCCGTGATGCGTCCGCTCCAGCGCGGAGTTGATTGTCCACAAGCACGTGGACGGATTTCGTAAAGGTTCCCCGGCGCTCGACGTCCGCCTGCGCAGCACGAACTGTTTGCTCCGCAGCGAGCAGCGTTAGATACGCATTGACCGTGACGAAGCCGACATCGAGGCGAGTGAGCGACTCTTCCGCCGAAGCCCGGCTCTGCACAGCGCGCGCTGCATCAACTTTCGCTCCTCGATATCCGAAATCGAGGGGCTCCCAGGAGAACAAGAGCCCGCCCGCGCTTCCCCACGCACTTTGATTCGACGGCGATAGCGTCACTGGACCCGTAATCGGGGCAATCACGGAATTCGGGATCAGCAGGCCCGCGATGTTGTTGTCGGTCGCGCGATTTGTCTGCCAGAGGGTGTCGGTCCTTGGAAGATAGGTTGTTCGTGCCAGACCGACACCAGCCTCGGCAGAACGGACCCGTTCGAGCGACGCTCGCACCGCCGGGTAGTTCTTGAGCGCAAAGTCTACGGCGTCTTCAAGCGTAAACACTCGCGCCTTTTGCTGGTCTGACTGCGCAAGCAGAGGGCGCCCCACCGCCAGCAAAAGAACCATGCCTATGCCCGTCTTCCAATAGCGTTGATTTGCGAACACGTCGTCTACTCCTCAACTCATTTCCGTGGCGCATGGTAGAGTCCTTCGACCAGTTCCATTCCACGGTCCAGAAGTCTCTCGTCTGGAATTCCTTGCTGCGCCCAACCCTTCAAGATTTCGTCCACTCCGCAGCCCTCTTTG
>Ga0126381_100008182_pt1 | contig 11676 bp, 6 predicted proteins | sample PanSoiMetPlot_28_FD_96465 | JGI IMG/M metagenome (GOLD analysis project Ga0126381, IMG submission 96465) | Tropical forest soil microbial communities from Panama - MetaG Plot_28 | ecosystem: Environmental > Terrestrial > Soil > Tropical forest > Bulk soil | place: Panama | collected 2016-02-17 | reverse complement strand
TTGTTCAAGGAAAGCGAACAGCGCGCCGCAGAGCTCGCCATTATCAACAGCGTGCAGCAGGGGCTGGCGGCGGAACTTGATTTTCAGGCCATCGTCGATCTCGTGGGCGACAAAATTGCCGAGATCTCCCGTACTGAGGACATGTCGATCGCGCTGCGTGATCGGCAGACAGGCGCCGTGACCATGCCTTATTTTCTCGAGCATGGAAGACGTTTTTTCATCGCGCCCGTGGCTAAGGCAGTTGGATTCACAGCTCATGTGCTAAAGACCGCGCAGCCTCTGATGATCAACCGCGTCCTGCTCCAACGCGGTGAGGCGCTTGGCTCCGTGTTGATCGGCGACGAGAATACGGGAGCGCGCTCGGCCAGCTATCTGGGCGTTCCCATCCCTGGGTCCGAAGGGGCGCGGGGAGTGATTGCTCTATATGCACCCAAGGAGGACGCGTTCGATGAGGGCGACGTGCGGTTACTCTCGACGCTGGGCAACGCACTAGGTGTTGCGCTTGAAAACGCTCGCCTGTTCGACGAGATGCAGCGTCGGAGCCGCGAGACAGCTGCGCTCGCCGACGTCGGGCGCGACATTTCGTCGACTCTGGACCTTTCTGCGGTGATGGATCGCATCGCCCGTCACGCCAAGGATCTCCTCCGAGCCGACAACAGTGCGATCTTCCTGCCCGACGCCGACGGACACATCTACCGGGCCATCGCCGCGATCGGGGAAGTGGCGGAGCAGATCAAGGCAACTGAGGTCAGGGGCGGAGTCGGGATCATTGGCAGTCTGCTCGAAGCCGGGCGGGCCGAATTCGTCAACGACACGACGTCCGATCCTCGCAGCATCCAGATTGCAGGCACGGACAGAAAGGAAAACGAGCGCATGATGGTCGCGCCACTCATGGCCGGGACGTCCGTAAAAGGCGCGATGGCGGTATGGCGCACTGGCGGCCGGCTGTTCGACGAAGCCGAGCTGCAATTTCTGATCGGGCTCTCGCAGCAGGCCACGGTGGCGATCGAGAACGCGCGCCTGTTCAATGAGACCAAAGAGGCGCTGGACCAGCAACGGGCATCCGCGGAGGTCCTGTCCGCGATTAGCAGCTCGATCGCCGACACCGAGCCCGTGTTCGACACCATTCTGGAGCGGTGTCGGCGCCTGTTCGCCGGCGACGAGGTCGGTGTGACGCTCGTGCGCGACGACGGCATGCTCGACTTCGGTGCCTATGCCGGGCCAGGCCGAGACGAGATGCGGAAGATTTTTCCACATCCGCTCAACCGTGACACCTCGTCCGGGACCGCGATTCTCGATCGCCGGGTATTGAGGTACGCCGACGTCGACGCCGGCGACATGCCACCGCGCTCGATCGATGGCGCGCACGCTCTCGGTCTTCGCTCAATGGCGTTTGCGCCCATGCTCTCCGAAGGTCGTGCAATCGGGACTCTTTGGGTCGGGCGCCGCTTCAAAGGCGCATTCAGCGACAAGCAGATCGCGCTGCTCAAGACGTTTGCCGAGCAGGCGGTAATCGCGATTCAGAACGCGCGACTGTTCAACGAGACCAAGGAGGCGCTGGAGCAGCAGCGCGCATCGTCGGAAGTCCTCGCGGCGATCAGCAGTTCGATTGCGGATACGACTCCCGTATTCGACAGAATCCTCGAAAGCTGCGAGAAGCTGTTTGCCGGAAAGTTCGCGGGCGTCAATTTGGTGGGCGACGACGGTCTCATCCGCTTGCGCGCTTACCATGGCCCAGACAGAGAGGGAGTCGAGAAGGTCTTCCCCCTTGCGCGAGACACCAGCAGCGGGTCGGGACTGTGCATCGTCACTCGCAGCCTCGTTCATTACCCGGACGTCGAAGCCGAGGACGTGCCGGAGCGCACGCGTCGAGCATGCCACGCGGCGGGCTACAAGGGCGTCATATTTGCACCGATGATCTGGAATGGGCAAGGTATTGGCGTGATCTTTGTCGGGCGGGACTACGTTGGTCCCTTTTCGGACAAGGACATCGCGTTGCTGCGGACCTTCGCTGACCAGGCCGTGATTGCGATCCAGAATGCGCGGCTGTTCAATGAAACACAGGAAGCACTCGAGCGCCAGACCGCCACGGCCGACATCCTGAAGGTGATCAGCGGATCGCCGACTGATGTGCAGCCGGTGTTCGACGCTATCGCCGAGCGGGCGAAGCTACTTTGCGGCGCGAGAACGAGCGCCGTGGCACGTTTCGACGGAGATTTGGTGCATATGGTGGCCTATAACGGCGTTTCGCCCGAGGTCGATGCGATCGTTCGAGGCAGTTTTCCGATGCCGCCCAGCAGGGCATCGGGCGCGGCCCGAGCCATTCTCGAGCAGGCGCCGGTGCAGGTCGAGGAAGTCGAGGCCGACCTAGACTTTCCACCGCCGCTGAAGCAGGCAGCGCAAAGAGCCGGCTATCGCGGCATCCTCGCGGTTCCAATGTTCAAGGACGCCAGTGTGGTTGGCGCGATCACCATCACCCGTCCAGAGGCAGGGTCGTTTCCCGACAAGCAGATCAAACTCCTGCAGACCTTCGCCGACCAGGCGGTGATCGCAATCGAGAACGTGCGCCTGTTCAATGAGACCACGGAAGCGCTCGAACAGCGGACTGCGACCGCCGAAGTACTGCAGGTCATCAGCAGCTCGGTGGCTGATACGACGCCTGTGTTCGACAAAATTCTCGAAAGCTGCCGGCGCCTGTTCGCGAGCGAGCAGCTCTCGATCATGCTCGTGGGTGAAGATGGGCGCGTGTTTCCCGCTGCGTGGCGTGGGTCTGCCTTCGACGCGCTCGCGCAGGACATTGGATCGATGCCGCTCGAGGCGACATTCACCGGCCAGGCCATCCGCGAGCGGCGAACGGTGCACGCGAGCGACGCCGATGTCGCGTCGATGGCTTATCCGGGTATGCGCAAATTGGCAGAATCCGTCGGCCCCTATACGGCGATCTACTGTCCGATGCTTTGGGAGGGGCGTGGCATCGGTTCGATATGCATCTTCCGCCAACCGCCGCGACCTTTCACCGAAAAGGAGGAGGCGCTGCTCAGGACCTTCGCCGATCAGGCAGTGATAGCGATCCAGAACGCGCGCTTGTTCAACGAGACCAAAGAAGCTCTCGAACGGCAAACTGCCACGGCCGAGATCCTAAAAGTGATCAGCGAATCGCCAACCGACGTGCAACCCGTGTTCGATGCGATCGTGCGAAGTGCGAAGCGAGTATTTGGGGCGCTCACCGTCGCGGCAACGCGGGTTGTGGGCGATAGCCTGCACCTCGCGGCATTCAGTTCCACCGACCCTAGCGGCGACGAAGCCCTGACGCGTTTTTATCCGATGCAGCTCATCGCCGGTACACCGCCGGCCGAAGCGATCCGAACCGGGATGATCGTGGCTATCAGCGACGCCCAGACTGATCCGCGAGTTCCGCCAGCAGCGCGCGAGGTTGCGCGCGCCCGCGGCTATCGGTGCATGCTCATTGCGCCAATGCTGCGCGAAAGCGTGGCGATTGGCACGATCAACGTCAGCCGCGGCGAGGCTAGTCAGTTTTCGGATCATGAGCAGGCTTTGATCAAGACCTTTGCCGACCAGGCCGTGATCGCGATCGAGAACGTGCGCCTGTTCAACGAGACGAAGGAGGCGCTTGAGCGGCAGACTGCCACGGCGGAGATCCTGAAAGTGATCAGTGAATCACCGACCGACGTGCAACCTGTGTTCGAAGCCATCGCAGAGCGGGCGAAGCTGCTCTGCGGGGCGAGGGTCGGTGGCGTGGCGCGTTTCGACGGCGAGCTGGTGCATCTCGTGGCCTATAACGGTGTCTCGCCCGAGGTCGACGCGACCGTTCGTGGTGCCTTTCCAATGGCGCCAAGCAGGGCGTCGGCCACGGCGCGAGCGATCCTTGCGCGCGCGCCGGCGCAGATCGAGGAAGTCGACGCCGACCCGGACAGCCCATCGGCGCTGAAGCAGGCAGCGAAGGAGGGGGGGTACCGCAGCATCCTCTCGGTTCCCATGTTCAAGGACGCCAACGTGGTGGGCGCCATCACGATATGCCGTCCGGATGCAGGACCGTTCCCTGACAAGCAGATCAAGCTGCTAGAGACGTTCGCCGATCAGGCGGTCATCGCGATCGAGAACGTACGGCTGTTCAACGAGACCAAGGAAGCGCTCGAACAGCAGACGGCAACCGCCGACGTGCTGCGCGTGATCAGCAGCTCGGTGGCGGACACGACACCCGTATTCGACAAGATTCTGGACAGCTGCCAGCACTTGTTCGCGACGGAGCAGCTCGGCATCTTCCTCTTGGGCGACGATGATCAGGTCCATATGAGCGCGTGGCGCGGCAGCGCGCTTGAGGCCGTCGCTGCGACGTTCCCCAAACTGCTAGACCAGACGATGACCGCCAGCGTCATTCGCGAACGCTGCACCATTCACATCGCGGACATCCTTGGCGCGCAGGACGTCCCGGCGATCGTTCGCGGTGTCGCCGAGCGGATCGGTAACTGTTCGATCGCCTGGGCGCCGATGCTATGGAACGAGCGTGGCATCGGCTCGGTTGCGGCATTGCGCCTGCCGCCCCGGCCGTTCACCGACAAGGAGCTCACACTGCTCAAGACCTTCGCCGACCAGGCAGTGATCGCGATCCAGAATGCGCGCCTGTTCAACCAGGCGCAGGAAGCGCGCGCCGCCGCCGAAGCCGCCAACGAGGCGAAGAGCTCGTTCCTGGCTACCATGAGCCACGAAATCCGCACGCCGATGAACGCGGTCATCGGCATGAGCGGCCTCTTACTCGACACCACGCTCGACAACGAGCAGCGCGACTACGTAAGCACCATCCGCGAATCGGGCGATGCCCTGCTCACCATCATCAACGACGTGCTCGACTTTTCCAAGATCGAGGCCGGCCGAATGGACATTGAGTCGCAGCCCTTCGATCTGCGTGAATGCGTCGAATCCGCGCTCGACCTGGTGGCGCCGAGGGCGGTCGAGAAGGACTTGGACACCGCTTATCTGTTCGAAGGCGAGGTTCCTCCGGCGATCGTTGGCGATGTGACGCGTTTGCGGCAGATCATGCTCAATCTGCTCTCCAACGCGGTGAAATTCACCGACAAGGGCGAGGTCGTGCTCACCGTGACGGCCAAGCCTCAGGCCGAAAATAAGGTCGAGCTGACGTTCGCGGTTCGAGATACCGGCATCGGCTTGACCGAGGAAGGCATGAGCCGCTTGTTCCAGTCGTTCTCGCAGGCGGACTCATCCACCACGCGCAAGTACGGCGGCACCGGGCTGGGGCTCGCCATCAGCAAGCGCTTGAGCGAGCTGATGGGCGGGCACATGTGGGCCCACAGCGATGGTGCAGGCAAAGGATCAACCTTCTACTTCAACATCGTCGCTCCCATCGGCCAACTGCCCCCGGCACGACAGCGCGACTTTATCGGCGTGCAGCCGGCGTTGCAGGGAAAGCGGATCCTCATCGTCGATGACAACGCCACCAACCGTCGCGTGCTCGAGTTGCAGTCGTCGAAGTGGGGCATGGCTTCGCGCGCCATCGAATCCCCACAGGAAGCGCTACGCTTGCTCCAGCAGGATAGCGCATTCGATCTCGCGATTCTGGACATGCACATGCCGGAGATGGACGGCGTCGAGCTTGGACGGCAGATCCGCCGGCACAACGTGACGCTTCCGCTGGTGCTGTTCAGCTCGCTGGGCCGGCGCGAGGCAGGCGACGGCGAAACGCTGTTCGCCGCATATCTCACCAAGCCGCTTCGACAGTCGCAGCTCTTCGACACGCTCGTCGGATTGCTTGGGCAAGAAACAGCGCGCCGCGCTGCACCCGAGGCGCCGATCGCGCCGCGGATCGATGCCGAGATGGCGGCGCGACATCCGTTGCGCATCCTGCTGGCCGAAGACAACGTGGTCAACCAGAAGCTGGCGCTGCGCATCCTGCAGCAGATGGGCTACCGCGCCGACCTCGCGTCGAACGGCATCGAAGCAATCGAATCCGTGCAGCGACAAATCTATGATGTCGTGCTCATGGATGTGCAGATGCCGGAGATGGACGGCCTCGACGCCGCGCGCGAGATCTGTGCGCGCTGGGGACCGCACGAGCGGCCGCGGATCGTCGCGATGACGGCCAACGCGATGCAGGGCGACCGCGACATGTGCCTCGCCGCGGGCATGGACGATTACCTCACCAAGCCGATCCGCGTCGACCGGCTGGTGGAGGCGCTAAAGCAGGTGACCTCACGCGGGAATCGCTGACATGGCCGATACCACCATCGATCGCGCCACTTTCGAAGACCTCAAGGCGACCGCCGGAGCGGACTTCGTGCGCGAGCTCGTGGACACATTTCTGAGCGAAGCTCCCGGGATGCTCAAGGACCTTCGCGCCGCACTTGCAGCGAACGACGCAGAGCGCTTTCGTCGCGTCGCGCATTCGCTCAAGTCGAACAGCAACACTTTCGGCGCCTTGGGGCTCGGCACGTTGGCCAGAACGCTCGAGCAGCAAGGACTCAGTCCTGTGCGCGACGCAGGCGGCGCGCCGCTGGAAGCGCTCGAGATCGAGTACGGGCGCGTGGCGGCGGTACTGACGGAGCTTAAAAGTGCGTGAAAGCGGACATGGCGGGGCGCGTCTGCTCGTCGTGGACGACAACAAGGTCAATCGCCTGTTGCTCGCGCGCAACCTTGAGCTCATGGGCCACAAGGTGGCTTGCGCACAGAACGGCCGCATAGCGCTGGAGATGCTCCGACGCGAAGCATTCGACCTTCTGCTGCTCGATATCGAAATGCCGGAGATGAACGGCTTTCAGGTGCTCGAGCAACTGTTCAACGACCTGCAATTGCGCGATCTGCCGGTCATCGTCACCTCTTCGCTCGAGGGCCTCGACAACGTCGTGCGCTGCATCGAGCTGGGCGCCGAAGATTACCTGGTCAAGCCCGTCAACCCGGTACTGCTCAAGGCACGCATCGGCGCGGGGTTGGAAAAGAAGCGGCTGCGTGATCACCAGAAAGAGCTGGTGCGACGCTTCGCGACCCCAGAAGTTGCGCAGGACCTGCAGCAATCGGGATTTGCGCTCGGCGGCAAGCGCGTGCAGGGAACGGTGATGTTCTCCGACATCCGCGGCTTCACCCCGTTGGTGGAGGCGCAATCGCCCGAGGACTCGATCGAGCTTCTCAATACCTACTACACGCTAATGTTCAACGCGATCAGCAGCCACGGCGGCATCGTCAGCCAGATCGCCGGCGATGGCTTGATGGCTGTCTTCGGAGCACCACTGCCGCTGCCCGAGCACTGCGAAGCGGCCGTGCAAGCAGCGATCGAAATGATCGAGATGATCGAGTTGTTCAACGTCGATCAGGTTTCGGCCGGCAAATCCCCGATCCGCATCGGCATCGGCATCGCCTCGGGCGAGATGGTGGCGGGCTACACGGGAACCAACGAGCGCGCAACCTACACCTGCATCGGCGACACGGTGAATGTTGCGGCGCGCCTGGAGGCGCACACCAAGGTGGCTGGTCATCCCATCCTGATCGACGCCACAACGAGGTCCGCGTTGCGCGCGCCTATATCGCTCGAAATGCTCGGACCGGTCACTTACCGCGGCAAGGCGCAGCCGGTGGAGACGTTCGGCGTGAAACTGGCTAAGAAGGCGTGATCTGGTCGCCACGCCGATTTGCAAGCTTGTCAGACAATCGCAAGGTATACTCTTAGCGCAAGTCGGAACGTCGAAGCAACAGCGCTAGGGGGCCTCGATCGGAGGCGGCGATATGTGGCTGAGATCCTTCGGGTGCGTCGCGACTGCACTCGCACTGAGTGTATCCGCCCCTGTTCTTGCCCAATCGAAGGCATACCGCATCGGCTGGCTTGGCGACGGTACCCCTCCTCCCGCCGCAGCCCAGAGTAGCAGCGACTTTCAGCAAGGCCTGCGCGACATTGGCTACGTCGGAGGACGGAGCATCCCCGTCGAGTATCGCTACGCCGGCGGCGACGTGGATAAGCTGTCGGCACTTGCTGGCGAGCTCGTGCGACTTCCGGTTGACGTGATCGTCACCTCGGGCGAACCGGCGGCGCTTGCAGCTACGCGCGCCACCAAGACCATCCCAATCGTCGTGACACAAATCGGAGTCGACCCGGTCAAGGCCGGCCTGGTCGCGAGCCTTGCGCGCCCCGGAGGAAACGTCACGGGCTTAGCGACGCTCAACGAGGAACTCTGGTCGAAGCGGCTTGGGCTGCTCAAGGAAGTTGCGCCCAATGTGTCGAAGCTTGCGGTGCTTTGGAATCCCGCCAACCCGGGCAACTCAAGCTGCATCGAGGAGATCAAAAGCGCCGCCCAGGCGCTTCAATTGCAGATCGCTTCAGTCGAGGTGCGCGACACCAAGGCGCTCGACCGTGTATTGACGAGTATCGCGAACGACACCAACGCGTTGGCGGCATGTTGGGACAGCGTGCTGCTTGAGCGGGCTGGTGCGATCGCGGAGTTCGCGTTGAAGCGGCGACTGCCTACGCTTGCCCCGCTCAAGGAATATGTGGAGGAGGGTTTTCTTCTGTCACTGGGGGCGAGCCTGTCCGCACACAAGCGACGCACGGCGTACTACGTCGACAAAATTCTGAAGGGCGCCAAGCCAGCCGATTTGCCTGTGGAGCGCGCCACGTTGTTTGAGCTGGTGGTCAATGTGAAGACGGCGAAGGCGCTCGGGCTAACGCTTCCTCCGACGCTGCTGGTACTGGCCGACGATGTAATCCGATAACGAGGCACACGATGCCGCATCCATTCAACGAGAACAAAGCCGTGCCGCTACCTGCAAGGCTGCTGCTCGCGCTCGCACTGTTGTTATTGGTCCCGTTCGCAGTCGCCCAGAACAACCTTGGAGAATTGCTTGATGGTGGCGCTAAGAAGGTGTCCGGAGAGGAGTTCAGACAGGACGTCGTCCAACGTGTGGTCTTAGGGCCTTTACCGTCAGGGGCGACCGTTGAGTTGATGTACGCAACCAGCGGCGTGATACAAGGTAGAAGTGTAACAGCGGGTTCTTCCGCAATAGCTGGGGGCACTGGCGCGGCCCCTGTCTCACCGATTGATGGAGTCTGGAACATTGATGACAGCGGAAGGATCTGCACAAGTATGGTAATCATGAGGACGTTTCTTCCGTTCCGCTGTCAGTACTGGTTCAAGTACAAGGACGACTACTTCGTCGCTGATTCCGATTCCGATCGCGGCGCAAAGGTGCTCCGCCGCACCGTGAAGCAGTAGATGCAGTACGCCGGCCGGGCGTGCGACCGCTGTTGGTTGCAAGCATGCCATTTTTATGGCACGCTACATGGCATGAAAGCCACCATGGACGCGGCTGGACGGATCGTCGTGCCCAAAGCTCTGCGCCAGGCGCTCGGACTCAAGCCGGGACAATCTCTTGAAATCCGGGCTGGTGAGGGGCGCCTGGAGATCGAGATTGCCGCCACCCCGATGCAGCTCAAGAAGCGAGGTAAAGGCGTGGTTGCAGTTCCGGACGCCAAGTTGCCCGTGCTGACGGCAGACGTGGTTCGCGAAACCTTGGAACGCATTCGGCGTTGAAGACAGCCGATACGAGCCTCGTGGTCGCAGCGTTCGCCTCCTGGCACGAAGCTCATGAAGGTGCACGACGAGAGCTGGACGGTGGCTTGCGACTGATCGAGCACTGCGCCCTCGAAACTTACTCGGTTTTGACGCGACTGCCCGCCCCGCACCGCAGCGTGGGCTTGGTCGTCCGCGAATTCCTCGAGACGCGATTTCCGCAGCCTTTCCTCCGCCTGGACGCGCGCGGCTACCGAGATTTCGTTCTCGGGTTAGCCGATCACGGCATAGCAGGCGGTGCGGCGTACGATGCGCTGGTTGCAGCGACCGCGTCATTCTGCGGTGCCGAGCTTGTTACCTGCGATAGACGAGCGGTGCCCATCTACGACCGCTACGGCGTCCGGTCCCAGCTTCTCATTTGACAGCGCAGACGGAATTCGCCAGCCGCACGAAATCCGCAACCGACAGCGTTTCGCCCCGCGCTCTCGGTGCAATCCCGACGTTCTCGAGTTGAGCTTCGCTTGCAAGCGTCTTGAGCGCATTGCGCAATGTCTTCCGGCGTTGGCCGAAGGCCGCGGCGACGATGCGCTCGAATCGCTTCTGATCGGCGATCAATGGCCGCGCTTCGCGCAATGGCCTGAGTAGCGCCACCGCGGACTCGACCTTCGGCGCGGGACGAAACGCACCAGGCGGCAAGACCAACAGGCGCTCGATCGAAAAGCGAGCCTGAAGCATTACCGATAGCCGCCCATATTCCGGCGTAGAAGGCGCCGCAACCATGCGTTGCACGACCTCCTTCTGCAGCATCACGGTTATGTCGCGCACGATCGCTTCGTAATCCGCGAGGTGAAACAGTAGCGGCGAACTGATGTTGTAGGGCAGGTTGCCAACGATGCGAAGGTCACGCCCCAACGACGCGAAGTCGAAGTCGAGCGCGTCGGCGTTGTGCAGCTCCAGCCGATCGGGGTCGAATTCCGCCGCGATTCGCGCCACGAGATCGCGATCGATTTCGATCACGGTGAGGTGACCCGCGCGCTCGAGCAGCGGCCGCGTCAGTGCGCCAAGCCCGGGGCCGATCTCGATCAAGTTGTCACCGGGGCGCGGAGCGATCCCGTCGACGATGCGCTCGATGTAGCTTCGATCGACCAGGAAGTTCTGGCCGAAGCGCTTGCGCGGGATGTGGCGAGCGACGCTGGGTCCCCGCTTGCGCGGGGACGACGTGCTGGTCACGCCTTGCCGCCCCGTGACGTTCCTTCTCGTCGCACGCTTCGCACTTCTGCCCTCCCGTGCGCTAAGTCGTCCAGTCGAGGATTACTTTGCCGCTTTTACCTGAGAGCAAGGTAGTGAACGCCGCCTCGAACTGTTCAGCCAGGAAGTGATGCGTGATTACCGGCGAGATATCGAGTCCGCTCTGCAGCATGGCGACCATCTTGTACCAGGTCTCGAACATCTCGCGGCCGTAGATCCCTTTAATCTCGAGTCCCTTGAAAATGACCTGATTCCAGTCGATCGCCATCTGCGCCGGCGGAATGCCGAGCAAGGCGATCTTGCCGCCGTGGTTCATGTGCTCGAGCATGTCGGCGAAGGCGCGCGGCACCCCCGACATCTCCATTCCTACGTCGAAGCCTTCTGTCATGTGTAGGTCCGACATGACGTCGCGCAGCTTTTCGCGCCCGACATTGACTGCTCGCGTCGCTCCCATTCGTCGTGCGAGGTCCAGACGATAGTCGTTGATATCGGTGACGACGATGTAGCGCGCACCGACATGGCGCGCGATGGCGGCGGCCATCACGCCGATCGGCCCCGCGCCGGTAATGAGCACATCCTCGCCGACGAGGTTGAAAGACAGCGCCGTGTGCGTGGCGTTGCCGAAGGGATCGAAAATCGATGCCAGGTCATCGGAAATATCGTCGGGGATCCTGAACGCGTTGAACGCCGGGATCACTAAGTATTCGGCGAACGCGCCTTCGCGGTTGACTCCGACTCCGACCGTGTTGCGGCACAAGTGCCTGCGGCCGGCGCGACAATTGCGGCAGTATCCGCAGGTAATGTGACCTTCCCCGGACACGCGATCACCGATCGCGAATCCGCGAACTTCCTGTCCGATCTCGACGATCTCGCCGACGTACTCGTGGCCGACCTGCATCGG
>Ga0126381_100008181_pt1 | contig 11676 bp, 13 predicted proteins | sample PanSoiMetPlot_28_FD_96465 | JGI IMG/M metagenome (GOLD analysis project Ga0126381, IMG submission 96465) | Tropical forest soil microbial communities from Panama - MetaG Plot_28 | ecosystem: Environmental > Terrestrial > Soil > Tropical forest > Bulk soil | place: Panama | collected 2016-02-17 | reverse complement strand
ATGTTCGGCACACGGGAGCGGCCGAGCGCTACGGAAGAAAACAAGATTGTCCCGATCGAACAATACGGGTTGCGTCTGATGTCAATGGGATTTCTGCTCGACGACACTTCGCCGGCGATTTTGCGCGGGCCGATGGTCACGCGTTATACACAGCAGTTTCTGCGGCAGGTTGAATGGGGCGAGCTCGACTATCTGGTTTTGGATCTTCCCCCGGGGACCGGCGACATCCAGCTTACCATCGTGCAGACGGTCGCGCTTTCGGGGGCGATTATCGTGACTACGCCTCAGGAAGTCGCCTTAATCGATGCGCGGAAGGCGGCCACCATGTTTGCCAAAGTTAATGTGCCAGTGCTCGGTCTCGTAGAGAACATGAGCTACTTTGTTTCGCCGTCTGACAACAAACGCTATGATATCTTTGGTAGCGGCGGAGGCGAACGCGAAGCCAAGCGGCTGCGGGTTGCATTGCTCGGTCAAATCCCGATCGATATCGCAACACGCGAGGCCGGTGATCGCGGGATGCCGATTGTTGGCCAAGAGCCGCAATCACCCGTCGCTGCCGAGTTCACGAGGATTGCCGAAAATCTTCGTAAGGCGTTGCCATAGCGAGGCAGCCGTGACCGCCAGCGGAAACGAGAATTAAATAAATCATGCCATTGCCCGTCGAATCGATTGTGTTGACTGAACGCAAATTTTATGAAAGAGAATCGAGAGATGCCGTCTTCCGAGGAAGATCAATCTCAATTCGTTAAGAATTCTGTCCTTTACAAGGAATTCCTTGCCGAGCGCGCAGAAATTTTGAAGCACAAGTGGATTGAGAGCGAAAAAGCCGGCAAGGACATCGGCTTCGAAAAAGCATTGCTCGATTGGATCGTGAAACATCGCTCGCACTGGCGTGAAAAGAGGATGCGCGAAGGCAAAGCTGGGGTAAAATGAGTGACTGATCCATAGCCGCGTCCTTTAAAGCGATCCCGTGAGGTCGCCAAGGAAAGGTATGAAAAGAGAAAAAGACAGTTCATCTACTGCTGTCCCCATCCTGGACGGGGAGGCAATTCGTCGTGCGCTGCGGCGCATTGCGCACGAAATCGTCGAGCGTAACCCGCAACTTGAAAAAGTCGTACTCGCGGGAATTCCCTCGCGGGGTGTAGAGATTGCACGGCGCATCGCTGCTTTTATTCAGGAGATCGAGGAAATCAAAATCGAGACCGGCATAATCGACGTGGCGATGCATCGCGACGACGTGGGAACACGTCCCGAACTGCCTGTCGTGCGAGCGTCGAACCTTCCGCTGCCGTTGGAAGGGCGTACCATTATTATAGTCGATGACGTCCTCTATACTGGACGCACCATCCGTGCGGCGATGGACGCGATCAATTCATTTGGGCGACCGACTCGCATCCAACTTGCCGTATTGGTTGACCGCGGCCATCGGGAAGTCCCGATTCGCCCCGATTACGTTGGAAAGAATCTGCCCACCGCAGGAAGCGAAACGGTGCGCGTCCGGTTCGAACAAACCGACAGCGAACCGGATGAAGTGTGCTTGGAAAGACAATGAGTACGCGCTGGAACCGTAAGGATTTGCTTGGCTTGAGGGAACTTTCCGCGGACGAAATCACTTTCATTCTGGAAACCACGGACGCGTTTAAGCAGGTCGGGACTCGCGAGATCAAGAAGGTCCCTGCCCTGCGCGGGAAAACTCTGGTGAATTTTTTTGTCGAGCCAAGCACGCGGACGCGCACCTCATTTGAGCTGGCCGCGTTTCGGCTAAGCGCAGATGTGATCAACATCTCGGCGGGCACGTCCAGCCTTGCCAAAGGCGAAACCCTCAAAGATACGGCGCGAAATCTCGAGGCATTACACGCCGATATTCTCGTGCTTCGCCACAGTTCCGCGGGTGCGCCGCAGTTTCTCGCTCGACGGCTGAAAACCGGCGTGATCAACGCTGGTGATGGTGCGCACGAGCACCCAACTCAGGCGCTCCTCGATCTTTATACCATTCGCGAGAAGCGAGGAAGAATCGCCGGGCTGCACGTGGCGATCATCGGCGATATTCTATTCAGTCGCGTCGCCCGCTCGAATATCTTTGGTCTGATCAAGCTTGGGGCACGGGTCACGCTTGTTGGTCCAAGCACGCTGGTGCCGCCGGAATTCGAAAAACTGGGTGCCGAAGTCTCGCATCAGATCGACAAGGTGCTTCCGAATGCAGATGTCGTGAATCTCTTGCGCATTCAGCATGAGCGGCAGCGCAAAGAATATTTTCCAGGGATTGGAGAATACATTCGTTTTTTTGGCCTAACGAAAGAACGTGGGAAACTTTTGAAACCGGATTGTCTGATCATGCATCCTGGCCCGATCAATCGCGGGGTCGAGATCGACAGCGAAATTGCCGACGGATTGCAAAGCGTCATCCTCGACCAAGTCACCAACGGCCTCGCCGTACGAATGGCCGTTCTGTATCTCTGCGGAGGGATTTCGACACAATGAGCGCAGCCATCATTCGCAACGGCCGGGTGATTGACCCCGCGAATAAGCGCGATGAAATCGCCGATGTTTACGTCGCAGACGGAAAGATCGTCGCCTCTAAATCCGAAGTTGGAACGCCGAAATCCGAAATTGAAGAGATCGATGCGCGTGGTCTGATTGTAGCTCCCGGCTTAATCGACATGCACGTGCATCTGCGTGAGCCGGGATTCGGGCATAAGGAGACGATCGAATCCGGCGCGCGCGCCGCTGCAGCCGGCGGCTTTACAACAGTTGTTTGCATGCCGAACACTTCGCCGGCTGCGGACAATCCTAGCACGATCGCATGGATCAAAGATCGCGCGGCGGAAACGGCGTGCGTGAATGTTTTGCCAACCGGAGCGATTTCCAAAAGTCTCGCTGGCGAAGAACTCGCGCCAATCGGCTCTCTCGCACAAGCGGACGTTGTCGCGATCACGGACGACGGCCATTGCATTCAAAATCATGAGCTGATGCGGCGCGCAGTCGAGTACGCCCGCATGGTCGGTGTTCCGGTGCTTGATCATTGCCAGGATTACAATTTGGCCGGCAACGGCGTGGTGCATGAGGGATGCTGGAGCACGCTGCTCGGTTTGCCTGGCTGGCCAGCAGCAGCGGAGGAGGCGATGGTGATGCGCAACATTTTGCTGGCGGAGCTTTGCGATCATCACATTCATTGCCAGCACGTCACTACGGCTCGGAGCGTACGACTCATTCGTGAAGCGCGGATGCGCGGGGTCAAAATCAGCGGCGAAGTCTGCCCCCACCACATCGCGTTAACCGATGAAGCGATCCAAAACTTCGATACAAACTGCAAAGTGAATCCGCCGTTACGAGCGCAAGGCGATGTCGATGCGTTGCTGGAGGGAATCGCAGACGGCACGTTATCCATCCTCGCTTCTGATCATGCCCCCCATGCCGATTTTGAAAAGGAAGTGGAATTCGATGCCGCGCCGTTTGGCATCATCGGACTGGAGACCGAGCTCGCCTTATTTCTCCATCTGATCGTACACAAATACCACAAGATAGACATGGCACGTTTAATCGAGATGTACACGACCGAGCCAGCGCAACTCTTGAAACTCGACGCGGGCACGTTGTCTGCCGGTGCGAAAGCTGATATAACTTTGATCGATCCGGATTTGGAGTGGACGGTCAAGGTCAATAAATTCGAGTCTGCAGCGCGGAACTCACCTTTCGATGACTGGAAACTGAAAGGCCGTGCGGTTCGGACGATTGTCGGTGGCAAAGAAGTTTGGAAACTATAGCGGGAGCCGTACCGGCTGCTTGATTGTGGAATCGCAGGCGAAACTCCTGCCCCTACGGAATTATCCCGTGTATCCGCCGTGGATGTAATACTCCAAATGGGCGATTGCGGCGCTTTGGCAGGAGATGACGTGCTTGACCAGGTCGCCAATCGAGATCACGCCCACAACTTTGTCGCCATCCAGCACTGGCAGATGGCGGATGTGCTTGTCGGTAATGAGATGCAGACACTTCTCAACCGGCTCCCGCGGATGCGTGACCGTCAGATCGGTGGACATGATCTCAGAGACCTTCGTTTCGCGGGAATGCCTGCCCCGGAGGAAGACTTTTCGCGTATAATCACGTTCGGAAATGATACCGACTAGTCGCTGCTGCTCCATGACCAACAGCGCGCCGACATTCTTCTTATCCATCATTTCGATCGCCTCGAAAACCGTGGCATCTGGCGAGATCGAGAAAACCTCACCGCTCTTGTGATTCAAGATCGCGTGGATAGTGCCACTCACGTCCATCGGTTACGGGGATTAGGAGAAGACTAAGATAGGACAATCTTCCCCGGGAGGGCAAGCGTGTTATGGGATAGTGCTGGAACGCGTCGTCCTTGACGTCTACTGCTGGCCCGAAAGGGGTGGGCTTCCTTGGCTGCCTGTCGGCTGGAGTTAAACAAATGCCGGGCGAAGCCTTACAACTTTGCTTGTCTTCGCATCGAGAAAAAGACATAACCTAGCGATGCGTTGGGCTTGGTCATTTAAAGCTTCCCTCGGCAACGGCCGAGACAAAGAAGAGAAAGACGATCGGTTTTCTACGACCGACGCGCGTCCCGATTTTCTGTGCATCGGAGCCCAAAAGGGCGGAACAACGTGGCTCTATGAACAACTCGACGCGCACCCCGATTTTTGGATGCCTCCATTTAAGGAGATCCATTATTTTGATGAACTGAGCAGGACTAAACGAGTATTTCCGCCCCGTCGGCGAGATGAACGTGATTTCTTCTTTCTGGAGAACATGAAGAGCCTGAGTGATCGCTTTTATATCGACATTGAGAATTATGCGCGGCTATTCGCACCAAAAGGGTCGCTCCTGTCGGGGGACATTACGCCGGCCTATTCGATGTTAAATGACGAGATCATTCAGCGAATCGTCGATTGTTTCCCAACCTTAAAGGTGATCTTTCTGGCGCGTGATCCCGTCGCGCGCGCCTGGTCGCACCTGTCCATGGCCGTCCGTTTTGGAATGACGAGCCCATTTGACGTCACCGACGTTGACGAGGTGACTCGGAATTTGCTGCATCCAGGGGTGCTCCTGCGCTCGCATCCGAGCAAGATCGTGGCGCGCTGGAGACGCTACGTTCACTCAAAATTGTTTCGCGTCTATTTCTTTGACGACTTGGAAGAAAACCCCACTGTGCTGCGGCGTTCAATCCTTCATTTCTTGGGTTCCGATCCGGATAAGCCAAGTGGGCGATTACGCGCGGATTATAACAGCAGCGCAAAGACGAAAAAACTGCGGCTCACCGAAAAGGTACGATTGCACATTGCTCACTTCTTTAAGGAGGAATTGAAAGCATGCGCGATGGAACTGGGCGGACGCGCCAAGGAATGGCCAGCACGATACGGCTTTGGCCTGCTCTGGTTTTTCGCGCAGCTGGTCGACGACTTCGATCTTCTTTCCATCTCCGATTGGGTCACCTGATATCAGCGAAGGAAGTCACGCGATCTGTCGCCAAATCGCGCGAGCGTCAATCTACCTACCTATTTTCTGTGCCAAAACCTTGGCCCGTTCGCGATTTGCCTCGAGCTCAGCCAGATGTTTCTCCGACCATCGACAAAGCGTGTGCAACGGTTCAATCAATGTTCGCCCCAACCTTGTCAGAGAATACTCCACTTTGGGTGGCACAACCGGATACACTTTGCGTTGCACCAGGCCGTCGCGTTCGAGGCTGCGCAAGGTTTGGGTGAGCATTTTTTGTGAGATCCCACCAATCGCGCGTTGCAACTCGGCGTAACGCATCGTTCCGCGCGCCAGGATCTGAATAACGAGGGCCGTCCATTTGTCGGCGATTCGGTCGAGCACGAGCCGCGACGGACATTGCGGTTCTAAAACCGAAGGAGGAGAGGACGTTTTAGGCATGGTTCCTTCTACCGTCAGCATGAACGGAGAGCAACCTTCTAAATAGAATGTATACGACAACTTAACATGTAGTTGACGGATAGATTGGCCAACTCGAATTTGATTCAGTATGACATCAGCGAAGTTCGAACAGGTTCCGGGAATCGAGTTTCTGCTTAGCGAAGTAAATTCGGAAAGGGCAGCAAGCCCAGCTACACCGACGGTTGATGCAGCGCTTTTAGACGAGTACTCGCGTGCAGTGGTGAGCGCGGTCGAGCGCGTCGCGCCTGCCGTTGTGAACATTGAGATCCGACAGCAGAACAAAAATCAGTCACGCGACGTCAGCGGGAGCGGTTCGGGATTTGTGATCGCACCAGATGGTTTCATCTTGACCAACAGCCATGTCATCCACACTGCCACGCGAATCTTGGTGAATCTTTCCGACGGGCGCGATTATCCGGCACAGCTTATCGGTGACGATCCCGAAACCGATCTTGCCGTGATTCGGGTCGATGCATCTCAGCTTGTTCATGTGCGGCTGGCCGATTCTGAAGTTTTACGGGTAGGACAGATGGCAATCGCCATTGGCAATCCGCTGGGTTTCCAAGCGAGTGTGACCGCGGGCGTGATCAGCGCGCTCGGTCGCTCGATGTACTCGCAATCGGGTCGTTTGATCGATAATATTATTCAGACTGATGCGGCTCTGAACCCCGGCAATTCCGGTGGGCCACTGGTCAACTCAGCAGGGGAAGTCATCGGTGTAAACACGGCGATGATTCGACCTGCGCAAGGCATCTGCTTTGCCATCGCGAGCAACACGGCCAAGCTAGTTGCTGGCTGGCTGATCCGTGACGGACGAATTCGGCGCAGCTACATTGGTGTCGCTGGTCAAAATGTGCCCCTGCATCGTCGCATTATTCGATTTTATGACCTGCCGCTCGAAACCGGCGTGCTGGTTGTATTTGTTGAAAAAGACAGTCCGGCAAAGCATGCAGGTCTCCGTGATGGCGACATTATCGTCGCTTTTAATGAACGACCGATCGGCACGATTCACGGTCTTCATAAGATGCTGGTGGGCGAGCAAATCGGCGTTCCCGCTAAGTTGCTGGTTATCCGACACACGGAAAAATTGGAGCTGTCGATCTTGCCTGGCGAATCGCGAAGGCCCCGATAATGTGGGCCTCTTGTCCCGTCCCGAAAGCTTTCGGGAGACGGCCTCGGGTCGTAGCAAGGTTCCGAATTTACGGCGCAGCCGAGACGGTTACGCTACCCTCAGTCGATGAAAATCCTAGTCATAGGAAGCGGAGGCCGCGAACACGCGCTCGTATGGAAACTGAGGCAATCGCCAGATGTACACCACGTTTTTTGCGCACCAGGCAATGCCGGCACCGCCGAGATTGGTGACAATGTCGCGATTTCGGCAAGTGATTTTGGAGCACTTACTCGTTTTGCCAAAGAAAATCGTGTTGATCTAACTGTCGTGGGGCCAGACGACCCGCTCGCTAGGGGAATTGTTGATTTCTTCGGTGCGGCAGGGTTGCGCATCTTCGGGCCAACCAAATTGGCCGCTCGCCTCGAGTCATCAAAGATTTTTGCAAAAGAGCTGATGCGCGACCACAGGATTCCAACAGCACGTTCTGGCACGTTTGAAAGAAGCGACGACGCGCTTCGGTTTTGCGACCAACTACAATTTCCGGTTGTAATTAAAGCCGATGGCCTTGCCCTCGGAAAAGGAGTGATCATAGCGGCCGATCATGCTGCCGCGAGTTCAGCGATCAATGCGATGATGAATCAGGGCCGTTTTGGTGAGGCTGGCCGGTGCGTCGTGGTAGAGGAATTCCTGCGCGGCACAGAGTGTTCGCTTCATGCGCTGGTTGATGGTGCAGGCTACCGCCTTTTGGAAACGGCGCGGGATCATAAGCGCGCGTTTGATGGCGATGTCGGACCGAACACAGGCGGTATGGGTGCGTTCAGCCCGGCGAACAACTGGAGCTTTGTGCTGGAGGATCAATTTCACAAAAAGATCATGCGGCCGCTGCTGCACGGCTTGCGGGAAAAGAAGATTACATTTCGCGGCTTGCTTTACCCGGGCTTGATGATTAGTGCAGACGGCGCACGCGTTCTCGAGTTCAACTGCCGCTTCGGTGATCCAGAGACACAGGCGATTTTGCCGCGAATGAAATCGGATTTATTACCACTGCTGGAAGCAACGATTGACGGAAAGATCGACAGCTGTCCAATCGAGTGGGATCAGCGGCCAGCGGTCACAGTGGTGCTTGCTTCAGGAGGCTACCCCAACAAGTACGAAACGGGCAAAGGCATTTCCGGGCTCGAGGAAGCGGCCAAACTCGACAGCGTACACATTTTTCATGCTGGAACTAAGCGGGCCAACGGTGAAACCGTGACCGCTGGGGGGCGAGTAATTGCAGTCACCGCACTGGGACCGTCCGTCGAAGCCGCGCGCTCGCGTGCGTACGATGCGGTGTTGCGCGTTCATTTCGAGAACTGTCATTACCGCCACGATATTGCTCTGAGCGGCGTTACGGATAACATCGAAAAACAACGCTGATGTCTCGATTGCTGCTGGTGGCCTTTATCACGTCGATTTTGATTGTGCCGGCGTTGCTCGTTGGCCAATCACCGGTGCCAACTTTACCATCCGCCGTGGTCCCCAGCGCACCTCGAATTCTATCACGATCGGCTACGTCGCCATCGCCCTCGCCGCCTGCGAAGCCCACGGAGCAAGAATTGGTTGATTCGTTAAGCCCGGCAGACTTGCAGGCAATCATCTCGCTATTGAAAGGCAATTTCACAACGCCCGATGCAATTACTGAAACCGAATTGAATCGGGCGACTGTCGAGGGCCTAGTGGTTCGGATGTCGCGTGGCGTGATCCTTTTTCCCGACAAAGAAAGCGCCGCAGCGGAAGCGCCGATTCCCTTTTACAGTGAGGTACTTGGAGGTCACATCGGGTATTTGCGGCTCGGATCGCTGAATAGCGCGAATCTTCAGGCGATGGATAAGAGCCTCGGCAGCTTTGCTGCAAAAAAAGTAGACGCCCTGATTGTCGATATCCGGTCGAGTCAGGCAACGAGCGATTTTGCAATAGCTGCTGATTTTGCGAAGCGGTTTTGTCCGAGGGGGAGACCGCTCTTTACATTGCGTAAACCCAACGTCCGCCAGGATCGTGTGTTTAATTCCGACCGTGATCCAGCCTTTCAGGGTCTAGTCATGGTGCTAGCCGACGGCGACACGGCCGGAGCAGCCGAAGCGCTCGTTGTCGCGCTCCGGTTTTACGACAAAGCTCTCGTCATTGGCCAACCGACGGCCGGTCGTGCGGCAGAATACTCCGATTTTTCATTATCAGGAGGTAAAGTTCTACGCCTTGCGGTGGCCGAAGCAGTTTCGCCCGAGAGCCGACCACTGTTTCCAGAGGGAGTAAAACCAGACCTGCCTGTTGAAATGCCGACGGCGGCCAAGCGACAAATTTTTCAATTGAGCAATGAGAAGGGAATGGGCCCGTTTGTTTATGAAACGGGACGTCCGCATATAAATGAAGCCGCGCTGCTGGCCGGAACAAATCCTGAGGTTGAAGCAGTCGAGGCTGCGCAGCAGCGGCGTGGCCGGGCACCAGAGAAACCGCCCACACATGATCCGGTCCTGCAGCGCGCGCTGGATGTGGTCACTTCGCTGGAGGTGTATGGGAGGCGCTAAAGTGAGTCCGCTCGAGGAACGTATCGGTTACAAATTCCGCAATTCGCTGTTGCTGGCGGAGGCACTCACGCACCCGAGTCTAGGCCACGAGACGCAACGCTTTCACTTTGACAATCAGCGTTTGGAATTTCTTGGCGACGCCGTTCTTCAGCTCGTGATTACCGAATATCTGTTTCGCGATTTCAGTGGGGAAGCCGAAGGCCAACTGACGAAGTTGCGTTCGCGGCTTGTCTCCCGTGAAACATTGAAGATGCATGCGGCTACGCTCGATTTGGGACGTTACCTTTTGATGGGGCGTGGCGAGGAAGCCAGTGGTGGCCGCGAGCGAACGTCGACATTGGCAGACGCCTTTGAAGCGCTCGTCGGCGCAATATATCTCGACGGTGGTTTTGACACCGCGAGAAACTTCATTCTAACCCAGGCGCGCGACGATCTTGAACAGATCGCAGAAGAGCCCGTGGACATCAATCCCAAGGGGCATTTGCAGGAATTGTTACAAAGCATTTCTCCGCGCAGCCCGGCTTATGAGTTGGTTTCACAGAGCGGACCCGAGCACGAAAAAACTTTCGTCGTGCAAGCTGTCTGGGAAGAAATCGTCCTTGGGCAAGGAAGCGGCCGCAGCAAGAAACTGGCGGAAACTGCGGCTGCTCTGGAAGCCCTGCAATTGAAACGTTGGGAGAAGAAGACGCATCCGGGTGTGTAAAGGATTCTTTAACTGCGGTTGGTTGCCGAAGCGGTGCCAATGACCGATTGCATCTAGATTGAATGTTTGAGAGCGTCGAGACTTTGGCCCGAGTGTGACGTCCACCGAAAGTACTGCGCAATAGCTGCTGTTACGAATTTCTTCGCGCGGCGGATTGCACTTTGCAGTGATAGGCCACAGGCAAGCCCGGCGGTAATCGCCGCGGAATACGTGCAGCCGGTACCGTGCGTTGCAACTCCTTGAACGAAAGGCGCGGAAAACTGACTGATCTGGCTATCGGCAAAGAGCAGATCGACCGCGCAGCCACCGGCAAGGTGTCCGCCTTTAAGCAAAATCGACACACCGTATTTCCTTTGCATTTCCTTCCCCGCGTTGCGCATCGTCTGCAGATCGCGAACTGGCTTGCCGATCAATTTTTCTGCCTCGTCCAGGTTCGGAGTCAGTAGTGTCGCTAGCGGAAATAGTTCGCTTTCGTAAACCTCGATCGCTTTGGGTGCGAGAAGTCGATCGCCGCTCGTAGCGGCTATCACGGGATCGATCACAAGCGGAAAACGCTTGGCTGAGTCGTCCGAAAGATCGGCAATTGTTCGGGCTACCGTTTTGATGTTTTTGGCGGTGTAAAGCAGTCCCGTTTTGACTGCTGCGATCGGGAAATTTCTGCAGAGGATGGTGATCTGTTCGCGCACGATTTCTGCGCTAACCGGTTCGATGCGCGAAACTCTTCCCGGTGTTTCCGCAACGACGCAGGTCACAGCACTCAATCCATAAACACCAAGCGCTGAGAATGTCTTAAGATCGGCCTGGATACCAGCGCCTGCGCTGCTGTCGGAGCCAGCGATGGTGAGCGCGATGGGCACTGTACCGGCGCTGTGCGAGCGCCGATGTTCTTGCTTTCCCATTGGATTCGGTGGTCGTAGACCGCCGGTATACGATTTTACGCGCCATCGTTACCGATGGCTTCCACGGGGCAACCTTCCATCGCTTCTTTGCAGAGCCCTTCTTCTTCTGGCGTTTCCGGCTGCTTGTAAACGTAGGAATGGCCGCCGTCGTCGTTGCGTTTGAAATTGGCAGGCGCAGTCTCGCGGCACAAATCGCAGTCGATACATTGGTCATCGACATAGAATTTGCCAGCTACGTTTTCAGGGTACTTATTTGCGGCGTCGGCCATATTTTCCGGTAAAAATGAAGTGGAAGGCTAAGGAGAAACGCTCCTTACGCAATTAATTTGGCCATTAAGACGCTTACATGCAACCGCCAGGTGCCGAAGGCACGTTAAAGCATTGAAGCGTCGAGAAGGAAAGCAGATCATCGTCGAACAACAGTCGATTCATGTGGCAGCTTAAGGACTTAGTGACTTAGCGGTTGAACGATGTAACGATTTAACGCTT
>Ga0126381_100008180_pt1 | contig 11677 bp, 11 predicted proteins | sample PanSoiMetPlot_28_FD_96465 | JGI IMG/M metagenome (GOLD analysis project Ga0126381, IMG submission 96465) | Tropical forest soil microbial communities from Panama - MetaG Plot_28 | ecosystem: Environmental > Terrestrial > Soil > Tropical forest > Bulk soil | place: Panama | collected 2016-02-17 | reverse complement strand
TGGCCAACCACGGAGTCGTGTCCTACGGCGTCGAGCTGCAGTCGGCTTAGATGAAGATGGAAACCGTGGAGCACTTCGCGCAGATCACCCTGATCACGCGCATCCTGGGCCAACAACAGGAACTCGAATGCGGCGACCTCGATAAATTGGTGGCAGCGCGCAGCAAGTATCTCGGGGTGAACTCGGCGGCACCGATGCCGGTCTGTTCGTCGAACGGAAACGGCGGCGAGCGGAGCCATCGCGGGGGACGCCAGGCTACTCACCGCCAATCCGAAACTGCATCCCGGTTCGGAAGTTGATCCCCAGCGCAGGATACCCGACATTCTCTTGATACACGCGGTCGAGTAGGTTCTCCCCGTTGGCATAGATGCGGACGCGAGAGTTGATGGCGTACCACCAACCCGCATTCACCAGGACGTAACCGGGGGCGTGGTCATATCCGAGGCCGTAGAAATCGGTATCGGCCCTTCGGCCGACGAAGCTCCCCCCGAGATATCCTCCCCACCTGCTTCCCAGATAGGTGAGCAGAAAATTCGCGGAATGCCTGGGTCGGTGCAAAAGCGGTTTGCCACCTCCGAAGGTCGTCACGTCGCAAAACTGAGCCAGGGTGCAGGCCGGAGCTTCGAGAACCTGTGTTGCCGTGTACGTGTAAGCCGTAATGAGAGATAGCTGTGGGCGAATCCGGGTCTCCAGCTGGACTTCGGCTCCGTGGCCCAGCGACTTGTTAATGTTCTGGTATTGCCCGATGAAGGTCGTCGGATCGAACGGGTACGCGATCTGATCGTGAAAGAGGCTGTTGAAGTAAGTTGCGGTGAACGCCAGCCGGTCTACGAACAAGCGTTGCTCGAATCCCGCCTGGAAACTGCGCACTCGCTCCGGCTTTAATGTCGGATTGGGCACCGAAGTTGGGGGGCCGGCATAGGTCTCTTCCAGTCGTGGCTCCTTGAAGCCGGTTCCATAGGAAAAGGCCAGCCGGGTTCCCGATAACACCTGGCCGCCGCGGAGCGCGAGGTAGGAGGCATTCACCTGCGGCACGCCGGTGTTTCGAAAAGCGCTGTTGTGAACGAACCGTGCGCCCGCCACCACCGATAGGCGTCCCAGCCGCAGCTGCTGCTGCGCGTACACATCGTTGTTCAGACGCTGACCGTGGGTAACCCCGAGGTTCACATCACCGACGAATCCGTTTTCGTTCTCCACCAGATACCCGAACGTGGTCTCGGCCCAGCTGCGCTCTGAATAGCTGCCCTCGTACTCAAACCCAGCCCGGTTAATGTTGGCAATGGCATGGAACTGGAAATCGGGATCCAGCCCCGGGATGTGCTGATCGTTTACCGTGTCAATATTGGTGCGATCGAGCACGTGTTCAAATCCGCTGAAGCGGTGGTGCCATCCTGAGGGTCGCGAAATCAGTAGCTCAAGACTGGAGAGCAGGTTATTTTGTTCCGCACGCTGGTCCTGGTCGGGGGGCAGAATTTTGTTTCCGTTGAAATCCCACTCGTTCTGGACCCCACTGGCGCTGTTGTCGTGTCGCAGGCGCAGCCGCACCGAGGCCCAGTCGCTCACCTTGGCGCCCAGGTTCGCTCCCTCGAGCGAATTCGAGTAATCATCGTTCGGACCCGAGCCCGAGGTGTTGAACTGACTGCCGAAGAGGTTGTAATCGAATGGGCCACTGGCTCCCGACAGGGAGGCATAGCCGTTCTCTGTTCCGTAATTGCCCGCGTCCGCTCCGAAGCGTAGCTCCGGAATGGCGGTTTTTCCCGTCCGGCTCCACACCTGTACTACGCTGCTCATGGCATCGGAACCATAGAGCGTGCTTTCCGTCCCGCGAAGAAATTCGAGGCGGTCGGCTTCGTCGAGGGGCAACGTCCCGAAATCGTAGGTTCCACCCGGATCATTGATCGGGACGCCATCGACTATCACTTTGTTGTAGCGCGACTCCCCGCCCCGGACGAACAGCGAAGCCAGTCCGCCGCGTTGTCCCGATGTGGATACGATCGCCCCGGGCAAGAAGCGCATTGCATCGCTGGCGGCAACCGGACGCATGGTGTCGAGCTGTGCCCCGCTCAACAGATCGACGGAGGCTCCCGACTCGTCGCTGGGAACCGGAGTCCGGGTTGCGCTGACCACTACGGTCTCGCTCGCAACCGCCAGTGACAGAGGAACTGTAATGGGGCTCCCTTCCCGTGAATCGGATCGAACGTCCTGCCATTGTTCCTTGAATCCAGGCGCCAGCACATGGATCTGGAGTTCGGTTCCTGGAATTTGGCTGAAATGAGCGATCCCTTGCGCCGATGTAGTGTCGGCCGCCACAGGCCGCTTCGACGGTTTCCGGAGCAGCTCCACCCGGGCACCCGCAACCGCCGCAGACTGAGGATCAACAACTTGGACGGTGAGATCGGATGCGAAAGCGGAAACACTAAGGACAACGACGAGAAAAATACGGTAGCGGAACCACATACCCTCCTCCTTTACTCGCGAAAGGGGTTGGTGTTGACAGTTCGCGCCGGTCTCCTGGCTAACGAGTAAGGACCTTAGAATGGCCCAATTTCTGGTCTCGGCCCTTCCCAGGTTCTAGCCCAGTGGACCGAAACGTTTTCCTCGCTTACAGTTGCGCGGCAGCGCGGGTTTCTCACCCACTTCCCAGCCCTCCTCGCCCGAGGAGGACGCGCGAACCGAAATTCGAAAGCAGATGGAATGTAATTGTTGGGAGTATCAGGAGTCAATGTGTAAGAGAGCCGCGCGAGGATTCAGACAAGGGTACCCGATTTCGACAGGCGAGGGGTTCCCGAACGTTCACGGAGACGCTTTAGGGCGGTGATCACGGCTCGATGGTTGCTTCGTCTATCAAAAGGATCGGAATATCGTCGCGTATCGGATAAACGCGATGGCATTCCCCACATTTCAGGCTTTCCCGAGCCTCCGTCATCACCAGCGGCCTTTTGCAAAGGGGACAAACCAGAATGTCTAGGAGATCTTTCGGAATCATGCGCAGATTGTACGGCAAGAAACGGATTCTGGCAGCCTCCAGAGAACGCATTCAGGGCCGTCGGTTCGGGTAGCGTGAGGGCGAAGATTGGTTTGGCGGGAGCCATGCCCGAGCCCGGCGCCGGACCAATTTGTCTCGAGAATCGACTCAACTGCGTCCCACAATGACAATTTGTGTCAGCATTGAGACAAGGGTCCCGCCCCCGAGCTGGTCGGCTCGGCTGCCATTCGAGCCTCTGAGGTTGAGCAACTTCACTGATCTCGAAGGGTTTATATGGATGAAGGATTCTTCCGGAGAAACTACCGGAAGACCCTAGAGTTAGGCACAGAAATTGCATGCAACAAATTGGCATGCAGCTGAGTCTAATGAGCTAAGAAGTGGTCAGGGTCGGAGGTGACCTATGAGAGAGAGATTTTCGACCACGGAACTAACGGCACTTCGGAACGACTTGCTGCAAGGCGGCCTAGCCGATTCTCGCGAGGCAGCCGAACTGGTGCAGATTTTCCTGATGGGTCGCGGTTACGGGGTATCGCCACAGGCTGCGCGGGATGCAGTCAGCCGGGTAGAAATGGCCGGCTGCGCTCTGCCGGTGTTGCAACAAGAACTGGAGAACCTCGCACTGGTGATGTGAGGCCTTCCGGCGCGGTAGCGGTGACAAAAATTTGCAAAATCCGCGGGGGGCACTGAACCGTCGCTCCCCACAGATGGGTGAACAAGGAAAGAGCCGGGCCAACCAGCCCGGCGTTCTTGTTTTTGTCTCAGTTTCGCTCCCGGGGCTCGGTTTTCGGCTCGCCTCGAAGGCCGGCGAGGGGCACGCGGATCGACCGGCGGTGACAGGTTCGAGTCGTTGGGTTTGACTTCAGCCGCCTCCTGCCGTATAAACCATTGCAAACACTCGTACTGCTAATTGTAGGTGTGCACCGCTAGAGGGGAGGGACGGTGTCCGCTTCGGTCGTCCTGGAACTCCAAGAAAAACAACTGGAACTTCGGTCGGAAAGATCCAGCTTTTTCCACCGCCCCGAGTTCTGGATGGTGCTGGTCGCATTCGCGATCCGAATCGCGGTAATGCCGTTTCTGATCGGCGAGCAACTCGCTCCTGAGCGCGACCACTGGCGCTTTGGTTACGAAGCCGGCAGAATCGCAAGGTCCATCGTTCAAGGCCATGGTTTCGGCAGTCCCTTGTTCAGCGACACCGGCCCAACCGCCTGGATGACACCGGTTTACCCGTACATCGTGGCGGGATTTTTCAAAGTCTTTGGGCTTTACACCACGGCATCCGCGGTTGCTCTTCTGACCTTTAACGCTTTGGTTTCCGCCTTCACCGCGATTCCCATTTTCCTGATTGCCCAGCGGACCTTCGGGGATCGCACCGCCAGTTGGGCGGGATGGAGCTGGGTGGTATTCCCTTACGCAATTTATTTCCCGATGGAGAGGCTGTGGGAGACTTGGCTGGCCACCCTTCTCCTCAGCTGCATCTTTCTCCTCGGCCTCAAACTCCAGGACGAACCCGCCAGCCTGCGCGGATGGATCGGCTTCGGAGCGCTCTGGGGCCTGGCCGCTCTCACCAGCCCCACCATCCTATCCATCCTGCCGTTCTGGGGTGCGTGGATTTGCTATTGCCTGCGCCGCCAGGGGCGCAGCTGGCTCGCGCCCTCGGCGGCCACTTTGCTCACTTTGACCCTTGTGGTCTCGCCGTGGTTCGTGCGCAACTACGTGGTCTTTCATAAGTTCATTCCCTTCCGCGACAACATGGGCATGGTGCTGCGACTCGGGACCAAAGGGAATAGCAACCATTGGGCGCAATACGGACTCGGTCCGTGGCACAACGAGGACGAGTGGCAGCAGTTCCAGAAGCTGGGCGAGCTAGGTTATATGGCCAAGGAGAAACGCCAGGCGTTCCAGTCCATCGCGCAACACCCCGTCTGGTATGTGTGGACCTCGTTCCGGCGGATGATCTTCCTATGGTCGGGTTACTGGAGCTTCGATCGCGGATACTTGCACGAAGAACCGCTTGATCCACCCAACATTTTCTTCTCCAGCAGTTGTACTCTTCTGGCTTTGCTCGGCCTCTGGCGCGCTTTTCGGCAGAGCTTCGACCGCGCCCTGCCCTATGCCCTGGTGCTCTTCTCGTTTCCCGCGGTTTATTACATCACCAGCCCCGAGGCCTACTACCGCCGTCCCATCGATCCGCTGCTCATCATCCTGATTGCTTATGTGCTCAGCTCGAAGAAGCAGCGCAGAGAACGGCAGAGAAGCAAGTGGATGGAAGAGCGTGAGATGGAAGAGTTACTCGTAACGTAGGCTCTCGACAGGATCGAGTTTCGCCGCGCGCGCCGCGGGAACCGTGCCGAATAGAATCCCGACCAGCGACGACACCACAATCGCCACGATCGCCGAAAGCCCCGAGATAGGAATGCGGTATTCGCTCAAGAAGCGAACGGAATAGGGGATTGCCAAGCCGATCACCACTCCCAGCAAGCCGCCCCCAATCGAGATCAGAATGGCCTCGGATAAGAACTGAAAACGAATCTCGCGGTTGGTTGCGCCGAGCGCCTTGCGTATGCCGATCTCGCGTATGCGCGCGCTCACTGTCGCCAGCATGATGTTCATGATTCCGATCCCGCTGACCAGCAGCACAATGGCCGCAACTCCGAGCAGCATCAGGGTGAGCGCGTTCGCCGCCTGCTCAGCTACTTTCACCAGTTGCGTCAGATTGGTCACGTTGTAGACCGACTCGGAGCGATGGCGCGATTGAATCACCCGGCGAATCTGCTCCGTCACCGGCTCCACCATCGAGGCGTCAGCGACCGAAAAATAGACCAGCTTCACATTCGGCTTGTCGGTGAAGTAGCGAGAGACGCTGTAGGGAATGACCAAGGTGTTGGTGGTGACCTCGGTCTCGCCGAAGGTGTTCACTCGCTCACGAAAAGTGCCGATGATGGTGAATGGCAGATGGCTGAGGAGAATCACCTTACCCACCGCGGCGTCGGGCGAGCCGTAAAGTTCGGTGGCCAATTTCTCGGTGATGAGCCCGACTTTATTGTGCGCCTGCTCATCCTCGGCATCAAAAAATCGCCCCGAAACCACAACCAGGTTGCGGACGGCGCGGTATTCAGGATAGGTGCCCAGAATCTGCAGGTCGCGCTCTTTGCCATCGCCCACCGGCACGCGCTCACTCAAATCAATGACCGGGGAGGCGGTCACAATACCGGGCACTTGCTCCCGCACGGCGGTGACGTCATCGACGGTCAGGGGATCCGGGGAGGTATTGGTGATGCGCTGCGCGCCGCCTTCGTACTCGGCGTAGATCAGGTTGGCGCCAATTCCCTGAATCAGATTCAGAACATACTGCTTGCCGGTCAACCCGACGGTCACCACCAGAATCAGCGATGCGGTCCCAATCACCATGCCCAGGCTGGTGAGAATGAAGCGCATTTTGTTGCTGCAGAACGTGTCATAGGCGAAGCTCAGAATCTCGCTGAAGGCAAGCTTCGGGGCTAATTCCGATACCGCAGTCGTCACCTGCATGGGCAATAGATTAGATGCTACGCGCTACCGGCTAGCACCGCAAAGTGATAAGAGGGATTTCGCGAAACCGCGGCGCGCTCCTCCGCCGGTTCATCGCACTCGATTGCAGGGTTCGATTTTATAGAGTGGCCGCCGTGGTCAGGTCTCCCGAAGAAGCGAGCGCGAGCCAAGCTGTCTACGCGGTCCTCGCCTGGGCCTGCGATACCAGCGCTTCGTACAGCTTCTGAACCTGCTTGCGTGTCTCCTCGACCGAACCGCTGTTGTCGACGACGTAATCGGCGGCCTGAATCTTGGCTTCATCCGGAGCCTGCGCCATCATGCGCCGGGTGACTTCTGTTTTCGCGGTTTCAGGATCAAGACTGAACCTTTGAGCCCAGCGCTCGACGCGCTGCTGCGGCTTCGAGGTCACGACCACAATTCGATCAAATCGCTTGCGCAGTCCGGCTTCGAGCACCAGGGCGGCTTCGAGAATAACGATGGCATCCGGTTCCCGGCGGCCGATCTCGTCCATCCAGCTTTCGTATTTCTGAATGACTCCCGGATGCATGATCCGGTTCAACTCGTAAATGCGGGGACGGCGCTTATCGAACGCCACTTCGGCCAGTTTTCCCCGGTTGACGGTTTTGTCGGGATTCAGAATATCGTTTCCGAAGGTGCGGACGACTTCGTCATAGGCCGGTTCCCCGGGCTTCATCAGTTCATGCGCGAGGTCATCGGCATCGATTGTGTGCGCCCCCAACTCGGTGAACATCTGGCTGACCAATGATTTGCCGGAAGCGATCCCGCCGGTAAGTGCGATTTTGAGCATCGTTACCTCGATTCACCACAGAGTCACAGTGACACAGAGCAAACCCGCCAAGGCAATTCGCAATTCCTGCCCCCAGTCTGGGCTGCTATCGCGGTCGAAGCGCGCGTCCTAAGTTCATTTTTTATTTTCACGCTGACAAGCGATTGCCGTCGGTCACAAACCCAGATTCCGGAAAATTCCCGATGGCCCTGGGGGATCGGTCTTACGCGACTGCGCCTATGCTGCCGCGGCGCATCTTGGCGGCTTTTACGGTATTTGACATCAGCATCGCAATGGTCAGCGGCCCAACCCCGCCGGGCACCGGCGTAATCGCGCCGGCAATTTCGGCGACCTCGGGATGGACATCGCCCACCAGCACCGATCCCTTGGTCCGGAACATCTCTTCGCGCTTCAAATTTCCTCTAAAGAGACGCGCGAACTCTTCCGCGTCGGTCACGCGATTCATGCCGACATCGACGACCGTCGCTCCCGGCCGTACAAAATGCTCGGTCACCAGCCCGGCGCGGCCAATCGCCGCCACCAGAATATCCGCCCGCCGGCACACCCCCGCCAAATCTCGCGTCTTCGAGTGACAAACGGTTACGGTGGCGTTGGCGTTCAGCAGCAGCATGGCCATCGGCTTGCCAACAATGTCACTGCGCCCCACCACCACAGCTTCTTGGCCCGCAACCGGAATCCCGCTCCGCTCCAGCATTTCCATAATCCCGGCCGGCGTGCACGGCACCAAGCCCGGCCGCTGCGTGGAAAGGAATCCCACATTCATCGGATGAAAGCCATCCACGTCCTTCGCGGGATCGACGGCGAGCAGTACCTTCTTCGAATCGACCTGCCGCGGCAGCGGCAACTGCACGAGGATGCCGTCGATCTCATCGCGCCGATTCAGGTCCTCCACCAGGGCCAGCAGGTCCTCGGTGGTGACGCTTTCAGGAGGAGTGTGCTTCTCGCTGTAGATCCCGACCTCCTCGCAGCTTTTCACTTTTCCCCGAACGTAGATCTCCGACGCGGGATTGTTCCCCACCAGCACCACCGCCAGGCCGGGCGCGATTCCGGCGGCCGACATCGAGCGCACCGCGGCCGCGGCTTCGGCGCGTATTTCGGCGGCGATCTTATTTCCATCGAGAATGGTGGCAGGCATGAGTTGTCGGTCGAGCGAATGAAAATTCTAACAGGAAGTCGAGCGCATCACGCGCCGCATGCTTCGCGGGCGGATTCGAGATCGGCGGGCAGGTAAGACGTAAATGTGCGACTCTTCCTCTGCTTTCTGAGTTCAGACTTCCGACGATCGCTTCCGGTCTTCAAGTCTCGATCGAAGCTTCTCCCTCACCTCTGGCCACTCCGCCGCAAGGATCGAGAACCTCAACGAATCCCGCGGAATGAAATCCGCGGCCATGCGATGCGCGCGCAATACTCCTTCGAACTTGGCTCCAATTCCCTCCAGCGCCGCTCGTGAGCGCTGGTTGCGCGAGTCGGTATGAAACGAGACCCGGAGCACGCGCCAGGTTTCGAACGCATACCGCAACATCAGAAACTTGCTTTCGCTATTGGCGGCGGTGCGAATGGCGGTCTTGGCCAGCCAGGTATATCCGATCTCGCATGCATCCGGCGTGCTGCGCCCATGCGAGGGATGTCCGTCGGGCCACGCCCAACGTTCAAGGTTCCAGAAGCGAGTCGACCCGATCAGGACGCCATCGCTCAACCGCACGATCGCGAATGGCACGGCGGTGCCGGCCTCTTTCCAGGCGTGCGCGGTGGTGACGTACTGGATCGCTTCAGCCCTCCCCTGGGGCACGGGGCTCCAGCGATAAAGCTCCGGATCCACGCATGCGGCCGCAACCAAGCCGTCCACATGATGGTGCTCTAACGGCTCAAGACGAATGTGTTTGCCCTCGAGGACGAAGTCCCGAACGGTGCTCATGAGTGAATGCTGAACCGCGGCGAAATTTGGAGTTCATGAAAGCGATCGAAGCGTTGTCATTGCCGGCCGAGTTGAGAGCATGACCTGAGCGAAGAGGATTCCGTGCCCGGATGACTCAATCAGCTCGCTGTCTTAGTGTTGGTCGCGATTGCTCTTCCCGACCGGAAACTCCGCCGACCCGGCCTTCCGGATGTTCTCTTCCGCAAACACTCTCACCCGGTCGAGTGCGGCCTGCAGTTCCCGGTGATAGTGCTCGTCCCGTCCGTCCGGCGGTACAGGAATGGCCCGGCTAATGCGCAGCAGGGCTCGCGAAAACGGCTTGGGAATCATGCAGCGATCCCAGGTATTCAGTACCCATGCGCGATCCAGCGCGATGTGAAACGCCATCATGGGCGCGCCCGTGCTCCGGGACAGCACCACCGGACCGGGCTTAGCCACGTAACGCGGACCTTTCGGTCCATCGATGGTGAATGCCACCGTCCAACCTTCTTCGAGCGCACGTCGCATCCCCAGCAGGGCACGTACGGCTCCCTTCGAACTCGACCCGCGCACCTTGACGAAGCCGAACTTCTGCATGATTCGCCCCGTGTATTCGCCGTCAAAACTGTCGCTGCTCATGACTCTTACCTGCAAGTCGCGGCACCAATACATTGCCGGAATCATGCAGTTGTGCCAGAAGGAATACACATAGGGGCGCTCGGCCAGGCTCTTCGGCTCATCACCTTCCCAGGAAACAGAAAAGCGGATGGTCGGTCCAAGTACCCGAATGACAAGATGCCCTGCCCAGGTAATCAGCCAGAGCAGAATGCGCTCGCGCACGCTGAACTTGCGCCAGGGCTTGTCAACCGGAACCGGAGCCGAGGTTGCGGCAGTGCTCATTGGTAGATGATGGCGCGGTATCAGCGAGGCTGACCCGTTTCCATCGCATACCCTTTCAAACCGTGCTTGCCGTTTTCCGGCACACGGCTTAACGATGATCTTCGTGGTGTGGCTTGCGCCGGGTATCGCACCGTGCCCATTAAACGAGGAAGGCCCATAGCGTAAAGCTGGGCTTGGGTAAAGCCTGGTCGCCTTGTGGCTCGTTGCCCTCCGCGCCGATACTGCCAACCACGGAGACTCGTACCCACGAAGTAATCCATGCTGTTGAATTTCCGCTCGGCATTGCCCGTGCGGAAATAATTTCCCCAGCCGCGAAGTACGGGATTCAGTTCCACGATCAATTGCTTCACGTCTTTCCCGCTTTGCCGTTTACTGGTGATCTCTCGCACTCGGTCTCGGAGTTTCTGCATTGCCTTCGGGCTTGGCCATCGCTGCGTGTAGTACCAGCGAGGGTTACGCTGGATGCTCCGCTTCTTGCGAATCGTGCACCCAAGGAACGTAAAGCTCTCCTTACCACGTGTTAGGTTCACCAGCCGCGTCTTCGCTGGATGCAGCGTTAATCCGAGCCGGTTCATTACCAGCCCAATACGCCGGAGCCCTTCCCTGGCTGCGGATTCCGTGCGGCACATGGCCACGAAATCATCAGCATATCGGACCAGGATTCCCAGTTGGCTACATCGCGCCGCCCAGATCCGATCCAACTTGTTCAGGTAGATGTTAGCCAGTAGCGGTGAAATGACTCCGCCCTGCAGGGTTCCCGCCAGCGTTTCTCTCACCGTACCGTCTTCCATTACTCCGGCTTCCAACCATTGGCGGATGAGCTTTAGTACCCTTCGATCCGAGACCCGCTCCTTCACCCACTCCATCAAGATGGCTCTCCGGATATTGTCGAAGTAGCCCTGAATGTCTGCTTCGACGACGAAGTTGTGCCCCTGGTTACCCGCTACGCGGATCGCCTCCAGGGCTTGTGTCGCGCTCCTCTTGGGGCGAAATCCATACCTGCATGGCTGGAAATCCGCCTCAAAGATCGGCTCGATCCCCATCTTCGCCGCCATCTGCACCACTCGGTCTCGCACCGTTGGTATCCCCAACGGCCGCTGCTTCCCCGGCTCTTTCGGTATGTATCGTCGCCTCACGGGGAGTGGACGATATCGGCCTTCTCGCAGTGCCGCTTCGATCTCCGCCAGAAACTCCCCTACCCCTCGTTGCTCGATTACTTGGATCGTTTCCGCATCCACCCCTGCTGCCCCGCGATTGCTGCGCACTCGCCTCCACGCTTCCCACAGGACGTCACTCCTGTAGATCCGGTCATACAACACATGGAAGCGCCGTGTTCTACTCTGCTTGGCACACACATAAAGCTTGCGTTGGAGTTCTCGTACTTTTTCTTTGGGGGTGTTGGCCATTACTGGCATGCCCTCGCACTTACCTCCTGGCCAGCATGATCAAAGCAGGGCCCCTTCCCTCCAGCGTGTTGTCTTGCACGCCTTCGCCGGTAGTACGGACCCCTCGGACTCCCTCCCGGCTCCTCGCACTTTCGCCCTCCGGCCTTATAGGCTCG
>Ga0126381_100008178_pt1 | contig 11680 bp, 8 predicted proteins | sample PanSoiMetPlot_28_FD_96465 | JGI IMG/M metagenome (GOLD analysis project Ga0126381, IMG submission 96465) | Tropical forest soil microbial communities from Panama - MetaG Plot_28 | ecosystem: Environmental > Terrestrial > Soil > Tropical forest > Bulk soil | place: Panama | collected 2016-02-17 | reverse complement strand
TGGTCACGATCGCCGATGCGAATCGCCCCGACGTTGCCGCCGCGCGCGAAGCCGTGCTTGCCGCCCGCTTCACTCGCCGCGGCTGGAACGTCGAGCTCTACCCGCAGGTCTTGCTGTCGGCGAACATCGGCAACCAGTTTTCCCCCACGAGCGCGGTGCAGGAGCAACTCTCGAATCAGCAGCTCTGCAATTTTTATGGAATCTCTCCGTGTCCGAATGTTCCTCGCGGATCTCCGGGCTTTTGGTCGCTGCAGGCCGTTTCTACGTTCTCGCTGCCGCTCGTGGATTACAACGCGCGGCACAGCGAACGCGTCAACGACGATGCGCAGCTGGCCTCGGCCGAAACGTCGTACACCCAAACGCGATTGCAAGCCGAGTTGGACGTTCGCGAGAGCTATCGAGGCGCGCAAACCGCTCAATCGCAACTGATGTGGGCCAAGCAAGAATCGGATTACGGAATCGAATCGGCTCGCATCGCTCAGCTCCAATATAAAGCGGGAGTCAAGACGATTTACGACGTCCTGCAGGCTCAGCAGGCCGCCGAACAGGCGCTCGACGATTACGTCGTCGCCCGGGTGAACTACGTCGACGCCATCGTCAAGCTTCGCGTGTCGCTCGGCACGTACGATGCCCGCACCGCCGTCATGGACTTGAAATAATGAACAAACGAACGCGTAACGTGCTGATCATCGTAGGGGGACTGGCCGTTTTGATCGCCATCGCGGTGTTCGCCGGCCGCAGCCGCGGCAGCGGAGCGATCGAAGTTCGCACGCAGAAGCTCGTCTACGCACCCTTCACCGTGAAACTCCCGGAAAACGGCGTCGTCATGCACGAGCGTGCGGCAACGATTCCCGTGCTCGTTTCGGGAAATATCGGGCAGATGTTGGTGCGGGCCGGCAGCCAGGTGAGTCAGGGAGAGCTGCTCGCGACGATTTATAATCCGTCGATCGATTACGCAGCCGCGGGGTCGTCGGCCGACGCGGCTTCGGCCAACGCCAACGTCAGCGCGGCGCAGGTTCAAGAACAAAACGCCCGCGTCGGGTATCAAGCGCAGGTCAATACGAACAAATCGGCCCTCGACGAGGCCAAACGCGTTTATGACGCCGACGTTACCCTTTACGACAACAAGGCGATTCCGAAGAACCAGCTCGACGCGGACAAAGCCAAGCTCGAGCAAGCGCAGGTCGCCTACGATCAAGCGGTGCAGCAGTTGAGGCTCGGAGTGGTCTCCGGTTACAACGGCAGCTCGACGCAAGCCGCGATCGCGGCGGCGCAAAAAGCGCGCATCGTCAACGCGCAAAACCAGCAGCAGGCCGGCTTTCTGGAAGTCCGCGCGCCGTTTTCCGGCGTGATTCAAAGCGTCACCGCGCAAACGAACGATGCGCTGCGGCCGCTGCAGCCTGGCGATCAAGTCACGGCGGGACAGCCGCTCTTTACGATGGCCGGAGGACGCGGTTATATCGTGCGCGCGCAAGTCGACGAACAAGACATCATCAACGTTACGATCGGGATGCCTGCGCGCGTCACCGGCCAAGACTTTCCGGGACGCACGATAAACGGTCACGTCGCCGAAATCGCCCCGGTCGCAACCAAGTCGACGGATGCGTCGAGCACGGCGAAGCAAGTCCTCACGACGATTGCGCTCGATCAGAACCCATCCTACCTTCGCGACGGTATGAGTGCGGACGTCGACATCCTCACTACGAACATTCCGCATTCGATCGTCGTCCCGAACGATGCCGTTTTCAAGGAAAAGAACAAGTCGTACGTATGGGCGATCGTCAACGGCATCGCTCAAAAACGCGCGATCGTCGCAGGCAAGGTCGGCGACACGACGACCCTCGTCAAGTCGGGGCTCGCGGCCGGCGATACGATCGTCGCACAGCACACCGAAGAACTCAAAGAAGGCGCGAAGGTGAAGCCGGCACCTTCCGCTTCGCCCCTTCCTTCGGCTAGCGGAACGTGACCGTCTTCATCGCCTACGTCGAAGAGGCGATCGCCGCACTGTGGCGCAACCGCGTACGCTCGGCCTTGACCATGCTCGGCATGATCATCGGGAGCGCGTCGATCATCGCCGTCTTTGGAATCAGCCGCGCCGCGACGAGCGGCATCACCGGAACCTTTGCATCATTCGGGGTTTTGCCGGTGTACGTCAACGTCGACGAATCGCAAACCGACCCGGTGACTGCCGGGATCCAATATCGCGACGCTGCGACGGTAAGGGACGCGCTCGGGGACGACGCCATCGACGTCGTCCCCATATGGATTCGAACGTACGAAGTCGCGTCCGGCAATAAGCACGACTACGACCAGGTCACGTCGATAGGGGGATATAGCAACGATTCGCTGGCGATGGCCGAAGGCCGTAAGATCGATCAAAACGACGTAAACCGCGCCGCACAAGTTTGTACGATGTCGGCGGATTTAGCTCGAAAATACTTTGGAGAAGGTCCGGCCGTAGGCGGTTACCTTCGCGTGGGCGGCAATCGCTGTGAGGTCGTCGGGATCTACGCCGACATCAAAGGATCGTTCCTGAGCGCCGCATTCAGCAACAGCTCCGTCTATTTACCTACCACGACCTTCTATCGCACCTTCAATCCGGGTTTGCTGGACTACCTCGCCGTGTTTCCCGCCGACCAGAACCGCGCCGATGCGATCGGGAAAGAGGCCGTAGCGGCCTTACAGCACATCCACGGATCCAAATCGCAGTATCAAGTTCAGAACGGCGCAGGTTTCGTCGGCGCGTTCGACAGCGTCCTCAACGTCATCGCGGCCGGCCTCTCCGCCATCGGCGGAGTCGCGCTGCTCGTGGCGGGCATCGGCATCATGAACATCATGCTCGTTTCCGTCACCGAACGCACCCGCGAGATCGGGATTCGTAAGGCGATCGGAGCGAGCCGCGGCAACATCATCCTGCAGTTCATGCTCGAGGCAATCGTGCTCTCGATCATCGGCGGCGGCATCGGCATGGGCATCGGCATCGTTGCGACCGTCGGCGCTGCATCGCTGCTCAGCAAACAGCTCGGCGAGCTCGTCATCCCTTACGTGCTCATCGTCAGCATCGCGCTGTCGTTCTCGATTGCCGTTGGAATGATCTTCGGAACCTACCCGGCGATTCGCGCCGCGAGCTTGGATCCCATCGAGGCGCTTCGTTCGTGATCTACGTACAGGAAGCGTTCGCGGTACTGCTGGCCAACAAGATTCGTTCGCTGTTGACCATCACGGGCTTGATCATCGGCGTCTGCGCCGTCATCGCCATTCAGGTGCTCGGCGCGAGCATGGCCGGCTCCATCGACGGGCTGCTGGGAGGCATGTCGGACAACTCGTTCATCATTTTTCCGTCGCAGACGCAACGCAACATGACCGAGGCAGCCGTCAAACTCGGCGACTTGCAAGCAATCGTCAACGCGGTGCCGTCGGTTATCGACGGGGTTCCGCTCGGCGCCAGCCAGGAGCTCGTGCGCAACGGGCATTTCGAAGGCCGGTATCGCGTCTCACCGGAGAGCGCCAACCCGTTCAACAACTTGCCGCTGCTCTACGGACGCAAAATCGACGCCGACGACGTCTCGGGCGGCATGAACGTTGCCGTCATCTCGAACGACGCATATCTGCGTCTCTTTCCGAACGGCGGCGACCCGACCGGACAAAGCATCTATGCGGGTCCGAACCGGTTTCTCGTCGTCGGCGTGCTGACGCCGCCGAAACGCGGTTTTCTCAACGCCGGTTTCGGAGGAGCGATCGCCATTCCGTGGACGACGTACGTCCACCGCTACCTGCACGGAGATACGGTCTTTGCCGCCCGCTTCGTCGCGTCGGATACGTCCAAGATCGGCAGCTCCGAGGTCGCCGTCATCAACGAACTGCGCAAACTTCGCGGCAAGCCCGATTTGCAATATCAGACCTTCGACAAGTCGCAGTTTTCGCAGGGCGTCGCAAGCGTCTTCAATGCGATGACCTTCGTCGTCGCAATCATCGGTGCGGTCTCGCTGCTCGTGGCGGGCATCGGCATCATGAACATCATGCTCGTCTCGGTCGCCGAACGCACCCGCGAGATCGGCGTCCGTAAGGCGATCGGCGCGCGCCGGTCGCAAGTACTCATGCAGTTCTTCATCGAAGCGCTCGCGCTATGCGGCATCGGCTGCGCCATCGGCTGGACGCTCGGCGTCGGCATCGGCGCGTTCGTCAACAACGTTGCGATCATCAAAGTTACCGGCAGCGTCGTCCCGGTTCCGTGGGCGCAGACGATAGCGACGACGATTATTTTCGCGGTCGTCGTAACGCTCGCGTTCGGCACCTATCCCGCATTCCGCGCTGCAAGCCTGGATCCGATCGAGGCGTTACGCTATGAATAACGGCGGCGCCAATCCGGTCGCAATCGATTTGCGCGACATTCATAAAACCTACGAGAACGGGCCGCTCAAAGTACCGGTGCTGCACGGCATAACCTTCACGGTTGCCCGCGGCGAGTACGTCGCGATCATGGGACCGTCCGGATCCGGCAAATCGACGCTGATGAACTTGATCGGATGTCTCGACCGTCCGACGTCGGGAACCTACGTGCTCGACGGCGTCGACGTTTCAAAACTCGACGACAACGCGTTGGCCGACATCCGTTTGCGCAAGCTCGGCTTCGTCTTCCAAGGTTTCAACTTGCTGGCTCGCACGGACGCGACCAACAACGTCGCGCTCCCTCTCTTCTATGCCGGCGTCCCGAACCGGAAACGGCGCGAGCTGGCACAGCGCGCTCTCGAAGCGGTCGGCTTGTCCGACCGCGGCCACCATCAGCCGACGCAACTCTCGGGCGGGCAGCAGCAGCGCGTTGCGATCGCACGTGCCCTCATCAACGACCCGGCCGTTCTGCTTGCCGACGAGCCCACCGGTAATCTCGACTCGAAGACGAGCGAAGAAATCATGACGTTGTTTGCCAAACTTCACGAGTCTGGGCGTACAATAGTCATGGTTACGCACGACGAGCGCATCGCCGCCAACGCCCGGCGGACGATCCGCCTGCTCGACGGCCTAGTGGTCGCCGACACGGCAGCGCCCGCTTGCTCTGCCTAGCACCCTCCCCCGTGCGAGGCTGTGACTTTTTTTCGTTACGTGAGTAGTTACCGCCAGAACACTTCCCAAAGGGTACGATTGAGAACGCAATGTTAAAGAATCGGATACTGCCCACGCTGATCGTGGGCCTTATCGGCGCAGTCGTCGGCAGCTTCATTATGATGCTCTATGCCGGCTCGCACTTCGGCGGCGTCGCCGGACCCGGTCAAACTCCGCCGGCCTTCGCGTCGGCACCCTTGACGGGCGTCAGCGATCAAGACCGGATCGTCAGCGCCGTGAAGCGCACGAAGAGCTCCGTCGTCGCGATCACCGAACAGATCAACGGCCAGCAGTACATTCCGGCAGATCCGTTCTTCCAGCAGTTTTTCGGTCAGCAAGGCCCGGGTTTCGTACAGCCGTATAAGGCCGAAGCTTCGGGCTCGGGCTTCGTGCTCGACGAGCAGGGCGACATCGTCACGAACGCCCACGTCGTTCAACCGCCCGAACAACCTAACTCGAAGATCACGAATTTGACCGTCGTGTTCGCCAACGGCGACAAAGTGCCGGCGCGCGTCGTCGCAGCCAACGTCGGCGCGGACGTAGCGATCATCAAAGTCGACAACTACAAGAAACTCCCGCCGCCGCTCTCGCTGGGTGATTCCGACCGGCTCGAGCCGGGCCAGTGGGCGATCGCGATCGGCGAACCGCTTCAGCTGCAGCAAACCGTTACGGTAGGCGTCGTGTCCGGGTTCAATCGTTCCGAGCCGATTCCGACCGAAAACGGCAGCGAAATCAACTTCAAAGGGCTGCTGCAGACCTCGGCGCCGATCAATCCCGGCAACTCGGGCGGACCGCTCATCGACATCGACGGGCGCGTCATCGGCGTGAATCAATCGACGGTGAAGTCGGCCTACGCACAGGGCATCGGATTTGCGATCCCCTCGAACACGGTTCGGCGCGTCGTCGCCGACCTCATGAAGCACCCCGGTATCCACCAGGGCACCGATACGGGCTTCCTGGGCATCGAAATGATGAACCTGAATCAGGGTTTCAAGAACCAGACCGGATATCAGGGCGACAGCGGCGTCGGTATCCGCCAAGTCGTCAGCGGATCGCCCGCCGACCAGGCGGGGATTAACCCCGGCGACGTGATCACCCAGGTCGACGGCAAGACGTTCAACGACAACAAGGCGCTTCACGACTACATCGGGAGCAAAAAGCCCGGCGACACGATCCGCCTCACCCTCTGGTCTCAGGGCATGAAGAAACTGGTCTCGGTCAAGCTCGGCGAGATGCCCGCAGCCCAGCCTCTCAGCCAGCAACAGCAGCAGCAACCCGAGCAGCCGGAACAACAGCCCGAGCAGCCGGAACAGCCCTAAAGTGTCACGCCGAGCCTGTCGAGGCGCAGCCGCGCTCCCCCGCGGCCCTTCGACCGGCTCAGGGTGACCCAGAGGCCTATCCTGCAACCTAATTGGGTAGCCTGGGGTTATAAGCTTAGAAACACTAACCGCCGCCATCGTGTATGATGGTTGACGGTACTCTTTTCAAATCTCCGGCTCGCCCCGTAAGCGGCAAGGCGTCGCCGAGGAGGACGTGCGACCTCGCGCACGACCGACCCGGCTAGCTGGTCCTGGGTAAACGCCGGAAACCGCAATACGAGGTATGTATTTTCATGGCTAAAGTGGTCGGTATCGACCTCGGCACGACCAACTCCGTCGTCGCCGTAATGGAAGGCACGCAATCCGTCGTCATTCCGAACTCCGAAGGGTCGCGCACGACGCCTTCGGTCGTGGCATTTACTAAGACCGGCGAGCGACTCGTCGGGCAGCTCGCGAAGCGCCAGGCGATCACCAATCCCGATCGCACGATCGCTTCGATCAAGCGTCACATGGGCGAGAGCGATTATCACGTCAAGATCGACGGCAAGGATTACACGCCGCAAGAGATTTCGGCGATGATTCTCCAAAAGCTCGTCAACGACGCGAGCAACTACTTGGGCGAGCGCGTGACCAAAGCGGTCATTACCGTTCCCGCCTATTTCAACGATTCGCAGCGCCAAGCGACCAAAGACGCCGGCAAGATCGCCGGTCTCGACGTGCTGCGCATCATCAACGAGCCGACGGCGGCCGCGCTCGCGTACGGACTCGAGAAAAAAGGTAACGAGACGATCCTGGTGTGGGATCTCGGCGGCGGCACGTTCGACGTATCGATCCTGGAAGTCGGCGACGGCGTCTTCGAAGTAAAGGCGACCAACGGCGACACGCACCTGGGCGGCGATGACTACGATCAGCGCGTCGTCGAATGGCTCGTCGACCAGTTCCGCCGCGATCAGGGCATCGATCTGAGCAAAGACAAGCAGGCGATGCAGCGGCTCACCGAAGCGGCAGAGAAAGCCAAGATCGAGCTTTCTTCGGTCGTACAGACGAGCATCAATCTGCCGTTCATCACGGCGGATCAAGAAGGTCCCAAACACCTCGACTACACGCTCACGCGTGCGAAGTTCGAAGAGCTTACGAGCGATCTGACCGATCGCTGCATCGGGCCGTTCAAGAGCGCGATTGCCGACGCGAAGCTCGACATCTCGAAGATCGACGAAGTCATCATGGTCGGCGGCGCGACGCGCATGCCGGTCATTCAGGAACTCGTGCGCAAGCTTACCGGTAAAGAGCCGAATCTCACCGTCAACCCGGACGAAGTGGTTGCGGTCGGTGCGGCAATCCAAGCCGGCGTGCTGGCGGGCGAAGTCCGCGACGTCGTTTTGCTCGACGTGACGCCGCTCTCGCTGGGCCTCGAAACGCTCGGCGGCGTGATGACGCGCCTGATCGAACGCAACACGACGATTCCCACGAAGAAGTCGCAAGTCTTCACGACGGCCGAAGACGGTCAAACGTCGGTCGACATTCACGTGCTCCAAGGCGAGCGCCAGATGGCGGCCGACAACAAGACGCTCGGACGATTCCGCTTGGAAGGCATTCCGCCGGCCCCGCGCGGCGTTCCGCAGATCGAAGTGACGTTCAACATCGATGCCAACGGCATCGTAAACGTCGCTGCGAAAGATCTCGGCACCGGCAAGGAGCAGCAGATCACGATCACCGCGTCTACGAATCTCTCGAAAGACGAAGTCGATCGCATGGTCAAGGATGCGGAGATGCAAGGCGCAGCCGATAAGGCCAAGCGCGACGAGGCCGAGGTGCGCAACAACGCATCGAGCCTGATCTACTCGACGGAAAAATCGCTCAAGGAAGTCGGCGACAAACTCGACGCCGGCGCACGCGGCGACGTCGAGACGGCACTGTCCGAGTTGAAGCGCATCAGCGAAAACGGGACGGTTGCCGAAATCAAGCCCGCGATCGAGCAACTTCAGCAAGCCAGCTACAAGATGGCCGAGCTGCTGTACAAAGCCGCCGGACCCGAAGGCGCACAGCCCAACGGTGAGGCTTCTTCCGCAGGTGCAGGTGCGGGCGGCAACGGCGCCTCGCCCGAGCAACCCTCGGAAGACGTGATCGACGCCGAATTCAAAGAGGCCAAGTAGGCTTCGAGGTGAGGCGCAGCGCTTTGCGCTGCGCCCTCACTGCGTCTGCAACTAAGCGCACTTATTGAGAGATATGTTTGACGATCAAATTTTGAGAACGGAAGCGGGCGAAGCGCTAATTGACGAGCCCGATTCGAACGCGCCTACGTTCCAGCAGGGGCTCGAGGAGCAACTCGCTGCCGAGAAGGCGCGCGCCGACGACAACTACAACAAATTTTTGCTCGCTATGGCCGACTTCGAAAACTATAAGAAGCGGATGCAGCGCGACATCGAGTCGATCGCGAACTCGCATCGACGTATGCTGCTCGAGCGTTTCCTACCCGTTTTAGACAACCTGGAGCGCGCGCTCCAAGCCGGCGGCGGCGAAGGCCTGCGCGGCGGCATCGAACAGACGCTCAAAGGCTTCGAGGCGATTCTCGCCGGCGAAGGCGTGCGTCCGATCGACGTCAAGGGAAAGCCGTTCGACCCACGCGTCGCCGAGGCAATCGGAACGACTGCAGCAGCTAACGGTACCGCCGACGACACCGTCGTCGAAGTCGCACAAAAGGGTTACTCGATCGGCGAGGAGCTTTTGCGTCCCGCCAAAGTCATCGTTGCCAAACATGACGCCGAATGAACTTTAAGGACTACTACACGGTTCTCGGCGTTCCGAAAAACTCGGCTGAAAAAGATATCAAGTCCGCGTACCGTAAGCTCGCGCGCAAGTGGCATCCCGACGCCAATCCGAACAATCAGCACGAAGCCGAAGAGAAGTTCAAGGAGATCTCCGAGGCGTACGAAGTGCTCGGCGATCCGGAGAAGCGCAAGAAGTACGACATGCTCGGCCCGAACTGGCAAGAGGCCGCGCGTCAAGCCGAGCAGCAACGGCGCTATCGCACCGGCACTCAAGACTTCGATTTCAATTTCGGACCGGGCGGCGCGGGGCCGGCCGGCGGCCCGAGCGGGTTCTCCGATTTTTTCGACATGTTCTTCTCGGGAATCGGAAAGCGTCAAACGACGCAAAGCACCGGTTTTCCGCAGCGCGGTCAAGATCTCGAGACGACCATCGAGCTCGGTTTGCGCGACGTTTACGACGGCGGCAAGAAAGCCGTCTCGCTTCAGGTCGAAGACATCTGTACGCGATGCCGCGGCACCGGAACCGAAGCCGGCCATCTGTGCATGCACTGCCACGGCACCGGCCGTCTTCTCGTCAACAAGAAGTTCGAGGTATCAATTCCTAAAGGCATCGGCGACGGGCAGCGCATCCGTCTCGCCGGCCAAGGCGGTGCGGGTCTCAACGGCGGCCCGGCGGGGGATCTGTATCTCATCGTGAAACTCCACGACGATCCCACGTACAAGCGCAAGGGCGACGATCTGTACGTCGACTTGCCCGTCAGTATTTACGATTTACTGTTGGGCGGCGAAGTGAAGGTTCCGACCCTGAGCGGACAAGTCGCGATGACGATTCCCGAAGGCACGCAAAACAATCGGCTGCTGCGCCTCTCAGGCCGCGGTTTGCCGCGCGTCAAAGGCGGCGGCACCGGCGATCAGTACGTCCGGCTGATCGGCCAGCTTCCGCAGAATCTTAACGACAAAGAAAAGAAACTCATCAAAGAGCTTGTAGCGCTCCGAAACGGAAAGCGCTAGAGCCGGCGTGCGACCGTGCTGAGCGGCCACGGGCTCATGTGGTCCAACATCTACGGCCCCGAAAAGCCGCAGATCGGCAAGCGCGTGGACTGGAAGCGGATCGGCGCGCTCTTTGCGCCGTATTGGCGCCAGCAGACGGTCGTTCTGGTCTGCATCTTACTGACGTCGGCGCTCGGACTCGTGCCGGGATTCGTGATGGCACGCATCATCGACTCGGCGTTTCCAAACCACGATTTCCGCGAACTCGTAAGCGACGTCTGCATCATGCTGGCCGCCGCACTGGCGTCGGCCGGGCTCAACGTCCTGCAGGGCTACCTCAACTCGATCGTCGGCGAAGGCATCATGCGGGACATTCGCACGCGCCTCGTCGCCCACTTACACCGCATGCCGATCGCCTTCTTCACCGGCACCAAGACCGGCGAGATCATGAACCGCGTCAGCAACGACGTCGACAATATCGACAACGTCGTTACGGGCACGGTTACGACGATCGTCACGAACGTCGGCATCATTCTGACGACCGTGATTGCGATGTTCGTGTGGAACTGGCGCTTGGCGCTCATCTCGATCGTCGTGGTTCCGTTAATGGTCTTTCCGCTCGGCCCGGTCGGACGCCGCATGTACGACGTACGCAGGCAGACGCGCCAAAAGCGCGACGAGATCGAATCGATCACGCAAGAAACGCTGTCCATCTCGGGCATCACGCTGATCAAATCGTTCGCGCGCGAGGCGTTCGAGCGGGCACGGTTCTACGAAGCCGGTACCCGGTTGATGCAGCTCGAGATCGATCTCGCAATGGTCGGCCGCTGGTTCATGGCTTCGCTTGGAGCGATGACGATCATCGGTCCCGCAATCGTTTGGCTCGGCGGCGGCTGGTACGCACTCACGTCGGGAATTCAGGTCGGTGTCGTCGTCGCGTTTGTTTCATTCATTACGACGCGGCTCTATGGGCCGGCGGCCGCGCTGGCCGGCATCCAGGTACAGATCGTCAGCGCGCTGGCCGTATTCGAGCGCATCTTCGACTACTTGGGGATGGCGCCGGAGGAGTACGAGCCGCCCAACGCGGTCGTGCTCTCGACCATTCGCGGCGACATCGAGTTCGAAAACGTCACCTTTGCCTATCCGGGTACCGAGCGAACCGTGCTCGACGGCGTGTCGTTTCACGTTGAGCCCGGTAAGATGGCGGCATTCGTCGGGCCGTCTGGCGCCGGCAAAACCACCATCACGCAGCTCGTTCCCCGGTTTTACGACCCGCAAAGCGGATCGGCTAGAATCGACGGTCACGACGTGCGCACGCTCGCGCTCGAATCGCTGCGCCGCGACATCGGCATCGTGACGCAAGAGACGTATCTCTTTCACGACACGATCGCCAACAATCTTCGCTACGGCAACCCCGACGCGAACGACGGCGACCTGCGCGCCGCAGCTACGGCCGCGCATATCGCGGACTTCGTCGACACGTTACCGGAGGGCTACGACACC
>Ga0126381_100008177_pt1 | contig 11680 bp, 5 predicted proteins | sample PanSoiMetPlot_28_FD_96465 | JGI IMG/M metagenome (GOLD analysis project Ga0126381, IMG submission 96465) | Tropical forest soil microbial communities from Panama - MetaG Plot_28 | ecosystem: Environmental > Terrestrial > Soil > Tropical forest > Bulk soil | place: Panama | collected 2016-02-17 | reverse complement strand
GATCTGGCGTTTAGCGACGCTCCACCTGGCGAGACTGGTTGGAGGGTTGGCATCGATTCATTCGATAGCGCCGAAATGCCGTTCACCCGGGTACTTCGGCTCGCAAACGGAGCGGTCTCCACATCCGGCCCGACCGAACAGCACCTGGATGCGGACGGCAAGCGCTACTCGCACATCATCGATCCTAAGACCGCAAAGGGACTCGTTCAGCCGATCGTTGTGACGATCGTGGCGCGGCATGGAATCGATAGCGACGGATTGTCGACCGCCGTCAGCGTTCTCGGCGCGGAGCAGGGACTGGCCTTTGTCGAGCGCCATCCGGGCGTAGCGGCACTCATCATAAAAGGCGACGGCGACGTATTGCGAGAGATCGAATCGTCGCGATTCCGGCGGCTTCCAAAGATAAAGCTGAATAAAGACAAAAGCTGAATAATGTCCTACCCAAGGCGAACCTTCTTAAAAGCGACTGCCGTGACGCAAGTGGCGCTCTCGCTCCAGGGCAAGTCGAGTGTCGCGCAACCCCGTCTGGGGGTTGTAATCGATGTGGCACGCGGGACGCCGGAGAAAGCCGTTGCCAAGGTGCACACTCTGGGCTTCCCGACGTGCCAGGTCCATGTCGGAATGGCTCCCCCAAGTCTTGCTGCGCCCTTGAAGGATGCGCTCTCAAAGTACGGAGTGGAGGCCACCGCTGTCATGACGCTCGGGCGTGGGCCTATGGTCTGGGACTTCTATGAAGGACCCAAAACCATCGGGATCGTACCCCTAGCTACGCGCGCGGCCCGTATTGATGCGCTAAAGCGCGCTTCGGACCTGGCGAAACAGTGCGGAATCGGAGCTGTACACACGCACTGCGGCTTCATTCCCGAAGATCCAAGTGATCCCCTCTACCCACAGGCGGTGTCCGCCATTAAGGAAGTGGCCAGTCATTGCAGGCAGAACGGACAAATCTTTCTCATGGAGACGGGCCAGGAGACTCCGATTACCATGCTGCGGGCCATTGAAGGTACTGGGCTGGATAACGTCTGCGTGAATCTCGACACCGCGAATCTGATCCTCTACGGAAAAGGCGAACCGGTCGGCGCTCTCGATGTCGTTGGGGCTCGCGTGCGAGGTTTGCACGCTAAAGACGGTCTCTATCCTACTGATCCCCGAAAACTGGGCAAGGAAGTGCCGATTGGCCAGGGGCGCGTGAACTTCCCGGAACTGATGCGGCGTCTGCGGCAGTTATCCTATTCGGGTCCGATCACCATCGAACGCGAAGTCTCGGGGCCGCAACAGGAGGCAGACATTCGCGCTTCAAAAGCGTATCTGGAACGCCTGATTGAGAAGGAATACACGTAGAAAAAGCCGCGACCAGGCGGAGCGGTTTCCTTCACCTCGCCTGGGGAGCCGTGATCTCCGCCTGCTTTGACAATTCGGTGTCCACCTCAGCATTGCGTCCTTTGATCTGCTGGTATTGTTCCATCATCTGCTGTGCGCCTTCAGCATTACCGGCTGCCCGATAGGCGCGCGCCAGGCTGTAGTGCAAGCTGCCGTCATCGTCCAGGGTCAATGCTCGTTGGAGATGGGGGATGGCCTCATTATTCTTATCCAGCAACGTTAGCGCCATACCAAGCGCCGCGTGGGCCGCGAGCATGTCGGGCTGTTTCCGTAGAGCGGCCTCCAGATAGGGCACGGCTTTGTCCGGCTGCTGCGTCTGCCATAGGCTGCCGCCGATAATGAAGTTCAGATCTGCCGAATCGGGGCCTTGGGCCAGCAGTTTTTCGGCCAGGGACAGCGCGGAAGGATAGTCCTTGCCGAGATACAGAGCAGTTACCAACTCGTGCTGCAGGTGTGCATCGCCCGGCTTCAGTTTTAGGGCCGTGCGCCATTCCTTCGCTGCCTCGATATCTTGTCCGTGGTCGCGTAAGATCTGCGCTTTCAGTGCATGAATCTCGACAGAGTCAGGAAGGCTGCCCAATCGGTCAAAGGCCCGTAGAGCGAGTTCGCTATAGGATTTGGTGGCCCAGAAGAGCGACTCTGGCGTAGGGTTCTTTGTGGCGGATTTTGCAGCGGCAAGGAAGTTATTGTTCAGGTATTCGCATTCGGCTGTTATCGGCGTGCACGTTTTGGCGGGGCGCTCCGGCTCTTTCTGTTCCTCCGCCGCAGCCCAATCGTCATGGCCCGTCTTGTGGTACACCCTTGCCATGCCGGCGTGAAGCCCGGGCAGGTCGGGCAGTTTCACCTCCGCTTGACGATAAAAAAAGAAGGCGCTGCGATACTGCTGGCGTTGTACTCGCGAATCCGCGATGAGCACCGCCACGTAAGGTGATTCGGGCGCAGCCTTGGACAGCTTGTCAAAATAGCGGCTGGTAAGGGACTCGTAGGCCTTGCCCAATCCGTACCAACCCTTTGGATCGGACGGATCGGTTTCGGTCAGTCTTTGATATTGCTCCGCCGCTTCATCGAATTGATCCAAGCTCATCTGTGCTCCGGCGAGCATCCCGCGCGCTGCAATGTCCTCGGGCCGCAAACGAAGCAGTCTTTGTAAAGGTGGTATCGCCCGATTCGGTTGGTGAAGTTGCAGTCGAGTCATGGCGAGGCTCGTAAGTGCCGGAACGCTGTCCGGTTGCACCTTGAGCACAGCCTCGAAGTGCGGAATCGCTTCCGCCGGATGGCCAGCCATTTCTTCAGCTAGACCTAGGTTCAGGACTAACCCAAGGTTTCCGGGTAATGCTTTGACCAGTGATTCGTAAATGGGAATCGCTTCTTCGAATCGGCCCTGCGCCATCAGTTCTTTTGCTTCGTGCGACTCGGAAGCCAGATCGTCCGTCTGTGCAGCCGACCCATAAATGAAAAGGGCGGCTGCGCTCAGCAGCCGCCCGAAGGCATGATTGAACCCGCGCACTACTCCATATTTACCAACTGAACCGTCCGGCAAAACGTATGTTGCGCTCACCGAATGAGCTGGTCACCTGCATGAAACTTGAATCGTTGACTGTGTTGTCTGGAGCGTTGAAATGAGAAGTATTCGGCAGATTATAGAACTCCGTCCGGAATTCAAACTTGAGATTCTCCCGGATCGGGAATGTACGGCTGATACTCATATCGGTATTCCAAACACCCGGCCCAGCAAGGATATTGCGCCCCGTAGTGCCAAAGCGTTGCGCGGTCACGGGTGCGAACGCTGCGGGGTTGTACCAGTACGCGCCCGGACCGACGCCACCAATGAATGGAACACTCGTCATGACCTGATCGGCGGTCTGCGTATTGTCCGGCGCGTTGAGTGAAGTGCCGCTCGCGTAGATGTACATGGGTGCCCCCGTGTAGCAATTCTCGATTCCGCTGAACTGCCAGCCGCCCAAAATCTTCGATGCGACTCCAGTGCTCACATATTTCTTGCCGGGTCCGAAGGGAAGTTCATAGACCCATCCAAGTGTGAACACCTGCCGGTGGTCAAAGCCGGCCGAAGCGCGGTTTCTCTGGAAATCAGGTGCGTAGTTCCAGTCAACTCCCTGCCAGCCATCATCGTCCGCATAGTCGATCGCATGCGACCAGGTGTAAGCGCCCTTCAGCATCAGGCCGCTCGAAAACTGCTTATTGAGCGAAACCTGTAGCGAGTTGTACTCGGAGCTCAGATAGCCGTCCCACATGTCGGTCGGGACTGTTCGGCCAATATTGGCCTGTGGCAGAAGCGCGGTTCCAGAACCAGGGAAACCGGTGTTGATATCGTAGTCAGCCAATTGATGCACGGTGTGCTGGCCGACATAGCCTGTTGATAACACGACATGGGCGGGAAGTTGCCGCTCCACCGTGAAATTCCAGGACTGCACGTAACCGCGATGGATAAAGCTGTTCGGGCTTCGCTCACTCGCCGTCGGATCTAGCGGAACGATACCGGTTGACAAATCGGGTCCGACCACGGGAGGAATGCCGTTAGCCAAGGTAGCGGGTACGAATGTATTCGCATTCCCAAGATTCGCCACCGAGAAGCTGTTTTGCGCGGTGTAATTGTTGTTAATCGTGAGCGGGTAGAAACCACGCAGAGGCCGTGAATAGGCCAGCGGGTCAAAATTCAAACCATAGCCCGCGCGCACGACGGTCTTCTCATCGATACGGTACGCTATACCAATCCGCGGCGCGAACAGCTTGTGACTGACGCTGATGCCGGCATCTTCAGGCACATCTCCTCGACCGCCCATATATACATCGTTCGTGGACGGATCGTAGCGCTCAATGCCTGTCCCGCAGCAGCGTGTCATTAATGGATACAGCTCATAACGCAGCCCGGCGGAAACCGTCAGTTTTTTCGACACTTGCCAGCGGTCCTGTACGAACCAGCCGAACTGCCATTCGCGACCGGTCATCAAAATGTACTGCTCGCCCTTCTGCGTGTTATCGGATTGGCCGAGCAGGAACTGTGCGTAGTCGTTAAACTGAGTGATCGCCGTTGAATTCCCGTTACCAAGATTAAGCGCGGTTGGGCCGCCGGCAAAATCAAAATAGCCACGCGGGCCGCCATTGCTCAATTCGGGTTGCCAGTGATTTAAATGGTGGCGCACCATGTCGAAGCCGAAACGCACTTCATGAGCGCCCTTCGTCCACGCGAGAGAATGGTTCGTAGTATACGTTTCATCCGTCCGGTAGAGGGGCATCCAGTTCGGTACGCCGGTACCCGTGTAACCTGACGCCCAGTTGACGTTCGGGAAGCCACTGTCGCGAATGTCATCCCCATTGAGGCCTGGGATACCAAGAGTACTGGAGTAATTCTTTCCGAAATCCGTCCCCAGAACATCCTGGTTCATCCGTTGATATCCAACGTTCCCATCCAGTACCAACGTGGGCGAAAAGACATAGGTATGGCCGATCGAAGCTACCTGCACGCTGGTACGGCCGCTGCCAGGGTCGGAGCCCGGTGCGGGACCGCCGGCGGCACCAAAAATACCTACTCCGCCCGAGGTGGCAAACATGTTGTCGTATTTCACGAAAATCGTGTGTTTCTCGGTCCGATTCCAGTTGACCTTCGCGTCGTATTGGAAGCGATTGATCGCCGGGCTGCTTGCCGCTGCGTAATTGTTGACGAAGCCCGGCAGATTCGGCAGGGGAAGGTAGCCCTGAATGGCTTGGGCTTGTGGGGTTATGTCCTTTGCAGGAATGATGTTGTTGGCAAACGGTGTACGGCCGGTGCCATCCGCATTGCCCGTTGACGGATCGTAAATCGTAGTGTCGTAGGCGGAAAAATTCCCGGCTCGCTGATCTGCCGTAGGGACAGTGTATAGGCCGTTGGCGCTGGTCTTCTGGGTGGTTCCGTCGAAGCTGACGAAATAGAAGAGCTTGTCTTTCTTGATGGGGCCACCGAGACTGGCGCCGTAGTTGTTATAGATGCCTACCGGCTTGTCTATTCCTGGCTGCAGGAAGAAGTTCCTCGCATTGAGATGTTGATCGTTGTGGAAGATAAAGGCGCTTCCATGTAAGTTGTTGGTTCCGGATTTGGTGACCAATGTTATGGCTGATGCTCCAGCCAGGCCCTGATCCGCATCCGCGGCGCTGGTCGTGATGTTGACCACGTCAACCGTCTCAGCCGGCGCGACATAGCCGGTATATTGCGGCAACCAGACATTGATGCTTTCCGCCCCGTCGATCTTGGTTATGTTGGTCTGCCCGGCCGCACCGTTCACATGTGTATTTAGCGGCTTAGCGGGCACATCAGTTTGCGAGTTATAGAACGACGACGGCGCCGTTCCAGGTGACAGGTTGATGAGCGTCTGATAATTCCGGTTGCCGCCCAGAGGCAGTGTCGTAATTGCTGTGGAGTTGATCTCGGTATGCGTATCCGCCTTATCGGTTTGCAGCTGGACAGCTTCGGCCGAGACGTTTACCTGCTGAGTAGCGGCTCCCACCTGCATCTGAACATCGACACGTTGAACTGTGTTCGGAGTGATATTGATGCCGGACTGTTTCAGCGTCTGGAATCCTTTGGCAACTACACTCAAGTCGTATGTGCCGGGTAGAAGATTTGTGAGGTTGTACCGCCCACTCGAGTCGGTTGTGTCGCTCCGCGTCTGTCCCGTTCCGGTGGAAGTTGCTGTCACTGTGGCGGCGGGAATAACTGCGCCGCTCGGGTCAGTAGCGGTACCTACCATCGAGCCGTATAAGACCTGGCAGTTCGCCGGCACCTGCAGCGCAAAAATCGAAAACAGAACGGCAGAAACGCCGCATATTATTTTTGGAATATTGAAAAGGATACGATTGCTTATTCTGTAGTTACTCATAGATCTCCTGCATGGCAGGGCTTTAGACAGAAGAACCCCTTGTTTTAAACAGAAGGACCCCTGAGCGTCCTTCCCTTTTCCGCGCACAAGCACTTATTGCCGCTTAGAACTTGACCTACTGAAGCTAGTGGGATGATACAGCAGGGAGGATCTGATTACAAGGTGTGTGAGGTACTTTCACCATAAACGAACGATAAACCCAGTGCTGGGACTAATAGAAAAATATGATCAAAGTAAGTTGTCTTCTAGAATAAAGTAATTACGCAATTACTATTTATCTACTAAAAGTTGCCATGGCAGCCCGCAGTCCGAAACGGATGTTACGTTCTTCATATGAGGCCGTTGATGACCATGAAACTGCTCTCACGGCGGCGTGATTTTCATTTCCTGGTCCAGCCTGTTCTTTTCTTCACGGTCGGCTTTCTGTCGCCGTTCGTATTCATCCAAGGCTTTCTTTGCGAGTTCCGGCTTTCCTGTGACCTGGAATGCACGGGCAAGCTGGTAATGCAGACTACCGTCCTCGTCAATTGACGCGGCAGCCTGTAAATGGGGAATAGCATCGGATGGAAGGCCCGCCAGCATGTACGCCTGTCCCAGCGCCCGGTGGGCGGCAAGTAGGTTTGGATCATATTTCAGAGCCGTCCTCAGGCAGGGAATTGCTTTGGCCGCGTCTTGAGAGGCAATAAGGATCTCGCCCTTCAGTAAATTAAGTTCCGCCGAAGTTGCATTTTCGCGAAGCTGCTCGTCCGCCAATTTAAGAGCAGCCGAATAATCTCCGGCCCGGTAAACGGAAGACAACAGCTCCTCCTTAAGATGTTCATCGTTTGGGGCATACTGAACCGCCTTGCGCCACTCTTCTGCCGATTCACGATACTGCCTTTGTGTGCTCCGTTGTCCGGCGCGCAGTTCATGAATCTCTGGATTCTCAGGCAGTTGCTCTAGACGCTGAAACGCATTTTCTGCGAGACGAGCGTATGCCCGGCTCTGCCAATACAAAGCCTCTGGCGTCTTTCCTCCGTTTTGAACGACCTCCTTGTAACGCCCCGCGAAGAAATCGCAGGCTTGCGGCGCGGCCTCACATTTCGCGCTGGCATTTCTCTGGCGTTCAGCTTCAGCCCAATCCGAATGCCCTGTTTTCTTGTAGACATCTGCGATGGACGCATGAAGGCCGGGCAAATTGGGATCAATAGCCGCAGCTTTTTTGTAGAAGAAGAATGCGCTGTGGAGCTGTTGCCGCCTCACGCGCTCGTCTGCCACGAGAGCGAGCCACCAGGCAGATTCCGGTGCAGCCTTTTCAACCGCCTGGAAGGACACACCAGCCAAGGCTATATAGCTGCGGTTCAGTCCATACCAGGCGTGAGGGTTGTTGGTTTCCAGTTCGCTCAACTTCTTGTACTGGTCTGCGGCCTCGGGAAATTTATTCGTTGCAAACAGAGCGTCTCCCAGAGTCTGACGGCCGCCTGGATCTTCGGGCTGAAGGCGCACAAACTTTTCGAGAGGCTGAAGCGCACGCTCCGCGTTGCCGGTGTCGAGATAGGATGCGCCAAGGAAGAGCCACGCGGGCGCAATGCTTGCGTCCAACTTGATTGCGTTCTGAAGCGGCGCGAGCGCCTCACGGGAGTGCCCTGCGAGGTGCAGCGCCATGCCAAGGTTCAACAGCAGCCCTGGATTATCGGGCACAGCCTGCACGAGTTGCCGGTAGATAGATGCCGCCTCTCCGAATTTGTGCTCCGCCATGAGTTTCATTCCCAGCTCCGATTTCTCAATCAGCTCGGGGGATTGTGCCTCAACGCCAAAAGTCAAGAACAGCAGCAGGATAGCCGCAATCACAGATCAATTATCGTAGACAATCAAAGTTGCATGCCTCGCCTTGCATGGTTGCTGCTCATTGCGTTGTCAACGCATGCAGTGAAGGCAACCGTTACCTTCAATCGCGATATTGCGCGCATTATTTACCACAATTGCGCCACTTGCCACAGACCCGGGGAGTCGGCTCCCTTCCCGCTCCTGTCATACGACGATGTAAAGCGGCACGCGTCGCAGATTGCGGATGTGACCATGAGGCGTTATATGCCGCCGTACCTGCCGCAAGCCGGCTACGGCGACTTCATCGAAGAGCGCCGGCTAAGCGATTCAGAAATCGCGCTGATTCAGGAATGGGTAAAAGCAGGTGCGCCTGAAGGATTGCTGTCAGATGCCCCTCCAGCCCCGAAATTCTCGTCGGAATGGCCGCTGGGAACACCAGACCTGCTGCTTCACGTGACTCATCCCTATCAGTTAAAGGCCGATAGTCCAGAGGTCTTTTGGAATTTCATTGTCCCTGTTCCTCTAACCGAGGCGCGTTGGGTGAAAGCGGTCGATATTCGGCCGAGCGATCCCAAGGTGATTCATCATGCGAGCATTATTCTCGACCGGTCGGGATCGGCGAACCGTCAGTCCCATGGGACAAGTGGGTTCGCTGGAATGGATCTTAACATCGCTGAGGATTCCTTCGACCCCGACGGTACCTTCCTTGCCTGGAAGCCCGGAAGCGTGCCGATCGTCTCGCCGGATGGCATGGCATGGGAGGCGGAGCCCGGCATGAATTTGATCCTGAACGTACACCTGCGCCCTTCCGGCAAACCGGAAACTATAGGCGCCGATATCGGTCTTTACTTCACCGACAAGCCGCGGACCAGGTTTCCACTGCTGATCGAATTGGAGCATGACGGGTCAATCGATATTCCGCCGGGCAATAGCGACTACATCGTCACGGATGAGTTCCGCACGCCTCTCGATCTGAACGTGCTCGCTGTCTATCCGCACGCGCACTACTTGGGCAAGCTGCTGGAGGGTTATGCGACCTTGCCGGATGGCACACGCAAATGGCTGGTTCGGATACCTGGTTGGGACTTGAGCTGGCAAGGCGTGCTGCACTACAAAGAGCCGGTCTTTCTTCCTCGCGGCACAGTTCTCTCCATGCGCTTCCATTACGACAACTCGAGTGGGAACGCCCGCAATCCTCACCATCCGGCCAAGCGGGTAAAAGGCGGCAGCCACGCCGATGATGAGATGGGTAACCTCTGGCTACAGGTTTTGCCGGTAGAAGGTGGCGACAAGCGCGCAGTGTTGCAGGAGGCGGTGATGAAAAGGTTGCTGGTGAAGTATCCCGACAACTTCACAGCCAACTATAACCTCGGCGATCTGTTACTCACACAAGGCAATGCCGCCGGCGCGATTCCGTACTTTGAAGCGGCGTGTAAAGCGGAACCCCGCAGTGCGCTGGCTGTGTCTGAGTTGGGCTTGGCGCTCGCAGCGGCGTCGAGGATGACCGACGCCAAACTACAGTTCAAGCGTGCTCTCGAATTAGATCCGAAGTTTACAGATGCGCGGTACGATCTCGGCACGGCGGAGGCGGCAACCGGCAACTGGGAAGCTGCGGTCTCCAACCTGAACGCAGTGTTATCAGAACGGCCAAGGGATGCAAAGACGCGAGAGCATCTTGGCGAAGCGCTATTCGCGTGGGGCGATGATCTCGCGAGTTCAGGAGACCACGCTGCGGCAGTAACACGGTACCAGCAAGCGCTCGAATATCGTCCGGCAGACGCTCCTCTTCACAACAACCTCGGAATCGAACTGGCCCGACTGGGCCGCTTTAGCGAAGCTCAGGCTGAACTCGAGGGCGCGGTTCGCATCGATCCGAATTTGCAGTCCGCGCAAGCGGCCCTGGCCGCCGTGCGTAAACAACTAGGCAGCCGGCAACCGTAGGGGCGAGTCATGCCTCGCCCCTATCGTCACCAGCCGAATCGCAAGCCGAAGCGAATACTCCTTTGATCGGCCAGGGTGCCAGCAGAACTGGAGATCACCATGAACGCGCTGTCATTAACGTTGCCGTCCGGGTTGGCGAAATGAGGAGTATTCGTAAGGTTGAACGCTTCCGCTTTGAAGGTCATCTTGATCTTTTCCGTTATGGAGAAATCACGGAAAAGGCTCAGGTCATTGTTAATCACGCCAGGCCCCCGAAGTGTATTGCGCCCGATCGTGCCGAACCGTGCGGTATTCACGGGAGCAAAAGCTGACACATCATAGTAGCCTTGCAGGTTACCGGTCTTATGAACCGGACCGACCAAATCGGCCGTTTGCCCATTACCCGGGGCATTCAAGGCTGTGCCGTCGGCTGTTACTGTGAACGGACTGCCGGAATAAATCGCAAGGATCCCGTTGGCTTGCCATCCGCCGAGAATTGCTGCGCCGACACCGCTGTTGAAGTACTTCTTGCCTTTCCCCGCGGGGAAAGCGTAGACGTAGCCCAGATGAAAGTTATGCGGGCGATCATAGCTGGCAGTTGCCCGATTCCGACCCGTCTCAGGACCATAGTTCCAGTAGCTGAACCCCGCCCATCCGTCATCGTCCACATAGTTAATCGCATGAGACCACGTGTAGGCACCCTGCAAAGTGAGATCATTTCCCACGCGCCGGTTCACCGAGACCTGGAGAGAATGATAGTTTGCACTGACCAGGCCATTCCAGAAAAGCGTCTCGGAGGTGCGCCCGAATTTTTGGAAGAGCGGCTGTCCCGCTTGCCCGGTCCCCGGCGCCGCCGCATTTCCATTCCAGTCAGCAAATGCATTGACCGTCGTTGTGCCTACATACCCAACCGAAGTGACGAGCTTCCAGGGAAGCTGTTTCTCCACGATGAAATTCCACGACTGGATGTAGCCGCGCCGCAAATGCCCATCCGTAATGAATCGCATATCCGCAGACCCAGGGAGCACAGCTTTGCCACTACTTTCATCAGGGCCGACCACGGGCGGGATTCCCACTTCCATCGTGTCGTACGGGACGTAGCTGTTTGCCTGGGTGAAGGTTTCGCCTACCGTCAACGGATAAAATCCGCGCAGGGGTCGTGAAAGAGGCATGGGATCGCGTGTGATCCCATAGCCGGTGCGGATCACGGTGGTGTCGTTCACCCGATAGGCAAGCCCGATCCGTGGGCTGAACATCTTGTGACTAACCGTGACGCCGAGATCCTTTGGCAGCCCACCGGCGCCTCCTAGCGTCACGATGTTCGTGTCGGAATCGTACCCTTCTATGCCGCCGCCATGCACTCCGCCTGCCCGGGTCATGATCGGATAAAGCTCATACCGCAATCCCAGAGTTGCAGTTAGCTTAGGCGTTACCTGCCACCGATCCCTGAAATACCAGCCAAACTGCCACTCGTAAGTGGTCATCTTATTCCACTGGATGCTCCTGCCGACGCTGGAGGTCAAACCCAACAGAAACGCTGCATAGGCGTTGAATTGCGTAGTCGTGTAACTGGGGTCGTTCAAGGAGGTCAGGCCCTGGCCGAAATCGAGTTCACCGCGCGGACCTGCGCCGAGCTCCGGCTGCCAGTGGTTCAGATGGTGCCGGATGCCATCAAAGCCCATCCGAAACTCGTGCGACCCGTG
>Ga0126381_100008175_pt1 | contig 11681 bp, 11 predicted proteins | sample PanSoiMetPlot_28_FD_96465 | JGI IMG/M metagenome (GOLD analysis project Ga0126381, IMG submission 96465) | Tropical forest soil microbial communities from Panama - MetaG Plot_28 | ecosystem: Environmental > Terrestrial > Soil > Tropical forest > Bulk soil | place: Panama | collected 2016-02-17 | reverse complement strand
TCCCTCTTCGTGCACGTGCTCGAGGCAGTCGGCTATCCAGTCGACGTGCTGCTCGATCGAGACGGTCATGTTCGACAGGACCGAAGGGCTGCCGGGGCCGGTGATCATGAAGAAGTTCGGGAATCCGACGGTCATCAGGCCCAGGTACGTAGAAGGCCCGGCCGCCCACTTCTCCCTCAGGGACAAGCCTTCCCGGCCGACGACGTCCACTCCCGCGAGGGCGCCGGTCATCGCATCAAATCCGGTAGCGAACACGATGGCATCGAACTCGAACGACTCGCTCGCCGTGTCGATGCCTTCCTCGGTGATGCTGGTGATCGGCTGCTTACGAAGGTCGATGAGCCTGACATGCGGGAGGTTGTAGGTGTCGAAGTAGCCGGTGTCGAGGCATGGCCGCTTGGTGCCGAAGTAATGGTCCTTCGGGCAGAGCGCCTCGGCGGTCTCGGGATCTTTCACTGCCGAGCGGATTCTCTCGCGGATCATCTCGGCCACGATGTCGTTGGAAGCCGGGTTCACCCCCTGGTCGGCGAAGACCCCGAGTATGCCGAACAGCTCGCCCTGATCCCAGGCCGCCTCGAAGCGCTGACGGCGGACTTCCTCGCTGGCGGTGACGCCGAGGATGTCTGTCGGCTCGTTCGGTATCCCGCCCCTGGACCACCGGGCAGCATGCCTGTAGCCTTCGCGGTCCTCGTCAAGCCGCTTCAGCCGGTCGGCTGGCGCGGGCCCGTTGTGAGCCGGGATGGAGAAGTTCGGGGTGCGCTGAAAAATGGTGAGCCCGCCGGCCTGGCGGGCGATCAGCGGGATGGCCTGGATGCCGGACGAGCCCGTGCCGATGACGGCGACCCTTTGTCCGGCGATGTCAATGCCTTCGTGAGGCCATCGGCTGGTGAAGTAGACCTTGCCGGCGAAGCGGTCGGTGCCTTCGATGTCGTGTGACTTGGGCATTGAAAGGCAGCCGCTGGCCATGATGCAGTACCGACACGAAACCTCGGTACCCCGGTCGGTTGTGACAGTCCAACGTCTCTTCTGCTCATCCCAGCGAGCGGAGGTGATCGTCGTGGAGAACTCGATGTCAGAGCGCAGCCCGTAATGGTCTGTGACGAAGCGGAGGTAGTCGAGGATCTCCGGCTGCGTGGCGTACTTCTCCGACCAGGTCCACTCCTTCTCCAGCTCAGGGTCGAAGCTGTATGCGTAGTCGGTGGTGGGGATGTCACAGCGCGCTCCTGGGTAACGGTTCCAGTACCACGTCCCGCCGACATCGCCCGCCGAGTCGAAGACCTTCACAGACAGCCCGAGCTGACGCAGGCGAAGAAGCATGTACAGGCCAGAGAACCCAGCCCCTACAAGCACCGCATCGACGTGCTCGGGCACCGCAGCTTGCTCGTTCACGAGACGCTCCCTGGTATCACATGAGCCGCGCTGGTGGTCCTAGCGTCTCAGCCGCCTGAGCTTCGATCTAGTGGCACTCGGCGACGAGAACGCGGCGTAACTTCACGGGCACAAGGCGTTGACAAAGCTCGCGGGGAGGATTCTGATGACACCACTCCTACCTAACTGGCTAGCCCGCGAGGAAGGACAGCGCGATGGGTCAAAGACTCTGGGTTATCAACGCGCTGATCGGCAGGACTGCTCGGCCAAGCATCGGGCTCGGCGCAGCCTTTGTCATGGTCGCGAGCATGGTTACCTGGCTGATCTCGGGTGCGCAACCAGCGCTAGCGGCCACGGCCAACGACTGGCCGACCTACCTTAATGGCCTCGCCCGGACAGGATTCAGCTCGGGGGAGACCGTGATCACGCCGTCAAGCGCCCCAACCCTTCGGCTGCGTTGGACCAGCGGATCGGCGGCCGCGGTATCGGCTGAACCTGTGGCTGCCCGAGGAATCGTCTACTGGGGATCGTGGGATGGCCATGAGCGCGCGACCACATCAAGCGGCGCCTTGTTATGGTCATCAAGAAGCCTGGGCATCTTTTCAAGCAGCCACTGCCTGCCGCCAACGGTCGGGGTGGCAAGCACCGCGACAGTCGCGACAGTGCGGATCCGCGGGACCAGGACATTGGCGGTCTTCCTCGGCGGGGCAGACGGCTACTTCTACGCCCTGAATGCCCGCAATGGCTTTGTGCTCTGGAGAGCCCGGCTGTGGACGGATCGAGGCACCTTCCTGTGGAGTTCCCCGGCCTACTACCGCGGAAGCATCTATGAGGGAGTGGCTTCTGTCGGTGACTGCCCGCTGGTCAGAGGGAAGCTGATGCGGCTGAACGCGGGCACCGGCGCGGTGCAGAACATCTTCTATACCGTTCCGGCCGGGTGCCAAGGCGCCGGAGTCTGGAGCTCACCGGCCATCGACGCCCGAGCGGGAAGGGTATTCTTCTCGACCGGGAACCTCTCGCGCCGCTGTCGTTCCCAGCCGCTATCGACCTCGCTGGTCGAACTCACCGCGTCGGCTCTGCGGCTTGTCGGGCACTGGCAGGTGCCGCGAAATCAGCACGGTGGCGACAGCGACTTCGGCGCGACGCCGACGTTGTTCAGCGTCACGGTGGGCGGAAAGACCCGTGCCATGGTGGGCCTGCAGAACAAGAACGGTGTCTACTACGCCTTCAACCGCGCTCACATCTCCGCGGGCCCAGTGTGGCGGACCCGGATCGCCAGCCCCGGGCCTTGCCCAGAGTGCGGGGATGGCGACATCTCCCCGAGCGCGTGGGACGGCCGCCGCCTGTACATCGCCGGAGGCAACGTCAAGGGCACCAGGTGCCGGGGAACGCTGCGCGCCGTGCGCCCGGGCACTGGCAGGCTGATCTGGCGGCGATGCTTGCCTTTCGGCCCCGTGCTTGGCGCGGTCACCGCGGTACCTGGCGTCGTAGTAGTCGGCGCGAACGCGCACCTGCTCGCGGTGAACGCGCGCACCGGCCGCATCTTGTTCCAGTTCAAAGACACCATCAGAGGCTCGGTGTTCTGGGGCGCAGCTTCCTTCTCAAACGGCACCTTGTACGCCGGGAACCGGGACGGGCGCCTCTACGCCTTCAGCCCCCGCACCAGCCCATGAGCCGACCTCATCGAACTGGATACGTGAATGGAAACACGCGAGGCGAGCATCCCTATGCCCGACGGCGTGCGACTGGCGGCGACGCTCTTCCTGCCGCCTGACGCGGACGCTGCGGCTGTTCCCGTCATCCTTGAGTACTTGCCGTACCGCAAGGACGACGCCATGGCGACGCGCGACTACGGGCTCTACGGGTACCTGACCTCCCGTGGGTACGCCGGCGCGAGAGTCGACATCAGGGGCACAGGAAACAGCGAGGGAAACCTTCCGGCCGGCGAGTATACGGAGCAAGAGCAGGCCGACGCGGAGACCGTGATCGCGTGGCTGGCCAGCCAGCCGTGGTGCACCGGCGCCGTTGGGATGTGGGGCATCTCGTGGGGCGGCTTCAACTCCATCCAGGTGGCGATGCGCCGGCCGCCGGCGCTGAAGGCGATCATCGCGGTGGACGCGTCCGATGACCTGTTCCACGACGACGTCCATTACATCGACGGGTTGCTGCACCTCGACGAGTACTCGGTGATGATCGACCAGCTCAACATGCTGCCACCCGCACCTGACTACCCGGTGGACTCCGAAGTCGCGATGCGCCGGTTCGACAGCGAGCCGTGGCTGATGACGTGGCTGAGCCACCAGCAGGACGGCCCCTATTGGCGGCGGGCGTCGCTGCGACCCGACTACTCCCGGCTGACGGTGCCGGCGTTCCTGATTGCCGGCTGGTGGGACGGCTACCGTGACTCGGTGTTCCGCATGGCGCAAGCCGCGGCCGCGCCAGTGAAAGTGCTGATCGGGCCGTGGAATCACACGTTCCCGCACAACGCGGTGCCGGGCCCGGCAATCGAGTGGCGGGCAGAGGCAATCCGCTGGTGGGACCACTGGCTCAAGGGCATCGACGTGGGCATGCTCAACGAGCCAATGGCCACCGTCTATATACAGCAATGGCGAGCGCCGGATCCGGACCTGACCGAGCTTCCCGGTTACTGGCGCACAGAGACCGCCCTGCCGCCCGAGCGGACCAGATACGAAGTGCTGTACCCAGGACCGGGGCGAAGCCTGTCTGCGCAAGCACCCCCGGACGAAATTTTCGGCCTGAAATACGTACCGTCAACGGGAGTCGAAGCGGGCCACTGGTGGGGCGAGCTGACCGTCGACCAGCGCGGCACCGACGCCTACAGCCTGACATTCGACTCCGAGCCGTTGGCCGATGACCTGGAGATACTTGGATTCCCTCATGTCGAGATCTACGGCAGCGCGGACACATCACCGCTGAACTGGTTCGCCAGGATCTGCGATGTGGCTCCCAACGGCACCTCCACCCTGGTGGCCGGCGCAGGCCGGTCCGACCGGCCCGACCCCATGCGCGATTCGCCCGCACCACGAGGCGGGCCAGAAGATGGCGGCGCGGACGCGCTGCTCCACTGGCTGCCGCTCACGCTTCACGCCGCGTCGTGGGTGTTCCCGCGCGGACACCGCATCAGGCTGGCGATATCCAACGCGATGTGGCCGATGATCTGGCCCACTCCGTATCCGGCGACGGCGACGATCAGGCTCGGCCAGACCGGGACCAGGCTCGTGCTGCCGGTGGTTCCCGAGCAGGACCGGCCACGACCGACGTTTGCCGATCCGGAGCCGGCCGCCAATCTGCCCGGATCGCGCAGCTGGGGTGAGATGCTCCCTGTTCGCTGGACGACCCAACGCGACGACAGGGGCCTGGCCTCCATGTGGTGGCGCGGCGTGAGCGGTACCGAATTCAGCTGGGGCAAGGTCGTCGACGAGGAGTACCTGCGCTACGAGGTAGCCGATGACAAGCCAGCGGAGGCGTCGGCCCGAGGTGAGGCGAGGACCGAAATTCACCTGCCAGATCGGCTGCTGCTCTTTAGCTCCGTTCTCGATCTCGACACCGATGCCGAGTCGCTGAGTTACAGGTTCCGCCGCGAGGTTCGGCGCGATGGCGTGCTCGTCCGTGAGCGAAGCTGGGAGCGGCGATTCCGCCGCGAGGGCCACTAGTTTCGTAACGCTAGACGGCTTGCTCTCGTGAGCACCACCACGTCGTCCGGCCCGCGACCTTGCCGCGCAGCATCGGAGCGCCGCAGCGCGGGCAGTGACCGTCGTCCTTGCGGAAGTCCAGGATAGGTAGCGTGTGCACTCCGCCGGACGCGACCGACGAGCGGACCGAGCGTCGCACCGCGCGGAGCAGCCGGTCAACATCGGCCGTAGTCAGCTCGCCGACGGGTCTGGCCGGATTGACCTTCGCCTGCCACAGGATCTGATCGGCGAGCAGATTGCCGATGCCAGCGATCTTGTGCTGGTCGAGCAGCCGGGCCTTGACCGGCGCGGTTCCGCGCGCGAAAGCGGCCCTGAACTGGGCCGGCGTGATGTCGCTGGCGTCCGAGCCCAGCATTTCGACCGGCGGGTCCAGGCGGACACGCCCGAGCCGGCGCGGGTCAACGAGGAACAGCGCCCCGCCATCAGAGAAGCTGATGGAGAACCGCGAGTAACGGTGGTCGCCGCTGGCGCGGCCACGCCGCCAGTAGTCGCCACCCTCGACCTCGCCGCCGTGCCCATCGGCGATCACGATCTTGCCTGACATGCCGAGATGAATGCCGAGGGCGGGGCCGGGATCGGGAGACCGACTCGTGCCCGATGTGTCACACCACATGCTTTTGCCCTGGCGGTGCACAGCCGTCAGGCGCCGGCCGACCAGCGCCGCACGGATCTCGCCCGGCCGGTGCGGGCGGCATTCGTAGCTATCGCTGTCGTCGACATCGGCGACCACGCGGCCGAGCGCGGTCCGTTCGATCACCTCACGGGCCGTCTCCACTTCGGGTAGCTCAGGCATGACTTAGGATGGTCGCACAGATTAAGCCGGTCGTGAGCCGGCTCGTTGTCCCATATGTGATCTTCGAGGGCATCACCTCGCCAGCAATCCGCATCGCACCGCACTTGACTTAACCATGTCGCCGCACGGAGAAAGGTGATCGGAGTTGGCCGATGAGCTAGAGGTTTACCTGCCAGGCAACGTCGGGGGAGCGGTGCGTGTCGGAGACACCGTAAGGCGCGCGACCGGGACGTGGACTGAGGCGGTGCACGCGTTGCTTGACTACCTGTCCGCCCGTGTCCCAGGCGTCCCTAGAGTTCTTGGCTACGACGAGCAAGGGCGTGAGGTGCTGTCTTATCTTCACGGGCGGGTTGTCGACATCGACACCGAGCTTCTCAGCACGGAGCAGATCGTGTCGGTCGTCAGCTGGACGCGCGAGTTCCACCGTGCGGTCGCGGGATTCTCTCATCCGGGGCCCTGGCGGTACTTCCGTGTGGCCGAGCCCTTGTTGATCGGGCACAACGACATCGCGCCGTACAACGTGTGCTTCGACGGCGATGAGGTGGCCGGGGTGTTCGACTGGGACTTGGCAGGCCCGACGACGCCGCTGCTCGAGCTGGCGTTCATCGCCTGGAACTGCGTGCCGCTCTGGCGGGACATCGGTGCCGGGGTTGCCGCGGAAAGGCTGAGGACGATCGCTGCGACATATGGCTGCGGCTTTGAGGCCCAGCAGATCCTGCACGCCGTTCCGCCGCGGATCCAGGCCATGCTCGACTGGATCCCAGCCGCGGCTGCCGCAGGCGACCAGGGAATGGCGCACCTGATGACAGTCGGCGAACCCGGCCGGTCTGCCCTGTCACTTACCGACCTCGTCAGCCGCATCCCGGCAATCGACCAGCACCTGGCCTGACAACGTGCTGGCGGGCTGAGCGGTGCCTTACGCACGGCCGAACGTGGGATGTACTCTCCGTCTGTGCGAGGCGACTTACTGTACGCGATCATCGTCATCGCCGTGTTCGCTGGCGTGCTGCTCGGCGTGTGGGGCGCGGACAGGCTGCTGTCACGAGCGGATCGCCTACCACCGCCCGGCCCGCCGGCTCTGCCGGCCCCGTCGCGGCTAGCGCTGCTCGGTGGCCAGCCGGAGGCCGAAGCCGATCATGACCAGGCCGGTCACTCTCTCGAGCCGACGCCGGATGCGGGGACGCTGGATCACCACGCTGAGCCGGTCGCCGAGCAGGATGATCGTGAACAGCCAGATAATGCCCTCGGCGAGGAAGATCGCGCCCAAGAGGAGTGACATGGGGGCGACGGGTGCACCCCTCGGTATGAATACCGGGAGGAAGCTGACAAAGAACACCCCGACCTTTGGGTTGAACAGGTTCGTTCCGATCCCGGTGAGATAGTCGGCGATCTGACGCCGATGAGCTGGCTCTGGATCTACCGCGGGCTCGGTCTCGGCATCGCGGCGGCCGCGGCTGCGCCAGAGTAGCTGCGAGCCGAGCAGCATCAAGTAGGCGGCGCCGCACCAGCGAACGATCGAATACCCGAGTTCGCTGGCCCGGACCAGCGCGGCGAGGCCGAGTGCCGCCGCAGCGGCCCACACCAGCAGCCCGGTGACTGTGCCTGCCGCGGTGGTAAGGCCTGCCCGGCGTCCGCCGCGGGCGGAGTTGCGCAGAACCAGAAGCGTGTCAGGCCCCGGCGCCACCACGAGCAGCGCCGCCGCGGGAACGAATGCCAAAAGCGCAGTGAGCATAGTCCTATTCTGCTTCGGCGCCCGGGCGGCCTAATCCCCGCGCTGGCTGTACTCGGCGTCGGTGACGCGCTCGCCCCAGTTAGCTTCCGGCCGCTCGTCACCAGGAACGGCCTCGGTGATGGACAGGTGGCTCATGAAGTGGTCCGCGGCGGCGCCATGCCAGTGCCACTCGTCCGCCGGAGTGTAGACGATGTCGCCTGCGCGGATCTCCGATACGCCACCTCCGCGCGACTGAACGAGCCCACGGCCCTCGGTGACGTAGAGCGTCTGCCCGACGGCGTGCGAGTGCCAGGCGGTGCGGGCCGATGGCGTGAAGCGCACCGCGCTCACGCGTACGCGCGAAGGCTCTTCGCCCCTCACGACGGAATCAATCCACACATCACCAGTGAACCGTTCCGCCGGGCCTTTCGCGCTCGGCGGCTTAGCCCGAATTTCCACACGTATCTCCTTGTCTGGGCTTCAAGCTCCAGTGCGCTGCATCGGACGGCCCGGCTGGGCAGTATCGTCGGCCCGACGTCGTCGTCAGACACCGACCGCCGACAGCAACGACAGGCACTATACGAGCTTGCCTGTGCGCACTTACGCTTTTGGGCCGGGTCGTGACCGGAGCTGGAGGTGGCCGTTGAGTGCGGTTGACGCTGATCGTGGCGGAGCCTTGAATCAGCCTCCGGCGACGCCTCGAAAGAGCCATCATGGTTGAGTAGGCACTGGGGATGGCTGGTTGCCGCCGCTCTGGTCTTGGTGATTTCGGCCTCCGCGGTGGTGGTACCGCTGGCAGCCACTTACCAGCCGATCGTGTGGGGTTGCTGCGAGGGTGGCCCGCTTGGGACATCCGGGCGGTGAACCTCTTCGCCTATTACCGGGCTGATTACTACGTGCCGCCCCAGCGAGGCAAGATCACCTTCGTAGTGTCGATCCAGAACAATGGATCTTGGCCGGTCCGAATCGAGTCTGTGACTATTGGACCGACTTTCGGGCCGCTGCGCCTTGCCGGACCTGTGAAGTACGCAAGGACGATCCCAAACGGACGGTTCATGCCTCCGCGACAACCGGTTCTTCAAGATGTGAGCCTTGGCCCAGGTCAGCAGATCACTGTGGCAATCTCGCTTCGAACTTCACCGTGTGCCATGACCAGAGGCTGGGATGAGCTGCCTTGGTTCAAAGTGAACGAGCGCTTTCCCTTCTTCACTCATACGGTGGAACTTCCTTGGGATATGCAGGGCGGTGCACTGATCACGCGTCCTGGTGGGCCACGTACGGGGGGACCAGGAACCTTCTGCGCTCCCCAGTAGAAGCGCCGCTATCCGCCCTTGATCCGGGCCAAGGCGGCCGGGTCGCCTTCGACGCGCAGCCCTCGCTGGCATGCCTCGTCGAGGTCGATCCGGCCGCTCAGGGCAGCGATGACGAGCTGAGGCGGTCCGGTCATCACCGCGTCAGGGTGCTCTGCGGTGCCGGGCCTGGCGTGCACCTTCCCTGCGCCGGTCGTCAAGACCATCGGCTCGTCGCCAGTGCGAACCTCTATGGTGACAGGCGGCATGTCGGGGGAGATGTCCCGGTAGTACAAGTCGAGCGGCAGCATCATCCAGCGGCTGCGAAACACATCGTCGCCGTCAGCCTCAGCCAGCAGCGGGGCACCCCACCGGCCAAGCTCACTGATCACCGCCCGTAGGTCAGCGCCGCGCTCGGTGAGCCTGAACAGTGTCGTAGCGATCGGCGGCGGCGCATGCTCGCGCCGGATGACCCCGCCGTCTTCGAGCTGACGTAGCCGGCTGGCAAGCAGGTTGGTGGCGATGCCTGGCAGCCCGGCAAGCAGATCGGTGTACCGGCGGGGCCCGCCAAGCATGAGTTCGCGCACGATCAGCAGTGACCACCGGTCACCGATGACATCAAGCGCTTTGGCGAGCGCGCAGAGCTGCCCATACGACTTCACGGGCTAAGCTTAGAGCGGTCACTAGAAAATTTCAATTTCATACTTGATTTTTTCAAGTAGTCCTGCGACGATCGGTGCGGCGAGAGAGAAAGGAAACGACATGGCTCTGTACGCAGCGCTGTTGTACTACCCGCAGGACCGTTACTGGCTCGACCCGGCTGAGGCCGACACGGCGCCCGGTTACGCCCGCTTCTTCGAGGCGGCAATGGCCGCCGACGTGCTGCGCGGCGGCGAGGCGCTGCACCCAGCCGACGCCGCTTTCACCGTCACGGTGGCTGGCGGCGAAGGCGGAGATGTCGCGATCGCCGAAGGCCCGCACGTCAAGGCAGCCGACGTACTCGGCGGCTTTTACCTGATCGAGGCCAGCGACGACAAAGAGGCCGCCAACTGGGCGGCCCGCATCCCCGCCGCATGGCGCGGTCAGGTCGAACTGCGCCCGGTCGTGCCGATGACCAACAAGCCCGGCCGCTAACCTGCTGTCGCAGACGAATAGTTCGCCGTCGCGCCAGCTAGCGCCGCCCAGGTTCGCTGCTTCCGCCCAAGGTATTCTGGCGCTGATGACAGAGCGTAAGCCGCCGGGGATGAGCTTCACGTCGTGGATCGATCAGCAGATCAGCGAAGCGGCCGAACGCGGCGCGTTCGACGACCTGCCTGGCGCCGGCAAGCCGCTACCCGAGCAAGGCGAGTTCGACGGTGAGACCTGGCTGCGCGACTATGTGCGGCGCGAGGGCGGCAACGTCGAGGATTGCCTGCCTACTCCGCTCCGGCTGCGCAAGGAGATCGAGCGATTGCAGGAGACAGTTCGGGGTCTTCGCGATGAGCATCAGGTTCGCGACGTCGTAGCAGAACTCAACGAGCGGATCATGCGGTGGCGCCGCCTGCCCGTCGGCCCGCCGATCTTCGTGCCGCTGGCAGACGCCGACGCCACCGTCGCTGCCTGGCACGAGGAACGCCGAACAGCCGAGTCGGCACCGGATACAGCCGATTCCAGGACGGACCAGGACGTCGCCCCGCGCGGGCGACCACGATGGCGCATTCGGCGCCGGGCCGCTACCACCGGCCGCGGTGCACGACCTCGCTGAACGGGCGCCGCTTGGGGTTCTTGATCGGGACCAGCGGCCGGTCGGCCGGGTAGCCAAGCGATATCAGGAACGCCCAGCCACGGTCGTCAGGGAAACCGAGCAGTTCGCGGGCCAGCGTCAGGTCCCTGACGCCGGCGTGACAGCTGCCGATGCCGAGGTCGGTCGCCGCGAGAGTCATGGCCATCGCCGCCTGACCGAGGTCGAACTGGCCCCGGCCATACTCGTTGTCGGCGGCGGGGCCGATGATCACGATCGTCGCCGCCGAGTGAGCCACGTGGCCGGCGCCAACCCAAACGTTCGCAAGCTCGGTGAGTTGCGCACGGTCGGTCACCAGGATGAAGTCCCATGGCTGCCAGTTCTGTGACGACGGCGAGCGGCGGCCGGCCTCAAGTATCCGATCGAGATCGGCGGCGGGGATCGGACGGTCGGTGAATGACCGCACATTACGTCGGGCTGTGATTGCCTCCCAGGCCTGCATGCCGTCATCAACACAGGCAGCACCCCGATTCATTTCTGCCGGAGGCGCCGCAGCGAGCCGTGCCACACTGACGGCATGGGCTGGTATGAACGTCAAGTAGTACCACGCATAGTGGATGTCTCCCTCCGTACCGCCGACTTCACGGAGATACGCGCCAAGGTGGCCGGGGCCCTAGACGGCGAGGTACTGGAGATCGGGTTCGGATCGGGCCTCAACGTCCCGCACTATCCGGCCACCCTGACGAAGGTCGTGGCGGTCGATCCGGCGACTGCGGGGCGCAAGCTGGCCGCCTCCCGGATTGCCCAGTGCGCGGTGCCGATCGAGTTCGCCGGACTCGACGCCGGCGAACTGCCCGCCGATGACGGCAGCGTCGATCACGTCTTGAGCACCTGGACGCTATGCACTGTGCCTGACCCGGCCAGCGCGCTCGCTGAGATCCGGCGGGTCCTGCGTCCCGGCGGGTCGCTGCGCTTCGCCGAGCACGGCCTCGCCCCCGATGAAAATGTCGCCAAGTTCCAGCGCAGGTTCACGCCAGTCCAGCGACGGGTGTTCGCCGGCTGCCATCTGGACCGGCCCATAGACAAG
>Ga0126381_100008174_pt1 | contig 11682 bp, 10 predicted proteins | sample PanSoiMetPlot_28_FD_96465 | JGI IMG/M metagenome (GOLD analysis project Ga0126381, IMG submission 96465) | Tropical forest soil microbial communities from Panama - MetaG Plot_28 | ecosystem: Environmental > Terrestrial > Soil > Tropical forest > Bulk soil | place: Panama | collected 2016-02-17 | reverse complement strand
CTCGTCAGGTCAGTCCAGCCGACGACACCGGCGACCAGCGAAGACCCTGCCGCCACCGCCAGCATCTCCGGCGTCTCCTCCGCGACCGTCACGGTCTGCACCATCACGGTCACCTCGACGCCGGCCGCCGCCGCGAGCGGGTGCAGGTCTTCGACCGTGAAGGTCCGCCTGATCGGCGCCATGGCCTCGCCGGTGATCCAGTCCTGATCCCTGACCGTCAGGTCCCAGACGTGATGGTGGGCGTCGATCACGGTCATACGGCAAGGGCATCCCACAGCGCCGCCGGGATGTCAAGCGAGCGCAGCCTGACCGCATCGGTGATTTCCGCCGCGCTGCGCGCGCCGATCAGCACGCTCGCGATCGCGGGATAAGAGAGCGGGAACCGTGCCGCCGCCGCGCGCAGCGGCACGCCGAACCCCGCGCAGATCTCTTCGAGCCGCCTGGCCTGGCTTATGAGCTCGGCGGGCGCCGTCTGGTAGTCGTACGTCGCGCCAGCCACGGGCGCCGCCAGAAGGCCCGAGTTAAACACTCCCCCGGCGATGACCGCCACGCCGCGGCGCAGCGCGGCCGGCAGCAGCGCGTCGGCGGCGCGGGAGTCGATGAGCGTGTAACGGCCGGCGACCAGGACGACGTCGACGTCGGTTTCCGCGACGAACCGCGCGAGCATCGCGGCCTGGTTCATGCCCGCGCCGATCGCGCGGACCATGCCCTCCGCCCGCAACTTCTCCAGCGCCGGGTACGCCTCGCGGAAGGCCTGCTCGCCGTGGTCGTCCGGGTCGTGGATGAGCGCGATGTCGACGCGGTCAAGGCCAAGGCGGCCCATGCTGGCCTCAAGGCTGCGCCGCACGCCGTCGGCGCTGAAGTCGAACCGCCTGACGTGGCTGGCCGGCACATCGAACCCTTCGTCGTCGCGACTCGCCGATCCCGCGGGTTCAAGCAGGCGGCCGACCTTGGTGCAGAGCACGTATTCATCTCGCGGGCGGTGCCGCAGCGCGGCGCCGAGACGGCGCTCGGACAGGCCAAGGCCGTAGTGCGGGGCGGTGTCGAAGGTCCTGATGCCGCCGTCCCAGGCCGCGTCTATCGCGGCCGCCGCGTCGTCGTCGCTCACCTTCGCGAACAGGTTCCCGATCGCCGCGCCCCCGAAGGACAGTTCTGTGACGTAGACAGCCGACTCGCGCAGGCGCCGACGCGGCAGTGGCGGCGCGGCGGTCACGAGCGCGGCCGTAGACGCAGGCCCGCCATCCCGCCGTCGACCGCCAGTGCCGTCCCCGTGACTGACGCCGCGAGCGGGCTGGCGAGATACGCGATACCCGCCGCGACCTCCTCGGCGCTGACAAGCCTGCCCATCGGCTGGCGTGCCTCAAGTGCGGCGCGCTCGGCGACAGGGTCCTCTGCCGTGTCGAGCAGTCGGCCGACCCACGGAGTGTCTGCGGTGCCCGGGTTGACGCAGTTGACCCTGATGCCCTCGTGGACGTGGTCGGCGGCCATCGCGAGCGTCAGCGACAGGACCGCGCCCTTGGTCGCCGAGTACAGCGCCCGTTGCGGCAGACCCGCGGTCGCCACGATCGAGCAGGTGTTAACGATCGCGGCGTGCCGCGACGCCCGCAGATAAGGCAGCGCCGCCCGGGTCACGCGGACGATGCCGACGACGTTGACGTCGAAGACCCTGTGCCACTGGTCGTCGGGATTATCGGCTACGGTGCCCGCCGCACCGATTCCGGCGTTGTTCACCAAGATGTCTATGCCGTCCAGGCGCTGCGCCGCCGCGTCGATCGCGGCGCGCACCGACGCGTCGTCCGTGACGTCGGCGCGCAGGCCGACAAACTCCGTGCCTGGATCGAGGTCGAGCACGGCGACGTTCGCGCCGCGAGCGGCGAGAAGCCGCGCCGCGGCCAGTCCTATCCCCGACCCGCCGCCGGTCACGACAGCCGCGAGCCCGCTCAGTTCCGCCATGCCGCCCGCTACCTTTCTTCCCCTCGTCTTCCCCTCGGTCATGTTGCCCCAGCCGCCCTAGAGGCTAACCTGCCGCCCAGTGACGGCGCAGACCCGGCCAGCGTTCAGGCGAGCCCGCACATAGGATCGAAGTTGAGGAATTCTCCATCCAGATTGTGGTGTTTTGTCCCCCCAACTTCGGCCCCATGTGGCGGCGGGGCGTCCGGATGGTGAGATCGATGGGGCACCGGGAGCGAAGCGGCGGCGAAACGGGAACCTGCGGGGTGCGGGAAGCGTTTGGAACGGCGAAGGGCGCGGGATCCCGGGGGAATGGGTCCCGCGCCCTCTCGGCGGCCGCTAGGGTGTGGCCGGCATTAAGCGTGGAACGTGAAGCCCAGCTGGCCGGGCTTGCGGCCCGGCGGGAAGCCGATCTTGGCCAGGGTCTCCTCGGCGCTGCTGTAGTGCTCGTCCAGCTTGTAGACGTCGCGGGCTTCCTTGCCGGTCGCGACGGCGCGGCCTAGCTCGCCGGCGATGCGGACAAGCTGCTCGACCGAGCGAGCCGTGGTGATCTTCACGCCCTTCTTCGACCACAGGTTGTCCTCGTTGCCGCACCGGGTGTGCAGGCCCATGGCGATCGCCATCGTGTTGACGGGCAGCACGTTGCGCATGATCGACTCGAGGGTGAGCGACGCGCCGTCGGGAACCCGCTTGATGAACTCCATCATGTTGTACGGGTTCGGCCCGTCGAACCCGCCGCCGATGGCCACCCAGGTCACGTTCAGCGGGCCGGTGTAGGCGCCGCGGCGGATCAGCCGCTCGACGGTCTCGAGCTGCGCGATCGTGGCGAGCTGGAAGTGCGGCTGTATCCCGTTCGCCTGCAGTCGGCGCAGGTGCTCGTCCACCCAGCTCGGCGTCGCGGGCACCACCATGTCCCGGTACGCCTCCCACACCGCGGGACGCTCGAACGACGTGCCGGCCATGTCATCGGGAAACATGAGCTCCACAATGTTCATCTGGTTGGTGTTGATGGCGATCGTCACCTGGTCCGGCTTGGGGTCGAGTTCGGCGAGCATGTGCCGGGTGTCGTCGCTGAGCCACTTGGCGTCGGCCCCATCCCCTTCGGGAGCGAACGAGATCGAGCCGCCCACCTGAAGGATCATCTCCGGCACGGCCTCGCGCAGCCGGCCGAGCAGCTCGTTGAACTTCGAGAGCCGCTTGGAGCCCTTGCCGTCGAGCTCGCGGACGTGAATGTGCAGCACGGTCGCGCCCGCGTTGTAGCAGTCGACCGCCGCCTGGACGTGCTCGTCCATCGTCACCGGGATGTCCTCGGGGAAGTCGCCGGGCTCCCATTCCGGTGCGTACGGGGCGGCTGTGATGACCAGCTTCTCCTGGTTCTCAGGGAAGAGGGAGTCATCGAGGAAATGCATGACGGGTCTCCTAATCGGGTGCGGGTTAGAGCGGTGGCTTTCGACGGGGTTGGGGGGCCGCGGGTTGGGGGGCCGCGGGTTGGGGGTCCGCGGGTTGGGGTTCCGCGGGTTGGGGCTAGAAGGGCTGGTCGCCGATGATCGCGGCGCGCTCCATCTTCCTGACGGCGGGGTAGTAGTCCTGGACGGCGTAGTGCTGGGTGCAGCGGTTGTCCCAGATGGCAAAGCTGTTGTTCGTCCAGCGCCAGCGCACCTGGTAGTCGGGGATCGCCGCCTGGCTGATCAGGTAGTTCAGCAGGTTGCTCGCGCCGGGTGCGAAGTCGATCCCGTGCCGCACGTTCGCTGGCGTGTGGAAGTTGACGAAGTGAGTGGTGAACCCGTTGACGAACAGGACCTTCTCGCCGGTCTCCGGGTGGGTCCGCACGACCGGGTGCTCGGCGTCGGGGAAGCGCTCCTTCAGCGCGCGCCGCCGCTCGGCCGGCATGACGGCGCCGAACGTCGCCTCGATGCTGTGCCGCGCGGACAGCGGCGCGATCTGGGCCTTGACGTGCTCGGGCAGCCCGGCGTAGGCCGTGGCCATGTTCACCCAGATCGTGTCGCCGCCCACTTCGGGCGCCTCGACGCACCGCAGCACCGCGCCCATCGGCGGAGTCTGCTTCCAGGTTCCGTCGCAGTGGTAGGCGTTCTCGTAGTGCTCGGGCGGGCTGTCCACGTCCTTGTAGATCCGGACAAGGCCGGGATGGTCGGGGTCGCTCGGCACCACTGGGTGGTCCTCAAGCTCGCCGAAGCGCCGCGCGAGCGCGACGTGCTCGCCGCGGGTGATGTCCTGGTCCCTGAAGAACAGCACCTTGTGCGCGAGCAGTGCCGACTTGAGCTCGGCGAACAGTTCGTCGCTGCGGGACACCTCGCCGAGGTCGACACCGCGGACCTCCGCCCCGATCGAGGCGGTGAGCCTGCTTACGGTCATCGACGCCGTGGAAACTGCGGACTGCATGTGAAGACCTCCGATGGTCAACGCAGGAGAAAGTCAGAGACAGAAAACGGAAGAACCGACGGTGCGCCCGCTCTCCAGGTCCCGATGAGCCCGGACGGCGTCATCGAGCGGGTACCGCTGGTTGATCTCGATCGTGATCCGGCCGGAATCCACGTGGCCGAATAGCTCCCCGGCTAGCGCGGCGCGCTCGGCGGGGTCCGCGATGTAGTCGGCCAGGGCCGGGCGGGTGACGAACAGCGATCCCTTGGTGACCAGGTCCATGGCGTCGATCGGCGGGATCCGGCCCGACGACGTGCCGAAGCAGACAAGCAGCCCGCGGGTGCGCAGCGAGTCGAGCGACCACCGGTGGGTCGTCGCGCCGACGCTGTCGTAGACCACTGGGACACCCTCGCCGCCGGTGAGCTCGCGGACCCGTGCCGGGACGTCCTCGCGGGTGTAGACGATCGTCACCGCGCAGCCGTGGGCGCGCGCGATCTCGGCCTTCTCATCGGTCGACACGGTGCCGATCACGTTGATCCCGAGCAGTCGCGCCCACTGGCAGAAGATCAGCCCGACGCCGCCGGCCGCGGCGTGCAGCAGGACCGTGTCGCCGGCCTTGACCGGGTAGATCCGGTTGAGCAGGTACGCGGCGGTCAGCCCGCGCATCGTCATGGCCGCCGCGGTCTCGAACGCGATGCCCGCGGGCAGCTTGATCAGGGAGTCGGCCGGCATGACGCGCTCGGTGCTGTAGGCGCCGAGCGGGCTGCCCGTGTAGGTGACCCGGTCGCCCGCGGCGAAGCCGGCCACGCCCGGGCCCACCGCCTCGACGACCCCAGCCGCCTCCACGCCCATGCCGGCCGGCAGCCGTGCCGGGTACAGCCCGCTGCGGAAATAGGTGTCCGCGAAGTTGAGGCCGACGGCCTCGTGCCGCACCCGGACCTCGCCCGGTCCCGGCTCGCCGACTTCGACGGCCTCCCAGCGCAGTACTTCGGGCGCCCCGAACGTGTAGTAGCGGATCGCCTTGGCCACGGTCTTTCGTCTCCTTCGGTGTGTGACACACAGCACGTTAAGTTGGGATTCACTTGCGTGCTTTACGCGTTGTGACATTTCGCTTATCTTTTTGGGACGCCCAGCTTTGAGGAACCGCCGTGAAGCCCACCGCCCGCTACGCCGCCCTGAACCGGTACATCGAGCTCAGCCAGAGCCTTGGCATCGACCCTGTGCGGCTGATGCGCGCCAACGGGCTCGACCCGTCGCTGCTGGCCTTCCAGGACACGCGGATACCGGCGGCCGCCGTGGTCGCGCTGCTCGAGGACTCCGCGGCGGCCTCTGGGTGCGACGATTTCGGCGTGCGGCTCGCGGAGCTGCGCCAGTTCTCCAACCTTGGCCCGCTGAGCCTGGTGCTGCGCGAGGAGCCCGACGTGCGCAGCGCCCTTGAGCTGCTGATGCGCTATGAGCACACCTACAACGAGGCGATGCGGCTGCGGATGACCGAGCGCAACGAGCTCGCCGCGTTCGCCGTCGGCTTCGACTTCGGTGAGGAGATGGGTTGCCGGCAGGCGCTCGAACTCGCGGTCGGCGTCGTGCACGGCATCCTGCGTGAGTTCCTCGGTCCGGACTGGCATCCCGTCTCGGTCTGTTTCTCGCACAGCGCCCCCGCCGACTGCGCCGTACACGAGCGGTTCTTCGGCGTCACGCCGCAGTTCGACCACCCCTTCACCGGCCTGGTGCTCTACGGCAGCGACCTGGCCGCGGGCAACCAGATGGCGGATCCGAACCTGCGGACCTACGCGCAGCAGTTCCTGCGGTCGCTGGCCGCGCCCAAGGACATGACGACGCTGGACAGGGTCCGCGAGCTGATCAAGCTGTTCTTGCCCGCGGGGCGCTGCTCGCAGTCGCAGATCGCCCGTGAGCTGCAGTTCGACCGCCGCACCCTGCACCGCCACCTCGCCGCGCACGGCGAGACGTTCAGCACGCTGCTCGACGCGGTCCGCACGGAGCTCGCCGAGCAGTACCTGCTGAACGGCCGCTACGACCTGTCCGACATCTCCCAGCTGCTCGGCTTCGCCGCGCCCAGCGGGTTCTCGCGCTGGTTCAGGCAGCAGTACGGCTGCACCGCCTCGCAGTGGCGGGCCGCCAAGTCGTCCGCCGAGCGGGGGTCCTGACCGCGGGCCGCTGCATCGGCCCGCGGTCAGGACGTCTGAGCACCGGTCAGCAGCTGGCCACGTACTTGCCGAACGGCAGGCTCGTCGGGCTGCCGAGGATCAGCTTGACGTTGGCCGCCCACCTGGTCGCGGCGATCTGCGACGCCCACGCGGCGTGCACCGTGTCCCAGACCTGGCCCGCGACGGTGGCGGGGACGCTGAGCAGCTTCTCGATCGTGGGCAGGCCGGCGGCGCGGTTAGCGTCGTCAGCCAGGAAGGTAGTCGCCCGCGTCATCGCCGTGCAGAAGCCCTTCACGACCGTGGGGTGGGCTGCCTGGTAGGTGGTGGTGGTGGCCCAGAAGGACTGCAGCCCGATCGCGCCGAGCTGACCCGCGGTCCCGCCGAGCGAGCTGGCCAGCGTGGTCAGCTTGATGCCGCGCGCGGTGACGGCGGCGATCGCGTCAGAAGACAGCACGGTCGCGTCGATCACGTGGTTGTGCAGCGCCACCACCTGGGTCGGCAGCGCCCCGACGGCGACGAACGTGACGCTGCTCGGGTTGATGCCCTGGGCCGCCAGGACGTACTGCGCGAACTTCTCGGTGAACGCGCCCACCGCGGTCACGCCGATCTTCTTGCCCACCAGCGACTTGAGGCTGGTAATGCCGCTGCCGTCGGGCGCTACGACCGCGAGGTCGAGCCGGCCGAACGGCGGCAGGGCCACAAGCGGCTCACCCTGCTGCATGACGGGGAAGGCGTTCGGCGGGACCTCGACGGCGATCTGGGTGGTGCCGCCGATCAGCTCCGACGCCAGGGCCGGGCCGGACGTGGCCGCGACGGTCTGCACGTTGAGGCCGGCGTCGCGGAAGTACCCCTGGTCCTGGGCGATCGCGAACGGCAGCGTCAGCGCGCTGGTCGGGAAGTTCCCGACGCTGACCGAGGTCAGGGCGGGCGCGGTGGCGGATGCGGCGGCCGCGGGGCTGCTCGCCGCGGTGCTCGCGGCGCCCTGGGCGCTCGATGAGCTGCTCGAGGAGCTGCCGCCCGAGGAGCAGGCGGCCAGCGTGGCGCCCAGCGAGAGCGCGCACAGGAGTCCGGCGGCGGACCGTGTCTTCAGCTTCATGTATGGGGGTCCTTTTGTTCGGCATTGATTTGGTGATGGTTGAGCGCAGGCGTCACCGCCGGCTCGTTTAAATTGGCGCCTCTGGGGGTGCCTGTGGGGGTTGCGTCTGGAGATGCGTCTAGGTGTGCGTACGGGTCAGTGCAGCTGCTCGCGCAATCGCTCGTAGAGCTGCTGGTAGCGGTGATCGCTAGTGATCGTGGCCAGGTCCCTGGGCCGGTCGATCTCGACCGGCACGTCATCGAGCACCCGGCCGCCGCCGAGCAGCACCACCCGGTCCGCCAGCGCGATCGCCTCGCCCAGGTCGTGCGTGACGAACACGACGGTCTTGTGCTCTTGCGCCTGCCACAGCTCGAGGAACTTCTTCTGCACCGACATGCGGGTGTTCACGTCAAGCGCGGCGAACGGCTCGTCCATGAGCAGCACGGCGGGATCAAGCGCCCAGGTCCGCGCGAGCGCGACGCGCTGGCGCATGCCCTGGGAGAGCTGCCAGGGCCAGTGCTGCTGCGCGTGCAGCAGTTGCACCGCCTCCAGCCAGTGCAGCGCGATCTCGCGCCGCCGCGCCCTGGCCACGCGGCGCAGCTCAAGCCCGTACTCGACGTTGCGCCGCGCGCTGCGCCATGGCAGCAGCGCGTCCCTGGCCAGCATGAAGCCGAGATGCGCGCGGGCGTCCCGAGGCGAGCGGCCGAGCACCGTGGCCGATCCCGCGGACGGATCCACCAGTCCGGCGATCAGGTTGAGCAGCGTGGTCTTCCCGCAGCCGCTGCGGCCGACCAGCGCGGTGAATTCGCCCGTGGGGATCGTCAGGTCGATCCCCGACAGGACGGTCCTGACGTCGTGGCCCGGGCTGTCGTAGGACACCGAGACGCCCTGCAGGGATATGGCGCCGCCGGTGCCAGGCTCGGGCCGCAGGCGCGGCTGCTGCCGCGGGTCGGCCGTGGTCAGTGTCATCGCGGAATCTCCGGTCTCGCCTGCCGGCATGAGGGGTGCGTTCATCGGTCCGCCGGGGGCTGCCAGCGCAGCAGCCTGCGCTCGATGAAGGACATGAACTGGTTGAGGACCACGGCGATGACCGCGAGGAGCACGAGGATCCCGTACACCCCGTCCATCTGGAAGACCGACGAGTTGTAGGCGATCAGCTGGCCGAGCCCGTCCCTGGCGGAGATCAGCTCGGAGCCCACCACGCCGAGCAGCGAGTAGACGACGCCGAGCCGCAGCGCCGCGAAGATCGCCGGCGTCGCCACCGGGAGCAGCACCTTGAAGAACAGCTGGCGTTTCCTGGCGCCGAGCACCGTGGACAGCCGGAGCCATTCCGCGTCGGCCGACCTGACGCCGGCCCGCGCGCCGGACAGGACGATGAAGAAGACCAGGGTCGATGCCAGCGCGACCTTCGCCGAGGTGCCGATGCCCAGCGCCACGATGAGCAGCGGCGCGAGGGCGATGCGCGGCATCGCGTTCGCCGCGTCCAGGTAAGGGCTCAGCACGCGTTCGGTGCGCGGCATCAGTCCCAGCGCGAGCCCGGCGACCACCCCGCCGAGGCCGGCCAGCACCCACGCGATAAGCACCGCCGCCATCGTCGACCGGGTGTTGCTCCACAGCGCGCCCGAACGGGCCGCGCCGACCAGGTAATCCCACGACTGAACCGGCGACTTGGCCAGCACGGGATCGGGCCATTTCCTGGCCGCCGCGAGCTGCCATAGGCCGAGCAGCGCCAGGCCCACCGCCACCTGCAGCACCCGCACGAGCAGGGTCTCCCGGGACAGGCCGACGCGCTTGCGCGCTCGTGGCGGCGCCTCGGAGGCGGCCGGCCGCTCGTCGTCCGAGCGTGCCGGCTGAGGTTCTTCGACAACTTGCATGCAGACTCCAATCGGTGGGGAATCCAGAGGTCGCGGGTCCGCCTTGCTGCGACTCCGGCCGGTTGGCTGTGTGACATTTCGTTAAGTTGCGGCGTGACATCGGCCACAGTACATACGGCCGGAGCTGCTCGCTTTCCCTCGTGTGTCAAGTCAGTTACCCATTTGGGACACCGGTAGGCCACGGTCGAGCATGGGCGGGAAGTAGACACCGCGCTTCGTTCGGGATAAATAAAAGATCTCTAATTCCTATACAGAACGAACCGCGGCGACTGCCAGATGACCTGCTCCGCGCGGTTTCCCAGGAATATACGATTTCCGGCGGCGGGAGCTAGTCGATCGATATTCGGTAATTCCGGACATAACGTTATGGAGCGCGTATTAGTGTCTGGGTAAGCGCCAAATCCAGGCCGGTGGTGACGAGTCGATGAGCATGCCTGAACAGGTCCCCGAGGGCGTGGACGCCAGCCGTCCCAGCGTCGCCAGGGTGTACGACTGCCTCCTCGGCGGGGAGGACAATTTCGTCGCGGACCGCGCGGTATTCGCCAGGGTGCTGACGATCGCGCCAGACGCTCCGCGCATGGCCGCGGACCATAGGGCATTTCTGTGGCGTGTGGTGCATTACCTTGTCGCGGAGGCGGGAATCCGCCGCTTCCTCGATATCGGGTGCGGACTCCCGTCCCGGGGGAACGTGCACGAGGCCGCCAGAGACGCCGACGCCTCCGCGCGCGTCGTTTACGTGGACAACGACCCGATGGTCCTTGCGCACGGCCGGGCGCTGCTGTATGGCGACGACAGCGTCACGATCGTCGCCGGCGACGCGCGGCGCCCCGAGGAGATCATGGCGAACCCGGTGGTGCGCGAACTCACCGAGTCGGGCGAGCCGTTCGCGCTCATGCTGCTGGGGATCTTGCACCACCTCACCGACGCCGAGGATCCGCACCGTATCGCCGCCCGGCTCCGCCAGGCCCTGCCGTCCGGCGGCTACCTGGCCATTTCCCACTTCCACAACCCTGGCGTCGACATCCCTGGCAACCGCCTGGACGATATCGCGAACGCCGAGCAGTTGCTCGCCGAGACGCTGGGCACCGGGCGTTTCAGGACCTACGACGAGATCCTGGGGTACTTCGGCGATCTGGAGCTGATCGAGCCCGGCCTGGTGCCGCTGCGCGAGTGGCGGCCCAGCCAGCACCTGCCTGTGCGCAAGCGCATCGGGCACTACTCGTTCGTCGGCGGCGTGGCCCGTAAGAACTGACTCAGGCCCGGTCCACCATGCCCATCGAGGCCGAGACCCAGTCGTCGCGCCAGGCATGCGACGAGGCGGCGACATTGTAGAAGGTGTGCTTGATGGCCAGCGCGTTCAGCTCCGCGTTGTACGCCGAGACGTGCTCGCCATAGAGGGCCTTGCCCCCGATCCACAGCCGGTTCTTGACTGTGAAGTCCGTGCCCGATATCCATGCGCTGATGTGTGCGGGAGTGAGTTGGTCGTTCGCCGTGAAGTTCGCCGCCGAGCCGTAACCGGCCGCCGAGTTACCACCGAACTGGTCGTAGCTCGACATCAGGAACGGCGCGTCCCAGCTCGCCGTCTTGTACCAGACATCCGGGCGATGAAGCTGCATCGTCTGGCCCCCGATTCCGGACTTCGAGAAGCCGATCAGGTAGTTCTTCTCGCCCCCTGAGGCGAACGCACCCTTGTCCATCCACTGGGCCAGCGCGATCATGAACGACTCCTGCTGCTGCCAAGCGTTGTCCGAACTGTCCGCGAACCAGGGGTCGAGCGGGAACGAAGGGCAGACGATGGTGAGGTTGAACGCGTTCTGGATCCGCAGCGTCCGAGCTACCTGCACCGGGTCACCGAGGGTGAAGTCGAGCCCGGCGGATACCGGCAGCATGTAGAGGAACGCGTGCGGGTATGCCGGGTTCGCCGCGTTCGGCGGCAGGATGCGCAGCGTGGACGCGCCCGGCCCGTTAAGCGGGCTGGTGACGCTCCACGTCTGGACGCGGTTCCCGTCAGTGCTCTGGTGCACCGCCGCGATCAGCGCGCCGGCTGATTTGGCGGGGGGCGGTTTCTGGGTGGGTGACGCGGGGGCCGGCGGTGTCCGCATCCAGTCTGGGAGAATAGCGCTCCTTGACGACGGGATGGGCGGCTCGGACGGGGTGTTGATGATGCCGCATCCAGCCAGGCCGCCGACTACGGCCAGGGCCATGACTGCTGCCGCGATAACTCTCTTGGGACTGGTAG